>Ga0208544_10000050_pt1 | contig 85106 bp, 59 predicted proteins | sample DEB08_DNA_9_FD_184526 | JGI IMG/M metagenome (GOLD analysis project Ga0208544, IMG submission 184526) | Aqueous microbial communities from the Delaware River and Bay under freshwater to marine salinity gradient to study organic matter... | ecosystem: Environmental > Aquatic > Marine > Coastal ...
AACAAAAGCTAGATTCTTTTAGAAGCTACATAGATCAGCGTGTTGTTCCAGACTGGGCAGGTGGCCCATTGCTCCGGCCTGGAGGAGGTCGGCACACCCATCGGCAAAGTTGTAGGACAGGATTTGGGCCAAGCCCCGGTTGTGGAGCAGTGGTGCCTGGGTGCCGCGGCTGAGCACCCAGTCGTAGTAGGCGATTGCCGTCAGGTAATCATCGCGCAGGAAGTTGACGTTGCCCTGAAGGAGGGCCAATTCTTCTTCGTTGAGCCAGTTGGTTGCGTACAAATCAGCGATCTCGGTGGTGGCCTGGGTCAGGTTACCCTGGCGTTTGAATTGGTGGAGTTGGTGAAGAATTTCCTGCCAGTCGGCCGGGCTGTCCTCGAGTTCGGTAGCCAGTAAGGAGAGCTTGCCACCCGGATTGCGTTCGCTGAAAAGCTGTACACTGTTGCTACTGATCTGGTAGGCTTTCGCCAGGTCTTGTTCGGCTTCGGTGCGCCGCCCCATCCGCATTTTAGCGACGGCTCTTTTTACGTAGGCGGGTGCCCAATTGGGCCACTGGGCTACCACTACATCGTAGGCTAAAATAGCGGATTCCCATTGTCCTTGCCGGAGGTTGTTGTCGGCGGTGATGAGGGTCTTGATGCTGCCCTCCCCGTAGTAGCGCTGATCGATTGGAGAGTTGGTCCGGTAAAGGTCAATCGCTGCTACCTGGCCCGTTGCGGCAGTTGCCAGGCTTAAAATGGTGAAGAAGAACAACAGGTTTTTCATAATCATGGTGTTTTGCTACTTTGAATAATAGCTTTACTATTAAAACGATTGAGTGATCATTTTGTTTAAGGCAGTTGTGATAAATATTTACAAAACCAATAGGTAGGAAGCAAAAGAGATAATTATGCTGCGATTTAACCCCGCTGTGGTCCCCGCAGAAGAAGTCTAATAAAAAAAGCCAGCCCTAAAGTCTTCCGACGCAACCAATCTGAACCTGATCTCAGGCATCGATTAGCGCCAAATGAAAGACATTGGGACGGCTTAAAAAAATCCCCCTTAAATTTTAGCTTGGCTAAAGCCAAGTATTAGTAGCTGATAATTCCTTCTCCAAAATTGCGCCAGGTCAAATTTTCATAATCAAACTGGAAGAAGAGGGTAACAAAACCACTGGCATTTTCAAATCTGCCCGTACCCCCTTCGTAGCTAAAATCGAGGGAGTTTGCGGATGGGTCGCCGCCAACACCCCTGACGAAAAGCTGATCGCCATTAGCGGCAGTTTGAACGCCCAGGATCGGACTCAACGGATTTATGCCATCGGTGCAATAGGCTATTTCAATGGTAAACAAACCCAGGTGGGACGCATGGCCTTCTCCGACATACCTGGCCCACAGGGCAGCGGGGCAGTCAGTGGTTCCCGGGGTAAAGGACATGGTTCCCTCCGTCCGTATTTTTATTTTTCGGGCGTGGGGATTGTTTTTTTCGGTGGCTTGCACCGTGGAGAAATCTGCGGTGGCTGGAAGATTAAACAGGGACATCGCGGTAGTTTCCGTCACCGGTACTGTTTCAGGTAGGGCTACTGTGCCAGCTACCTGCTCGTCGCGGCAACTGAAAAGGGATAGTAATAATCCCAACATCAGCATGACAGTTGTTTTCATAGTTAATAAGATTTTGGTGGTGAATATTCCAAGGTTAATGCTCCCAGACTGAGGGTTAAACCAGTCCGGCATATCACCTTAATCGGGTTATAAATTTACCTGGTTGGAACCAAATACACCAATGATTTTCATCATATATAATGGTTGAATGTGATCATCCCATAAACGGTCTTTCCGACCGGTATTTTTTATCAAAAAAAGGGGGGAAATTTTTTTTAGAAGGCGTCACCTAAAAATGAACCCAAGGTAGTTTACCCGTGGGGTTCCTGAAAAAGTGTAAACAATTCAGGTTAAAAGTACGTTTCGATGGCGAAGACCGCACCGCCTTTTCCCAACTGCCATTTTTGAAAAAAAAATAATTTAATGAGAACAGCGATTCTACCAGCGATAATTTGCCTACTGGTTCTTTTTTGTACCGCAACCATTTTTGCCCAACCTGCTACTTCCGGATCCGGTGTTCACCCCGGTAAAATAAATGTACAAGGAAAATTGCTGCAGGAATCGGCTGGCCAACCGCTGTCTTTCGCTACGGTTTCTGCCTTTTCGCTACCAGACAGCACCAATGTATCCAACGCTTTTACCGAAGAAGATGGCGCTTTTCAATTGGGCCTCGTGCCGGGTGATTACTACCTGCTCTTCCAGTATTTGGGTTACCAAAACCTGGTGCAGTCCGATCTTTCCCTCCGTGCCGGGCAAGCGGCCCTCGACCTGGGGGAAGTCTTCATGAAAGACGATGCCGTCGCCCTGGACGTGGTAGAAGTAAGCGCCGAGCGCAGTGTCATGCAGTTGCAACTGGACCGGCGGGTGTTCAACGTGGGCAAAGACCTGACCAATGCGGGCAATTCGGCGGCTGATATTCTGAATAACGTGCCTTCCGTCACCGTTGATCCGGAAGGCAACGTCAGCCTGCGGGGAAGCCAGGGCGTACGTATTCTGGTAGACGGCAAACCTTCGGCCATGCTCAGCACGGGCGACATCAACGCCCTGCAGCGCATGCAAGGCGACATCATTGAAAGTATCGAGGTAATCACCAATCCGTCGGCGCGTTACGAGGCCGAAGGGGAGGCGGGTATTATCAATATTATCCTGAAGAAGAACAAGAAGCGCGGCATCAACGGTTCGTTTGGCCTCACGGCGGGATACCCCGAGAACTTCGGTGCGAATTACAGCCTGAATTACCGGCAGGAAGACTTCAACTTTTTCTCCAACTTCGGCATCAATTACCGCAGCAATCCCGGCGGCGGTTCTGCTACCAACCGCTTCTTTGAAGACGGGGTACTGACGGAGTTTTTTACCACCCAAAACGACCGGCAGCGGAGCGGCCTGGGGGGCAATTTTCAGTTTGGTACCGATTGGTTCATCAACCCCAACAACTCGCTGACGGCCTCGCTGCTCTACCGCAAATCCGGTGATGACAACGCTGCCGTTGTTACTTACCGGGATCTTGCGGCCGACGGGCAACTGCTGAACACGATCGTGCGCGACAACCTGGAAACTTCGAATAACGACAATTTTGAAACTTCGCTCAATTTCAAGCATACCTTCAAGCAACCCAAGCGGGAATTGACTTTCGATTTCAAGTACATCCTGGACGATGACCTGGAGCTGGCGGATTATACAGAAACCGACCGTGCTACCGGTGACGTGGCCTTGCAGCGCTCCAGCAATACGGAGTACGAAACGAATATGCTTTTCCAGGCGGATTATACCCACCCCCTCAACAAGACGACCAAGGTGGAAGGTGGCTTGCGGACTACCCTGCGGACCATTAAAAATGATTTCCTGGTGGAAGCAGCTGACGAAGGGGGGATTTTCGTCAGCTTACCCAGCTTTGATGACGAGCTGCAATACAACGAAAATATTTTGGCCGCTTACGTTATTGGTTCCAAGGAATGGGGCAAGGTGGGCGTACAAGCTGGCTTGCGGGCCGAGTTGTCGGACGTAACGGCCGCCCTGCTGAAATCGGATCAGGTGAACCAGCAGGATTACCTCAACCTGTTCCCCAGTGCGTCGGTCTCCTACCAAATGTCGGAAACCACCCAGCTGCAGATCAGCTACAGCCGCCGCCTGAGCCGACCCTACTTCCGCCTGCTCCTGCCATTCTCCAACTTCACGGACCCCCGCAACAATTCGGTGGGTAATCCTACGCTGCGCCCCGAATACACCGACTCCTACGAAGTGGGTTTCCTGCGCTACCTGCCCGCGGGTTCCTTGCTCACGAGTGTATATTACCGGCGTACGACCGGCGTCATCGAACGGCTGGTCTTGCCTGCGGATAATGGCACGACGATTCGCTTCCCCGTCAACCTGTCGGAGCGCAATGCCTACGGGCTGGAATTCAATTTCTCTTACGACCTCACCGCCTGGTGGAAGTTCAATACCGACCTGAATTTTTACCAGGCAACGGTGGACGGCGCTTTCCAGGAAGTGGATTACAGCGCCGAACTGTTCTCCTGGAGCGGGCGGGCCAGCTCTAAATTGACCATCGCCAAAAAGCTGGAATTGCAAACAACCTTCGACTACAAGGCACCAGAAAACAACACCCAGGGCCGGACGCTGTCCCGCTATTCCCTGGATGTAGGGGCTTCCCTGGATGTGTTTGCCGGCAAAGGCACCCTCACGCTGAGCGGTCGCGATCTTTTCAATACCAGAATTGATCGAAGAATCGTAAATTTACCAGCCTACCAAGCCGAATCCTCGTTTCAGTGGCGGCGGTCCCAGCAGGTTGTGCTGAGTTTTGTGTACCGCCTTAACCAGGACAAGGACAAGCGCGGCGGCGGTAACCGGGGCGGTGGTGATCAGGGAGGTGACTATTAATGTGGATACCGTCCGTGCAGGAATCCGGTAAACCAGTAAATCCAAGTGCGATGCAGCAACCATTGAAGAAAGAAGCTATCAGCCAGGAGGTTTTCGACCTCTACGACTACTACGTTCACAGCAAAATTGAGCGGCGGGAATTTCTGGACCGCCTGGCGCAGTACGCCGTTGGTGGACTCACCGTTGGTGCGCTGCTGCAGTACCTGATGCCCGATTATGAAGCTAAGCTGCAGGTGCAACCCGGTGACCCCCGCCTCCAGGAAGAATACCTGACCTACGCATCGCCGGCTGGTGGTGGCGAAATCCGCGGCTTGCTCGCCCGCCCGGCAGCAGCCGAAGGCAAGTTGCCCGGCATTGTGGTGGTGCACGAAAATCGGGGCTTGAACCCACACATCGAGGATGTGTGCCGACGCGCCGCCCTGGCAGGCTTCGTGGCCCTGGCACCCGATGCCCTGACCCCCCTGGGGGGCTACCCCGGCAACGACGACGATGGTCGCGCATTGCAACAACAACGCAACCGGGACGAAATGCTGAACGACTTCATTGCGGCCTTCCACTACCTGCGCACCCATCCGGCCTGTGATGGCAACATCGGCGTGGTCGGGTTTTGCTTTGGGGGGTGGATCGCCAATATGATGGCCGTGCAGGTGCCGGAACTGAAAGCGGCCGTTCCGTTTTACGGCGGCCAACCCACGGCGGAAGTGGTGCCCCAAATCCAGGTGCCCCTGCTGCTGCAGTACGCCGAGCTGGACACCCGCGTGAACGAAGGTTGGCCCGCCTACGAAGCGGCCCTGAAAGCACACGAAAAACCCTATACCGTCTATTTTTACCCCGGCGTGAACCACGGCTTTCACAACGACACGACGCCGCGCTACGACGAGGCAGCCGCCCAGTTGGCCTGGCAACGGACCATCGACTTTTTCCGGGAAAAGCTACAGTAAACTACAGCTGGTAGGAAAACCCAAGGCACCAACTTTCTCCTGGAAAGTTGGTGCCTTAGTTTTTTTTTAGTCTATTTAGACAAAAAGCATGATCAGCGTAAGCACGATACCCGCCAGGGTAAAGTACAATCCTTTGCGGAAAATATTCGAGGAAGGCAGGAACATCCAGAAGGCCGAAACGACGAAAAACAACAACGACAACCCGAAAAAGATATTCAAATAATAGAGTGGGTCTTTAGTTGTTGCCTTGTGCATTTGGGTCAGCTTGTTCAGAACCAGGGGCAGTTCTTTGAGGGTGTAAATGGCTTCTCCGCTACGGCTGTCGTAGGTGCCTTCTTTAAAATATAGGATGCCGCCCGCTTCCTTGTCCACTTTGAGCTTCTTGAGTTCCAGGGCCGGACCCAGGTCGGCAGCCTGTACGCCGGGGCCGATTTGCTTTTCAAAGCGCACGTCTTGCTTAAAATAATCGGTATTCCGAAAGATCATCACCAGCCCACTCACGGCGTATACCGCCATAATGCCCGCCAGGAAAAAGCCCAGGTAGCGGTGGAGTACCCGCATTGTGAGGCCATTCATCTTATTACTGCTCATGAGTTGTTTTTTTTTGGGAAATAAAAAAGGGTAAACTTATGCTTCAATATTGTTTGCTAAACGGGGCGAATTTACCACAATTAATGGATGTGGCATTGGGAGCGAAATCCTTTGGCCGATTTTGCCCACCCGCCTTCCACGCCAAAAGGGCGTGGCTGTGCAAGCGGTCTCCTGAAGGACCATGGCTGTTACACAAGTTGCATGATCAAGCAGGAAGAGGCCTTGATAAATGCGGTTAAATCTATCTAATTCCCATGACGCCCATATTGGTGTTTTATGCGACCCCCTCGGGGTCGTTGCCCTGCTGTATCTCTTTCCTATAAACATACGACCCATTCTGGGTCTGCTTAGAGGGCTTCTTTTACACCTTTCCCCTTTTACACCTGTCCACCTTCCCTTCCCATCTTTAAGTATTTGGACAATAATAAATTTACATTTTTCGACTCAAATGATTAGCTCGAAACCGCTCATTATCAATCGCTTATTCCTTCGCTAATAATTTGAGAATGTAAATTTATTATTGTCCCGGCACTTACACAGCCTTTGTTTCCGATTTCCCAACTCCGACTTCCCACCTCCCACCTCCGATTTCTAATTTATTTTTTATATTTACAAACGAAGTTAATTTTTTAAAATTATGACCAGAAACCACCTATCGACTGCCCTTATTCTGCTGGTTATGACCCTTGCCGTGTTGGGGTTGGCGAAGTCGGGATTACCCGATATTGTACCCGTTGTTTCTGCCTCCGGTGCGTTCCAATCGAGTGCGGATCCTTTTACCACCATGATGAAAGTGCTGACCCACCAGCGCTGTGTCAACTGCCATCCGGCGGGCGACCGGCCCCTGCAGGGCGAAGACAGCCACTACCATAATTTTGGGGTTCGCCGCGGACCTGACAACCACGGGGTAGCTGCCCTGCAGTGCTTGTCGTGTCACCAGCGCGAGAACAACAACTACGCTGGGGTGCCCGGTGCGCCCGACTGGAGCGTAGCGCCCCTGAGCATGGCCTGGCAAGGACTTTCCCGGGTTGAGATAGCCCGCTCCATGCTGAATCCTACCAACAATGGTGGCCGTTCACTGGCAGAAGTGGTGCAACACCTGACGGAGCACGAATTGGTACTCTGGGCCTGGGATCCCGGGGTGGATGCCAATGGGGTTCCGCGCGAAGTTCTCCCCGTACCCAAAGCGGAATACATTGCCGCCGTAAAAGCCTGGGCCGCCGCTGGCGCGGTCATTCCTGCCGAATAGTCATCTTTACCAATCTGCTCCAATTATGAAAATCACCTTCCAGATCAACGGTACTGCCCAGACGGTAGAAACCGATGAAAATACACCACTGCTTTGGGTCATCAGGGACTTGTTGGACCTGAAGGGGACCAAGTTTGGTTGTGGCAAAGCCGCCTGCGGTGCCTGTACCATTCACGTCAATGGCGAAGCCGTCCGCTCCTGCTCCTACGCCGCCAATTTGGCCGCCGGGCAAAATATTACCACCATCGAAGGACTTGCCGTTGGCGATGAGTTGCATCCGGTACAACAAGCCTGGCTCGAAGAAATTGTACCCCAGTGTGGTTATTGTCAACCCGGTTTCATGATGGCTACCGCAGCCCTGTTGGAAAAAATTCCCAATCCCACGGACGATGATATCGACGCCAACATCGTCAACGTCTGCCGCTGTGCGACCTACTACCGGATGCGCAAAGCCATTCACCGCGCGGCGGCTATAAAAAGTGTCAACCAATAAACCCACCAACCATGGATCATTCAGCAGAACAAGACAAGAAAGGCAAATCCCGGAGGGGTTTCCTGGTAAAAGCAGCCGTAGGCGTAGGGGTATTATTGGGAACCGGCTACCTGACCCGCCCCGTGTGGCGGCGATCGATTGCGGGGATGGTGAACACCGCCGATGCACCTTATGTGGGGGATACCAAGACCCCTCCCTTGTGGTTTGAGGTGACGGCGGATAACGAGATCATCCTGCGCAGTCCGAAAGTAGAAATGGGTCAGGGTACTTTTACCGGCCTGGCACAGATCGCTGCCGACGAGTTGGAAGTGGCCATCGGACGGATAAAAGTGGTTCACGCTTCCACGGCCTCGGGCAATATTGACGGATTTTCGACTGGTGGCAGCACCTCCATTTCCAGCCTCTGGATGCCCCTGCGGGAGTTGGCAGCCACCATGCGCGAAATGCTGAAAAATGAAGCGGCTAACATCCTGGGCGTAGACGTTGCGGCCCTGTCGGTAGCCGATGGGGTGATCACCGCCAGCGAGCGGTCGCTAACCTACGGCGAGGTCGTCAAGGAGGTGAAAGAATGGGACATCCCCGCAGTGCCACCGTTGAAAGACGTCAGCACTTACCGCTACGTGGGCCAGCCCATTCCCCGCGTTGATCTGAAAGACAAGGTTATCGGTGCGCCCATTTTTGGGATGGATGCCGTGCTGTCCGACATGCTGTACGGTGCCGTGGTACGGCCTACGGCCATCGGCTCCAAATACGTAAGTGCAGATACCAGCCGGGCTGAAGGCATGCCCGGTGTGGTGAAGGTGGTGAAAGAAAAAGATTTCGTGGGGGTCGTTGCCACCTCGCAAATGGCTGCGGATAATGCCAAAAAAGCCATTGATGTGACCTGGGATATACCCAAAACCTGGGAATTGTCGGATATCGAAGCCATGATCCAGGTAGGGCAGGGGACACCCTACGTGATCCAGAAGGAAGGCCGGGCCGCCAGTATCCTCGCGGCGGAGGAAGGCATCATCACGGCCGAGTATAAAAGCCCCATTGGCGCCCACGCCCAAATGGAACCCAACGGTGCGGTGGCGCACGTGACCGCCGACCAGGCCACGGTATTGATCTCTACCCAGGTTGTAGGCCTGACGAGAAAGGAGGTCGCTGACCGCCTCGGCTTCGACCAGGAGCAGGTCAACATCCAGCCGACCTATCTGGGCGGCGGATTTGGACGGCGGCTGCACACCCCGCACGCGATCCAGGCTGCGCTCATGTCCCGGGCCGTGGGGAAGCCCGTAAAATATTTTTTCGACCGGAAGGAAGAATTCCAGAACGACACCTTTCGGCCGCCAACGCACCACGTCCTCAAAGCCAAACTGGGGGCGGATGGCCTGATTGAAGCCATGGAACACAACGTATCCAGCGGCGATGTCATGTTCGGATCACCCATCTTACCTGGGATACTGGAGCCCATCGTCGGGGCCGACGTGGGCGCCTGGCGCGGCGGAATGATCCAGTACGGTAAAATCCCCCATTACCGGGCGGTGTCCTGGCGGGTCAAGCTGCCGTTTGCAACCAGCTGGTGGCGGAGCCTGGGCCTGCTCGCCAATACCTTCGCCATCGAAAGTTTTATGGACGAACTGGCCATCCAGGCCGGTAAAGATCCCGTGCAGTTTCGCCTGGACCAAATTCAGGACGACCCGGCGGGCCGCCGCCTGCAAGCCGTGATTACTGCAGCGGCCACGCGGGCCAATTGGCAGGACGGGGTATTGCCCAACGGCCGGGCCATGGGTTTTGCGGCATCTACCGACGCCAACACCCCCGTCGCTCAGGTCGTGGAAGTGGCGATAGTAGACAACGAGATTAAGGTGCTGAAAGTCACCTGTGCCATCGATCCCGGCCTGGCGGTCAATCCCGACCAGGTGCGGTCACAGTGCGAAGGCGCTATCATTATGGGGATGAGTGCCGGGATGTTTGAAAAAATGATCGTCAGGAATGGCGAACTGCAGCCTACGATCTACGGCCCTTACCAAATGGCCCTGATGCGGGATGCTCCCCGGGAAATTGACGTCGTGCTCCTCGCTGGCACGGATGCCCCAGGGGCAGTAGGAGAGCCGCCCCTGGGGCCAATCGTCGCGGCTATTGCCAACGCGGTGTTCCGGCTCACCGGCCAACGACTGCGGGAGATGCCCCTGACGTTGGTTTAGCCGTATTTTAAGGCCGGTTGCGTGCGCGGTTACGGCGTCTCTACGCCGCAGTGACTGCCGTGGTATGTGGTAAATATTAAATAGCTTTGCGCTTTTTACCGCCAACTATTCCGTCCGTTTTATGCTCACTCAACTCCTCCACGATCTGCAAAACCTCAGCTGGGTCGACTGGCTGGCAACCCTCACGGCGCTGGTTTACGTTGTGCTTTCGGCCCGCAATAGCGCCTGGTGTTGGCCTTTTGGTATCGTGAGTTGTGCGCTGTGGGCTTATGCTTCTTACGTCTATTACGATCTCTACCTCGACGCCTTGCTGCAGGTCTTCTACGTGGTGATGGGTTTTCTGGGACTTTACTACTGGTTGCACGGTGGCCAGGCAGGCCGGGCCAGCCCCATTGTGCACACCACACGCCAGCAACACGGTTGGTACTTGTTGGTTGGCACTTTGTGCGGGTTGTTATTTGGTTACCTGTTTAGTTACACCGCCGCTGCTGCCACTTACTGGGATGCTTTCACCACGGCCTTTTCCGTCATTGCCACGGTAATGCTGGTTCAGCGCCGACTGGAGAACTGGTTGTACTGGATCGTCATAGACCTGACTTACGCTGGCCTGTACTGGAGTAGGGCCGCGGTTCTTTTCGCCTTGTTGATGCTGGTTTACAGTGTGATTGCTGTATTTGCTTACCGCAACTGGACCCGCCTGGCAAGCGCACCGGAGCAGTAACCCGCTTTTTCACGGGAAGGATCAACACGGTGCAAAGGCTGCTTTCAACCGGCAAAAAACGGGTAAAGGGACCATCTGTTTGGTAAGTTATTTAGATTCAGTCTAAATAAGTGCATTCAACTCACTTTGAATTTGCACTAATGGAAGGAATAACTAGAAGCTTTATATATTTGTCGCGTTTTAAGAAATGGAATTTTGTTTAAGTTCCTGACGATGATTTTTTTATTCTGGTTCGGAATCTTTTCGGCAGGAATTTGATAAACGATAAAGTTACAATGAAAGGTATCTTCAACAAAACAGGGCTCACTGCCGGAATGGTTTTTCTGGCTTTCCAGCTATCGGCACAATCGGAGTCCACGAGCGGCTCCAACATTTTGCTGTACGTCCTTATCGGGATTGCGATTATCCTGTTTTTCGGTATGTTGATTAATGTGGCCGACAACCTGATCGGTATCGAAGCCAAGCAGAACAACATCGACGTAGAAGCCAGTGGCCTTACCCTGGTTCCCAATTTCCGGCACTTGTTTGGCAGCCGTACGGCGGCTTACACCGCTGGAACACCGGTAACGGTACTGACCAAGGGGCACGACATACTGCTCGAAGGTGAAGCGCAGGATAAAGTTGTTCCTGCTACCGGCGTAACGCGTTATGCGGTTCAGCCACCCAACTTTTTGGGCTTACAGCCGATTCCCAAGTTGACGGTAGCCGTTGGCGACTCGGTCAAAGCCGGTGACCAGCTTTTCTTCGACAAGCAAATGCCCGACGTGGCTTTTGTGTCGCCGGTGAGCGGAGAGGTCATCGAGATCAACCGGGGGGCCAAGCGTGCCATCACGGAAATTGTGATCCTGGCCGACAAAACCCAGGAATACCGCCAGGTGAAGGCGCCCGATCTGGCCAAGGCCGACCAGGCTACCTTGCTGCGCTTTATGCAAGAGAGTGGTGCCTGGTCTTTGTTGCACCAGCGGCCGTTCAATATTGTGCCCGACCCCACCCGGGTACCGCGTGATATTTTCGTGAGTACTTTTGATACGGCTCCCCTGGCGCCCAAGGCCAGTGTGGTGATTGCTGGTCGGGAAGCCGCTTTCCAAAAAGGCATTGACGTGCTGGCCAAATTGACCAGTGGGCAGGTGCACCTGGGCCTGGATGGCCGGGGTGACGAAGCTCCACCAGCTGCGTTTACGCAAGCCACCAACGCCAGCAAGCGTTACTTCAAAGGCAAACACCCCGCCGGCAACGTAGGGGTGCAAATTCACCACACGGCCCCGGTTGGCGGTAGCGATATCGTCTGGACCCTCGGCGTGCAGGAGGTGATTACCCTTGGTAATTTGTTCCTGGAAGGCCGCTTCGATGCCAGCCGCATCGTTGCCCTGACGGGAGCAGAACTCAAAGACGCCCATTATGTGCACACCTTTGCGGGTGCCAATATCGGCGAACTCATTGGCAACAACCTTAGCAACGACCACGTACGGTTGATTTCGGGCGATGTCCTTTCGGGTATCCAGAAGACCACCAATAGCTACCTCAACTGGAGCGACGATCAGATAACAGTTATTGAAGAAGGTGATTTTTACGAACTTTTTGGTTGGTTGCTCCCGATCGATTTACGGCCGACCATTTCCAATACCTTCCCGAATTTCCTTTTCGGAGACATTAAATTCAGAGCCAATACCAATACCCACGGCGAGAAGCGTGCTTTTGTGGTCACCAACGACTACGAGCAGGTCATGCCGATGGATATTTATCCGCAGCACCTGATGAAGGCCATCATCATCAATGACATTGAGCGCATGGAAGGCCTCGGTATCATGGAACTGGTGGAAGAAGACGTGGCCCTGTGTGAGTTTGTTTGTGTGTCCAAGCAGCCGTTGCAGCAGATTCTGCGCGAGGGACTGAACAACCTCCGCGAACAGGTTTAAGCATTCCCCCAGGGGGTAAAGAAATATTTCAATTCATTCAGTATAGTTTAATAATATGAAAAAGGCATTGCTCAAATTTTTCGAGCGCATCGAACCGGACAAGGACAAATCGCCTTTCCTGCATACGGGATACGATGCTTTTTTCACCTTCGCGTTTACGCCCAACCACGTTACGGCGGGTGGGGTTCACATTCGCGACGGTATGGACTTGAAGCGAACAATGGTGCACGTGGTGCTAGCGCTGCAGTTGCTTTACATTTTTGGTACCTATAATATTGGTAACCAGCACTTCGCGGCGCTGGGCCTCTATCCTGGTGCATTCGAGGGCCTGCACCTCAAGCTGGTGTACGGTCTGATCAAGATCCTGCCCATTTTTGTCGTGACGCACCTCGTCGGACTCGGCGTAGAATTTTTCTATGCCGCCCGCAAAGGCCACGCAGTAGAAGAAGGTTTCCTGGTTTCTGGGGCCCTGATTCCGCTCATTATGCCGCCCGATATTCCGTTGTGGATCCTGAGTATCTCCATCATCTTTGCCGTAATAATTGGTAAAGAAGCATTTGGAGGTACGGGTATGAATATTCTCAATATTGCCCTGCTGGCGCGGGTGTTTGTCTTTTTTGCCTATCCCACTTACATCTCTGGTGATGAGGTATGGGTAGCAGGTATCGAGAAGGTAGGCGCCGGTATGTACGCGGGCCAGGCTTACGGCATGGTATACGGTGCTTTCGATAGCCTGTTCAATGCGTTTGGCTGGGCCACCTTTGGCGCCGGACAGACGGCCGTGGTAGATACCTTCACGGGCGCTACTCCGCTGGGCTTAGCCGCCAAAGGCGGCTGGGCAGCCGTCACGGAGCACTACTCTGCCAGTCAGATGTGGTGGGGTAACATCCCAGGCTCCATTGGTGAAACGTCCAAGCCGCTGGTGCTGGTGGGCGCTTTGTTCCTAATCTTCACCAAGGTAGCCGACTGGCGTATCATGGTGGCATCCGTCGTTGGTTTTGTGGCTTGTGGCCTGATGATTAACGGTATCGCCCCCGACGTTTTTGGTCCGGAGACCAAAGGAATCTTCAAATTCATGGCAGTTCCCTGGTATTACCACTTCTACATGGGTAGCTTTTTCTTCGCCATGGCCTTTATGGCTACCGATCCGGTAACGGCTGCTTCTACGCCCATGGGCAAGTGGATTTACGGCTTCCTGATCGGTTTCATTGGTTTGGTCATCCGGATACTCAACCCTGCTTACCCCGAAGGTTGGATGCTGGCGATCTTGTTCATGAACGTCTTTGCCCCACTGATCGATTACTACGTACTGGAAGCCAACGTCAAGCGGCGCAGCAAACGGCAATTGGCTCTGGCCAAGCGGCGTGCTGCCCAGGCTGTCGAAGTGGAAACGGTAACAATAGACTAAAAGTAAGCAGTTAATGATCGCCCTGCGGGCGGTTTTAATTGTTCATCTATAAAAGCAAAAATTGTGGATAAGAATAGCACGAATTACGTCTTACTCTTTGTGTTGATGATGACGGTTGTGGTGGCCCTGGTTCTGACCGGTGTACGCCAGGGTACCGAGTCAAAGGCATTAGAGAATGAGGCCATCTTCAACAAGCGCGCCGTACTGGCCGCAGTTAACGATTACCTCGGCATGGGGGAGGGCGTCACTGCCAATGACCTGGCTGATGAAAAAGTTTTGGAAATTTTCGATTCCCGAGTCAAACAAATTACCCTTAATACTGCGGGTGAGGTGGTTGAAGGTGTATTGGCTGAAAAGATTGACATGGCTAAGGAAAAGAAGAAAGATATGGCCGATCGGGTATTGCCTTTGTTTCAATATGAAAATGAAGGCGAGACTTTCTACATTCTTTCTGTTCGCGGCAACGGCCTCTGGGACGAAATCTGGGGTAATATAGCCCTCGAAAGCGACATCAACACCATTGCCGGGGCATCGTTCGACCACAAGGGTGAAACCCCTGGCCTGGGTGCAGAAATCAAGGATAACCCGACTTTTCCTGGAAACTTTAGCGGTAAGAAAATCTTTCGTGATGGGGAGTTCGTGTCCGTTGTCGTACGCAAAGGTGGTGCCCAGGATACTACTTACGAAGTGGACGGTATTTCTGGTGCAACAGTTACTGCTGATGGCGTAACCAAAATGTTACACGACGGAATTTCCCTCTATTTGCCCTATCTGAACCAAGCGCGTCAGAATAGCAAAATGGAGAGTTTGTTGATCGACCAGCACTAAGTGACGGGATCCGTTACCGCGTGGCGCGGCAGGCGCTATTTTCGCCAAACTACTAAATAAAAAATAGACAACCAAAAAGCATATTATCATGGCTGAGGTGAAAGCAGTTGAAAAAGTAAAAGAGCCCTTATTTGGCAGAGCCGAAAAGAAACTCTTAACGGATCCTTTAAATGACAACAACCCCATTACCGTTCAGGTACTAGGTGTTTGTTCCGCGCTGGCAGTTACATCATTGGTGTATCCGTCGGTCGTAATGGCCATTGCCGTAACACTGGTAACTGGTTTTTCCAGTTTGTTTACGTCTATGTTGCGAACTTATATCCCCAGCCAGGTGCGCATGATTGTGCAGCTGGTGATTGTGGCGTTCCTGGTGACGCTGGTAGAAATGGCCCTGAAATATTTCAACTACCCCATTTATAAGCAGTTGTCGGTTTATATCGGTCTGATTATCACCAACTGTATTGTGATGGGCCGTTTGGAGGCATTTGCGATGGCCAACAAGCCGTGGCGTTCTTTTCTCGATGGCCTTGGCAACGGGATCGGCTACGGTGCTATTCTGGTAATGGTCGGTGTCGTACGCGAGATTTTTGGAAAAGGAACGCTTTTTGCGGGTAGCCCGATTGAACTAAAGTTCATAGGTAATACATCAGCATACATGATCAATACGACGGATAGTGTTTTGTTTGGCTGGTACGCCAACAATAACCTGATGGTATTGCCAGCAGCAGCGATGTTTATCATCGGTATAATGATCTGGATTCAGCGTAGCTACAACACGAAGTTGGTTGACGTTTCTTAGTATTCGTGCTTGAAACAAGACCATTTCTCACAACCATAAAAATTTAGTTCTCATGGGAGAATTTATCAATATTTTCATCAAGTCGGCTTTCATCGAAAACATGGTACTGGCCTACTTTCTGGGCATGTGCTCCTACCTGGCTGTTTCCAAGTCGGTGAATACGGCTTTCGGCCTGGGATTGGCCGTTATCTTCGTACTGGGTGTGACCATGCCCATCAACTGGGTGATCAATGAGTACCTGTTGAGCGAAAACGGCCTTTTTGGGATGGACCTGACCTTCCTGCGCTTCATCCTGTTCATTGCGGTTATCGCTTCGATGGTACAGCTGGTGGAGATGGTGGTGGAGAAATTCTCGCCCGCCCTGTATTCGGCGCTCGGTATTTTCCTGCCGCTGATTACCGTCAACTGCGCCATCTTGGGTGGTTCCCTGTTCATGGTGTCACGGGAGTACAATCTTTCCCAGTCCGTAGCTTTTGGCTTGGGTGGTGGATTTGGCTGGTTCCTGGCGATTATTGCCATTGCGGCTATCCGCGAAAAAATCCGCTACTCCAATATCCCGCCCGCCCTGCGCGGCTTGGGTATGGCCTTTATCCTGACCGGTCTGATGGGCATTGCCTTTATGAGCCTGATGGGTATCGACCCTGCAGTTTTTACGGGGAAATAGTTCGTTTTTCGAAGAACAGCCCAACCATTCTCAAGCCTTTGTGTTAGGTTTTCTTAAAATGAGTTGGTGCATTATTGAACTGACAATCTTTATCTGATGAATATTATAGTTGCAGCGGTTATTCTTTTCACGGCGGTCATCATGTTGTTGTCCGTTATGCTCATTGTGGCACGCAAGCGTTTGGTGCCCCAAGGCGCGGTGAAAATTGTCGTTAATGGTGACGAGGACAATCCTTTGATAGTGCAGCCTGGTATTTCCTTGCTTAGTGCGCTTTCTGAGAAGAGTATTTTCCTGCCTTCGGCCTGTGGTGGTGGTGGCACCTGTGCCATGTGCGAATGCCATATTGATAGTGGTGGTGGCGATGTGCTGCCGACCGAAATGAACCACCTGACGCGCAAGGAAGCTGCCGAAAACAAACGGTTGGCTTGCCAGGTGAAGGTGCGCCAGGATATGCACATTCGCATTCCGGAAGAAATTTTCGGGATCAAGAAATTTGAGTGCGAGGTGATTTCCAATTACAACGTGGCTTCCTTTATCAAGGAGTTCGTGGTGCGCCTGCCCGAAGGCCAGGAGATGGACTTCCAGCCGGGTGGCTACATCCAGATCGATGTGCCCAAAGTGACCATCGAATACAAAGACATGGACATCACCGCTCACCCCGAGCACCACGGTGATGATCCCGACAAGTTCCGCAGCGAATGGGATAAGTTCCAGCTCTGGGGCCTGAAAATGGTCAACGACGAGGAGCAGTTTCGCGCCTACTCGATGGCCAACCACCCCGGTGAAGGAAACATCATTATGTTGAACATCCGGATTGCTACGCCCCCCTGGGACCGTTCTATCAACGGCTGGATGCAGGTGAACCCCGGCGTGTGTTCTTCTTACGTTTTTGGCCAAAAGCCCGGCGATAAGGTGACGATCTCGGGTCCTTACGGCGAATTCTTTATCAAGCCGACGAAGAAAGAGATGGTTTACATCGGCGGTGGTGCCGGCATGGCGCCGTTGCGCTCGCACCTCTTCCACTTGTTCCACACCCTGAAGACCACCGATCGCAAGGTGTCTTTCTGGTACGGTGGCCGGACGCGCCGCGAGCTGTTCTACATCGACCAGTTCCGCCAGATCGAGAAGGAGTTTCCGAACTTCCGCTTCTACGTAGCCCTGGACAACCCCATGCCCGAAGACAACTGGCAGATCAAGGAAGATATGGATTCCCCCGGCGACGGCTTCAAAGGGTTTATCATGCCCGTGGTGATGGAGAAATACCTCTCGCACCACCCCGAACCCGAAGAGGTGGAATACTACTTCTGCGGCCCGCCGATGATGAACGCATCGGTCATCAAAGCCCTCGACGAGCTGGGTGTGCCCGAAGCCAATATTGCTTTTGACGATTTCGGTGGCTAATTGCTGCTGGTTCGATAACTAAAAAAAGCCCGCTCTTCCGTTTGGAAGGGCGGGCTTTTTTGTGGGGTTAGGGCTGGATCTGTTACAGCAAGCCGGGTATCGCCGGTGATTATAGGTTTGCCATCGAGTGGTTTGCGGCCAATGCGACGGCCAAAGCCAACGCTGCGGTAGAAGTTGCCGTAGGCAGCATGATCAGCGCCCAGGCTGGCACCACGTCGGCTTCCTACGGCATAGGGCGTTACTGGAACGTGAATATGACCCCGCTGGAGCTGCCGATTGAATAATTTAAGATGTACGATTTAAGAGGTATGATTTAAGATTTTGGGCCGTCTCTTGATCGCCAGTCCGGTATCCATTTGGTGCTCGCGGCGAGGAGGAGACGAAACTTCCCAATAGCTCTCCGCCCTAACTTTTATACCTACCCAACTTTTACACTTTTACACGCGCCTGCCACGTCTTCAGCGTTGCCTGCCACGTCTTCAGCGTGGGTCACTTCCGACCTCCCACTTCAAACTACCTTTTTCTTAAGCTATTGACTACCAGTATTTTGTGAAATATTGTTTTTGAGCTGGCAATTAAAGGTAGCAACCTCTTTTTTGGTTGGCGTGCAGCGGCGGCTTATAGCCTTCCGACCTCCCACCTCTCTAAATCTCCCCCACCGTCTCCGCCTTCACCCAGCCTTCGCGACCATCGACGAGGACCACCTTGGTCCAACCTTTGAAATGATCGGCGATGCGTACACGCAGGCCTTCGTGGACCTGGAAGTCGATTTCGGCATCGTCGCCGGGGGCGATGTGGAGGTCGACTACCGGGGCCGTGACCACGCCCTGATCGGTACGGGCGAGTTCGGCTTGGCGGGCCAGGGCCAGTCCGACAAAAAGCACCGCCAGGACCAGGCTGCCCAGGCTGATGATGGGTAGCCAGCGGCGCGAGGTGGCCCATTTGCCGCCTGGTTGCCAGGCCGCGAGTTTGGCGCTGCGCACCATTAAGGCGGCGCCCGCTAAAAACAAGAGCACAATGGCCATGATTCCCCAGGTGGTTGGGGTGAGCCGGGCGGCCACGCGCAGCCACCAATCGGAAAGGAAGAAGCGGGGGATGGGCAGGAGGCCGTCGGCCTGTTCATTGCGGAGGAGTTCCAGGTTTTTGGTGATCTGCCGGTCGTAGGGGGTCAGGCGGTTGGCCTTTTCCAGTTCCAGGATGGCGAAACCCAGTTGTTGGTTGCGGTAGTAGGCCAGCCCCAGGTTGTAGTGGAGGTCGGCAGATTGGTATCCTTTCCGAAGCAGTTGCTGGTAAGCTTCGATCGCTTCCGGGTATTGCTGCTGTACCTGCAACTGGTAGGCCGCCTGGGCCTGTTCGGCGGCGGTTTGTGCCTGGCTGGTGAAGCTCAATAAAAGCAGCCCAAGGATTAAAAGTATGCGCATGGTGAGGATGTTTTTCGGGGGTAAATTTACGAATAGTTCCGTCGTCAGGTCGCGAACTTTTCCGTTGACCTACGGGTTGGCCACGCGTTTTAACCTGCGGACGATCCGATCAATTGCGTCGCAATATCCCGGTCGTTGCTCAGGCGCGGCACCTTGTTTTGGCCACCCAGCTTGCCCAGGGTTTTCATGTAATCGCGGAAAGCATCACGGGGCAGGGATCTGATCTTCAGAGGTTGGAGGATATTGCCGGCGATGAGGTCCTGGTAGTAGATGTTTTGTGCCACCATGGCCGCATCGAGTTGCCTGGCAAAGTCGGCGAGGTCGGCGGGTTCCTGTTCAAATTCCACCAACCATTCGTGGTAGGGGAGGCCGCCTTCGGGGGGCTTCACCTGGGGGGCCACGGTAAACTCCACGGTGCGTACCCCCAGGGCGCGGGTGACGGTGAGCATCGCCGCTTCCACCTCTTTGCCGATCACGTGTTCGCCGAAAGCCGAAATGAAATGCTTGATCCGGCCCGTCACTTTGAGGCGGTAGGGAGCCTTGCTCACGAAGGCTACGGTGTCGCCGATGTTGTAGCCCCACAACCCGGCGTTGTTGTTGATGATGAGGGCGTAGTTGGCGCCGATTTCGACGTCGGCCAGGCGGAGGCGGGTGGGGTTGTCGTGGAAAATTTCGTCGGCGGGGACAAATTCGAAGAAGATACCACTCGCCACGTTCAGCAGGAGGCCGTCGGCGGTGGGGCTGTCCTGGAAGGCGATGAAGCCCTCGCTGGCCGGGTAGGTTTCGATGCTGTCGAGGCGCTTGCCGACGAGCTCTTCCAGCCCGGCGCGGTAGGGTTCGTAATTGACACCACCGTAGACAAAGACCTCGAAATGGGGGAAGATGTCTTTCACGTAGCGCTTGCCGGTGTAGGCCAGGAGGCGTTCGTAGTACATCTGCACCCAGGGTGGAATCCCACTGATGAGGCGCATGTCGGCAGCGGCGGTTTCGGTGACGATGTGGGCCAGCTTGGTTTCCCAGTCGTCGATAATGTTGGTGGCGTAGGAGGGGAGCTGGTTGGTGCGCAGCCAGACGGGTACCTGGTGGTTGACGATGCCCGAGAGGCGGCCGGTCTTGATGCCACCCACTTCTTCCAGTTCCGGGCTACCGGAGAGGAAGATCATCTTACCGTCGAGCCACTGCCCCTTGCCGGTGCGGGCATAGTAGTTGAACAAGGCATTGCGGGCGGTCCCGAAGTGGTTGGGCAGGCTGTCTTTGGTCAGGGGTATGTATTTTACGCCCGAGGTGGTGCCGCTGGTTTTGGCAAAGTAGGCGGGGCGGCCCGGCCACAGTACGCTTTGTTCGCCAGCTTTGATGCGCGCGATGTAGGGCTTGAGGTCCTCGTAGTCGCGCAGGGGCACCTTAGCCTTAAACTCCTCGTAGGTGGTGCTGGCGGTCAGCCCGTGGTCTTGCCCGAAGGCGGTTTGGGCTGCGCCGGCCATCAACTCCTGAAAGACGGTCTGCTGGGCCACCAGGGGCGCTGCCGACCACTGGTCGATACGGCGGGCCACGTAGCGGGCAAAAGGACGAATGAGGGCGGATTTCCAAGCCATAGCAACATACTTTTTACGCCGCAAAGGTATAACATCAGGGGCTGAATACGGACATGGAACGGTTTTTTAGCACGACCCTGGGACAACTTCATCCCAAAGCAATAAAGAAACCAGCGCTCACGACTTTTCTTTTAAAACCAGAAGGGTCTGCAAAATGACCAGCACCGATCCGAAAAACAAAGCCACCATAAACAGGGTAGGCGTAGGGTACGCTGCCACCACCAACAGCAGGAGGAGGATAAGGGTAAAAATCAGCACCAGTTTTTGCAGCAAGCCGATGCTTAATGTTGTTTTTTCCACGGTCTTTTTTTGAAGTTATCAATTGAACAACAGTCCTTTAACAGCAAAATTAGGGGATTGTTAAATAGAAAATGGCTTAAGTAGACAGGAATAATACATCAAAGTACCCCATTGGTGGTCAAAATAAATCACAACTTCAATCGCTATTGGTATTCCTTTTTACTTTGCGCAGGCCATTGCGGTAGCCCTGTACATTTTTGGTTTTCGGGAAGGTTTGCAAATGATCATACCGGCCGCCAACCCCCTCCTCCTGGATATGTTGATTTAAGGAACCCTTTAACCTGGGCAACAACGATTTGTCTACCTTGATCGCTTTGCTGATCAACAGGAATTGGAGGAGATCCATTGCTGCTTTGAATCCTGTTACTGACAATAATATCAGGATTAAATTGACAAATATTACTTAACTTTGATGGTGAAAAGCCTAAGCAATTGGCGCTACCCAATCACCTCATTTTATTGGTAATATGAAAAGAATAATCGTACTCACCGGTGTTATCACCCTGTTGTTTTCAGTGTTGTGCCCAGGCCAGGGTTGTGTGGCCATCAGGGGCGGCACTTCCTGTAGCGGTAATTTTGGTAATTCCCAGAATCTCCATCAAGGAGAATTCAACACCCAGCTAGGTTTCCGGCATTTTAAGTCGTTTCGGCACTTTCGTGGTGATGTGGAAGAAATCAATCGCGTGTTGGAGGGTACCGAGGTCATTAATCGGTCTAACTTCATCGATGTGGGGATCAATTACGGCCTCTCCGATCGCTTTTTTCTTAGCCTCCTATTGCCCTACGTGTCCCATACCCGTTCTTCCATGTACGAGCATGGCGGAAATCCACCCAACGGATTAGGCGATCGCCACGTGACCAGTTCGAACGGGCTGGCGGATATTCGGTTGGGCGCTGGCTATTGGCTATTTGATCCTGCCCGGCACAATTTTAACTACGCACTGGGTTTGGGGGTAAAGCTACCTACCGGACGATTTGACTATACGGATACTTTTTACAACCAGGGCCCGAACAAAGATCAGGAAGTAGATAAGGTTGTCGACCAATCCATCCAACCCGGAGACGGTGGTATTGGGATTGCCCTGGAGGTGCAGGGGTACCATCCCCTGTCGCACAGCATTGGGTTGAGCACCAACGTGTACTACCTCTTCAATTTCCAGGAAACCAACGGCGTATCCACGGCGAATGGAAACAGCACGTTTTCCTGTCCCGATCAGTTTGCCTTACGGATAGGTGGTTTTTACAATACCAGGAGTGGCTTTAGCACGTTCCTGGGCGGGCGGCTGGAAGGGGTACCCGCTAATGATGTTTTGGGCGGCAGTGCCGGCTACCGCAGACCTGGCTATGCCTATTCCGTAGAACCAGGGGTGGGCTTCTCGAAAAACAAGTTTTCCTTTTTTGCCAGTTGCCCCCTCGCCGTTTACCGCAACCGAACCCAGAGCTACGAGGATAAAGCGCGGACTACCCAAACCGGCGTATACCGGCACGGGGATGCCGCCTTCGCTGATTATTTGGTCAGCCTGGTGTTTTCTTACCGGTTCGGGAAGGCAGGCCACCAGGAAATGGGGCCTACTATTTTGCCATTAAACCATTAAAGCCTGGCTAAACCGTCGGCAAACGAAGTAGCAAGGCAAAATAAAGCGGGCGGCTCTCCAGGAGAAAGCCGCCCGCTTTATTTATTGTCTCAACATTTACTTCCCGGATGAATTCAGTTTCCTCGTGTAGGAAGTATCAGATTTGCGACTGATTGTGCTCAATTCCGCAAATCTTCCACGTAGTAGCCAGGGTATTTGGTTTTGCTGAACACAAAATAGTCGCTGGCAAATTGTTTGTTCGGCGTGATATTCTTCAGGCGGAAAGTATAGCGGCTACCGTCCTTGGCAAATGCTTTTACCTCCATGATGTCCTTGCTGTCGCGGGCCACCAGCATGCGCAGTTTGGCGTATTCGCTGGTGCGATCCGTGGGTTTGAATTCGATGATGTGTACCACCTTGCCCTGTTCGGTACGGGTATCGATGAGGGAGTAGATAAACTGGCCGTTGTCGTAAAAGTTGAACAGCGATTCAGGGGATAAAAGGCCGGTGTCTTCGCCGGGTTCGGGGAGGTTGTTGATCTGTACCGATTTGTTGTTGGACATGATCAGGTACAGTGCAGCACCATCAGAAAAGACCTCCTGGCCACCAAATTCAACGCGGTATTGGGTGCCGCTGCGGGCCAGCTTGCCCTCTTGTACCTCTTTGGGTTGCTCTGCCAGTTCGATGTCCAGGCTAAAGGTCGCCTCGATGGTCCGGTAGGCTTCGTATTTCTTGCGCACCTGGTCGAGAATGGCTTTGGCCGCCGGATCCGAGTCGGTCGACTTGGTGTAGTCTTGTGCGAAAACGCTGGCACTTAACAAAAGTCCCAGGCTCATCAACATCAATGGTTTCAACATCTTCATTTTGTTTGTGTCGTTTTATGGGGCATTATTTGGTTTAAGCACCCAATAGCTGCCTGGCTCATAGAAGCCATTGTTTATCAAACGCCAAAGTTCGGCCATTATTGATTAGTAGTACCTCGCCGGGGCGTTAATGTTTTGCTAAAATGGTTGCCAGCGGTTTAAACGCGCTCCAGGATGGTGGCGTACCCCTGGCCTACGCCCACACACATGGCGGCCAGGGCGTAGCGTTCCTGGCGTTCGTGCAATTCGAGGGCGGCGGTATGCAGGATGCGCGTGCCCGACACGCCCAGTGGATGACCAATGGCGATGGCGCCGCCGTTGGGGTTGATGCGTGGGTCATCGTCGGCCAGGCCGAGCTCGCGGGTACAGGCGAGGACCTGGGCGGCGAAGGCTTCGTTCAGCTCCAGGACACCCATCTCCGCCAGGGTGAGGCCGGCCCGTTGGAGGGCTTTGCGGGAGGCGCCGACCGGACCGATGCCCATGATGCGCGGTTCCACCCCAACCACGGCCGAACTCACGATGCGCGCCAGTGGCTTCAGGTTGTATTTTTTTACGGCCGCTTCCGAAGCGATGAGGGCGGCGGCGGCGCCGTCGTTGAGGCCCGAAGCATTGCCTGCCGTGACGGTTCCACCGGCTTCCTGCTTTTTGAAGGCCGTGCGGAGCTGAGCGAGCACCTCCAGGCTGGTGGCGGGTTTGACGAATTCGTCGTGGGCAAATACCAGGGCTGCTGCTTTGCGTTGGGGAATGGTCACGGGCACGATCTCGCGGCTTAGCCGGCCGTTGGCCTGCGCGTGGGTGGCTTTCATCTGCGACCAGTAGGCGAACTGGTCCTGGGCTTCCCGGCTAATCTGGTACATCGTTGCCAGGTTTTCGGCCGTTACGCCCATGCCGTCGGTGCCGTAGAGGTCGTGCATTTTTTTGTTGACGAAGCGCCAGCCAAAGCTGCTGTCGTGCATTTCGGCATCGTTGCCAAAGGGGGTAGATACTTTGGAGGTCACCCAGGGGGCCCGGGTCATGTGCTCTATGCCACCGGCGATGATCAGGTCGGCGTCGCCGGCCAGGATGGCCCGCCGGGCGTGGATGATGGCCGACATGCCGGAAGCGCAAAGCCGGTTGACGGTTTCGCCGGGGACCGACCATGGCAACCCCGCCAGCAGGAGGCTCATGCGGGCGGCATTGCGATTGTCTTCGCCAGCCTGGTTGGCGCAGCCCAGGATGACTTCGTCGTAGGCGTCCTGGGGGATGCTGGCCTGTCGTTCCACCAGGGCTTTGATGGGGATCGCCGCCAGGTCGTCGGCCCGCACGGTGGATAGGGTGCCGCGGAAATTACCGAAAGGGGTACGGATACTGTCGACGAGGTAGGCGTAGGACATTGGTCAGGTTGTTGAAAAATAAAAAAATGAGCAGGCAAAGATAAATACCCTCTCGCAATAACAAACGTTTCTTACCTTCGACGGGTTTTTTACGCCTGCGTTTATCATTTATTTACAACCAAAAAACAATTATGATGCGAAGTATACTTTCAATTTGCCTGCTACTGTTTTTGTCCCAACTCGGTGCCCAGAATCACCCCAGCTGCGACGGAATGCGCTACCGACTCGACGTTTTCAGTGACGTAACGACCACGCTGGCCGTGAAGTTTGGTGAAAACACCACCATTGCCGGCAATGCCCAGGAATTGTTCATGGACATCTACGAACCCACCGGTGATGACCTGGCCAACCGGCCGGTAATCGTGTTGGCCTACGGTGGCAGCTTCATCTCGGGGGTGCGTGCGGATATGGCCTTTTTGTGTGAGGCTTACGCCAAAAAAGGATTCGTGGCCGTTAGCATCGATTACCGCCTCTACGACGGCCCGCTATTTCCCATCCCTTCGGGCGAAACCATGCAGGATGTGGTGATCAAAACCGTTTCGGACATGAAAGCCGCTATTCGCTTTTTGCGTGAAGACGCTGCTACCGACAATGTCTACCGCATTGATGCGGACTACGTATTTGTGGGCGGCATTTCGGCCGGCGCCATCACGGCTGCTCATACCGCCTTTTTGGATGACACCGATACGTTCACGCCCGCGCTGGCAGCCATCATCGAAGCCAACGGCGGACTGGAAGGCAACAGCAGCGACAACCTACAGTACAGCAGCGCTGTGCAGGGGGTGGTCAACTTCTCCGGCGCCCTCAACGACGCTTCCTGGATTGATGCCGAAGACCCCCCGTTCTTTAGCGTGCACGACCAACTGGATCCGATTGTTCCCTTTATGGGCGCACCTGCTACGATTCTGGGGTTTGACATCATTTACGTAGAAGGCAGCTTCCTGCTCAAGGAGCAGGCCGACGCCGTAGGGGTAGAAAACCAGTTGTTCGTCATTGCCAACAGCCAGGGACACGTCAGCTATTTCCAGAGCTCGGCAGAAACGACTATACTCTACATCAACCGCTCGGCGGAATACCTCCACTACCTGGTCTGCGGGGAATTCATTTCCAGCCTCACGGAAGCCGACCAGCAGTTGGCTGGCCTGTTGGTCTATCCCAATCCGACGACGGGGCTGCTTAACCTCCGCCAGGATGGGGACGAAGTGTTGGAGGTCCGGCTCTCCAATGCCCTGGGGCAGCTGGTGGGTCAATGGTCAAACTCACGCCAACTCGATCTGACTACTTTCCCCACCGGCATGTACCTGCTCGAAGTGCGGGATGCCGCTACCCAGGGCAGGGTGGTCAGGAAGGTGGTGTTGGAGCGCTAGTGGTCTGTTGCCTGACTTTAATTACAAAATAGTCAGCGCACCGTACCTGCCGGTTAAGTTTGTTTCAACCTCCGGGGGGTACCCAAACACCGGAGCCATCTGCCCCAGCCATCTTACGGCATAATCGGTACCCCCTCCGGAGGTTTACCCTGTGTAGACCTCCGGAGGGGGTACCGATTTTATTTGTGGGAATAGCGAATTTTACCCTTGGATTTGGCTGTAAACCTGGGAGGCCGAAAAACATCGGTTAATCTTAGTACGCACGTAATTTGACCAGGATTGTCGCGGATTGCATCCGCGATACCATACGCTCCATGCGAGATGAGCGTATCGTAGTTGCCTGCCACGTCTTCAGCGTTGCCTGCCACCGCAGTCACAGGCTGCTGTTGCTATTTACGCGTAGACAAAGTCCATAGGCGTCAGGCTAAAGGTTCCAGTCTACGACAATTAGATGAAATTTCAACCCACGATCGAAAAATCTTTCGTCCTTACAGGACTCTTTTCTAGGGGCACCTCGTCCAGGGTCTGACGACCCTGGCAAAGATGTGTCGTCCCTCCGGGACTGGTAATTAGGAGTTCCAGGGAGCTACCAGCCTGTTACCAGGTTCGAAGGCGAGATTTTAACTGTACCAAACACCAATGCGCGCGGTCCTAATAGCCCCAGCAGGGTGAAAGCCCATCCAATTTCGAAGTATCCAATTTCCCTTTGTGGTTCCACTGGGGTCGACATCCTCATTGAAAGGAATCAATAAATCAAATTTTACGCTGCGGGTTCGTAATCCTTAGCCTGACGGCTATGGACATAGTCTACGATAGCGGAGCCCGGTCTTCCAAGGTTTTAACGGGTGTTAAAAGCCATCAGAACAAGTCCATTATCTTTGGCTGATATGCAGGTGGTGAAGAAGATAAATTTTATCTTTAGAGCTAACCGTGTCAGGGGTCATTTGGTACCCATCCACCTACAAAAAAAGTCATGATGAAATTATTATCCTTCCTCTGCGGTGTCCTGCTTTTTGCGGTGTCCTGCAGTCAGCCAGCACCCGTTTCCGACGATGGAGACACCTCCGACAACGCCAACCGACCTGCGGCCATTACCGATAGCCTTCGCCAACTGTATCAACATTACCTGGCGAGCGCCGATCCGGAAATTCCCCTCAAGTGTATCATGGAACCAGGCAAGGTGAATCCAGGAGACGAAGCGCCCCGGGATACCCTCTTCTTCCTGTTTCGCGAAGAGCTGCGCACCATTGTAGCGGAGAAAAATATCTTCAAACTCCTCAAGTACGTCAGCAACGACATCAAGGTGGGTTTCGATAGTGACAACGGCTTGCAAGCATTTATTAGCACCTGGAATCTCGACAGCCCGGACAAAATTCCCCACTCCGAGCTGTGGCCCACCCTGCGCATCCTCCTGGATCTGGGCGGCCAGTTCACTTCCAAAGGCGACTATTTCGAAGCCCCTTACGTAGGGCCGTGTTTTCCGGCGGTGGCTGATCCGCTTATTATGGGGGCGGTCGTCGGCGCCGGGGTACGGATGCGCGCGGGTCCGGGTCTGAATACCCAGGTGCTCCGGACGATCTCCTACGACCTGGTGGAAATAATAGAAACTACCCCCGTGGAAGAGACCATCAGCGGTGAAACCTACCCCTGGGTGAAAGTGAAGCTGGCAGACGGTACCGAAGGGTTCCTGTTTGGGAAATTTGTCCGCTCACCCGCTGGCTGGCGCGCTGGCTTTCAGCGGGGTGAAGACCAGGAGTGGAAGATGGTGATGCTGCTGGCGGGGGATTGAGGGAGGGGAAGTGTAAAAGTGTAAAGGGGGAAAAGTGTAAAAGGGGCGCCGGAAATCGGAAATCGGAAATTTTAAATCATGTAAAATTTAAGATTTCAGATGTAAGATTTTTTTGGGTGAGCAAGAGCTTGTTTAAACTTCGACCTTCATGTTGAAAACGATTCATTTTTTGTATTGATGAGGCGCAGGTTCGGGATGATAGCAGCGCTATCAAGCCCGGTTCTGTAACGAAGTATAAACGAAAAAGGGACATTTGGAGACCAATTGTTAAATTTTAAACAAGCGCTAGGATTCAATCTGTTATTTATAACTAGCTATTTGTCAATAATTTGTGACTGGCGGAGGTGGGGGATTGAGGGGGTGGATGGGGTTGATTTGGCTAGCGCGCACACCCGCCAGGGCGGGTCCCTCCCTCGGGTCCAGTTCACCTCACATCCCCATCAAACTATCAACAGGGACACGCTTCTATACCTTCTTCGTGTGAAGCACGAAAAAGCCAGCATTGCGTTAAAAAAAACCACTGAAATCACTCACTGACTGCGTGAGGGTAGTTACCTATGAATTGGGAGCAAGCAGCCAACTTGCTCTTTAGAGATATAAATATAAGTGGTTTTTGTTTGACAACAAAATATTTTTATAAAAAAAATAAAACTCAATATGTTTTTAAAAAAAGGGGGGGTAGATGTGTTGCCTGGTCCCCTTTCAGCAATTAGCCAGTTGACGCTGGGAAGGATACTGGGAGATTTACGAAGTGGGAAGCGCGTCAGGAAGAAAGAGTCTTCGCCCCCCAGGGCTGTCGAATCTGGAAATACTTAATACGTTGTGGCGATATTTATCCGAAATGGCGCACTTAAGAAAACCCATCCCCGCCCACGCTAAAAAGCGTGGCAAGCTTTTTCGTTGCGAGCCGCCGGCGCTGAAGACGTGGCAGGTTGCTGCGCTGCGTCGCCCACGCTGAAGACGTGGCAAGTGCGAGAACCAACTTTAGAAGAAAACGCTGTTGATCATATTATCTATTTTCAGATTCGACAGTCCTGCCTGGGGTCCCTCCCTCAAATCCAGTTCACCCCCCATGCCCATCAAACCATTGCCTAAAATTCCCTACTTTCACGCCACACAATTTCTCACCCGATCAATACCTGCGCATGAAGCCATTTTTTACCAACGATGCCATTGTTTTCGGTATCCTCATGATGTGTCTCGCTTTTGTATTTGCCACTTCTAGCAGCGAGCGCAAAGGCTGGCAGCGGTTCTACACTTTTGTGCCTCCTATATTGTTGTGCTATTTTCTGCCTGCCCTACTGCACTGGCCGCTCAACCTCGTTGCGCAAGACTGGTTCGAGCCGGGCATCTTCGACCTGGCCCGGGAAAACGGGTTGCGGATTCCGGCCAACGCTTCGGTAGCGGAGATCGAGAAAATTTTTGGGCAGGCGGGTTTCGACGACAGTCTTTTCAGCAGTTTCAAGCGCAGCTCGGGGCTCTATTTTGTCGCCAGCCGGTATTTGCTGCCAGCCAGTTTGATCTGGTTGTGCCTTAGTATCGACCTCAAAGGTATCATGCGGCTGGGGCCCAAGGCCATCATTATGTTCCTCACGGCTACCGTGGGCATCATCATTGGTGGGCCCGTGGCGCTGCTCCTCATTTCTTACCTGTTTCCCAACCTCATCGGCATTGAGCCCGATCAGTTGTGGCGCGGCCTGAGCACCATTGCCGGCAGCTGGATCGGCGGCGGCGCCAACCAGACGGCCATGAAGGAGATCTTCGAGGTCCCCGGTAGCGTATTCGCTTCTATGGTGGTGGTCGACATTGTGGTGGCCAATATCTGGATGGGATTCCTGCTCTACGGCGCTAAAATTTCCGACCGCATCGACCGCTGGCTCAAGGCCGACAATTCCGCCATCAAAGATTTGGAGAAGCGGGTGGAAGATTACCAGGACAGCATCAGGAAAATTCCTACCGCTACCGAGATGTACATGCTGCTGGCCGTCGGTTTTGGTGGGGTAGCCCTTTCGCACTGGGGTGCCGACCTTATCACCACCTGGCTGGCGCCGCACGCTGACGGCCTGAAGGCTGCCGGGATGAACTCCCTGCTCAGCGGCTTCTTCTGGCTGGTGGTGATTGCTACCACCATTGGCCTGGTGCTTTCGTTTACCCGTTTTCGGGCACTGGAAGGGGTAGGGGCTTCGCGCTGGGGCAGCATCTTCATCTATATCCTCGTAGCCACCATCGGCATGCACATGGCCCTCGGAGATGTCATCAACAACCTCGGGCTCTTTGTCATTGGCGCCATCTGGATGCTGGTTCACGTGGCCCTGCTGCTTTTCGTAGCCTGGCTGATCAAAGCGCCGTTTTTCTTCGTGGCCGTCGGTTCCCAGGCCAATGTAGGGGGGGCAGCGTCGGCACCCGTCGTAGCAGCGGCCTTTAGCCCGGCCCTGGCGCCAGTGGGCGTGCTGATGGCGGTATTGGGCTATGCACTAGGTACTTACGGGGCGCTTATCTGTGCGTATCTGATGCGTTACGCGGCCGGTTAAGCTGCTGAAAAAGGCTTTGGCCATTGGAAAAAAGCCCCACGATAAGCTCTTTTATTTTGGAATTATGAAATCCTCAATTTGAACAAGTTCTATTCCGTTGATTTTGATAATTTAATACCGTTTAAGTGTATTTTTTGAACAAAATGTAAAAATTAATTTTAATCGTTGAAAAATTTGTAATAAAAGGCCTATTTGCTTTACATTTGTCACATCATCAGTTGAAAGCAACAAGATGAGACGAAGTTCAGGAGCAAGTTATAGGAACATGGGATTTACTTCCCACTTCCGATTTCCCACCTCCGACTTCATAAAGCGTCGGATAAAGACCACGGAATTCGGAGCCTAAATACTTCCGACTTCCCACCTCTGACCTCCGACCACCACCTTGTGAGGTGATGAAACTGGCAGCCATGCCCTCCTGTCTCGGGGGTGGGGAGCACAGTACAAAAGAAATTATGGCTCTCAACGAGCTTCGGGCTTTTTAAGCGTCCTGATTTTCTCTAACTGCCCCGTGAAGGTTCGACTCCTTCCCTCACAGCTTTAAAAATCGGAAATGGGATAATCGGAAGTCCGAAGTAAAAGTACTTTCGCTTCATGTTGCTCCTCCGGTTTTATAAAACGTCGGATAAAGACCAAGGAATTCGGAACATAAATACTTCCGGCTTCCCACCTCTGACCTCCGACCACCACCTTGTGAGGTGATGAAACTGGCAGCCATGCCCTCTTGTCTCGGGGGTGGGGATAACAGGATAAATCAGGTGTAAAGTTGCCTTGAGCAACTAGGGTTGACCACTAAAACTTTGTGCCTTGACTAACTTCCTCGTGAAGGTTCGACTCCTTCTCTCACAGCTTTCAAAGTCGGAAATGGGAAATCGGAAGTCCGAAGTAACAGGACTTCCGCTTCATGTTGCTCCTCCGATTTTATAAAACGTCGGATAAAGACCACGGAATTCGGGATCTAATATTTCCGACTTCCCACCTCTGACCTCCGACTTCAACAGTAAATCTATCCCCCTACCGATCCCCCTCACAACAACTTCTCCTCCTTCGCATATTCCCGCCGGATACCTTCCAGCACGAGGGGCAGTTCCAACTGCTGCGTGCCTTGCGCCAGCATTTGCAAACCCACGTACTGCGCGATATTGACAATATTCGACCCGCTCAGTTCGTAGGCTGTGGCCAGGCGTTCCAGGTCCACCTCGGCGCTGCGCGGCACCTCTGCGGGCAAGATCTTATTCCACAAGGTCAGCCGTTGCTGGGCGTCCGGGAAAGGGAAATAGACGATCGACTGGAAGCGGCGGGCGAAGGCCTCGTCGATGTTTTTACGCAAGTTGGAAGCCAGGATTACCAGGCCCGGAAAGGCCTCCACCCGTTGCAACAGGAAGGCCGTCTCCTGGTTGGCGTATTTGTCGCGGGCATCGCGCACCTCGGTGCGTTTGCCGAAGAGGGCGTCGGCCTCGTCAAAAAAGAGGATCCAGTCTTTGTTGGCGGCTTTGTCGAAGAGGCTCGCCAGGTTTTTTTCGGTTTCCCCAATGTATTTGGAGACCACCATGGAGAGGTCGATCCGAAACACCAGTCGCTGGGCCGCCTGCCCCAGCAGGGTAGCGGTGAGGGTTTTGCCCGTGCCCGGCGGGCCGTAGAAGAGGGCCCGGTAGCCCGGCTTCAGGTGGCGCTGCAGGTCCCAGGTGGCTTGAATGGTGGCGTGGTGGTCCATCCAGATGCGGAGTTCTGCGACCTGTTCCAGCGTCTTGCCGGGCAGCACGAGGTCTTTCCAGGTGAGGTGGGTGGTGAGCAGTTCGGCGGGGAACTGGGTGCTGAAGCGGGGCGTCGACAGCTGGCCACTGGTCATGCGCTCCAGCCATTCGGGGTCGAGCAGCAGGCGGCCGCTCATGAGGGGCTCGCCAGGGGGCAGTTCCTCCAGGTGCAGGATACTTTCTTTGGCAAACCAGTGCGCCGGGCTGAACAGCTGCTGCACGGCCAACCGCTGGCCGACGTCGTTGCCAGCAAGGATAAACTGCGCCGTTTCGCCAGTGGGTAAGATGCCGCGGTGGTTTTTGCCCCGCACGCCGCCGAAGGCCGGGAAGTTGTGGCCGTCGGGGAAGTGGGGTTTTAGGATGTTGTCGAAGAAGTCGGATTTTACCTGTGGGGCGAGGGCCAACATCAATAAGATGTATTCGTAAAGATTGGGCAAATGACCATTTATGATTGGAATGGGTAGTGCCTGGGTATCCCATTCGAAGGTTGTCGGTTTATTGGACAAAGTTGTTGCAATTCTTTGGTCTATCGCTTTTCGCAACCATTCCAATCCATCGGCCAGGTTATTGGCAATCGTATTTTTTTGCGCTTTCATAGTGCTAAGATAAGTATATCCTAATTGACTATTTACATTGAAAAACTTAGATTAAACGTCCTGACTTTTTCAACAAAGCCGGCTTTGAAGGTAGCTACCTCTTCGTATTTGGTTAAGAAAAAAGGATAGTTTTCAAGCCCTCCTGTTGCAAAAATAAATCCCATTAAGGTTTGAAAAGAGATAGCCAATGGTTGCAACTGTTGGTCTACCCAGGAATAAAATTGAACCTTACCGTCTTCGATGCTCATTAACAATTGGGTGGAAGTAAGGTGTTGGTCAAAAATACGTTTATTGAGAATGGACTGATATACTGTTGGCTGTTCTATGGGAGTGTCATCTGCCCATAATATGCCATAAGTGGCGTATTCATCCCAAACTAATGTTTCTTCCGCTTTTTTACCTCCAAAGGCTACTTCCAGTGGAGGAATATTGATGATCCCGAAAAAAGCTTTCCCGTCAGGTAATTTGCTTTTCCAGTATAGGCGAAAGCCATTTAAGGTGGTATAGAAATCCAGTAATTCAGACGGAAAGGTGGTGCCCAATTCCCGTTCAATTTTCTCTATCACCGACGGATGAGGAGCTGGGGATTTTGTTATTTTGATGCCTTCAATAGTTTTGTTTCCTTTCAACTGGGTCAGTAGTTTTTCCAATTGTGCAGGATAGCCCGATGGGTTGGTTTCAACAACAACAGGTAGGGGGGCTGCCAATGCCTTGGCCTCCAATTTATATTGCGCAACTAATTTCTCATTTCTGGCGTCTTGACTGATAAATTGCTGTTGCCAATTGATTTGTGCTTTGTTGTCAAATAAGTTTTGGAGATATTCGGCAAAAGAGAGCTCAATACGCTTAATTGAATAAGGGGGTTCGTAGAGATACAATTCAATCTGGTCATGCCAGTTTTCTTTTGCTATTAAAACAAATTGGTCCAGATACAATTGCTCGAACAGCCAGAATTGCTGTAGGGTCTCCTTTTGCGCCGCATCTAAATGTGTGGGATAAAAAGAGACATCTGTACGCAATTCTCCTTTGTAATAAGAAGTCACTTTCCCATTTATGGCGGCGGGTAAAGAAAGGCCTGTGGATTGCCCAATCAAGGTTTGATTCGGCAAGTGTTTTTTCCAGGAAATTCGATGGCCATTGGTAGACTGGTAATAAGCTTTTAAGCTTTCTGGAAAAATAAAATTAAATTGTTTTTCCAGTTGAGCCAACTGCTTGTCCGTATATGCAGGGCGCGTTTTAACGCGTACATCTTCCAGGCTTTTTATCTTTCCAATTTCTTTTTTTAGTGTCGTAAATTTTGCTGCTACTTCTTTTGCTTTCATGCACAGATTGGTTATCTCAAAACAATATTAGGATTATTTCTAAAATCCTCCACTATGGTTTCAATTAATTCAGGGGTGAATAATCTGGAATTTAAGGTAACAGCTAATAGCCTGGCCTCCAGGATATCATAACTACCGAATCCAGCTTGCCGTACTTGTTTGATCAGGGTAATCAGCCTGCCACCGTAACGGGGATTTGACAAATGTGGTAAACCGCTATTGCCCATAGCTGTGCCAGAAGCAGAGGATAACCTGATCCTGTTGTCCGCAGGAGGAGGAATACCCACGTTTTGTCTACTTACTGGCGCCGCTACTTTTACCCAATTTCCTCCTTCAGGCCGGTATAAGCCATATTGCATTTCTACTCCTGAAGCAAAATGCAAGTCTCTGTTCATGTTGTCGGTAAACGCGGGGCGATACCCCGTCACCTCAGTTTCTACCCAAACCACAGAAGGTTGGACAGGCTCGGCACCGCGCTCGCGCCTCCCCGGTCCTGGCGGAATAGCCTGAGATCGAACCAGGGTTTCTAAACCAGTTTCAAAACTACGTACGGGGCCACCAGAATTTACATTTGAAGGCGCTGCCACCCAATTATCTGGCCCACCGAATCCTCCCACCGAATAAGGGATCAAGTGCATCCGCACCCAGCCTTGCCCCACGGTGAACTCGTATTCGGGAGAAGTGCCCGAAGCCCCGCCACCACCGGAGGCAGTCAGAGAGGACAACAGATAGACCCTGGAATAATGTGCACTGGGCGGGTTGTTAAGGCGCTGCGACCAGTCTGCGGTAGGGGGTAATGCAACCGTTGTGTCCTCATCTTCCACCAACGTGATTAACAGCTGTGACAATTCACTTATTTTCGGAACAATGGTTGATTCTTCGGCCGCAGTTGTGGCGGTTTGACCCGTGGTCGGCGTGCGGGTTAATAATTTTATTTCTCCTGCCACTGCCTTTGCCCTGCTTAAGCTTGCCTTCCGGGGATCGTCGTCTTCGTAGGTCAAAGTGTTTAAGTACGTTAATATTTCGGTAGGCAAATCACTGGCCCGTATCAAGTCTATCTCTTCTCCGTTCCTTTCGAAGTAGATGGAATGGGGTTCCTCATCAGTGGTGGTGAAGGTTCTTCGCAGGTCAAGCCATTCGGGATCGGGCACCCCTCCCTCAAACAAATCAAACAACGCCCCCAACTCATCCGTCATCGCCTGTTCCGCCTGCTCCACCTGGGTGTCCTCCTGCTGGGCGTGGGCAATCGCCTCGGCCGAAGGGTCGGTTTGGGCTTCATCCAGGGCGTGTTGGGCTTGTTCGCCTTCGTCTTTGACGTGTTCGTACTGGCTGCGGACGACGCCGATGAGCGACCTGGCCCGCCCCTGGTCAGCGTCTGCCAGTTCGCTCACCCGCCCTTCCCACTGGGTGAGCCGGGCTGCTACCGACATGGGTGTATCCGAGGCAACCATCAATTCTACCTGGCCCCCGCTGGCATTGACCCACAGACGGTGCTGTTCGCCACCCGCCTGGAAGTTGATGCTGGCGCCCACCTCACTATCCTCCAGTTCGCCCCCCGCGGCTTCGCCCTCCGCCTCCGGATCGGCATCCTCGCTAATTCCCAACGCCGACAAGATCGCCCGCGCCTGCCCCGCCAGCCAGCCGATCACCCGGTCGAGGATACCTTCTACCCAGGCTTGCAAGCCCCGAACCATGTCGGCTACCCGCTCGGGTAAGCCGCCCAGGCTCATGAACTCCGCGACGAAGTCGATCACCGGCACCAGCAACCGCGCCAGCGCATTTTCTACCGTGGCTGCCATGCCAGCAATATTACCGGCTATAATATCGGCCATCCCGTTTACCACCGACTCCACCAGGGTGAAGATGCGGGCGGCATTTTGGAAAATCCACTTCAAAATTTTATAGATGGCTTCGATGGCTTGCGCAATCGCCCCCACCGGATTGAACAGCAACGCGATCCGGATCGTCGCCTGGGTGACCAGGGTCTCAATCACAAAATCTACGGCCATCTGAATGACCTGATCCAGAATCTGCTGCGGATCCAACTGCTCTTTGATCAACTCAAACACACCAGCGGGGCCCAGCTCGATCAAATCCGTAATGATCGTATAAGCCTGCTCCAGGAGGGCCACGTTTTCTTCGCCAATGTGGCGGGCCAGCAGCATCCGGATGCGCTCCCAGGTGATGCCCATCAGCTGCAGGAAGAAGGTGATGATGCTGCCCAGCGAGAAGTCGGCGGGAATTTCTACCCCCACGGCTCCCAGCCCCGAGAAGATCCACTGGATGAAGCCTTCGAAAAGGTGGGTGAAGAAGTTGTCGAAGAACAAGTCAAAACCTGCGCCGATGGCCGCCAACAGGTTGCTGGCAAAGCCCAGGGGGTCGTTGGCAATGTCGCTGATCACCTGCTCGATGCGCGCGGCCAAAGCCCAGAAGGCTGCCGGGTCTATCCCCACCAGCCGGAGCAATCCATTGATAATAGCGCGGATGGGATCATCCAGGAATTCGGCGATGGCGTTGGCTATCTGACCCAGCAGCCCGCGCGCCGCTTCCCGCAGCGCGTGTACCTGCTCCCGCACTTCCTGAACGGCTTGCGCGGCGCGGTCGGTGAGGTCGCGGTTGAAGTCTTGTTGGGTGGTGGATACCTGCTCGCGCAAGCCATCCAGGCGCCCTTGAAATTGCTCGCGTTGGGTAGCGGCCCATTCGGCGAGTTCGGGACCGGCATTGGTGAAGATTTCGTCAATTTGTTGGTTAGCCGTATCGATCAGTTCCTCACACGTAACGATCACCCCGTTGACGAAAAGAGAAATTTCCTGGATCAAATCGCACACACTGTCACCAAAATCGCGCTCCGCATCATTGTATTCGTCCGTCACCCAGTCGGGCAACCCCGTGAGGTCGTCCCAGAGTTCCGTCAGGCCACCGCCGAAGCCGGAGTGGCGGTCGTCGATCCAACTTTGCACCCTGGCCAGGTGCTGCTCAAACTCGGTGGCGATGCGTTCCTTGCCATTGTCCCACATCTCCATCGCGGTGCGGGTCAGCGGCTCCAGCAAGGTATTCACCTGGTTCTGGGCATCGGTGAAGATGGTTTCCGCGCGCTCACCCAGTACTTCCCGTTGGTCTACCTCGCTGCTGACCAGGTCTTGCTGCTGCGTGCCCGTGGCGGCCACGGAACCGGCGCGGGAATTTTCCAGCGCCTGCAGCGCCCGTGCCTGCAGGGCTTCCATGTCGGCCCGCGAGCTCATGAGGGCAGCATCCTGCTCGGCGAGCACGATTGCCGGGTCTATGGCTGCGCTTTCTTCCAACTCCTGCTGGGTGGCCCGGGCTTCGGCCACGGGGCCATCCTGGATTTCAGCGGCTACGGGGGTACTCATCCCGGCGTCGGCCATTTGTTGGGCCGAATTGGCGGCGTCGGCGTCGAGCGAAACATCTTCCGCGGTCAGGGGGTCGGGCGTAGCCCCGGCAGCACCGATGGCGGGCTCAGCGACTTCCGCGGGCGGGGTCTCTACCGTTTCGCCCACCTGTTCGGGGGTACCCGTGGGGTTTTCGTCCAGTTCGTCGTAATCGCCTTCCACGCGCTCCACATCGGCATCGATACTGTCGTTGAGTTCCGATCCGGCAGCATTGGCGGCGGCTTCGGGGTCGGCGCTGGTCAGCGATTCTTCGTCGGGTGGCCGCCTTTCGCGAATGATGCGGCGGATGTTTGCGCACAATTCCAGGATTTCCGGGCTCGGGGCCAGGCGTTCACTCAGGCTGGCCGCCAGGGCGCCACTGGCGCGGGCATCGGTCTCGGCGGTGGGTTCGGTCACGCCCCCGCGGGCTTCCTGCGTCAGGTCTTCGGCAGTGGGCAGATCGGCATTGGCGGCGGCGGCGGTACCGGCATTTTGTTGGGCGTTGCTCAACCGGCTGCGCGCGGCGGGCCCCAGGGTTTCGGGCGGCGGCGGCATCAGGGGCTCCAGCGGAGCGGCAGCAGCGGGCTCCGGGCTGGCGGCGGGCAGAACTTCCGGGGCTGCTGCCGGCGGTGCAGCGGGGGCCTGAGGTGCAGTGCCCGCTACTTCAGGCTGGATGGGCGCCGGGCCCGTAGCGGGTGGTAGGGGAGCAGGCGCATTGGTCGCACTGCCTGCCGGTGTGGCGTTGGTAGCAGTGCCTGGTGTCGAAGGAGTAGTGGTATTGGCATTGCCGTTCTCCACGCGGCGCTGAACGCCCTCGCCTTGCTGTACCACGTGGGTCAGCTCGTGGGCGAGCAGGTGTTGTCCCCGCTGGGTATGGGGCTCGTATTTTCCCGGCGCAAAGGCAATGTGGTTGCCGTAGGTATAGGCCTGGGCCGAGATCGCACGCGCCGATTGCTGCGCCTGCTGGTCGTGGTGTACCCGCACCCCGGAGAAATCGGCCCCGAAGCTGCCTTCCATACTGCGCCGCGTGGTGGTGTCCAGCGGGCGCCCTGCACTTCTGACGACGGCACCCACGATGGGAGGGGCACTTTGGCCGCCTGCACTTCCGGCACTTGTGCGTTGCACCGTTTCTTCTTCCTCCTCTTCACTGGCCTGGCGTTGCACGGTTTCCTCCTCTTCCTCGCAATCGGCACACTGGCGTTGTACCATTTCTTCTTCTTCCTCTTCACTCACCTGGAGTTGTACAACTTCTTTCTCCTCTTCACTCACCTGGAGCTGTACGACTTCTTCCTCCTCTTCACTCACCTGCCGCTGCACCGTTTCCTCTTCCTCTTCACAATCGGTACATTGGCGCTGCACCATCTCCTCTTCTTCTTCGCCAACCTGCCGCTGCACCGTTTCTGCTTCGGCCATTTCTTTTCGGCGCAGGTTGTTGCCGTCCTGCAGCTGGGTAGTAGCCTCCCCTGTGACGACCTGGCTGGCCATCGTGTCGGCTTCCCTTTCCAGTGGGTCATCGGGGCTGTTCACCGTCAGCTTCGGCTGTACTGTGGGCGGAATAAAATGCCCCACCGCCTCCTGGCCATGATGACTGGTAGTCGGCTTACTGTGGGTGCTTTTTTCCGCAGTTGTCTTCATTCTTTTACACGTTTACACTTTTACACTTGTCCTCCTTTCCACCTTTACACACAGCCCTATTTCCCACCTCCGACCTCCCACCTCCGACTTCAAGCCACTTTCCTCCTCCGCTCACGCCTGGGCGTGACACCTCCTCCAGAGGAGGACTTTTGACCGTCTATATTTGTCGGATACGGTCACTCGCAAGCACTGCCGAAAAATCGATCGGCTCGAAGGCGGAGCAAGGTCAAAAATCCCCCTTTGGAGGGGGGTAGGGGGGAGGACTTTTGACCGTCTATATTTGTTATATACGGTCACTCGCGAGCACTGCCGAAAAATCGATCGGCTCGAAGGCGGAGCACAGTCTAAAGTCCCCCTTTGGAGGGGGCAGGGGGGAGGATCTAGACCGTTAAACTTCCCACCTTCCCACCTTTCCCCCCTTTCCCCCCTTTCCCCCCTTTTACACTTTTCCCCCTTTACACTTCCCCCCTTTACACTTTCCCCCCTTTACCCCACCCTAACAACCTCCTCCATCCACGGCAACTGCACATAATTCAGCTGCCACGGCAACTGGTCCAGCAGCATATCGTAGGGGCGCTGTTCCAGGGTCAGGAGCCAGCCATTTTCTGTATGCTGCAGGCGGCCGGGGCGTTGCAGGAAGCTGTCCCGGAATCCGGCTACCGAGGTCTTGCCCAGGACAGTCCAGTGTTCGATGGCGGCCCGGATCATTTCTTCCCCGGCGGCCAGTTGTTCGGGGGAGACGGTTACCACCTCCAGGGCGTCGGCCAGTGGCAGGCCCAGCAGTATCTTTGGGAGTACCAGTTGCCATTCGCCTTCCGGACTGGTTCCCGTGGCGAGGCTGTACAGCAGGGCCGCCGCTGGGGCGGGATGCAGGATGCGCCGTTCGTCGGCCCAGCCCCACGCTCGCAAGAGGGTTGGTAGGAAAGGATGCAGCAAGACCAGTCCGGCATGGTTCAAGTACAGTGGTGTTTCCGCTGCATCCGTTTCTTCCCTGGCCGCCGGTGGGGCTGCGGAAGGCTTAGCCGTCAAGTCTGAACGTTGTTGTGGGTGCGCAAGTTTTCGCAAAAGTTGCCGCCAAAAGACCAGTTCCTGCCGAACCCCTTTGGCCATGCTTTGCGGGTAGCTGACGCGCAGTTTGGCCCATTGGGCAGCAGTCATCGCCGGGTACAGCAAGCGCAGCAATTGCCACAACTCATCCGCCCCAAAAGTAGCCAGTAGCCGGGATAGTGCGGCTGGTTCCGCCAGGAGCAAGCGGTGTAAGGCGCTCACCCAAAGGCGCTGGCCTGCTGCGTCCTGCGGTTCCAAAAGCAGACGGTGCAGGGCATCCTGTAGTTCGCTCAGCAGCAATTGTTGCGGCGCCGACCACGGCAGGGTGCCCGTGCGGAGAAAATGGAGTACCCAGGCCGCCGGCCCCGCCGCTACGGTCTGGCCAGCAACCGTCGTGCCATTGTGGAGGTCTTGCCTGTGCAAGGCCTTCGCCAAAGCCTGCGGCAGCCGACTGCGGACGTGGTCTTCCAGGTTTTCCAGGCGGTCTACCTCCACCACGACCTCCAGCCGGTCGATGCGGCGGTAGACATGCGGTGCTAACCATTCGTCGACGGCCTGCTCCAGCAGCTGCGGAATTTGCTGTTGCCCCATCACCGACAAGCGCTCCAGGACAGCGTGCTGGTCTTCGATCGTGCCGTGCGATACTTCCAATTCCAGCGTTTGCTGGCGTACGATATGTTGCTGTCGATTAGCCATAGGTTTTATCTGTTTTGCGTATTAACGGCCAGTCGGGCTACCGAAGCACAGGTTGTTTCCGGATCTACGACAATGACGCGTACATCGTAAGTGTGAGCAAAGGGTAAGACGGTCTGCAACTGTGGCCCTTTATCAATGGCCGGTAAGCCGTGTTCCACGATCCACAGGATGGGGAATTCAGCCGTTGCTGAGGGTTGCACCACGAACTGGTAGCGGTTATTACCCAGGTTTTCCCGGGTAATGCGCACCGTTCGGGGATTTTGGCACAATTCAACGGCAGGCTCATCGGGAGTACAGCGATTGCGGAGCACACAGTTGAAAGGTGGCAAGGATCCGTTGGTGTCGGAGACGAATTGTCCGGATAGTTCCGACTGCTCCCGGACTTCCACGCCGGCATTGCTGTACTGCCACTGCCGCTGGTAAGACTGCTTGTCGGTTTCGCCAAAGAAGCCCAGGTTGATTACAAAGTTGAATTGGTGGCAGTCGTAGTGTTCAATCTGGAGGGTGGTCAATCCGCCGGGCTCATTAGCAACGTAGGCCAAACGCAGTACCGGCTGATCGGGGCTGCCCAGGGCGCTCCCCAGCTGCTCTTGTAAGAAAGCGTTGGCTTCCGCAATTCGGCCACTCCAGAAGCTGGTGAACGATCCCGGGGTGGGGAAGTCCTGGCCCGGGTTCAGAATTTCGGTCAAGCGGCCCAGTTGTTCACCATTAAAAGTCACGGCTTGTCCGGGAATTTCGCCAGCGACGGAGAGGGAGGCTACTTCCAGCTTGACGTTCCGATAAGGAACCTGTGGGATGGGGTTGCGCTGCATCCAGAACGGATAGCCACACTCACGCGTACGTCCACCGCAAGGTAGGTTACAACCTTGTTCGCAGGTTATTGGTGAAATGTCCAGGCGAGCTTCACACGCCGGATTACTGCTATCCTGAACGAGGACTTCGCCGCCCTGGCCACTGGCAAAGGTGACACTGCCCACGGCGCCGGCAGCTACGTTGGTCGTCGTTCCATCCGGGGTAGTGAGCCGGTAAGGCGGCCGGCCGCCAATGATAGCGATTGGCACCTTGAAGTTCAGCCCATCCTCACTGCACTGGCCTTCGTCGACCTGGCTGGCTACCAGCGGATCCAGCAGCTCTATGGTGCGTCGCACCGATTCGGTACCCTCGGCATCGCGCAACTGGATCAGGGTACCGTTGTCAAGAAGCAGGGGCTCTTCGCCCAGGGCGTTCCAGTTGAGGCCACTGTTGGTACTGTAGTCGTAGGGTGGCGTGCCGCCGGCGGGCATGATGAGCACCGTAGCCTGCCGGTTGGGGTTGGTACAGCCTACTTGTTCCCAACTAAAGGTTGGGGGCGACTTGGGCAGCACAAACTGGATGGGTTCGCAATCGGAACAACAACGGTAGGGCAGGTAGAAGTCGGCAATGACGGTACCTACCGCCAGGTTCGCAAACCGCCCGACGGTACCCGTACTGCCGGTGGGGTTAGCCAGATCGATGACCAGGCTGCTGGTTTCCGAGGGTACCAAAATTTCTTGCCGCGCGGCACCCGCTGCCGATACTTCCAGTCGGGCAGGCAGGCTGGTCACGATCAGCTGGAAGTTGCCGTCCAGGTCGGTAAGGCTGCCATTGGTCGTGCCCAATTGGGCAACGGTTACCCCTGGGAGAGGGTCGCCATTGATGACCACCCGGCCCCGGATGGTGAACCTGCCCGTACGGCCAGGAATGTCGTCGGGCTGGTCTTCGCCGTGGTAAACCAGGATGAAGGTACCACCCAGCGGTACGCCCGCCTTGTGCTGCAGGCCGGGATGCTGCCGGGCAAATTTAGAGAGGAGCAGGCCTTCGCGAATACGATCGATCCGGCGTTGGTATTCGTCCCGAATGCGCTGGAAGGATTCCAGCTTGCAGGCAAAGAGCATGTTGTCCAGTTGGTCCGACAGTTCTTCCCAGTCAATGCGGGGCTGGTTGTTGGGGTTGGGCGGCAAGGCATCATTGGTGATGGCCAGTAAGATGTTGTTGATCAGGCTGCCTATGGCGTTGAAACTGCTGTAGCGCTGCCGGAACAGCGTCATGTCCAGCTGGGATAAGTTTTCGGGCAATACCTCCGCCAACTGGACCAGGCTGAAAATAAAGTACACCGCCGCGTGGTAGTCCGAATGCAAACTCCCATAAAACGGCCCGCCGCTGGTGTGCAACGCTAAGTTTTCTTCGTAGTGGCCACCCACCGAAAATACGAAATAGCGGAAATTCGGCGCACAGTTCACCAGCAAGCCCAATTGTGGCACCCGGAAGCCACCGTTGCCTTCGTCCCGCTGGGGCAGGATCGGGATGTTGTACAGGCGCTTCACCGTTTCGCAAATCTGGCACCGGAGCTCTTCGCGGAAAGCGGAGTAGAGGGCTTCGAGGTCGTGGAAATGGCAGTCGGCCAGTTCGGTGGGTAGCGGAATGGTATCGCTGTTGTAACCCGTCTTCAGGGCCACCACGTCGATGGGCAGGCGGTTGCGTTCGGTCTGACTGATCAACTCGCTGAGCGCCGGCACGTAGTTCTGGCCCAGGTGGCCTTCGATGCGCAGGAAATTGTGGGGTTCCAGGTCGTAGCTCAACGGGTAGCGCACAAACAGGTCGGTGGTGTTCCAGCTGTTGGAGCGGTAGCCCAGGTTTTCCCGGGCTTTGCCCTGCCGGTTGAGGTGGTAACTCCAGTATTGGTACAGCGGTACGGGCTGGTAGTGGTAGGGGATGGCTTTTTGCGACAGCGGTTTGCCCAACTGGCTGGGGGTAATCTTGATTTCGGTACTCAGCCGGGGGCGGAAAGCCGTAAAGTTGGTCACGCGGTTGAAGACACCTATCGTAGTAAGGGTATCAAATGGGATAAAGACGGGCTGGGTCAGTCCACTCACCAGCGTATTCACATTGGGCGGCAATTCCAGCACCTGCACCAACGTCACCAGCCGCTGGAAGAGCAGCCGCAATTCGGTAATGGCCCCCAGCTGCCGCGAAAACAGCGGCGAGGGCACAAAGCCGTGGCGGTAGGCATCGTCACGTGGGGTTACCCCAATGTTACCCAGCATCAGGTGGCGCGGGAACAGGCGGCTGTCGGGGCAACAAAGCCCCAGTACTTCCAGCCCCCGCAGGCGGAATTCGTCGTAGGCCTGGATGATGATGTCCAGGTGATCGTGAAAATACTGGTACCACAGGTACTGGTTGGTGGTTTCAATGCTGCCGTTGTAGAGGTAGGCCCAGAGGGTGTTTAAATTATTGAAAGGGTTGGTCGGAAAATCGGTGAGTAAAGGTCGGAAGGCCTGGTAGGCATTGGTCAGGGCAGCCGCGACACCCATCACCACGGGCTGGCTCAGTACCCGCTGGAAAGCCGTAAAAACGGAGGTGGTACTACCCAGGCTGGTGGCCCCCACATCGTAGCGGGGGAGTTTGAGGGTAGGCAGGCCCAGCCGGGCACTCATGGTGTCGGACAGGCTGAAATAGGCCTCGGCCTCGGGGCCCAGGGCGCGGATGCGGTTTTGCAATTTATCCATATCCTGCCGCCGGATGAGCAGCGGGCGGATGGTTGCCGTGACGGTGCTCCCCTTGTCGTTGCAGGAATTGGGGCTGCAGTTGCGGTTGCTTTCGGCCAGGCATTCCAGGAAGAGGACGAGCACTTTTTCGTCGCCACTACCGGTAGGTTGATTGACTCCCTGGATGAAATCCAAAGACAACGGCAACGCGTTGGCATCGTTGTTGCGATCGGGCAGCAACTCCCACATCGGGAAGGGCTGTGCCGGCGACACGGCGCGATCCTCAAATTCCCGGTACGGGAGGTCGGGAGGTACGCTGTACGGCCGGTACCACTCCAGCGCCGCCGCGTCTTCCCAGACGATGAGGTAACCCTCGGACGTTACGCCACACCCCTTGCTGATGCGCATGCTCGCGCCACCGGCCGCAATGGCTGGTTCCAGGCCACAGACTATGCCAATGCCGATCAGGTTGGCACGGGTGAGCCGCTCTTGTTCATCCAGATAAGCAAACAACTGGTTGAGGTGTTCGCTGGCCAGCACCTGGTTGGCCGTAAAGTGAGGATAAGAAATTTTTACAGGTAACATATGCTATCGGGGCTTTAGAGGGTGCCAAGAATGGTGTTATCTAATCGGACAGGATTGTCATCGCTGCCGTCGTCACAGTCGTGGAGGGTGGCCGTCGGGTAAATGCTGCGCAAGTCATTGAACACGCGCAACAGTACGTTGTGGCGGTGGGCTACGGTAATCCATTCCCCGTAGAGCGCCAGCCAAATGGTTTGCAGTTCCACCCACCGGGAATCTTCTTTGGGGATTTGCCAGACCGGGCAAAATTGCGGGTCATTGGCAGCAGCCAGCTGCAGGTCGTCCCAGAAGGCGTCCAGGACGGTAGTGGCTAGTTCGGTACGCAGGCTGTCCAGGTCACCCAGGTCGGCTTCGGCGTCCACCAACTGGTCAATCCATTGCCGGTAGCGGTCGCCAAAGTAGGCCAGCAGCAAGCGGGCACAGGTGCAGGTGGTGGGGTCCGCCATCCCCAGTGCGGACTGTAGCCACAGTTCGGTTTGCCGTTGCAACTGCTCGTTGAGCGATTGCCACAGGAAGGGCGAATTGGCTTCCAACCAGGCACACCAGGCGGCCTCGAAGCGGTCGAACTGGTAGGCCTGGACCGCCAGATCCACAAAATGGTCGAGCAGGGCAGTCGCAATGGTATCCCAGCCATTATCCGAGGCCAGGCAGGGGAAATCAGCTGCTTGCAAGGACTGGAAAAGGGTTCGCAAGTCAGCCTCCCAGCGCTCGCGTGGTCGGTACAGCAGGGTTTTATCGGCCATCCAGGGAAGGAAAAGGTTGTCGAAGCCGTCGTAGATGTCATGGGCGCAGGTGCAGGTTTCCGGCGCTTCGGCATCCAGGTCTTGCTCCTGCTGCAGGATGTCGATCAGCTGGCTGAAGATCGGCGCACATTCGTCCTTTTCCAAACCGGTATTGCCTACCCAGCAAATTTTGGGTAGCAAATGCGCGGGCGTTTCCCGCCGGATGGTCTGGTCGGCAAAGCGGCGCAGGTCGATATCGTAGCTGAAGGGTGCCAGGCTGCCCTGCACCACGTAGGTCAGCCGGAAGGAATAGGGATCTTCTTCTCCGCACAGGTTGCAATCGGGGCCCAGGCAAACGGGCAGCAACGGGCTACCCGGAAAGACGGGCCGTAACAGCAGGTGCTCCACGATGTAGAGCCGTTCCCTGGCCAGGATGGTACGGGCAAAATCGGCCACTTGTGCGGGGGGAATACCCGTAGCTACGACTGCAATAGCGCTGCTGTCATCGTTGGTCAGTTCGTCGTCGCCAGCGCCATTGGTCACGTAGTTGCTGGTTTCGGTGCTGCGGGCGATGACGTCGCCAATGAGCAGCCAGGCGGCTTCTTCCACCGCTTCACCAGTGGCGGCGGTCAGGAGCTGACTTTGTTCCAACAGCAAGCCGAGGCCGCCGGGGCTGGTGTCGGTAAGCTGGAAGCCCGCCGAAAAGATACCCTGGTTGCTGGTGATGACGACGTTGAAATAACCCATCAGCATGTCCATACCCAGGAGGCGACTGATGCGCTCGGCCAGCCCTGCGCGGTTGCGGGGGTCGCACCAACGATCGGTATAGCGGTAGTTGAAAGCCCTTGCGCGATCGGCACTGATCCGCGGGTAGAAGCGCAGGAAGCGAATCTTGTCGCGAATCAGCTTTTCGGCCGAAAAGGGAATGCGGTCGGCATTGGCGTTTAACATCAAAGCATAATCGCGGAACTGCTCGCCAAAGCGGCCCAGCATGTGGTCGAGGAAACGGTTGCGCCGGTCGGTAAAGGTGCTGTCACTTTCGGCCAGCGCCCGCAGGTTGGCTTCGGTAGCCTGGGCGGTCACCAGCGCCGGATAGTCGGCGATTTCGGGTACCGGCGCCGCCGCGTCAAAATAATGGGTAAAATAGGTGCGGTCCACGAGTTCGTCGGTCGAGAAGAGGTCGGGCACGTGGGCCAGTTGCTCGGTCATATCGGCCAGCAGCTGTTCAAAGGGTACCAGGTAGGCTTTCAACTGGTGGGCCTGGGCGCGGCGTTCGTTGCTGGCCCGCGGGGGTAACCCTACCGGGCCAATGCCGTAAGTCAGTGGCAACGTATGCTGCACGGGCACGTAGGTGGAGAGTTCCCGGTGCTGGCCCGCTGGCACGGGATAATCGCGCTCCGCCAGCGGCACCTTGCCCTGCACCAGCTGCCCGCGCAGTTGCGCCAGGATGGCCCTCACTTCGTCCATCCGTGCCAGAAAAGGCAATTCGTTTTTGTAAAACAATACCCGCGAAGCCTCCTCGTACAACTTGGGAATATGCAGGGGCCGCAGCGGAATGCGCCACTGGTGAGCTGGCATGATGGGGTTCCCTTCATCGTCATAGCGGGTGAACAGGACGTGCTTGAGGGCCACCACGCCCGGAATATCCATCAGCCAGTCGTAGAGGTCGGAGATGTGGATTTCGGCCTGCAGTTGGGCGGCTTCCAGGTCGGCATCCTTAATGAAGCCGTTGGCCAGGGGCGGGCCCCAGAAGATGTCTTCGGTAGCCAGGCCCGTGGCCGCCATTTCCGACAAGGTGTAGAAGGGTACGGGGGGATTGAAATGCTGCCCGATGGCGAAATAAATCCGGGCCAATACGTATTCGATATCCGCATCAGCCGCCACTTCCACGTCGGCGCAGAAGGCAATGTCTTCGGTTTTTATGGTCTGAATCCGGCAGAAGTCTTCGGCCAGGTTGCGCACGTTGTGCAAGCTGTGGCGGGTAGCGGCTACGGCCTCTTCGGTGGCTTGGAGCTTGCGGCGGTAGCGATCCATCAGCCCACCCGGCAGAGCACTGGCCAAAATGTCGCTGACCAAAGTCACGATGCCGGGGGTGCGTTTCACGGCTTCGCGCGGCGAGAAGAAGCGCACCGGAATGCGGAGCATTTGGATGCTTTGCAGCGGATCAGCGGGCTGCTCGCGGAAATTGACGGTATAGTCGATAAAAAACAGGTTGCGCCAGCCCTGGGCAAAGGACGCATCGCTGACGGGTTCGGCCAGTACGCGGTCGCGCGAGAACCGGTCCAGCACCACACTGTCGATCGCGAAATCCGGATGGTCACTGATGAACTGCCGGAAGGCGTCGGGTTGCTCGCTGGCCCAGTCGGGGAAGCGCAGCTCAATGGTCAGTGGCGCCAGTGCGGTACCCTCGCCGGTAGCAATGGCCAGGGTTTGCACCAGTTTGTGGTTGTTCAGGTCACCCAGTTCCGGATCTTCGTCCAGTTGGAGCAATACCTCGTAGAGGCCGCGCACGAAGACGGGATGCTCGTGGGGCTCGGCCTGCCGGTCGTCGTTGGGCTCCCGCAGGCGCCACTGGGGCGCGTGGAAGAGGGCTTCTTCTTCACATGCTGCGTAGATGGTCGTTTCACAGGCACACTGCTTGCAGAGGAGCCAGCCATTGGCCACCAGGGGCAAGTCGATGAGGGTCTTGCGGAAATCGTTTACCGTCAGGGGGTTATTGGTCAGGATCTTGCGGGCCGTGAACAAAGCCTGCCGGAAGCTGATGTAGCCGCTGGTTTCCGTCAGGATATCGGCAATGTCAAAGCCGGTGCGGTAGCCGATTTCGGTGAGTGCGTAGGTCAGCGCTTCGAGCAGGGTTATTCCTGGGTCGTGGACGTTGTAGTCGGTCCACTGGGCATTCCCCAGCTCCTCAATGGCCGCCAACCCCGCGGCGCGCAGGCGGGCGTAGTCTTCGGCCAGAGGCAGGTCCGGGTTTTTCAGCAGGGTGATGGAGGGCTCATTCATGACGCACGGATATAAGTGACATTTCCAATTAATTGCTTACCGTCGGGGTTCGTGGCACAGCCACAGTCTTCCAGCCACTCGGTCGTGGCGCTATCCTGGATGATGGTGATGTCGTGCTGCCGGGCCGACACCAGGATAGACACCTGCTTGGTGGGGCTCACCGACTCTACATCCTGTTGGCTGGGATCGGTCGTATGGCTCAGCACCAGGTCTTCGATGTAATTGACGTAAGCTCGTTCTTCAATGAAGTTGACGATCGCCGACTTGTTGATCTTTCCCCCAAAGTCGATCTCCACCTGGTTGTTGAACGCCCACGGGGAGAGGAAGCCGATGAGGTCTTGGTTGAGCTGGGTTTCGTAAAAGCTTTCGTCCAGCCCGTCGTACAACCTCACTTTGAACGTCACCAGTACCGGCTCGAAGATGGGGTTGCGCAGGTGGAGTTTGGCAAAGCAGGTGGTGCGCGCCGCCAGGAAGGCCTGCATGTTTTGCAGGTCGGCCAGGCTGGTGTAGGGGCGCAGGGGATCGAGGGCTTTGTCCTGCTGGGTGGCAGTCACCGAAATGATGGTCACGTTTCCGGCGGCCAACTCCCGGTAGATGGGCTGGGGGTCGCCGGGTTCGTAGCGCAGGTGGTTGAGGCATTTGACCTTGTGCAACTGCGGGAAAGCCTGCAGGAGCATGCGCTCGTAGTCCCACTGGGTGATGGCCCGGTCCTTGTGGCGCAGGCGTTCGCTGGTGCGGGTGTAAAACTTGTCGGCGGTTTCCAGGGCGCTGCCGCCAAAGGTGGCATAGGGTTGTACCACTTTTTTGATGCCGTTCAGCGGATTGCGCAGTTTGGCAATGGTACCTGCGGGCAGCGGCACGGCACCCAGGGCGGGGTCGTTGTCGTTGGCGATCTGGGTGACGGCAAAGGCCTGCGCGTGGACGCCAATCAGCTGGCTGACCCCATCGACGGCACTCTCCACGCTGGCTCGTAACCAAATTTTTCCGGCGGGGAGCAGGGTGTTGTCGGTAGTCGCTGCCGCGGGCACCGACAGCTGGATGAGCCCCGTTTGCAGGAGCCCGTTGGTGGTGTCGCTGACTTCGCGACTGGCAAAAGGCAGCCATTCGTTGTGGCTCAGGTACCACCAGCTGACGTGCGGTACGGGCTTTTGCAAAAGCGGATCGGCCGTGCCGGGAGCCACTTGTACCAACAGGGACAAGACCTGCGGTAGCACCAGCCCCTCCACCCCGAGCAGCCACTCGCCGCCGTCCTTGCCCACGTTGTTGATCGTCCCGTCCGGTGTATTGATGACGGACTGGGGGACCAACAAAGGCAGCAGACTGATATTTTGCGTACCGCCGTGGCGGGCGGCCAACCCGAAGGGATGCAGGTGGTAGAACACCGCGGGTGGCTCCACGCCGGTGGCCGCACTGCTGAGCGGAATATGCTGGCTGGCCGAGTAGTTGATGCTGACGTCCAGCAGCTGGGGATCGTAGAGTGGGTCGGGGAGGGCCGGGGAGGTTCCGTTCCCTTTAGCGTAAGCAGCCAGTGCGAGTGGATAACGCGCATGCCCCCAGTCTCCATTTAAGCGGAAGCGCAAATAGCCACCTCGCGACTGGCTGGTGTAGGGCGTGTTGCCCAAAAAATCGGGCGCAATGAGGTTGTTGTCCCCCAGGACTATACCCGCGACATTAACCACTGTAGAGCTAAAATTAGGCAAAATATTCTTGGAGGTATTACCCACCCAATTGCCAGTGTCAAGCACATCGTAGCGGGTGGTTGCTGCCACCCCGCTGACCGTTCCAGTATAGTAGCCCGTACCATCATTTAAATCTTTCCACGTCAGATTGAGGTCAATGGTCGCTTTTTTCTGAAAGATTTCCTTGTCCCCCATCACGAAGACGGCGCCGGTGCCGGGGCTGGGGCCAAACGGGTGGAAGGGCTTGCTGACGTCGAGCGGGCCGGTACTGCTGCCCCAGCTGACGTCGTGTTTGCCGGTCACGTCCACGTCGAGATCGAGGCTGCTGAGGGTGGTGTTTTTCAGGGCCTGGTAGGCAAAAAGCTGCCCTGCCTCGTGGATCAATTCGGCTTTAATAATGGGGAATGCCGTTTGGTACGCCCCCCCGTGCACCTTCACCTGGTAGGGCAGGATAGCCACTTCGTCGGCATCAATGGTGAAGCGCAGGTGGTAGGTGCTGTCGCCATTTCGCACCACGGTTACTATCCGCTCCAGCCAGCCTTTTTCGGTGGTCAGGCTGACGCGAAATTTGACGTTCTGTAAGGGTGCCAGGTTGCTGCCGTTGAATTGCAGATCAATAATCCGCGTACCCTGGGTGAGGTAGAGGTAGTGCGAAGCCACCGCGAAGCCGATTGTGGCAGGGGGCAGGTCCATCTGCCAGGTATTGGTGTCGGCATCCACGCTGCGGTTGCCGAAAGGGTGCCAGCGTCCATCGGCGGTGGTTAGTTCCTCTTCGCCGAGGCCGTCGGCGGAGTTGCTTACGGTGGCGGCGTAGTAGCGGTTGCGATCGGCATTTTTGTAGACGGGGCGTTCGCTGTCCCCAAATTGGTAGAGCGTGGTGTTGTCAGGCGCTTTGAAGATGCTGCGCAATTCGGTAACCTGGGCCTTATTGGCGACAAAGTCCGCATGGCTGGCGAAGAGGATATCCTTGCCCAGGCCATCTTTGCCGGCTTTGAAAAGCGTTCCCGCAGGCAATAGTTGGGTGGCCACGTGTTTGGCCAGCTCCACGGTGAGGAAAGCCTGGTGGGGTTGGGCGGGGCGGGGTTGCAAACGCAGCACCCGCTCGAAATAGAAGCGCAGGTGGCGGTCGGTCAGGGTGTTGAGGTAGGCTTGTTCCTGGCTGAGGAGCCGCAGAAAGGCCAGGAAGAGCGCGAAGTGGGGCTCGTGCTGGTTCCAATTGGTCAGGAGCCCTTGCAGGGCCTTTTCTGCTTCCGTGGCGGCCAGGGCGAAGGCCTGCAGAAATTGCTCGTAGACACTGGTGAAAAAGTAGTGGCGAATGGCAAAACTGGTGGCGGCAGGTACCGAGGGATCTGTACCAAAGATGGTGGCAGCGGGCACAATTCCGGCCAGGTAAGTGGCCCAGTCCGTCTCGCCGGCGGGTAGCCAGTCGTCCGAGAAGAGGAGGCTGGCGGGTGGAGCGGTATAAAAATCTTCGGTGGGCACCGGGGTGGCGCCCAGTACGCGCAGGTTGAGGAGTGCTGCCGAGAGGGTCGTTTGCTGATTCAGCAGCAGGGCGGGCACGGCCGTTTGGGCATGTTTTTGCCAGGCGATCCACTGGCCCAACGCCGGGCGCAAGGCCTGGCTGATGCGGCTGCGCAAGGCATCTTTGCTGGGCAGGTCGTCCGGCAGCAGCTGGATGTGGCGATCCAGTTGCCAGGCCAGGGTGGTGAGGAGGTCAAACAGCAGGTTGAAATGTTCCTGCAGGTGGATGTTGCTGGGCCCGCTGTTGTCCTGGTAGTCCAGCTTTTGGAGTTCGATAAAAATTTCCTGACCGGCTTTCCGGAAATCGTCCAGTGGCGCAGCGGCCAGGTTGGCCAGCACAATGGCCGGATTCGCCTGCCAGAAAGCTTCCCAGTTGCCGTCCGGGGTGTTGCTCAAATTGTGGTACTGCACAAAGCGGGCATAGTCCCGCACAAAGACGATCCACTGGGCGTAGGTCCTTTCGTCGACCAGCACGTAATCCGACTGCAAAGCCCAGGGCTGTCGCTCCGACTGTGCCGTCCCGCTGTGGGCTAAGCTGAATTCATTCCGGATGTCATTACATGGCGTTGGCATAGGTGCTGCGGATAAAAGCGTTTCTGATTAAATATTTCTGATCTCCGACCCTTCCGTCAGGTAGAAGGGGTACACAAAGTTGAAGCGGGAATTCGTGGCCCGCACGCGGTAGTCGAGCTGGATAAAGAGCAAGCCTTCTGTCAGTTGTTCGGTACCCAGGGTCAGCCTGACCACCTCAATGCGCGGTTCGTAGTAGAGGATCGCCGTCGTGATGCGGTCGAAGATCAGGGTCTGCAAACCCGTATCAATGGGCTCGAAAAGCAGGTCTTCCAGGTTGGTGCCGTAGTCGGGCACCATCACCCGTTCGCCCAGGGCGGTGGATACCAGGATTTCCAGACTGCGGTCAATATCGGGCTCGCCGGTGGTCATGCTCACCCCCGGCACTTGCCGCAGGAAGGTGGGCGGAAAGCTCCAGCCGGTGCCCAGGAAATTGGTGGGTTTATTTTTTTCGTCCATGATTTCAATGTTATGTTTAAGCACTCATCCGCCAATAATGACCGTCGGTAAGCCCAGGGCAATTACGCCACCGTGAGCCGTACTATCGCCTTGGCGGGCGGCGGGCATGCCGCCAATCAGGACGGTACCCGAACCGGCGGCAATGACATCGGGCGGGCCTACGCACAAGGCCTGGTCGCCCACCCGGGCCGCCGGTACCCCCCCAATCAGCACCGTCGCGCAGCCGGGCGGCAGAATGGGCCCGCCCACGTGGGGAACCGTGCCGTTCACGGCCGGGCACGTATGGAAATCGCCTACTCTTGCTGCTGGTGGCATGTTTTTGGTTTTAAAATGACGTTTGCTAAATGATTGACTGTTAAGGGAAGGGTTTTGGGGGAAAGGGGGGCTTTAAGTTTAATGAGCCCTTCCCTTAACCCTTTCCCCTTAACTCCTTCCCCTCCTAATTAATCTGCACCAATCTACCCTTCAGGGTCGTCGTTCCGCTGGCCGAAAACTCGGCGGTACTTTGTCCTTTTACCGTTACGGCCAGTCCTTCGGCTTCCAGGTTGGCGGTGGCTTTGATGACAATATCTTTGTTGCTCTCCAGGGTAATGCCGCTGCTGTCCATGACAATTTTATTGCCGTGTTGGTCTTCCATGGTGATAGACTGGTCTTCGCCAGAAAGGGCCAGCTTATTGCCGTCGGGGGTCTCCAGGAGGATGTTCTTGTGTTCGTCGTTGAAGGCGATGCGCATGCCGCTGCGGGTGACGAATCCCTTTTCGTGGTTGTCATCCTTCGCTTCGATGGGCGCGGGTTTGGCGCTGCTGTTCAGGCCGCCGAGCACGATGGGGTAGCGGGGGTCGTTTTGCAAAAAACTGACCACCACCTCGTCGCCAATTTCGGGGCGGAAGAAGCTGCCGCGGTTGTCGCCAGCATCCAGGGTAGCTACCCGGGCCCACACGCCTTCGTCTTCCTGGTCGAGGATCGGAAGGCGCAGCATAATGCGGTGTTCGCCCAGCGGATCGTTTTCCAACTGCGTGACAATGCCGATCTGCAAGCCTGTGGTGGGTGGCATGAGCGCCGCGGTATGGGCCTGCGTCACCTGGAAGCGCTCGGTAAACCAGCGGTCATCCAGGCCAAACTCCACATCGGTCAGCCAGTTGCCGTTGCCGATCTCGTGGCGTACGCCCGACACGAACACATCGCCGTTGAAGCGGTCGCCCAGGCCTTCCAGTTTCACCAATTGCCCCGGCAGGATGGTAGCCAGCCCCTGAAATTGCGCCCGGCCCCGGATGCGGGCCAGCCGGCTTTTTTGCAGGCGGGCCTGCGACCAGTTCGTCAGTTCTTCGGCCAGCAGGGGGCCGCCGTGGCGCTGGGCCAGGGGGTCTTGCCCGTGCACGTCGGCCAGGTCATTAGCCGTCAGGTTGCCGGCACTGGTGCCGGCGTAGGTATCTTCTTCGGCGGAACGAATTTCCTGGTCCGTACCACTCCAGGCCTGCGATTCCACGCTCTTGAACTGGTTGCGGGCATCAATTTCTGCGTCGAAGTTCAGCAGGGTAGCCCCGTAGGCGAGGGTCAGTGCTACCGACTGGTTGACCTGCGGTGCGGCAATGTTCAGTTGTCCGTCGTCGACCAGGCAGATTTTGCCGATGGCATCGGCCCGGGTCAGCAGAAAATCCCAGTCGGTACAATTGTACTGCACCAGTTCCCCATGCTGGACGGTGGTACTTTCGATATCACTCTGTAACCCCGCCTGGCTGATGATGTCGTCCATGACATCGCTGTCCGTCACCTCGCGGAAAAACCGGCTGCGGGGGCTGAGCGTCATTTTGTAGGCTGCGTCCTTGCACACGATGCGGAGGACCGACCGCTGCTCCCGCATTTTCAGGCTGTGGCTCACCACGATGCCTTTAAAGATGAGGTCTTCGGTAGCCTGGTAGCCGGCCTTGATCTCGATGGTCTTGCCGGGCACGAAGTAGTCGGTTTCACTGACGGCAAACGTTTGGGCAGCGGCGTCGCCATCGCGCACAACCAGCGTGGCCATGGGAATACGATTGACGCCCCGGTTGACGACAATGGACAACACCTGGTGTTCCCGTGGGACGGCTGTTCCATCGGATAAGATGGTGAAGGTGCTCACACTGGGTGCTACGGGTGTCGGTATCAGGCGTTCGGCCATCGGGTTCAGCTGGTTTTAAGGGGTGGAAAATACAGTTCAGCGCCTACGGTCAGTTGCCGGAAGCTGGCCAGGCCATTGATGCGGGCCACCTGCGTGGTGTAGGCCACGCTGCCGTACTGTTCGGCACACAAGTTGGGCAGGGTGTCACCCGCTTTCACGACGCGCAGGTGGGTCAGATCGGGCGAGAGCAGGTTGGCCTTTGCCAGGCGCAGCACATCGTCGAAGCTGCCTTTGAAACTGACCGTCACCATCGCACGAATGGGCGTCCCGTCGGGTTTGAACAGCTTGTACTGGATCTGCAGGCCCGTGATGCGACCCTTAAAGAGCATCTTCCCCCACACGATCATGAAGTGGCGGGGCTCGTGGGTGTCGCTTTCAATATCCAGCAGGAACTTGCGGAAGTCATCCATTTCGGTGTAGATATCCGAGCGGGGCTGCCCGTCGAGGATACCGGTATTGTCGAACCACAGGTCACAGGAGAACTCCTCGGGATTGTGGCGGGTGTAGCGGGCCGCAGTCCCGTCGTTGCCCTGCGCCGTATCCGTATTGTACTCGATGGTATACTCCATGGCGTACGACTCGGGGTTCACCAGCACGGGCCAGGAAGTCGGCGAGGCAGGCTTCTGGTATTCGACGTCCTTAAACGCCAGGATCTTCATTTTTTCCAACTTGCTGAGGAGGTCCATTTAGCGTTCTTCTTTTTGTTGTAAAATGTAGAGGGTCTGTTCTACGCACTCCGCCACGATGGCGTCTTCGGAAGCGTCGCGTTCCTGGCGGCGCCCGGTAGGGTCGGTTGCGGCCTGGCCGTTGTTCTCCCGCTCGTTCACTTTTACCTTGATGATCAATTCCCTGATTTCAATGGGCATAAGTGTTCAGTTTAAGATTTTGAAGTAGCGGTAACTCATTTCCAGGGTTTCAATCACCAGGCTGTTCTCTTCGGCGTTGAAATCCGAAACCGACCATTTTTTGGGCCAGGCCTGGACAATGTTCCAGGTTTTGAGCGGTTCCGAACTTTCGTTGAGGAGGATAACCTGGAGGTCGGTTGGCGCAAAGCTGCGGTTCTCGAAAGCATCCAGGCACCACTTTACGACGTCAGAATCCACCAGCATGCCCCGCTTGAGCACCAGGGTGCTGTACTGGGTGCGCACGGGTAGCTCGTGCACAAAGCGGTTCTCCCCGCCTTCCTTGATGGTTTCCGTTTCGTATTCTACGCTGAGGCCGGCCACGCTCTGGAAACGGGTGTCCTGGTCTTGCCCGCTAAAGGCAAAACGCACCGAAAAATGAAAGCCGACGGGTGGGTAGTAGGTCATGGCGGTGTTGAAAGTGTAAAAGTGTGTAGGTGTAAAAGTGTAAAAGTGTGTAGGTGTAAAAGTGTAAAAGAGGGGCCAGTGGGCCTATTTCACCATCTTCAGCCCTTCGTGGGCAATTTCCAGGGTTTCGATGGCGACTTCGTTGCCATCGGATTTCAGTTCGCTGGCCTGGTATTTTACGGCGAAGCAATTGGACAAGCGCCAGACCATGGTGGGTTCCAGGTTCTCGTTGAGGAGCTTGATGACCACGTCGCGGCGTTCGGCGGTATTCATCTGTACGGTATCAAACCAGTTGTAGAAGCCGGTGTCGCCCTGGAAGGTGCCGCGTTTGAGCGACACTTTGCTGTTGGTTTCCATGCCGGGCATGACGAGTTTGGAGAACGTTTTGGCCGACCCCTCGCGGTATTCGATGGGCTCGATGGTGCGTTCCAGCCCGGTCACTTCGGTGAAGCCAAAGCGGGCGTCTCCCCACTCGACGAGGAAGCTGAATTTCGGAAGCGGATATTGTGCCATAATGGTTAGTTTTTATAGAGGAAAGATGAATTAACAGTCAAAGCATTAATTCCCGACTTCAGTTTTTTAGCGAAGATATAAACGATTGATAGTGAGTTTATTAGAGCTAAATAACTGAATTGAAAGAGGGAAATTATTTTTTGACAAATATTTACGACTCGGGCATCTTCTGCTCAAAGCGGAGAATGATAAACTCAGCTGGCCGCACCGGCGCCATGGCAATCTGCACGATCATGCGGCCGTTGAGGATATCGTCGGCGGTCATGGTTCTACCCAGCCCGACAGCCACCACGAAGGCGTGTTCCTGCTTGGCGCCCTGCAGGGCACCCGCGCGCCACTGGAGGGTGAGGAAGTTTTCAATCATGGCCTGTACCCGTACCCAGGTATTGGCATCGTTGGGTTCAAAGACGAACTGCTCGCAGGCTTTCTTGACCGATTCTTCGACCATATTGTAGAAGCGGCGGACATTGACGTAGCGCCATTCGTTGTCGTTGCCAGCCAGGGTGCGCGCGCCCCAGATAAGGGTGCCTTTGCCCGTGAAGGCGCGGATGGCGTTGATGGATTTTCCGGCCACGACGTCAATATTGAGGGCCGCCAACTGGGCCTGCGTAAAGGTGGCCGCGGGTTCGAGGACGTTGTTGATGCTCACGTTGGCCGGCGCTTTCCAAACGCCCCGGGTGCGGTCGACGGTGGCGTACACACCCGCTACGGCGCCGCTCGGAGGCACGGGCAGGGCCAGTCCGTTCAGACCCGCCAGCACAGCCTTGTAGAGACCAAAAGCATTGCGCAGGCTTTCTTCCCGCACCGCCAGTTCGGCTTCCGTTTCGGAACCCAGTGCCGTCCCATAGTCGGAAATGATGGTGCCGATACCAGCGTCGGTGGTCAGTGCAGCCAGGGTTACGGCAGCGGCACCAGCCTTGACAAAAATGGCGGTAGACAGTTCCCGGTAGGTCACGTTCTTGGGTAAGATGGCTTGTACCCACGGGGTGTAGGCCATGCCGTACTTCAGGTTGTTGATGCCGATGTTCGACCGGAAAGTGGCGCCGGTGGGGTCGGTGGCGTAGAGGTCGCAGAGCGTGACGCGGTCACCCAGGTTGGCGCACTGGAGCAGCGCCTGGTTCTGGCGGTTGTAGAGCTGGGTGCCGCTGCTGCCGGCCGCATCCGGAAAACAGATGATGGTGGGTTCGTCGAAGGCTTCCAGCGCATCAATGCCGCTGGTGATGGCGGCGGTTGCGTAGGTGTCAAAAGTCAGCCCCGTGGCTGGGTTACCCACCGACACGATGTAACAGTCGCCGCCACCATTGGCGTAGAACAGTTGCAAGGCGTGGTAGAGGTAATGGGAGGTCGCGATGGTCGCGCCCAGAAAATTGTTGTCGGCATCCAGGCGCACTTCGCTCACGGTCAGGCGGGGTGCCAACCCAAAGCGGGTTTCGAATTCGGTGAGCGAAGAAATCCGTACCGGGGTAGCAGCGGGTAGGGTCGACCCATCCACGGCCAGGCGGCGCTCGGTGTAGCCAATGAATGCAGGAATGGCGGTTTCTACCTGCGCGACCGAAGGCGGGAATTTGACGATCTCCTCGACGTAGACGCCAGGGATGGCATAATTATTAGGCATAGCAATATGGTTTTAGACAATTTTTGATTTATTATTTACACTACTCCGCTGGAGCTAAACTACGAGCTGTTGTCGGCCAGCCGCACGTCGTATAGGGTTCCTTCCCATCCTTGCGGGAAAATATCAATGACGCCCAGCAGCCCCGGGTGGTCTTCCAGGCCAAGGTACAAGGTCACCGGACTGGTATTGGGGCTGGTGAGTCGGTAGCGGCCGGCGGCTAGTGGCCGGACATCCAGTTCGTATTCCGTTTGCAGAGCGATGGCCGTAAAGGCTTGCGTGAGCACCGGCGGGTCGGCCGGGTTGGCCAGGTTATCATGGACTTCGACGGTGGTGGCCGTACCGGGCACGAGTTGCGGCAAACGCACAATCCGCCCCTGGCGGGCATAAAAGTGTTCAGGGCTGAGGACTTCGTTCGGGCCGGCGCCGCGGCTGAGTAGAAAGCGGAATGCCGGGGTAGCCTGCGCGTTGGTCAGGTGGAAAAACTGCCCCGCGGGCCAGGCCGGATTGACCCGGGTGATGTCGATCAGGGTAGGATCCAGCAGGCTCACCGTGAAGGTCAGGCGCAGATCAGGGGTACTGGGTAAGGCCTGTTTATTGCCCTTCACGACCCAAAATCCGGTCGTGGTGGTTTTAAAAGTGAGCCCCAGTTGTTGCAGCTTTTTAGCGGTATCGGCACTGGGGCGGATGGTCAGGAGGTTGCGCAGGTCGTAGGTCAGCAGGCGGGTAGTGGCTGCTGCCGGGACGGGCGCATTCAGGGGCAACACGAAGGGGTCGCCGGGCACGAAGGCAGCGCCAGCGTAGGTCTGAGGCGCCGGATCGTAGGCGCTGGTCTGGAGCCAGCGGTGGTGCCAGATGGCAACTTCCATGAGCTTGTCGTAGGCAATGGTAAAGCCCATAGTCAGAAGAGTTGTTCGGTGAGGGTAATGGTGGTAATCGGGCTGGCTGGCAGCATTTCGTCGGGGATGTAGGCTATTTCCTGGAGTTGGAGTTTGTACAGCACGCTGGGCAGCATCTTGCCACCCAGGATGCCCCAGAGGTGGTTGAGTTGCTCGAAGCCCGGCGAGACCATGCTGAGGTTGAAGTTGAAGGTTTGGATAGGGAAAGCCGCTCCACCGGGCAATAGGGAGTTGGTTTCGGTGAATACCCGCTGGTGCTGAAAGAAGCTGATGATCCGCGAGAGGAAGGTGAGGGCGATGCCGTAGTCACTCAGGTTGGGCGTAATCAGGAGGTAGAGGTTCAAAAAAACGGGCGGGTTGGCGTATTCCAGGTTGCCGGACACCGGATTGCGGCGGTGGTTGGGCTGGTTTTTTAGGGCGTACTCTTCTTCCGTCTTGATGAGGGTCACCACAATGCGGTTGCTCAACGCCGGCAGGAAGCCGCCGTCGGTGTTTTCCACCTGGGCAATGTTGCCAATCACGACGGCATCGGTATCGCCATTGCCGGGGAGGGGTTGCAGGGTATTCAACCCCTGTTCCAGGTTGTGGCGAAGAATATTTAGGGTGTCCGAAATCGTATCTCTTACGGTTGGCATGCACAGGGTGGTCTAGATGGATGATGTAAGGGCCGCTGGGTGTGTTCGCAATTTCGCTCCATTTGTTGCTGCTGCGCATCAGGGAAAACCTGGAATTATAGAAATGGTGGTTTTCCAGGAGAAAAGGCTCTGGGGCTGGGGTAGCAGCGGGCATGGACAAGCGGGTGAACACGCTGTTTCACCTGCCTTTTAGAAGCGCCAGGCTCCGGGTGTTTACCAGCCCAAACGGATGGCTTCGCGCACGATGCCAGCCGTATTGCGAACCCCCATTTTCTGGATGATATTACCGCGGTGGGTTTCGGCCGTGCAGGGGCTGATGTACAGCTTTTCGGCAATTTCCCGGGTGGTGTACTCTTCCACGATGAGGTTCAGGACTTCCCTTTCGCGGCGCGTCAGGCTGAGCTGTTCCTCGCTGAAGCCCATCTTGGTGCGGATCCACTGCTGGCTCAGCCGCGGGTCGATAAAAGACTGTCCCTGCGTGAGTTGTTGCAGTGCCTGGCACAGGGTGTCGGGGTCGATGGTGGGCAGGGCATAGGCTTTGATGCCGGCCAGGAAAAAGCTTTTCACGTGTTTGGCTTCGTCGTCATCGCACAGCAGGAAGAGTAGTGCCTGGGGATACTGGCGCCGCATTTTTTGGATGTACTTGAGGTTGGCCGCGTACGGACCCGCCAACTGTAAGATGACCAGGAAAGGGGCGGGCTCTTCATCGGGCAGGAAGTCGGTATCCGTTGGTGCAAAACATCCTTGCCAGGAGTAAGCACTGGCACAAAATAATTTTTCCAGACCGAGTAAAAACAAAGGGGTATTTCCAATAGCGTAAATGGGTGTGGGCATGGTGTTAGGATTTAGGGAAAACAGTTGTTGATACGACAGCTACCGCCGCCGTTACCGGAGCGGATCATTTTTTCGTTTTTCACCAATGCACCATAAAAAAACAACAGCATCCCCACCTGCTTGGTGGGTTGGGGTGAGCGCTCAACAGAGAAGAAGAATAGGAAGAATCGCAATGACCGAAATTGTGGGGGGAGGAATCCGGTGTACGTCTTCCTTATAATAACAAAGGATAAAACAGTTTTAGTATAGCTGGCGGTGCCGAAAATTGCGATTTGATTAAAATAGTATCGCCCTTCCGAAACTATTATTCCCCCGGATCTATTCATTGCAGAACAACTGCCTATGTTTGCCCAGGGCAAAGCATTTTTTGCCAATTAAGCAGCAATTTCAGGGTGAGCATTGCTGCCATTTTACCGTTTCCCATGCGAGAGTTTTTTACCGTTTTGAAATCGGCCCTCCGGGGCGACGATTACGATTACACCAGTGGTTCCATCAAACGAGCTTTGATCTTGCTGAGCATTCCCATGGTGCTGGAAATGGCCATGGAATCGCTGTTTGCCCTGGTTGACGCCTACTTTGTGGCCAAGGTCAGCCCCGACGCCGTAGCTACCGTGGGGCTGACCGAAACGGTCATTACCCTGGTCTATTCCCTGGCTATCGGCATCAGTACGGCTCCAATGGCGATGATTGCCCGCTACATTGGTCAGAAAGACGAAGCCAATGCCTCGCGGGTGGCCAAACAGGCGATCTACCTGGCCCTGGGGGTAAGTACCTTGTTGGCGGTGCCGGGGGTTATCTACGCGGAAGACATCCTGCGGATGATGGGCGGCAGTGAGACCCTCATCGCTTCGGGAAAAAACTATACGCGCCTGCTCTTCGGTGGGAATGCGGTCATCATGTTGCTTTTTCTGCTCAACGGCATCTTCCGCGGCGCGGGCGATGCAGCCTACGCCATGCGGGTACTGTGGCTCGCCAATGGCATCAACATCCTGCTCGATCCTATTTTTATCAATGGCTGGGGGCCGATACCGGCCATGGGGGTGACGGGCGCCGCCGTAGCCACTACCCTGGGCCGGGGCATCGGGGTGGCCTTTCAACTCTACATCCTGTTCGGTGGCCGCTCCAAAATAAAACTCCACCTCGGCAGCTGGCGATTCGACCGCACCATCTTGCTCCGCCTGGGGAAGATCGCCTCTTCGGGGGCCATGCAGTACGTCATCGCTTCGGCCAGCTGGATCTTCCTCATGCGCATCGTCGCGCGTTTTGGGAGTGAGGCCGTGGCGGGTTATACCATCGCCATCCGGCTCATCATCTTTACCTTGCTGCCTGCCTGGGGGCTTTCCAATGCGACGGCTACCCTCGTGGGCCAAAACCTGGGCGCTCAGCAGCCCGATCGGGCCGTGCGCTCGGTCACCATGGCCGCTTATATTGCGGGTGGCTTTCTGGGGACCATTTCTATTTTCTACTTGTTGTTCGCCCCCGCCTTCATTGGCTTTTTCGATACAACGCCCGGTGTCCTGGCTGCCGGAACCACGGCGCTGCGGATCTTTGCCATCGGCTATACCCTCTACGGCTTCGGGATGATCTTCAGCTCGGCCTTCAATGGTGCCGGCGATACCCGTACCCCAATGCTCATCAACATTGTCGCCTTCTGGCTAACGGAAATTCCCCTGGGCTACTTCTTCGGCCTGCACCTGGGCTGGGGCGTAGCGGGCGTCACCTGGGCCATCATCTCCGGTGAAACCATGCTGACGGTGCTGGCCTTCCTGCTGTTTCGGCGGGGGCGGTGGTTGCAGACGGTGGTTTGAGCGGCCGTGTAAAAGTGGAAAGGTTGGGTACGTGTAAATGGGAGCGGTGTAAAAGTATAAAAGTTAGGCAAGTGTAAAAGAGGGGTAAAGGGGAAAGGGTAAAGGGGGACTTTTGACCTTGCTTGGCCATCGGGCAGATCGATTTCTCGGCCGTGCTGGCGGGTGACAGTTCCCAATAATTAAAGACGGTCAAAAGTCCTCCTTTGGAGGAGGTACCCCTTGTGGGGGGAGGAGGAATGAGGCTCGAAGTCGGAAATCGGCAGTGGGAAATCGGAAGTAGGGGCCCACGCTGAAGACGTGGCAGGCGTGTGTAAAGGTGTAAAGGTTAGGTAAGTGTAAAAGAACGGCGCTTGCTTCGGCTTCCGTCCGCTCGATTTTTCGGCAGTGCTGGCGGGTGACAGTTTCCCACAATTAAAGACGGTCAAAAGTCCTCCTTTGGAGGAGGTCCCCCTTGTGGGGGGAGGAGGAATGAGGCTCGAAGTCGGAAATCGGCAGTGGGAAATCGGAAAGGGGGCTGCGTGAAAACGTTGGGTAAGTGTAAATGGGAGAGGTGTAAAAGTGTAAAAGTTGCCCACGTGTAAAAGTTAGGGCGAGACCAACGTCGGGCGTATCGTCTCCTCCGCGCCGCGAGCCGCCCACGCTGAAGAAAAAGGGAAAAGAAAAATCAGAATATGGAGGGTCGAAAGTCCTCCCCCTTTCTCCCTCCCGCTTCGAAAGCGGGACAAGCTCTCCAAAGGGGGACTTTGACCGTGCTTCGTTTTCGGGCAGATTCGTCCTCCAGCAGGCGCGAGCACCAAAGAACAGCCAGCCGCCGCGGTCAGGGGATTACGCGCAGCTGGGCGGGCGGGCCTGCTCCTTCAGGAGACCGCTTGCGCAGCAAGCAGAGGAGGAGGGGGGGCGAAGTCGGAAATCGGCGGTGGGAAATCGGAAATGGGGACTTTTGACCTTGCTTGGCCATCGGGCAGATCGATTTTTTGGCCGTGCTGCCGGGTGACAGTTCCCAATAATTAAAGACGGTCAAAAGTCCTCCTTTGGAGGAGGTACCACGCCCGGGCGTGGGGGAGGAGGAAAGGGCCCACGCTGAAGACGTGGCAAGCAACGCTAAAGACGTGGCAGGCGCGTGTAAAAGGTGTAAAAGTTGGGCAAGGATAAAAGTTAGAACGGAGCGATTATTGAAAAGTCTCCCGATAAATTATTTTTTCAGGTTTCCGAGGCGTTCAAAATCAGAAGCGAAATAGGCACGTACAGGTGAAGTCCAAAAACCATCTTTAAAATAGACCATATAATCCGCACCGAAGTCATTCGGATTACTGAGCCTTGGTCGTTCTTTTAGTGGCCAGGTCTTTTTGAAGATGTTATTCCCTTCCATATCATACACGATGAAGTCAGTGAGGTAGCCGTACACCCCTTCCTTTCTGTAAGAATTGATGAAAATAAAATGGTTGTGAGTTGTAAATAGAAATGGATTGTAAAAACTGGTGGGGTAGGAACAAATGGTTTCTCCTGTTTTGGCATCCATAATAATCACTTCTTCTTGTGTATATAGCTCACCACACATGCCCCCTTCTCCCCCAATTGTAGTAGCCACATATCTGCCGTCCCAGGTTACGACGACGGATTGATTGCCTAATGGCTTATAAAAGGAGGAGACGACTTCCCCTTTTTGATTGTAGACAACAATCAAGCTATTAGAGGCCAGTTCCCTTTCGTACTTTCCATAAACAGAAAGGTTGAAATTGGCTACAGTATGATCTTTCATAAGTTCATGTTGGGAAACAATGACACTACTGTAGGCAAAAGCTGGTAAATTAGCATCAGCAGGAACTTCCTGTTCTTCTTCTTCGTCGTATTCCTCCCCGTCATATTCATTATTGTCCGTCGGTGGCTGATAAGTATAGCCCCCTGTGCCTAAGTATGGTTTCAAATCGTCCATACTTATGCCTGTCAAGTCATACAATTTAAACATCAATGATTGCTCCATAACAGGAAAAGGCAGATTTGCAAAAGGATTGGCTTACTCCGTTTGTAGCACTTTCAGAGGTGCGGTGCCACCTTCTTCCCAAAATTCAATATAGTATTTGTCTGCATACACCACCCGAATATTTGCCGGTGGGACGCTATCCTCAGCAGGAAGTAGCTGCAAATGCGATATGCTGTCCGTGTCAGTAGGCGCTGAAGGTACAACGGAAAGCGGGGCCTTGGTCAGTACCTGCCGAGATGCTTGTAGGGCGTATACTCCACCCAATACGCCCAACAGTAAAGCGATGGCCAATAACGGTGTTTTAGCGTTGCGTTTTTTCATAAAAAACAGGGTTTAAGGAATCAAGTCGATATGGTCCAAATACTAAAACGTATTAACGCATCTTTACGTTGGCGGGGTACAGGATGTACTACAACTTCCCGTTTTGGTAAATCTGAATAAAGCCTCATTCCCCCGCCCCACACCCCAAAATAATCCGCCCAAACATCGCCACCCCGGTAGCCATCAGCTCGTCCGGGAAATCGTAGTCGGCGTGGTGGAGGGCAGGGGTAGTGGTACCCGCTCCGATCCCAAACATGGCGGCCGGGTACGTCTGGGCGTACCAGCCAAAATCTTCGCCAAACCGAAAGGGCAGGGCTTGTTCCTGCACGGGGAAGCCCAGGCTTTTCGCCGCCGCCACAATGAGCTGGTTGGCGGCCGGGTCATTCTGCGTGGCGGGAAAATATTCCAGCCAGGTGGTGCGCCACTGCAAGCCGTGGGTGCCGCACACCCGGGCGATAATTTCCAAGGCTCGGGCCTTCAGTTGGTCCAGCACCGCTTCGTCCCAGGTGCGAAAGGTGAAGTGGAGCGCGCCCGCACCTGGAGAAATGCCGTAGGCCAGCTGACCCAACTGCAGGTGGACGGGGGTGAGCAGGGCAAAGTTGGGCTGCTGGGGGTCCGGCACGTTCAGTGGCTCAAATTCCTGCAGAATCAGGGCCATCGCCGCCGCGGGGTTGATCCCGTTTTCGGGTTCCGCGGCGTGGGCTTCCTGGCCCGTCAGGTCAATCGCCAGGCTCTGCACCGCGGCCGAAAAGTGCTGCCGCAAGGCAATGATGGTACCCAGCGGCACGCCGGGGATATTGTGCAGGGCAAAGACGAAATCGGGCTGCAACTCCCGGAAGCGGGGATCGGCCAGCACGGCGGCGGCCCCCTGGCCGGTCTCTTCGGCGGGTTGGAAGAGCAGAACTACCCGGCCCGTCAGAGCAGGCGCCTGGTCGCGCAACCAGCCCACGAGGCCCGCCACGATGGCCATGTGCCCGTCGTGGCCACACTTATGGCTCACGCCGGCAGTGGCCGACCGATGGGCAAAGGTGTTGGTCTCGGCAATCGGCAGGGCGTCCAGTTCGCAGCGGATGACCACCGTCGGTCCGGGGGTAGGGTAGGTGTACACTGCGGCCAGGCCGTGGCCGCCGAGGCGGTCGATGAAGGCCGTCGGGTGGTGTGCCTGGATGAAGGCGCGGATGCGCTGCGCCGTCGCCGCCTCCTGCCCCGACAGCTCGGGGTGCTGGTGCAGCTCCCGGCGCAGGGTGCGTATTATTTGGTCCAATTGGTGTCGGGTCTGGTGAACGGAGCAGCGAGGAACCGGGCGGCAATAGGATTGAAAATTTCCGGCGTCGTAGCGGGTGCAAAATGCGTTTCACCCGGCAGGATGCAGAGCTGGGCGTGTGGGAGGTGTTGGTACATCTCTACGGTGTGCGTTTCGCGGATGACGTCCTTGTCGCCCGCCATGAGGAGCACGGGCACCGATATTTTTGCCAAATCGGCCGTAGCAATCGTCGGCTGGTTGCCCAGCAGGTTGAGCATTTGCTTCGCGAGGTCCCAATTTTGGGTGGTGTCTTTGGCGCTGATCATGGCGGCTACCTCCCGCTGGGTCTGCTTCACCCAGTTTACGGCCCAGGGGTACACGGCCGTGGAGTCGGGGCGCAGGTTGGCGCCCATGGTCACGATTTTATCCACGGTTTCGGGGTGTTCAATGCCGAGCAGCAGGGCCAGGATGCCGCCGTCGCTCCAGCCGATGACGTAGGCGGAGTCGAGCTTCAGTTGGTGGGTCAGTTCGGCCCAGTCGGCCGCCATTTGCACGTAGGTCAGCGAGTCGGTATGCAATTCCGACTGGCCGTGCCCGCGGCTATCGGCCACAATCACCTGGTATTTGTCCTTGAAATATTCAATCTGGTGGCCCATGGAAAGGATATCCCCGCCGTTGCCGTGGATGAGCAGCAGGGGGTGGCCCTCGCCGTACACTTCGTAGTACATTTTTATGCCGTTGACGTTGGCGTAATGCCCGGCGTCGGGATTGTGGCCGTAGGGCGTCTTGAATTTGAGGTTCATATCTACCTGGGCCAGCGTGGTGTGACCCAGCGTCAGGCCCAGCAGAAGGGTAAAAAGGGAAATCGTGTGTTTCATAGTGGCTGGTTTTATGGATCAGTAGGTAAAGTGGGTTTTCGCACTGGCCCATCTTGTTAAGTGCAGACAAGATAAAGAAACCTGCTGACCGGGTGTTGTTTTTTGTGCCAAAATCGTTGTAGGCTGGAGCCTACGACAATTTGGTTTTCTTCTTCGCGCTGAAGCACGAAGAACCCGAGCCCGTGGGTTGCCCGTGCTTCAGCGCGGGCGCAACGCGCATTTGACGCGCATTTGACGCGCCGCGCGGCCAACAAGATTTACCCAAACGGAAAGTTTTAGTTAATGCGCCAGTCCCACCCAGGGCATTTTGTCCACTTTTTTCCCGCTTTGATCTAAGAAGCAATTGTTTTGGGCCAGGTTTTTCCTTTCTTACGTGCTCAATCGACAGCTTTGTCACCTTGTCTTAACCTAATCCAACAACTTATGAGTTTGCTGAAAATCACCAACCTCAATAAAACCTACCCCAACGGCACCCAGGCCCTGGTCGACGTCAACCTGGAATTGTCGAACGGGATGTTTGGCCTCCTGGGGCCCAATGGCGCCGGGAAATCTTCGCTCATGCGCACCCTCGCTACCCTGCAGGAAGCCGATTCTGGTTCGGCCTTCCTGGATGACATCGACATGCTCAACAACCCCCAGGCCGTGCGGCAAACCCTGGGTTACCTGCCCCAGGAGTTTGGGGTCTATCCCCGCATCACGGCGGCCCAGTTGCTGGACCACCTCTGCATCCTGAAAGGTGTCGCCAACAAGAACGAACGCCGGGAACTGGTGGATTACCTTCTGCAGAAAGTCAACCTCTACGAAGAACGGAACAAGAGTGTCAAAGGCTTTTCCGGTGGCATGAAACAACGCGTTGGCATTGCGCAGGCCCTCATCGGCAACCCGCAGTTGATCATCGTTGACGAACCCACCGCCGGCCTCGACCCCGGCGAACGGAACCGCTTCCACAACCTGCTGGCCGAAGTCGGGGAGGAGGTCATCGTCATCCTCTCCACCCACATCGTCGACGATGTCAAGGAGTTGTGTACCCACATGGCCATCATGAACCTGGGCCGGATCGTGTACAACGGCACCCCCGCCGATGCCCTCTCGGAGTTGAACGGCAAAGTGTGGCGCAAGACCATTGAGCGCTCCGAAAAGGAAGCCTACCAGAGTGCCTACCACGTTATCTCCGACAAAATGGTCGCCGGCCGGCCGCAGATCCACGTCCTCAGCGAAGTGAATCCCGGCAACGATTTCGAGGAAAGCGAACCCGATCTGGAGGATGTCTTCTTCACCCATATCCACGCCCTCCAGGCCTAAAATTCACCGCTTATGTTCTTCGAATTTTTTTCCAAAGAAGTCATCACGGCGCTGAAGAAGCCGATGATCTATATCTTTATCTTCATCGTGGCGCTCCTGGTTTTTGGGGCCGTGGTGAGTGACAACGTCATCATCGGTGGCGTTTTCGGCGACGTCAAGAAAAATGCGCCGGTCGTGGTGGCGAATTACGTAGCCATCCTAAATATCTTCGGGTTGCTCTTCGCGACCGCTTTTTTCAACAACGCGGCCCTGCGCGACTACCAGTACGGTTTTCAGGAAATTATGTTCACCACACCGATCAGCAAGAGCGACTACTTTTTTGGCCGCTTCTGCGGGGCGTGGCTGCTGTCGACCCTCGTCATGCTGGGTATCTACCTGGCTTTCCTGGCGGGCGCCGCCATCGGGCCGGCCATGCACTGGATCGGTGCCGAGCGGGTGGGCCCCACACCGTGGTTGGCTTTTCTCAACAGCTACCTGCTGTTTGTGGTGCCCAATATGTTTTTTGCGGGCGCCATCATCTTTGCCCTGGCCACGCAGTTCAAGAGTACCATCGTGTCGTTTGTCGGCACCCTCTTCATCATCATTGGCTACATTGTGTCGCTCAACCTGGCTAGCGACATCGACAACCAGGCCACTGCCGCCCTGGTCGACGTGTTTGGGATTGCGGCCTATACCTTGGATACCGAGTACTTCACACCCCTGGAACGCAATACCCTTGCCCCGGCTTTTTCCGGCTACCTGCTGCTCAACCGCATGCTTTGGTTCGCGGTAGGCCTGGTCATCCTGTTCTTTGCGGCTTACCGTTTCTCTTTTACAACTAAAAACAGCAAACAGAAAAAGTCCGCCACAAAGTCCGCCAAAACAAAAGCGGCCCCCCAGCCGTTGGCCAAACCGGTGCTCAGTGCTTCCGCACAACACCATACGGGTTGGGCCACTTTCTGGAGTTTCTTTAAAACCAACGCCTTGTCCATTGGCAAAAGCACCACCTTTGTAATCTTGCTGCTGTTTGCCATCATCTTACTGGTCTCTAACCTGTGGGGCGGTTTCGAATATTTTGGTTTGAAATCTTATCCGGTGACGTACAAGATGATCGACGAGATCAGCAGCCTCGCCAGCTTGTTCGTCCTGATCGTGCTCGTGTTTTTCAGCGGCGAACTGGTCTGGCGCGATCGCGACAATCACCTCAACGAAGTTGTAGACGCTACGCCCCACCATTCGGTGATTTCCCTCCTGGCCAAGACCGCTTCGCTGGTCGTTTTGGGTAGCGTGCTGCACCTGGTACTGATCCTGGTGGGGATGCTTTACCAGACGTTCAATGGCTACACCAATTACGAGGTGGGCGTATACCTGACCGACTTCCTGACCGATGGGTTTGTTCTCTACCTGGTTTGGGGCACTTTCCTGGTCTTCATCCAGGTGCTCGTCAACCAGAAATACCTGGGGTATTTTGTGTCGGTGCTCTTCCTGTTTGTGCTCGATATCTTATTTTCGATCATCCAGGTAGAGAGCAAGATGTTCCTGATCGGCGAAACACCCCAGACCGCCTATTCCGATATGAATGGTTTTGGGCCAGCCAGTACCGCCCAGTGGTGGTTCTCCAATTACTGGGTGCTCTTTGGGTTGCTTTCGCTGATTATTGCTGGCTTGTGTTGGCCCCGTGGGCTGAACCGCTCGCTCAAGGATCGGTTTGCCACCAGCCGCAAGTCGCTGGGCAAGTCCTACTTCGGTACCCTGGGTTTCTTGGGCCTGGCCTGGCTAGCGGTGGGTGCTTTCGTCTTTTACAATACCCAGGTGCTCAACCCCTACAAAACCAGCAAGGAGCAGGAACGCCTGCAGGTGCAGTACGAAAAGGACTACAAAAAATACGAAAACGTGCCGCTGCCGATGGTGACCGACCTGACCTACTACATCGACATCTATCCCGCCGAGCGAACCGTCAGGGCGAAGGTTGATCTGCTGCTGCGCAACAATGCCGACCGGCCGATCGATTCGCTCCATTTTACCCTGGATTCCGATGATCCCATCCAGCTGGATATTCCGAACAGCAAGCGCGTGTTTTTCGACGAAAAACTGGGCTACTGCATCTACCAGCTGAACACCTCCCTGCAACCCGGCGACAGCCTGCGCATGGTGACCCACTACGCCTACGCGGCCAAGGGTTTTGAAAACGAGGTGTCCAATATGTCGGTATTAACCAACGGCACCTTCTTCAACAACAGCGATATCCTGCCCGGCTACGGCTACCAAAAAGGAGCCGAACTCAGCGACAAGAACAAGCGCCGGAAATACGACCTGCCCGAAAGGGCCCGCATGCCGGAATTGCAGGCCGAATGCTCGGAACTTTGCCGCAAGAACTACATCTCGGAAGGGCATGCCGATTGGGTCAACGTAGACACCTACATCTCTACCTCCGCCGACCAGATCGCCATAGCACCGGGCTCACTGCTCAAAACCACTGAAAAAGACGGTCGCCGCCAGTACCACTACCGCCTGGATCACCCTTCGCAGAACTTCTATTCCTTTATGTCGGCCGACTACGAAGTGGCCACCCGCAAATGGAAAGGGATCGATTTAGAGGTCTACTACGACCGCAAACACGCCGTCAACGTAGACCGCATGCTGGATGCCATGCAGAAGTCGCTGGCGTATTACACCACCCATTTTGGGCCGTATTACCACCGGCAGGCCCGCATCATCGAGTTTCCCCGCTACGCCACCTTTGCCCAGGCTTTCCCCGGTACCATGCCTTATTCCGAAGCCATTGGGTTTATCGTCGACCTGGAGGGCGAAGACAAAAACAATGTCATCGACGCCGTCATTGCCCACGAAATGGCCCACCAGTACTGGGCACACCAGGTAATCGGCGCCGAAATGCAGGGCGCCACCATGCTCAGCGAGAGTTTTGCCGAGTATTCCGCCCTCATGGTCATGAAACAGGAGACCACCCCCCTGCAAATGAAGGACTTTCTCAAGTACGACCTGCAACGCTACCTGCGCGGCCGTAGCAGCGAATCGGACAAAGAGCTGCCGCTGATGAAGGTCGAAAACCAGGGCCACATCCACTACGGCAAGGGGGCCGTGATCTTGTATGCCCTCCAGAATTACATCGGTGAAGACAGCCTCAACCTGGCCCTGAAAAACTTCCTGGAGGCTTACCGCTACCAGGATCCGCCGTATCCGACTTCCCTCGATTTCATGCGCTACCTGCGGCCACAGGTGCCCGATTCCCTGCAGTACCTGATCAAGGACTGGTTGGAGGACATCACCCTCTACGACCTGCGCCTGAAGGAGGTCGCCTGCACCAAAAACAGCAACGGCAAGTACGAGTTGACGCTGGACCTCATCGCCAAAAAGACCAAGGCTGCCCCTGACGGTACCATCACCGAAGTACCCATCGCCGACTGGGTCGACATCGGCTTTTATGCCGACAACGAGGAGGAAGAACTGTTCTTCCAGCAACGGGTTTACCTGGACCAGGAAAATGCCCAACTGAAATTCGTGCTGGACAGCCTGCCCGCCGAAGCTGCCGTCGATCCCCTCCGCCTCCTGATCGACCGGATCTATGACGACAATTCGAAGAAGGTGGTGTTGGTGGAGTAGGGAGGGTGCCGTTCCTACGGGGTGAAAAGAAAATAACCACAAAGGTATTGTACACAGTACCTTTGTGGTTAAAACTCCTCCGTGCCTCCGTGGCAAAAAAACCTTGGTGCCCTTAGCGCCTTGGTGGCTAAAAGCTTCCGTGCTCTTGGTGGTTAAAACTCCTCCGTGCCTCCGTGGCCTCCCCTACAAATACCCCTGCGCCTGCAACCTAAACAGTTCCGCATACTTCCCGTCCTGCGCCAGCAGCTCCTCGTGGGAGCCCAGCTCCAGTAGCTGCCCGTGTTCGAGGAAAAGGATGCGGTCGGCCATGCGCACCGTCGAGAAGCGGTGGGAGATGAGCACCGCGGAGCGATCTTTGATCAGTTCGCTGAAGCGGATGAAGACTTCGTGTTCGGCGCGGGCGTCGAGGGCGGAGGTCGGTTCATCCAGGATGAGCAGTTGGGCGTCGCGCATGTAGGCGCGGGCGAGGGCGATCTTTTGCCACTGGCCACCAGACAGCTCCACCCCGTCGCGGAAGCGCTTGCCGAGCAGCTGCTCATACTGGCCGGGCAGTTCCTCCACCACGGTATCGGCCAGGCTCTTGCGGGCGGCCTCCTGGATGGCGGGCAATTCCCCGCTCTGGTCGATCCGGCCCACGGCGATGTTGTCGCGGGCGCTGAACTGGTAGCGGAAAAAATCCTGAAAGATGACGCCCACGTTGGCGCGCAGGCTGCCGAGCTCGTAGTCGCGCAGCTCCACCCCGTCCAGCAGGATACGGCCCGAAGTGGGCTCGTACAGGCGGGCCAGCAGCTTCACCAGCGTGGTTTTGCCCGCTCCGTTTTCACCCACCAGCGCCAGCTTTTCGCCGGGGCGCAAGTGGAAAGACAAGTTGCGCAGGGCGTACTTTTCACTGCCCGGATAGTGGAAGCTCACGTTTTCGAAAACGAATCCTTCCTGAATTTTGTCCGGAAAGGGCGGGGCATCGGGCCGCGAAACGATGTCGGGTTGGATGGCCAGGAAGCCAAACAGGTCCTGGAGGTAGAGGGCCTGCTCGGCAATTCGCGAAAAGCGCCCCATAATACCCTGCAGCATATTCTGCATCCGGTTGAACGACCCCGACAAGAAGGTGAGCGTACCCACGGTGATCAGGCCGCTGATGGTCTGGAAAATGATGAAGACGTAGGCTACGTAGTAGGCCAGGGTGCCCAACGAGGAGAGCAGGCTACCCCATCCCGCCCGCCGGATGTTGAGGCTGCGGCTGACCCGGTAATATTTCCACGACAACTCGTCGAAGCGCTCGGCAATAAAATCGGCGAGCCCGAAGATCTTTACCTCCTTGGCGGTGGTGTCGCTGGCGCCAATGTAGCGCAGGTAGTCGAGCTCGCGCCGTTCGGGCGTCCAGCTGCGGGTGATGGAATAGCTCTGCTGGTTGAAATAGTTTTCGCCAATAAAAGCCGGAATCACCGCCAGGAAGAGGAGGCCAATGAGCCAGGGGTTGAACACCGCCAAACCTGCCCCCAGGGAAAGCAGCGTGATGATGTCCTGGGCCTGCGACAGCACTTGCGACATGAGCACGGTACGCCCGGTCGTTTGCTGGCGGGCCCGCTCCAGCTGGTCGTAGAATTCGGAATTTTCAAACTGGTACAGGTCGAGCTTGGCGGCGTGGCGGATGATCTGCACGCTGGTGGCGTTGGCGAAAAGGTCGCCGAGCAGGCCGTCGAGCAGGCTGATGCCGCGGGAGAGCAGGTCGGAAAAAATGGCCAGCCCCAGTTCCAGGCCCACGAGGGTCCAGAGGTAGCGCTGGCTGTCGGCGGGCACTTCGATCAGGTGGATAACCGCATCCACAATTTCTTTACCTACGTACAGCATGGCCAATGGCAGCAGCGACTTGATGAGGCGCAACGCGGCGTTGCCCAGGGCCAAACTCGGGCTGGTGCGCCAGATGAGCTTGAAAAAGGGAGGCAGGTGCCGCAGCGCTTCCCACTGCTCCCGCCAGCTTTTGGATTCTTTTTTGTTTTTGGTTTTGCGTCCTTCGGCCATGTAGGTTTTCTTGGTTGTTGTACGTGGTGTAAACACGGTAAAGGAGAAGTAGGTTGTTGTGCGCCGCAAAGAACCTTTTTCCTTTTTTTTTATTGTAACAATTATTGTTTACCACCACAACCACCAATTATGCAACGTCGACGATTCCTTCAATCTGCTGGCCTCCTCACGGGGGTGTCGCTTTTACCCCAACAAGCCTGGCTGCGCGGGCTGCTGCTGCCCGCCAGCGAGCTGCTGGCGCTGCGCCGCAATATCAGCATCTACACCGAACGCGGAGGAACCATTGCTTGCCTGCTCACCCCTCAGAGCATGGTGGTGGTGGATACCCAGTTTCCGGAACAGGCCAGTAACCTGCTCGGCCTGCTGCGCGCCACCAACAGCCAACCCCTCGACCTGCTGGTCAATACCCACCACCACGGCGACCACACGGCGGGCAATATCGCCTTCAAGGGCATGGTCAACACCCACGTCGCCCACGTCAACTCACTGGCCAACCAGGAACGGGTTGCCCGCGAGAACGACAAATTGGCGGAAACCCTCCTGCCGACGACCACCTTCACCGATACCTGGTCTCAACGCGTAGGCGACGAAACCATCATGCTCCACTACCTCGGAGCTGGCCACACCAACGGCGACGCCCTGGTCCACTTTCAGGAAGCCAATATCGTCCACCTCGGCGACCTGCTGTTCAACCGCCGCTTTCCCTACGTAGACAAAAGTGCGGGTGCCAATATCGGCAACTGGATCGAGGTACTGACGGCTGCCCGCCGATTGTTCGACAAGGACACCCTCTATGTTTGCGGACATGCTGGCGAGAACTACCCGGTTACGGCCTCGGCGGCCGACCTCAAGGCCATGGCCCATTTCCTGAAGATGTCGCTGCGCTACGTGAAAAAAGCCAAACGGAAAGGCGAAACCCTGGAGCAGATCCTGGCCAAAACAACCGAAATCCCCGGTGCATCCGAATTCAAAGGCCAGGGTGTAGAACGGATACTGAATGCCGCCTGGGAGGAACTGAGCTAGGCGGCTCCAACACGGAGTTGCCGCCCCCCCCCTTTTCGTTGGGGCTTGTGGAAGTTTGTTGCCGTTTTTTTTTAAACAAAAAAAACGGAAACAAGCTTTTATATGAACTAAAGTGGTATATCTTTGTCATAACAGTGGTAAAGAATTGCATTAGTAAAATATTATTTGGTTGGAGCCGAATTTCGACTATTTGATCACGGGTGGTGGTTGTGCCGGTTTAAGCATGGCCTTACAGCTAAAGCAAGCCTTTGGTGATGAAATTCGCATTTTGGTGGTTGACCGGGTCCAGAAGGATCAGAATGACCGTTCCTGGGCTTTCTGGTCCAGGGAAGATTTGCCGCTGGGCTTGTCCAAAATCGTTGAAAAAAGTTGGCAACACCTCGAATTTAAGGCCGACGGATGGGACAAAGCCGTTCCCATTGCACCCTACACGTATTATTTTATCCGTGGTATCGATTATTATCGGTACATGAATGAGCAGTTGGCGCTCTGCAAAAACGTCTTTTTTCTCCAGGCCGAGGTCGGGGCGGTGGCGGAAGATGGTGCTGGCCCTTATGCTGTTGTGGACGGTAAGCGCTACTACGCCAGGTGGGTATTTGACAGCCGGCCCAAGGTCGATATCCAGCATTTGCAACAAGCGGGCAGCTACTTCATGTGGCAACATTTCCGGGGTTGGCGCGTGCGCACGGAGGTGCCTTGTTTTACCCCCGAATGCCCTACCCTCATGGACTTCAGCCGCAACCAGGATGGCCATCCAACTTTTTTCTACGTGTTGCCTTATTCGGCCACCGAGGCGTTGGTGGAGTATACGGTGTTTTCTACCACTTTGCTACCCCTGCAGGCGTACGAAGATCAGCTGACCGATTACCTGGCGGCGCTGCCGGGCTCGCCAGCCTACACCATCGAGGAAAAGGAGTACGGAAAAATCCCCATGACCAACGCCAACCTGGCCGACAACCGCTGGCCACACGTGCGTTCCATCGGTACGGCGGGCAATGCGGCCAAACCGACCACGGGCTACGCTTTTCTGAATATCCATCGCCAGGTAGCCACCATGGTTGAAGCGCTGGCCAAGGACAACTGGATCCCCGAGGTGAAAAAAGCAACCGGGCGACTGGCCTGGTACGACGATCTGTTGCTCCATATTTTGAGTCACCAGCCCGCACAGGGTGCAGCAATTTTTACGGCACTTTTTAAAAACCAACCGTTTGATCGCATCCTTCGGTTTCTGCAGGAAGACACCCACCTGGGGGAGGAGTTCCTGATTTTTAAAAGCCTGCCGATTTCCTACTTTTTGGCGGCGGCTTTTCGCCACCCTTACAAAAAACAAGGTGCCCTGGCCTGGCCAGCGCCCCTGAGCACTTTGCCTTAAAAGCACGAACTAAGCTATGGTCAAATTGTACCCGCGTTTATGGTCTTTACTGGTGCTGCTGAGCTTGAGCCTGGTGCTTCTCAGCCAGTGGTTGCCGGGTACCATGTGGGCTACCATTACGGCACTCTTGTTGGTCCTTTTTATAGGTATTCCACACGGGGCTGCTGATCACCGGATTTTTCAGCAACTCTACGCCGCACGGTTTGGCCAGCGGGCGTTGGTGCTCTTTTACGTGGGATACCTGGGGCTCATGGCCCTGGTGCTGATCGGGTGGTACCTCTGGCCAACAGTAGCCCTGGGTGCATTTTTATTGTTGTCAGCCTACCATTTTGGGCAGGGCAACTTTCCGTACCTGACCCAGGTAAAGTTAGCGCATCGGGCTGTTTTTTGGTGGTGGGGTGTTTGGGTGATCAGTACGCCCATTCTTTTGCACTATGCTTCCGCTCAACCGATCCTGGAAATTCTGCTGGGAAGGTCTTTGGTGGCGCCGCCAGCCGGGTCCTTGCTGTCGCTGTCGTTGGTCCTGACGGGGATTGCGGGTAGCAGCCTGCTGTTTTTTCGGCCGGCCATCAGCTGGCCGGACCTCCGCCGGGAGTGGCTCAGCATGGCCGTGCTGTGGTTGCTGTTTTGGCAGTGTCCGCTCTTACTGGGTTTTGCGGTTTATTTCGCGGGCTGGCACGCCCTCCCCTCGGCACTGGATCAGATTCGCTTTTTTCAGCGGGAACGTTCTTTTTCGTGGCAGCAATACCTGCTTACCATTTTGCCGTTCAGCCTGTTGGCCCTCGGTGGATTGTTGGTGCTGTACTGGCTACCTATGGGGACTGAAATCCACTATTACTGGAGTGGCTTATTTGTGCTGATTGCGGCCGTTACCTTACCGCACATGTTGCTCTTAGACCAGGTTTACGAGCAGTTGATTCGTTAGGTAAGAAAGGCTTTTGGAAAATAAAACAGCTCCGTTTGGGAGCGCCGGAAAATTATTTTTGTTTTTTTAACAAATTCTTTTTGTGTTTTAAACTTTTAATCTGATTCCTTGTTAGGCATCCAACCCCTTAGATCAGGTGATACTGATTGCTAAAATTTATTTTTCACCAACACATTAAACAATGAGTTCATTAAACTTTCAAACTTTGCTTCTGGCCAATCTTAAGGCAGGTGACCTGGTAGGTTTTACCTTCTTTATTGGCTCTATGGCGATGGCTGCTGCCGCTGTGTTCTTCTTCTTCGAGATGAGCAATGTGGACAAAAAGTGGCGTACGTCTATTCTTGTTTCTGGTCTGATTACGTTCATCGCAGCAGTTCACTACTACTACATGCGTGACTTCTGGGCAGAAAATGGCGTATCTCCTACCGAATTTCGCTACATCGACTGGATCCTGACCGTTCCCCTGATGTGTGTGGAATTCTATTTGATCACCAAGAAAGCCGGTGCTACTTCTAGCCTGCTGGTTAAATTGATTGCCGCTTCGGTGGTCATGCTGGTGACCGGTTACATCGGTGAAGCCATCTACGGTGCCGATACGGTAAGCTGGGTTTGGGGTGCCATCTCTGGTGCTGCTTACTTTTACATTCTGTACATGGTTATGTTCGGAGAGGTCAAGGCATTGGCTCAGTCAGCTGGTCCTGCGGTGGCTAAGGCAACCAGAATTCTGGCTTGGTTTGTACTCGTTGGTTGGGCAATCTATCCAATTGGTTACATCGCCGGTACGGAAGGTGGACTTTTCGGCATGAAGGTGTTGGAAGGCTTGTCTATGGATATTGTGTACAATATCGGTGACGCGGTCAACAAAATTGGTTTTGGTTTGGTCATCTACGCGCTGGCTGTTAGCAGCAAGGACTAAACAACGAACTACCTGCTCCGGAAATTGAAATTATTCGGAAAACCAAGTAAGTGTTAAACCTGGTACTTTTGCCAGGCTAAGTTTTGGGGCTCTCCGCCTGGCGGGGAGCCCCAAACTAAAGTGCATTAGTAAATTTTAACTTTTATAAATCACTCCAATCGGGGTGATTTTTTTTTGCCACCGAGATGCGGAGGCACGGCGGTTTTTACCTATTCGCGGTGTCCTTTGTTTTCTGTGTGTGTGCTTGGTGGTTTTCCTTTTGCTGCAGAGGTACGGTACTGTTTGTGGTTTTTTTTAAAAATCTTCCCCTTTTTGGTAACAGCGCCACCACCAGGATGATAAATAGGGTAATATGTTAATGTATTAAGTGACCCAAAACCCAATTTATCATGGCAAAAACAAGTGCTGCTACCCCAGCAGCGGATAACCCCGTCCCTCAACAAAAACTGGTTGCCCTCGCTTTCGATCGCACCGGCAGTTTACTGCGGGTCGGCAAAGTAAGTAGCGAAGCTGCCTATTTCGACCTCGACCCCAAACAACTGCGCGCTGCCCGCGTCTTCATCCTGCCGGAGCCGGCCGGTGAGCGGGATTTAAAGCAGCTGACCCTGGAACAGGTGGAGCGCCTGGTGACCTTCGAACCCCAACTCCGCTTCAACAAGGAAGGTGCTATCGTTTTCGAAAATATTCCGGATCATATTGTAGCCAAATGGTTGTGGCACCGCTGTTGCGTACGCGGCCGCATCACCAACCGGGCCAGCGTCGAAGGCCAATTCGAAACCTATCCCGTCTGCAATGCCACCGTGCACGTCTGTGAGGTCGATCGCCTGTGGTTGTGGATCGAAAAAATTCCGCCCTACCTGTTGGAGCGCCTGCGCGAAGGCCTGCTGGAGCGCATTCCAGTGCCCTGGCCCTGGCCCGGACCTTGGCCCGGACCTTTTCCCGATGGCCCCATTCTACGAGACCGGTTGCCCGAAATACCCCGCCCCATTCCCATACCCGACCCCGCCTTTGGCAGCCGGGCCATGGCGCTGGTCAATCGCCTCGCTGTCGCCGCACCCGTCGTGCGTGCCCTGGCGCCAACGGAGCAACTGACCACCCTCCGCTACCAGCTGCAGCAGCAGGATGAGGTCGGCCTGCGCCGCCTGCTCGTCGAGGAGTTCGTTACCCTGCAGCCCTACTTCTGTTACTTCCCCTACATCTGGCCCTATATCTACCACTGCGACCACGTGGCCACGGTACAAACCGACAACAACGGCCGCTACGAAGCTTGCTTCTGGTATCAAAAAGACCAGCCCGATGTGTACATCTGGATCGAATACCCTTTCCCTACGGGCACCGAAACCGTCTACCGGCCCAGTATCGCCTGCCATACCCGCTGGGATTACGCCTGCGGGACCGACTTCGATGTACAGCTGCACGACAGCCGGATTCCGCCCATCTGTGGCATCATCCTGCAGGGCACCTCGGTGGCCATTCGCGCCATCGGCCACAGCGTTTCGCCCATGGCCATCCAGCAGCAGCTGACGGCCCAGATTCCGGTGCCGGGTATCGCCAATTTCCGCACCGTCGGCCTGACCAACTACGCCACCGGCGGCCTGGGCGGCTACAGCCCCCTGCTCGTCAACCAGCACCTGCGCCCGTATACGAGCAGCTTCCCCGTCATTGCCCAGTTTGGCGACGGCCTCCCCGCCACGGGCATCCGCTATTTTCAACTGCAGTACCGCCGTACCCACAACGCCGCCCTGACCATGCTCATCAATCCGGCCAACCTCAACAGCGGCTGGAAGCCCCTCAACAGCGGTAGCCTGAGCCGTCGCTACAGCATCCAGGTAGGCCTGGACTTCCAGTACCTCTACTACGAAATGGGCCCCTTCACCGTCGGCGGCCAGCAGGTGTACCGCATTCCTCCCCTCGACCCCCAACTGCCCGGCGTGGATGGGGTGCCCGCCTCCACCGACCCCACCGCCCGCTGGTCGCAATACGACCGGGTACAGATCGGGCAGATAGCTACCAGCCAACTGGACGGCAATGGCCTCTACGAGTTTAGGATTCGCTTCCTCAACGCCAGCGGCAACCTCGCCAGCGTCAACGCCGATTTCTTCCGGGTGTCGGATCCCGCAAATCCGACCACCACCATGGCTGCCCCCGCCGATTACATTTGTGCCATCGGTGGCAACGCCGTCTTCCAGTTCCGCCTGCGCATCGACAACCAGGCACCGACCATCGCCATCGAAGGCGTGAGTTTGGATGGCGACGATACCGTCATGACCGATTGTGGTTTTGTGGAATACGACAACACCGGGCAGCTCATCGGCATCGCCTTTGAGGCCAGCCACCCCCAGGATTTTGCCCTGTTTGGCTTCAACCTCGAACGCGGCCGACGCCTCGCTACCACCAATCACTTCCTCCTGGGCGACGCCGCAGGTATGGTGTCGGGCAGCAAAACGCCCTACACCCTCGGCCCCGACGGCAAGTACCGCGGCAGCTTCACGGTCAGCGACCTGCTGGCGGGTGGGTGTGGCGACAAAGCCGCCTTCTCGGAGGTGCTCAGTATCGTGGGTTTGCATACCGACGGCTACAACGCCGGCAACTTTTTCCATCATTCGCTGAGCAATGCTTTTGCCCTGGGGCCCATTAAGTAACTCATAACGGAGCTTTCTGGAAGACCGCGTGTACGCAAGTACCGCGGTCTTCTTTTTTGGGCATTATTCTGCCCCCGCAGCCAGCGGAAACAGCTGCACCGACAGCTGAAACACATCCCGCCACGTCTGCGAGGTGTTCGCCATCACGACAATGACGGCGTGTTGTTCCGGCAGCAGCATCAGCTGAGCAGCTGCCCCCGTTTGTTCGCCGCTGTGGCCGTAGACGGGGCCATAATTCGGGTTGTCGCCGTAGAGGAACCAACCCATCCCGTAGGGATTCTGTTTGGTGTCGACCCCAGGGTCGGTAAAGAGCAACGCCCGGGTAGCGGGCGCCAGGAGCGCATCGTTCAGGATGGCCTGGCCAAACCGGAGCAGATCGCCTACGCAGGTGTAGAGGCCGCCACCGGGGATCCGGCTGCTCAGGTTGTTTTCCTGGGCGGCTTTTATTTTGCCTTTTTTGGAACGCGCGTAAAGGTGGGTCTGGCCCGGCTGCGGCTGACCGAATTGTGCTACTCCGGTGTGCTGCATGCCCGCTTTGTTCCAGATGTTTTCTTGTAAAAAGGCTGCGTACGACTGGCCACTCACCCGCTCGATGAGCATACCCAACACCACGTAGCCATAGGTTGAATACTGGTATTCCTGGCCGGGCACACTCACCAGGTCGCGGTCCTGGAACACGGCTGCGGCGGCGGCCGTGGTAGGGTAGTCCACCTGGCTTTCTGCTTCTTTGCCCGAGGCGTAGCCGCCAATACCCGAACGGTGCTGCAACAGCTGGCGGGTAGTGATCTCGCCCTGTGGCTTGCGGGGAAATTCCGGCAGGTAGGTCTGGATGGGGGCATCGAGGTCGACGAGGCCGCGCTCGTAGAGCTGCAGCACCGCCACGGCCGTCAGGGTCTTGGCGATGGAGGCCATGCGGGTAATGGTGGTCGGTAAGAACGGCTCAGCAGCCTGCACGTCGCGGTAACCGGCGGCACCCGCCCAAAGGATCGTGTCGGCGGTGGCGAATCCGGCCGCGATGCCCGCAAATTGGTGGTTGGCAACAGCCTGGTCCAGGAGAGCCTGAGCGGCTATGGCTGCAGTATTTTCGGTGGTTTGGCTCCAGCCGCTACCGGTAAGGGTCAGGACGAGCAGGACTACCAGGTGGTGCTGCAAAAGAAAAATGGAGGAAAATTTCATCGGATAATTGTGGAATGGTTATGAGGTCAAATCACCCAAACTTAGGGGAAAAAGTACAGCCACACCAAGGGTTTGGTCAATAAAGTGGCGAAAACGACCCGGTGAGGGGCGAATGGCAAGGCCGCCAGGGGCGGGTGGGAATGGGGTACCAACTTTACTTATACTAAAATGCGGCACAATGCCGCAGGCGAGTTTGCCTCCACAGTCTGGGAGGGAATTTCTTGGGGTTGTCGAATCTGGAATTACTTAATATATTGTTGCGATATTTATCCGAAATGGCGCATTCAAGAAAACCCATCCCCAGCCCACGCCCCTTCGGCGTGGGCTGGTGGATTATCTTCAGCAGTGTGCAGCGACGATCAACAAAGCTTAAAAGCACGTCCACGCTAAAAAGCGTGGCAAGCTCTTTCGCTGCGAGAACCAATTTTAGAAGAAAACCCTGCTGATTATATTAGTTGTTTCCTACCCCCACCGCCCGCGAAGAAATCCCCACCCTACCTCTTCAAATCATAAAACACCCCCACCGAATAAGACGGCGCCGCGGCAATGATCTGCCCTCGGAAGGCGGGCGCTACGGCGGCTGATACGCCCCACTGGGGGCGCACGTAGTAGGCCACCTCCAAACCGTAGCTCGTAAACCCGGTATTGTTGGCAAAAATGCGGGTGCTGTTGATCGAGCCGGCGGTTTCCCCGCTCTGGAGAGATTCTACCCCGGTGAGCCGACCGATGAGCCAGCGTCTTTCTTCCCGTAAACCGATACCGACTTCCAGGCCGTAGCGGAATTCTTCGGAAAATCCTTTGCTGCGGACATTAAAACCGGTGTAGTCGCGGGCTCACACCCAGGGTTACCATCGGCTTGAACGTTTTGGAAACGGGCAACTCCAAACCCGTCGCCACCAGGGTGTTGGGATCCTTCCAGGCCACAAAATGTGCCGGGTTGAGGAGGTGCGAGCGGTGAATCTGCACCAGGGTCGGGCAGGCCCGGCTGACGTCTTTCAGGGTGGTGCGCAGGAGTTTTTTCTTCACTACGCCCTGCAGTTGGTAATACACGGTGACGTAGTTGTTGGCCGCAGTGGCGGCAATGAGGTCGGCCAGGGGCAGCTGCAGCACGTCGAGTTTGTTGTCGCCGGTCAGGACAACTTGTTCGGCGGCCGCCACCGGGGCTGGCGGGGCATTCTTTTTGGCCAACAGGTAGCGCGAGAGCAGCAGCACCGGCAACAGAACAATGAAGGTAGGGGCGTAAATTTCCCCGAAGAATTTCCCGAAAGGGTAATCGCCATTGATGATTTTACCCAGGTAATACAGCCGGGTAGGAGGGAGGCAAAGCGCGAAAAAAAGCACCATCAATCCCCCTTCCTGCACGATCGTCCACCGTCCGAAATACCGGTAATACGCGTGCTGAACCGGAATGACCAGGAGGTAAACCACCCAAAACAGGAACCCGTAGCCCAGCATAGCTCCTGCCCGCCACGCCACCGACAACGATGCGGTATCGTAGGGACCCACCAACACCAAAAACAGGTAGAGCCAGGTACTCGCCACCAGCCCGATCAGCAATTGGCTGCGGAAGGCTGTTTGCACGGGTAGCGACTGTAGAGGCATGGGCAAGGAGGGATTGGGGTTATATGAGACTACATTCTGCCCCGCACGTAAAACGCCGGCTTGTAATAAAGAATATTTCCTGCATCGTTTACCACCTTTACCGTCGGTGCCAGGCCGTTGAACGCGTAGTACAACTGCTTATTGCGCTCGTCATAAAACCAGCGGACGGCCAGCCGGATCGAAGCCAGGCTTTCCCAAACCGCGGGTGTTTTGTTGGTGGTTACGGTAGCTTTGTAAGTTACCGGATCAAAAGTGGTGAGCGTGTCGATGCCGCCGCTCAGCGCTGCGACTTCCCATTCCGCCAGGGGATCGTAATCCCCGTCGGTGCCAAAAAGTTGGACTGCCGGTTTGTTGACGATCGTCTCCACAAAAGCCGGAAAGTTGGCCTGGCCTTTTACATCGCGAAAGCCCGTGATGGAAGGGGAGTTTTCCCGCGTTTTCGTTTCAAAAATGTAGGTGAACTCATCCGCCGTCCACCAGGCCTGGGGCTGGTCGGCGGCCTGGATGGGGAACCACAGCAGGGAGGTATACCCCGTCGGTTCGCGGTCAGCCGTAAAGGTGTTCAGCAGCGGCGCGAAGGCCAGGGCCTGGTAGCCAAAAGCTTGCTGTTGCTGGTCGAAGTACAGCACTTCCCGCACCCGTACCCCGATGAGATCATCGTAGTTGAAGTCCTGGCGGATAATTAGGATTCGCTCCTCGTAGGAAGCCGGGTCAACGGTTGTCACGGTATCTAGTTTACTGGTCAGGCGACCGCGGTAGGCCTCGTCGGCTACGACCTGCAGGTCGGCGGTTTCGTAAGCCGTGAGGCCATAATCTGTAAGCCAGTCGGCGGTAAGCGCCTGCCAGAACATGTCGACGAAGTCCGGAGAACTGGCAAAACCCGCGTCGGTGGGCTTGCTCAGCAGCTTTTCGACCGCCACGGCATTCCAGTCATAAGTGGCCAACTGTGCTGTTTGGGTGGGTAGAACGGTTGCAAACCGGTAGTCGGTGAAAACTTCTCCTACCCAGACGATGTGGGGGTCTTGCAGGAGGTCGGCCAGGGCCTGGGCCCGGGTACCGGAGGGGCTGGCAAAGGCCAGCAAGAGCAACGGGTAAAAGAGGTGACGCATAGGGAAAGGTTGTCGGTTTTCAGGTAGTATAACTGTTGTTTAACGACAAAGTAACAGTTTTGGGTGAACATTACCAGATAAAAAACAGCCCGGCTATCTTCTTACCTGATATTTCGTTTATTGTGTGCTCATCCAGGTTACGACCGCTACCATCTCAGCTATTGACCCATTCGTTCTCCCCCTCGACCCTCAAAAATCTGCTCCTGATTAACCTGGCCATGCTCAGTATCAGCACCTCGGGCGCGTTGGGGCGAACCATCGCCATGCCGCCCACCACCACCAT
>Ga0208544_10000051_pt1 | contig 84884 bp, 66 predicted proteins | sample DEB08_DNA_9_FD_184526 | JGI IMG/M metagenome (GOLD analysis project Ga0208544, IMG submission 184526) | Aqueous microbial communities from the Delaware River and Bay under freshwater to marine salinity gradient to study organic matter... | ecosystem: Environmental > Aquatic > Marine > Coastal ...
AATTTGGGCTAATGAGAGCTTAAAGGACTTGTTTTACATAATTGTAAATTTAAATTATACTCAAAAAAGAAAAATTCTTTGAATTTGTAACTTTTTTGAGAGTGACACCATTGAAAAAGAAATTAAGGAATTACAAGCATTGGTCAACACTTTGATAGCTAATCAAACAAATAATACGCCATCTGGTAATTATGAATTGACATTAGAAACTAAAGCTAGCCTTTCCCAAAATCAACCCAATCCTTTTTTCAAGAATACAATCATTCATTATACGCTCCCTCAAAACACCAAAAAGGCGTTTTTGCAAATCACTTCCATTAATGGAAAGGTGATTCGCAAAATGCCTATTTCACCAACAGACAATGGGCAAATAACCATCAACGCCAACAGCTATCCTTCTGGCACTTATCTCTATTCTCTAGTCGCTAATGGACAAGTTTTGTTGACGAAACAAATGGTTTTAGCCTATTGATTTGTTCGGTTCTATGATTTATAAAGTAGTCAAATATTTTTTTAAAAAAACTCCAAAACTATGATTAGAGTATTTACCTTTTTTATCCTATTAAGTTTGTCTTTTTCATCTATAAAAGCACAAACTATTTATGTCAAAAGCAATGCTACAGGTGCGAATTCAGGCAATAGTTGGACAGATGCTTATACTTCCCTTCCTACTGCCTTAGAAAATGCCGCTGAAGGTGCGGATATTTGGATTGCTTCAGGAACTTATACAACAGGCGACCGAATGACTTCCTTTATACTTACCAAAAACATAAATTTATTTGGTGGCTTTATAGGAACCGAAACTAGTTTTGACCAAAGAGATATTATAAATAATCCAACTGTTTTAAGCGGAGATAATTTAGGGGATGATAAACCGGGCAACCGACTATCCAACCGAGCAGATAATAGTATTCATGTAATGATTATCAATGAAGGCTTATCCGATATTACTTTAGATGGATTAACCATTGATGGTGGTCATACAGAAAGAACAGCCGATACAGGCGAAAACACCAATAATGGCGGGGGCATTTTGAGTTTAGGTGCTTCTTTTACCGTAAAAAATTGTATTTTTTTAGAAAATTCAGCAGGAAATGCAGGAGGGGCCATCTTCCTTGACCCTAGTCCAGAAATAGCGCTAATTATTGAAAATTGTTCCTTTTTAGAAAATGGTGCAGACTTCAGAGGAGCTGGTTTATTTGTATTGACACCTAGAGCAAGCGTTACTATCAAAGATAGCCAATTTGACGAAGGAGTTGCCCGTTTTGGAGCCGGCGTTCATTTTGTGGGAGACAATAGCATTTTAAATATTGACAATTGCCAGTTTACCAATGGATTTACAACAGGCTTTTCAGGGGCATTAAATGTTTTGCTTGCTGCAGAAGTAACTATAAGAAACTCTACCTTTTCAGACAATAGCGTTTTTCAAAATGGAGGCGCAATTGTCTTTGAAGATGCAGGTACGGTCTTAATCGAAAATTGTACCATTAGTGGAAATGAAGCAACTTCAGGCTCACCTGATGGTAGAGGAGCAGGCTTATATATTTTAAATGGCTCAGACCCAATAAATGGTACTACCGTAACCATGAATAATTGTAATATACTCAATAATAAATCAAGTTTGATTGGAGGAGGTGTTTATGTGCAAGGGGCAACTGTCACCATCAACGAATCTTTTATTTCAGGGAATACGGCTGAATCAGGAGGGGCTGGAATAATATGCCTTCTCGGAGGAAACCTCACTGTAAATAACAGTACAATTAGTGAAAATACCACTACAGATGGACATGGAGGAGGTGTTTATTTACAAGATGAAGGCAATTATGCTTTGATGGGAAATACCTTTGGTGAAAATATATCTAGTGCTAATGGTGGTGGATTATACTTGGACGATGCAGGTACTTTCACCATAACTAATTGTCAGTTTTTGGACAACACCTGTGAAGATAGTGGTGGTGGGATTTATTTACAAGAGACCAATATTCAAGTTGAGAACACGCAATTTTCTAAAAATAAGGCCAATTGGGGAGGTGGTATCAGTAATAGTTTTGAAGGAGCAATGGCAACCGTTACTAATTGCACCTTTACCGAAAATGAGGCTGTGGCTAATGGAGGTGGCTTAGAAGCGTATGGGGAAGCGGCTTATATCGTTGATCAATCCGCTTTTAACAAAAATAAAGCAGCCTATGGCGGCGGCATCAATTTAGAATTAGAAGGTACTTCCTTAACCTTAATGAATTCCACATTTGAGGAAAATGAAGTATCCGTTCAAGGAGGAGCTTTAGGACTTTTCAACGGAACCATTAGCAAGGTTTATACTACTTCCTTTTTAAGAAATATAGCGAATAGAAATGGAGGAGCTGTTAGCGTCTCAGCGGAGGAAATTGTTACAGAACCTCAAATATTCGATGCCTGTATTTTTGATGGCAACCAATCCTTTAAAAATGAGGAGGGGTTTGGCGGATACGGAGGTGCGCTCATCAGCTTCAATACCAATGCTCAAATTAGTAACTGTTTATTTGTGAATAATTCTTGCGTTTCAGGTGGTACGATCTCCGCAAATGATTCCGATGAGAACCAAGATATAATGCAATTGACCAACTGTACTTTTGCCAATAATTCAGATGCAGGTACCGCAAGTATTTATGCTTGGGAGGATGGTTCAGGTGATAATGTGAACCTAGTTTTACAAAATAATATTTTTGGAGATACCGAAACTGGATTTAAAAATGAAGAAGGCGAAGCTAAGGTCACTTCCAATGGAGGAAATCTTTGTCTCAATGCCACGATGTCGGAGGTATTAAATCATGCGAAAGACCAGCATAGTACCAGTCCTAACTTTAAAGATGCTACAAATGATTTTAGATTAGCTAGTAATAGTTCAGGCATCAATGCAGGAATCAATGAAAATGCACCTGCAAAAGATTTAGCTGGATTTGACCGAGATGGATTAGTGGATATTGGTGCTTATGAATCTCAAGAAGTCACTTCTCTTTTTGAAAAAATTCAAGAAGCTGGCCAAGTAACGATTTACCCCAATCCAGTTCAAAACAATTTACAATTTAGGTTGAAGAGTGATTGGATAGCCGATTTTAAAGTTTCAATTATCAATTTAAAAGGTCAGACCATTTGGGAAAACATTGCATTTAAAACAACTGAAACCTTCCAAAAAACCATTGAGGTCGCTGCCTTACCAGCAGCGCCTTATTTTTTACGCATTCAAAAAAATGAACAAGAAAGTAGTCAACTTTTCATCAAAAAATAAAATACAATCAATTTGCTGAATGACTAAGCCGAAAGTTTACTTTTTATGTTTCCTGAACAATTATGTTCAGGAAACATGAAGTTGATTTAGTACATTTTTATCTTGTCAATACCATCTGCTTCGTCTCTATTATTTGCCCGTCCAATATCAAGGAATAATAGTAGGTACCCGAAGGATAAGTGCTAGCTTTGATGGTTACTTGTCCTTTTCCAACTTCAGGGATATTTATGATGCCTATTACTTTACCGTCTACCGCCGTCACTTGAATCTTCGCATTTTTGACATCAGCAGGAATAAAATAGTCTACTAAGGTATTTTCATAAAAAGGATTAGGTTGGTTTTGGTTAAGCGCAGGTGCTTTTTTAAGTTGTAGCTCATGATTGCCAACTGTAGGATTTTCTTCCTTTTGAACCAATAGCTTTTCTACTAAAGCTTTTAATTCATTGATTTGTTGTTGTTGGTCATTGATTTGGTTCTCTTGGTTTTGTAATTGGGCTTTTAATTCATCCGTTGCTTTCCCTTTTCTTTCAATAATTTCTTGCTGTTCTTGGATGGCTTTGATTGCCAAAATGCCAAAGTAGTCATAGATTATCCCTTTTTTTCCAGCTATTTCAGGGGTAATCTCTGGAAACAAGGCGGCTACTTCTTCGGCTACAAAACCCCAAGCCTTTGGTGCATTTCGTCCTTGTGTCAATTTTTTTGTGGAGGGCTTTAATCTTTTAACCTTATTCAACACGTTATCCATCGTTTGAATTTTACTATTTCTGGAATCACTATTGCTATTTGGGTCATGAAAAGCAACACCATCCACATAAGCCCCCGTAGCAGCATCAATAGCTCCTATAAAAGCTCCATTATAAAAGAATTCCAAGTTTTTAAAAGCGCCACCACCATTAGTAAAATTAGCAATGGTCCAATAGTCTGTAGTTGCATTACTCTCTAAACGTAAACCTGAAGTTGATGTATTGAAAGTAGATTGCTTAATATGTAAATCTGTCAGAGGGGCAGTTGTGCCGATACCAACATTTCCATTATTATCAATTACCATTCTGACAGCATCTGCATTTCCATCATGAAATAGTAATTTTCCCACCCCCTCAGTATTGGAAGCACCTGTTGAAAACATAGTCCAGGAATTTCCACCTACTGAACTGTTCTTTAAGCCAAGCGTAGTGCCAAACATCGAATTGTTACCTAGTGTAAGATTGGATAGTGGGTTAGTATCTCCAATACCAACATTTCCATTATTGTCAATTACCATTCTGACAGCATCTGCATTTCCATCATGAAATAGTAATTTTCCCACCCCCTCAGTATTGGAAGCACCTGTTGAAAACATAGTCCAAGAATTTCCACCTACTGAACTGTTCTTTAAGCCAAGCGTAGTGCCAAACATCGAATTGTTACCTAGTGTAAGGTTGGATAGTGGGTTAGTATCTCCAATACCAACATTTCCATTATTATCAATTACCATTCTTGGCAAGCCACCCTCATTATTGAAAGTAAATCCTCCTTTATTCGCTGTATTAAAAATAATGGAACCAGAAGAATTATTAAATTCGTTTCCAAATATTATACCCGATTCAGTAGTAGCAGGATGAAGGATAGAAAGATAAGCATCTGTGTTGTTTTCAAAAACAGCTATTGAATTAGCGTTTGCGGTGACATTCCCAGCAGAACCTTTATGAACATGGAGTTTTTGGTCTGGACTAATTATACCTATTCCTACATTACCACTATCTCTGTAAACATTTGCACCACTAACTGTCCATGCACTACTGCCACCAGCTATGCCTGTCAACATAGAACCATCTCCAATAAATTTAGTAGCTGTCACATTCCCTGAAATAGCTGCATCGCCTATTACATCTAATCGAGGATCACTAGAGAACAAAGTGTCACCTATGGCTTGTCGTATTTCTAGTTTTCCCTGTATTTTAGTGTTTCCAACCACATCCAATCTTGCTTGTGGGTCAGCCGTTCCAATACCTACATTCACAGAATCAGCTCCAGTGCCACCAATAACTGCGCAATTCGAACAATCAACTTTGGCATTAAAACCAATAGCCATAGCTCGGTCAACTGAATCACTATTCGTACCCGCTGCTACGCCTAAGAAAGTATTCCTAGTTCCAGTTGTATTGGAAGCACCTGAAAGTCTGCCAACAAAAGTATTAGCTGCACCAGTGGTATTACTACTACCTGCTTCTCTTCCTAAAAAAGTATTTTCAAATCCATCAATATTCGAAAGTCCCGCGTCTCTTCCTAAAAAAGTATTATGAGCACCAACAGTATTCGAAAGTCCTGCATCATGCCCAACAAAAGTATTAGATCCGCCAGAAAGGGTAAGTTTACCTGCATTTTTACCTATGAAGAGATTTTTATTATTACCATCATCATTGATTCCTGCATTTACCCCAATAAATAAGGAAGAATCGCCTAAAGCTTTTAGCAGTTCTAAATTGCCTAGTATTTTAGCATCTCCCTCGACATCTAATCGAATTTGAGCAGTTAAAGCAATGACCGATAAAAACAATAAGGTGAATGTGAATAATTTTTTCATAATTAATTATATAGTTTAGAGTTAATTGAAATTATAAATAAAGTTGTCCTTCCCAGAACCTTTTAAAGGTAGGAGCTATAAAATTCAAGGTTATTTTTCCCCGTAAAGGACTGGGCTAGACTAGAAGGCATTAATAAGAGTAGCCCATAAAAAGTTAATACTAATCTAATATTAATAGAGGTTTGCAATATTTTAATCAAATAACTCGACAGGTTTATCCAGAGCATGAAATATAGACTTTTGAATCTCCTTGAATCGAGACATTAGGGATGAGGCAATTATTTTCTGCTTCAAATGGTAAACTCCGTTCCTTCTCTAGCTAAACAGCAATTAGAAAATTCTTTCTGGCATTCTTTTTCCATTTTGTACAAGAAGACATCATCATGCGCTGGATCATGATGCGTCATTACTAATTGTTTGACACCTGCCATTTTAGCCACTTGAATAGCTTGTTGATAACTGCTGTGGCCCCAACCCTTTCGGTTTTTTAATTCCTCACTGGTATATTGTGCTTCGTGAATCAGTAAATCTGCTCCTTTTGCCAATTCGACGGTCTCCATATTAATAGTATCTCCATGTTCTATATCCGTCACCAAGGTTAACACTTTTCCATTTCTTTCAATCCGAAAACTATAAGCACCTCCAGGATGACTGTGCAATTTAGCTCTGACAGACATATTGCTACTATGCTGAACCACCTTACTGCCAAGCGTTAAAAAATTAAAATGTGCCCCCATTTCTTTCATTTCAATTGGGAAAAATGCACCCCCCATTTGGTTAATCATTATTTTTTTCAATTTATCAATCCCCCATCCTTTTCCCATCATCAAAATATTGATTTTGACATTCGGATTATAAGCAGGGGTGAAGAAAGGAAACCCTTGAATATGATCCCAATGAAAATGAGAAAATCCTATCGTAATCTCTTTTGGCAAGCCATTTTTATCATTCATTAATTCTTTGCCCAAATTTCGGATTCCTGTTCCTGCATCTATAATACTCAATATGTTTTTATCTGGAATGGAGATACTAATACAAGAAGTATTACCTCCAAAATCTTGGTAATCTCTTGAACAGACTGGTATCGAACCCCGTGTTCCATAAAATTTTACTCGCATGGAAAAGTTGGCTTTTAATTTTCCTTTTAAATCTTCTTTTTTCGGCATAATAAATCCTTTATTTATCAAAGCGAATACCTCTATCATAACCGACAATGTCAGCAAATAGTATGGCAATGAGCCGCCTGTTTTTTGAGGTGGTCATAAAGTAATTCGTATGTTATTGATAGGCGTAGTTTTTGTATTGACAACAAGATACAAAAACTAGACAAGATTTTGTTGAGGTAGGTCATTTAGTTAAAGAGCAAGGTAGGCTAATTTCGCAGGACAGACTAGCATTATTTATTCAAAAATCTGGACTTTTTGGGGAGATAAGTATAGTAGACATAGGAATGCCCCTTCTTGTTTGTAAGGGGCAAAATAGTTTAATACAATCTTGAATTTATCCGTTATTCTTACCAAAGCGCTTCCTGAACTCCAAATTCAGGAAGCGCTTTGGTAAGAAAAAATCAACATGTTTTTTATTAAATAGCTTCGTCAACAGGCATTAAGCGAAAGACAATACCTGGATTCTCTACCGTAAAATAAATATAGCCATCGTTACCCATTTTAACGTCTCTCAATCGACCTACGTTTTCTAATAACCGTTCTTCCCCAACTACTTTCTGTCCCTCCATTTTTAAGCGAGAAATATATCGAAAACGTAAAGAACCAGCCAATAAATCACCATCCCAAGCAGGATATTTATCACCTCGGACAATGGTCAATCCGCAAGTTCCAGTTGAAGGCATATAATAAAATTCAGGTTGCTCCATACCATCCCGATGAGTCGTATTGGTAAAAGTTGTGCCATTATAATTGATGCCATAAGAAATCACTCGCCAGCCATAATTTAAGCCTTTTTGGATGATATTGACTTCATCTCCACCTCTTGGCGCATGTTCCGTTTCCCACATGGTATTGGTTTGTTCGTCGTAAACTAAACCTTGTGGATTTCTATGTCCATAAGACCAAATAGATGGAATCGCACCTTCTGTATCCACAAAAGGATTATCAGCAGGAATACTTCCATCCGCATTAAAACGGTGAATTTTTCCTGGGTATTTACTTAAATCTTGTGGATTTTCATCTCTGTTAGCACGGTCACCGATCGTTACATATAAATAGCCAGCCTTATCAAATTCTAACCGAGAACCAAAATGATATTTCTTAGTCGTATAAGGCTTCGCATCCATAATGATTTTTTGTTCCACCAATTCATCATTGACCAATTTAGCCATCATAACCGCTGTATTGGATTCCTTTTTATTATTAGGCTTGGAATAAGAAATATAAATGGTCTGATTCGTAGCAAAATCAGGATGTACTTTGACATCTAATAAACCACCTTGCCCATCATAATGCACTTTTGGTGTACCTTTTATCAATACTTTTTCTGCGCCTTCTGTTTGTCTATAAAAATTACCATTTCTATCGGTTACTAAAATATCGCCATTCGGCAAAAAGTCAATGCCCCAAGGAATTTCTAAACCTTTTACTACCGTATCTAATTTAAAACTTAGATTTTCTGATTTGATAGTTCCTGAATAATCAACATCCGTAGCAAAAGATTCTATGGTTTGTTGCTCCAAACTCACCAACATATAATCGGTCAATTTATTAAAAGCAGAGTCAGGCCAAGTTTTAACAAAATCCACGTTGTCCATAAACGTATGGGCGTAGCGAATAGAGCGATTGACTTCATTCCAAGAATTGCCATGGAGGAAATCCTTTTGCATGAATTTTACAACACTTGCTTCATGGCAAGATGCGCAATTTTCTTTATACAAATTACTAGCATATAAATATTGCTCGTCTATTTCTTCTTCCTCCTCTGCAACTTCTTCTGTTGCGACAGGCATTGTTTCTGTAGTCGATTCATTTTTGCAGGCAATGATTAGGGCAAAAATGAAAAGAGTAAATAATAAGGTTGATTTTTTCATGATTGTAAATTTCTGTAGCTTAGACCGCTGGTCTGAGTAGATGTGTACTAAGGCTATTCAGACCAGCCGTCGAAGCTACATTTTTCTAAAAATTAATCGCTCCTTGTTCAATCGCCTTTGCGATTTCGGGCGTCATTTTTGTATAAATAGCCGCTTTCGGCAATAAAACATAAATAAGATTTTCGTCATTTTGGGGATAAATCCCTTCTTTCTTCAAAACCGACTTTTTGATTTTATGCGTAGCGGTTTTTTCAAAATCGAATACAAATCTAAGAAAAATTGGCACAGCATAAGAAGGAAGGGCTTTTTTAATATTGGTAGTGAATTGTTGAAAATCAAATTTACCCAAAGGAAGGGCATTATTAATAGTAGCCATACCTGCTTTGCCATCTATTTTTGGTAAGGAAACACCATAGACAGCAGAGTGGGCAACTTGTGGAAATTGATTCAAAATAGCTTCCAATTCTGCGGTCGAAACATTCTCGCCTTTCCACCTAAAAGTATCGCCCAAACGGTCCACAAATTGCGCATGATGAAACCCTAAATCTCTAATTAAATCCCCCGTATTGAACCATTCGTCACCTGTTACTAGAACATTTCTAAATATCTTTTCTTCATTTTGAGCCTTATTAACATACCCTGGAAAAGGAGCAGTTTCGGTAATTTGACCCAATAACAAACCAGCATTTCCTGTTGTTACTTTTTCCATAAATCCCTGTTCATTTCTATAAGGCATATCATTATCCACATCATATTTCACAATGGCATATTCCGAACGACATAAACCGACGGTACAATCCAAATTAAAGACATTGGTATAACTAACGATACCATCGGATGCCCCATATAATTCGTAAACTTGAGGAATATTAAACCGTTTTTTGAAAGCCTTCCAAATATCGGGTCTTAGTCCATTGCCCACTACTTTTTGAATGCGGTGCATCGTATCCGTTTCAGCAGGTGGTTTATTCATCAAATAACGACAAATTTCACCGATATAAATAAATGCAGACACATTAAACTTGGCAACATCTTTCCAAAAACTAGAAATAGATAATTTTCGACGAATCGCCAAAGCTGCACCGCCTGATGCCGCACTCGGCCAAGCCACAATCATCGCATTGGTATGAAAAAACGGAATCGGTACATAAAAAACATCGTCCGAATTAATGCCCATATTAACTTGTCCATACCAATGATAACAGAGATACCATTTTTTATGGGTTTGAATAGATGCTTTGGGCATACCTGTTGTGCCAGAAGTGAAAACATTGGCAAATCGGTCGCCTAAAGTGATAGTTTGGGTAATAGGTAGATTTTCAGTCGAGGCACTTTTAATTAATGAGGTTAAAGGTAAATAATCAGATGAAATAAGCTGTGCTCCATTATTTTTTAAACCAAAAAAAGTAGCCTTTTCTAAATTGTTTAATTCGGGTCGAATGGCTTCAAAATCAGCAACACGTTCTTCCCCAATAATAAAATAATCACCTTGGTCGGTTTCAATACTATGTTTTAAAACCGCTCCTTTTTGATTGGCATTAATTAAAGAAGCAACTGCCCCTAATTTTGCTAAAGCCGAAATTAAGACGAGTGTTTCTAATCTATTTTCTAAAAAAACAACGGCTACTGTTCCTTTTTTGATGCCATTCGCTGCAAATACATGTGCATAACGATTGACCAACCCATTAAATTCAAAGTGGGTATAGGTTAAATCTTCATAAAGAATGGCGGTTTTATCTTTATATATGACGGCATTTTTTTCTAAAATATGACCAATGGAAATTGGGGCATCATCTTGCAATTCCAGTAATTCATTGACGCTATTGGTAACTGCTTCCAGCCTTGGTGTTTTAACTGCCAAACCTAATAGGAGGTCAATAATAGATAAAGTGTTTTTGGGCTTTGACATGTTTTGGTATATTAATTTTTAACACATAGTCATAGAGTTTTACACATAGTTCACATAGTTTTTATAGTACGGTTATAATAGCTTAAACCTCAAACTATGTTCCCTACTGTGTTTTAACTATATGACTATGTGTTAATCAGAAAGTCATAACTATTTTTACTAAATGAACTCATATTTCGCTAAATTTACAATTTTTCACCAAAACAAATAAACGAATGGATACCAGTAGGCGAAAAACAATTAAACAATTAAGCACAGGTTTTGCCGCAGCAGGATTATTTGGCTTATCAGCTTCCACTTTTTCTTGTACGAACGATGCCGCTAAAACTGCAAAAAAAACAACAGAAATGGCAATGACACCAAAAGAACCCTTCTTTAAAATTTCACTAGCGCAATGGTCGCTTCATAATTCTTTCTTTGGGGATATTTTGAAGAGTGGGGATTTTACAGCTTTTGGAAAAGCTTTAATAACAGACCCTGATTCAGTACTACAAGGAGCATTGAATCCAATAGATTTTCCAGCCATTGCCAAAAAAGAATATGGGGTTGATGCCGTTGAATTTGTCAATACCTTCTATTTTAATAAGGCGAAGAACATGGACTATTTAAAAGATTTAAAAGGTCGATGTGAAGGCGAAGGGGTGCAACCAGTTTTAATTATGTGTGATGCTTTGGGAGATTTGGGGGATATGGATGATGGAAAGCGGAAGGCAGCGGTTGAAAATCATTACCAATGGGTAGAAGCGGCCAAATTTTTAGGTTGCCATGCCATTAGAGTAAATGCTGCTGGAAAAGGTACCGCAGAAGAGGTAAAAGCCGCTGCTGTAAATGGATTAGGTTCCTTAACAGAATTTGGAAAGGCGAATGGCATAAATATTATCGTTGAAAATCATGGTGGCTATTCCTCGAATGGGCAATGGTTAGCTTCCGTGATGCAACAAGTCAACAGCCCATTTTGTGGCACTTTACCTGATTTTGGCAATTTCTGTATTACTAGAGGAGAGAATTATACTTGCAAAGAAGAATATGACCGTTATAAAGGCACGGCAGAATTAATGCCTTTTGCTAAAGGCGTAAGTGCCAAAACACATGATTTTGATGCCGATGGCAATGAGACGAGTACGGACTTTAGAAAGATGCTGAAAATTGTCAAAGATGCGGGGTATACTGGATATATTGATATTGAGTACGAAGGTCGGAGATTGAGTGAACCAGATGGGATTCGGGCAACTAAGGCATTATTGGAGAAAGTAGGTAAGGAGTTGGCTTAGTTTTTTGAGGCTGTATCAAAAGACGAATTTCGAAAAATACCATCAATCCCGCCCGCCTTACGGCAGTCGGGCAGGTAAAGTTCTGAGTTTTCTTTTAGCACAGAACTTTTCCTCCTCTGGAGGCAGGGGTGATTACTTCTGATTTTCTAATTTTAAATTTCAATATCAATTGCAATGTCAACCTCAATAGCAATATCAATTTGTCCCAATAACTTAGAAAATGGTGAAATTTTTCGATTTTCGGAGGTTATTGAGATTGTTATTGCCATTGCCATTGGAATTGTCATTGAGGTTTTTATCATTTTTTTAGAACCAATCACCCTTGCTCTGGAGGGGGCAGGGAGAGGATTTCGTTATTTTATTCGGATTATGAAATTCAATTTTATATTTTGATACAGCCCCTATAAGCTTTTTAATTCAAATACTACAACTATAAACCCCTATAAAAGTAGATACTATCTAATGGATTATTTATAAAATCACCGGGTAGTTTATCTTTCGATATTTGTTGAAATCCATTTTTTTGATAAAACGACTGTGCTGCTTTAAATTGAGTCATCGTACCAAGATATACTTGGTTAATAGCATTTGTTTGACACCAATGAATAGCAGTTTGAAGTAGTAAATTGGACAATCCTAACGCTTTGCCACGGAATGATTTTTTGACCATCATACTTTTTAAGATGGCTTTATGATTACTGATTGGGAGAAGACCAACTGTTCCAACTACTTCTTTTTTCTGCAAAGCAAGCCAGTATGGATTAGGCAGAATAGGTCCACGATTAGGAGAATTTGAAAAGATGGACTCTTCAAATTCTAAGGCTATCTCTGCCAACATTTTAGTTATCCCAATTTGATACTTTGGCAAATAGGTGATAATTTGAATAGCAGTATTGCTTATTTCTTTCTCCATTTAAAGTTTCATTATAAACCTTTATCCACGACAGCCACTTATCACTCATCATTCATAACTCATCACTCACTTCCCTGTCCAATTAGGCTTCCGCTTCTCCACAAAAGCCAAAGGTCCTTCTTTAGCATCAGCAGTATGATGAATCCGCAAATTAGCTTCTTTTGTCAGTTGAATGAGTTCCGCATCTGCTAAGTCAAAAGCTTGGCGAGCAATAGTTAAGCTTTCTCGAACAGCAATGGGCGCATTCTCAATAATGGATGTGGCTAATTCGATTGCTCCTGCTAAATGTTCTCCGTTAGGAACAAGTCGATTAATCATACCAAATTGCAAAGCTTGTTCGACAGGAATGTGTTTACCTGTTGCTAAATATTCCATCGCAATTGCTTTAGGCATGACCCTTGGCAACCGAAACATACCACCTGCGGCTGCAATAATCCCTCTCGTTACTTCGGGTAAGCCAAATTTAGATTTTTCAGACGCCACTATCATATCGCAAGATAAAGCCAATTCTGTTCCACCTGCTAAAGCAAAACCACCAACTGCCGCAATCCAAGGTTTAGTTCTTTTGGCATAGACCAAGCCACCAAAGCCTTTTTCTGGAACAGATAAACTACGGGCATTTCCTCGACTGATTTCTTTTAGGTCGGCACCTGCACAAAAAGCACGGTCACCTGCGCCTGTTAGAATAACGACCCAAATGTCGGCATCTGCTTCGGTTTTATCTACTAAAGCGGCGATACCTTGAGCGACGTCGCCATTAACGGCATTCATTGCATTTGGTCGATTGATGGTCACTAGACCAATATGTTGATTAATTTTTTCGAATAATACGGCTGAACTCATATCGACTGATTTTAGGATGAGGAAGATTTTTAGGTTGGTAAGATACTACGTAAAATTTAATTTTCAATTTCAAATTTTCAATTTTCAATTTTCAATCACTTTCGGTGAGTACATTTGAAGTTGAGGTTGAAGTTGAAAATCATGAATCTACTGCCTACTGCCTACTAATAAAGAAGGGTAACTCAAACTTAATCGAGCTACCCTTTTCCGTACATGAGATTAAAAAATGTTTGGCCAAGACCATTTAACAGTCTTGTATTTTGGTATAAAAAAATTGGATATTTAATTTTTGAGTTCCTGTTCTTAGTTGCCTGCGTTAACTAGCAACTCGTAACCCGCAACTCACTATATTTCTTCGAGATTTGTTAATTCCGTTATTGCCTTATAAGTTACGGCTGTTTTAAAATCCAATTACCAAAATGAAAACGTTTTTCCACCAAACTAAAAACCAAATGCACTTTTGGTGTCAAATAGATATACTTAAATCGCCTCAGAAGGTGTCTGAGTTCTTAAAATGTTTAAAAGATATATAATGGTCATGAATATCATTAATTCCAGCATTTTATAAAGGTTTAGTTTTTTCGTTAAGTTAAGGACTACTGTTTTTGAGTTAAAGTAATGGAGGAGGTTAAACATCCTTCAATCTTTATTATTAGAACCGCATAGCAACTGCATATTTATTAGACCGCTTTAAGTGACTACTTAATTGGTGGCTGCTAACAGAAGGAAGAATTACATAATTTCCTTTTTTGTTAGTTGGTACATATCCCTTAGCATAAGAAGGATTTAATTTTTGTACCGTAGCTACAGGCGTATTCGTAATTGTAGAAATTTCTGCAAAAGTCAATTTATCAAAAACCTTAACCGTATTTGTAAACCTTAAAGTATAAGGTGTATTTGCTGGAATGACGCCATAAGCTGCATAATTCTCAACAGAATAACCTGCTGCTAAAATGGCTGGAATATATTTTTGCGTTTGCTTAGGAAGCAAATGTTTGATCTTATTATAGTCATAACTATTAGCTGCTCTAACCGCTTTTCTGACTCTACCTTCACCACAGTTATAAGCGGCAACCGCTAAAGTCCAATCTTTATTCAACAAATTGTATAAGTAAGATAAGTAGCGAAGTGCTGCTTCAGTCGCCTTTCTAGGGTCTTTACGATCATCTTGGTTAGCATTAACCACTAAACCATATCTTCTAGCTGTTTCTGGCATCATTTGCCATAAACCCTTTGCACCACAATGAGAAGTTGCATGCGGATTAGCATGAGACTCAACAATGACAACATGCTTTAAATCATCTGGCATATTATACATTTTCAAGTATTCCTCAATGACAGGAAAATACATCATCGTTCTTCCTAAAGTCTTAGAAAAACCTTTTCTACCGTAATATAAATTGTCTTTAACGAAATATTGGACGGAAGCGTCGTAATGGTTGGCTAATACGTGATTACTATTCATCACATTAGACTTAATTTCTGATTCAGCGTAAGATGCGTAGAATGCTTTTTCAGCGGCATAATCATACGAGAATGCGTCAGAAACATTTGCTGTCATTGTTGTGGATGACAACAGAACCCCTATACTCAATAGGAGCAATAATTTAACCTTGTTCATGTTAATAATTTTGGATACGTTAGTTCACGGAAAAATGTTCATACTGATAAAAACAATTAAGTTTTTATCTAAATACCCTTAATTAATTGATTTTAAGTAGTTTATCGAAGTATTTAAGAATCGTTGTGGGATTGATTCCGCTGTGGGTCAGCAAAAATACTAATGAAAAACACGTCAAAACCAACGCTTTAAGTTGGGATAATTTTTTGGAAATAATAATAAACGACATTCAAGTACTTTTTATTTTGTACTTAAAAGCATAGATTATACTTTCCTTTTTTTAATTGGGAAATTATAAGCTTTTTAGTCTGTTAGGATTTTCTTTTGCTTAAATAGTCTGCGAGAGGAATTCATTAAATATGGGACTTCAAAGGTAAGACCTTTCAATATATAAGTCAAATCCTTTGCAATACAAATATTTTTTTCAAATATAAGTAACAAAGCATTTGTAAGATGTGGGAATCTTGGCTTATACTATACTTAAATCATTCCAGTTTTTGGTCTATTTAAAATTTATAATTCATAACCTTAAGACAATCAATATGAACTATCAAAAAATTGAATGGCAAAAGTAGCTAAAAAATATGTTTAGTATGGGAATAAAAAATGTTAAAATTTGACTATATGACAAAAAGTATACATTTTATAAGCATAAAAATAATTTTAAAAAAAAATATATGAGTTGAAAAATAAATTGATTTTTTTGATATTTTATCTTTTTTAGTATTAATTTAATTCCTTTTTAGCAGTTGTCAGCCCAAAAAAAGAAGAGATAATTTATACAAATTATTTCTTCTTTTAACTATTATATTAGGGCTATAATAGGCATGCATACTACTTAGTTTTTACAACCATCACACTATTATTACCTCGAACACCATAGAAAGAAGCGAGGATAGATTGATTTCTAGATTTTATTAGCCTTATTATAGGTATATTGAGCCCTTTATTGTAGATATTGAGCCTTTAAAATTTTTAAAAAGAAGGAAAGAGATAATTATCATTAGGCATTACAGTTTTAAGATAAATGGAACTTGACACCTAAATAATATCAAAATAAGAAGCCCGCCATTTAGACATGCCAAATCCGAAAGACTATCGGATTGAAGACACTTTGAACTCTATCAAAGAATTGGTGGAGTTATTTTTCAACTATTACCAAGTTCAAAATCACTCAAATTTGTTTAACCTATGTTCCATCGAAAGAAAATAGATATTCCTACTAAATCTTATTTAGATCGGTTATTTGAGATTAAACCTGGATTTCAACGATTCAATCAGAAGAACGACATTTTTAATCGTTCGATGTGGGATGACAAGGTGAATCCTAAGAACTTTTATGTTAGTTATGATATAACCAATTATAAACCTAAAAAGTCTAAGGGGTTTGATCATTGGGATTACGCCTTGCGAAATGCAAGTTGGCATTTAACGGATGTAGTGGGCGAGATGACTTTTCCAGAAACGGGTAGGGTAGAAGGGTTTACGGATTATTATACGACGCAAACCCAAGGACCGACGACTAAAGTCAATTTACCTAGTTTAGAAGAAACGACCCATAGAATTAAAAAAGCAGCGACAATGCTAGGTGCTGGAATGGTTGGTATTTGTGAATTAGACGACCGATGGGTTTATTCTCATAACTTTAGTAGAAAGACCCAATCCGCCCAAAAATTAGATTTACCTAAAACCATTAGTCATGCGATATTATTGATTCTACCAATGGATCACGAATTGAGTAAAACGATTCCTTCCGCTTTAGGTGGTTCTACTACAGGTTTAGGCTATGCCTCCAGTTTAAATGTAGCTACGGCACTAGCACAATTTATTACGAACTTAGGCTACGAGGCGATAGCCTCTTTAAATGATACCGCACAGAGTATACCAATGGCGATTCAAGCAGGATTAGGAGAATATGGTAGAAATGGTTTGTTAATCACGCCAAAGTATGGCCCGAATGTAAGAATAGCTAAGGTGTTTACAGATTTACCTTTGGTGTCAGACCAACCGATTGAATTTGGGGTAAAGCAATTTTGTGAGACTTGTCGAAAATGTTCGGATGCTTGTCCTGTAAAGGCAATTGCTAAAGGTGAACCAAAAGAAACACCTCCTAATTTTTCGAGTCACGCTCTGATTAAAAAGTGGACGGTCAATGCGGAGAAATGCTTTAAGTTTTGGGTAGGGATGAATACGGATTGCGCAATATGTATTCGAGTTTGTCCTTATAATAAGGACTATACTAAATGGTGGAATCGTTTGGGCATACGATTGGCAAATAGCCCGTTACGAAAAATAATGCTTTGGTTGGATGGTAAATGGGAATTTGGGAAAAGGCAATCTGCTAAATGGTGGTGGGCTAAACAATAGCAAACGTTTTTAAAAGCCATCTATTTTATTTTATTCCACTATCGGGTACTTTTCTTTTCTGCTATTTACTGACAAAACACCCGTTTTTTGTACTAAACAAGGTTTTTTCGTAAAAAAAATTGCTTTTCTAAATACTATCTCCTAATTTTACCAAAAATATTCTATATTGTTATAATACTATATCCCAAGTAATTAATAATTTAGATATTTTTAGAATCGTCGATTTTATACGCTAAAATAAGTATATTTCGATATTCAATTTTTTTTCCCAGAACAACGACATCCATGAACAGCACAATCTTTACCTCGTATTCCCGTTGTAGGAATCCTCTCCCTAGGATTTTGTCTAGCAACTATAATCAACCACCAATCATAGCAGCGCATCAAATTCGTTCTGTCAAAAGCAGAAAGGAAGTTCCTATTTGGTTTGATACTTTCCGTTTCCTCCAATATTTAGGAATAAACATTACGCATTATAATAAATAATAATATTTATTTGCATCAATCTGAGGCGATTGAACGTAAATGTAGAGTGATTTGGCGTAATATTTGCTGAAATCAATTACATTTGCACCAATTGTTACTAATTAACTGATAGTTAAGGACTTTTACATTATTATGTGTAATATATATTACCCAGTTACCGATCGATTTAAAACCTACCTGCATGATGTGGCGATGTATCCCTATTGCTCAAGAACAGATATTCAATTAAAAATTTAAAGATTATTTCACTCTTCCAATGATAATAGTGAATACCAAAAACCGTAATATGCCGCACCCATTACATAATTTTAAAATTAATGGTAAAATGAAATATTTTACTGAACCACTTTATAATAAGGTTGTGCCTTTAGCCTTATGCTTTTTCTTAGCCAATTTCCTTTTTATAGAGGCAGTTGTGGGCCAATGTACCTTTACACCATTGTTAACAGACTCTATTAAAGTGGAAGTTAGCGCAAATGCCGATAGTAGAGTGCTAACTTTCGCAGAATTAGCGTTAATACTTGGGCAAGATTGTCCTAGTACACCTTCTAACACCTTACATCTCTGGATGACCTATCCTGTTATGGGCGGAACTAGTCTTCCTGTTTATTTAGGAGAAGATATTAATGATAATAAAACTGTTACAATTACTTGTGCTCAGGACTTTGATGAGATGCAAGATTTAGGTGGAGATATGGGTATAGATAATTTTAATGTGCCTTCAGGAAGTCAGGTTACTTTTTATTCTGCGCCACAAGAATCTGTTGGAGGCTATACACCAATAGAAGATGGTGTTGCAGCTTTTGTAAATATTGTTCTATTTATGAATGATAATGATGGTCCAGTAGTAGATACTAGACCAACTGCTCGCCCATTTCCTGATACAGTAACTATAGATTGTTCTCAGGATACAGCAGCTTATGTAGCGATTGGAACAACAGGAATGTTTGCGCCTAATTTAGTGGACACATTTCCTAATAATATGAATCCATCAACGGATACTGTTGCACTTGCTCCTACCATGTTTGATTGTAGTGGTTCTAGTACTAGAACTCATTTTAGTCAAACCGTAAATAATACCATAGATATAGCTACGAAGCAGATTTTAGAAATTTCTAGAAAATGGGTCTTTACAGATAATTTAGGTAATGTATCTGACACTATTAGGCAAATAGTTAAAGTGATAGATACAAATGATCCTGTATGGTTAGATCCAACGGAAATTGATACTTTTCAAATGGCAGGCAATCCTAGGAGACCTTTGGATAGCATTAGTTTTAGTCCTAACACGCTTAATGTACATCTAGAAAGGAGTGATCCAAATTTTCAGACTGCCTTAGATTTTTGGGCAAGGGATTACACACCAATTTTAATTGATTCCTGTTTTGGTGGTATTAAAGATACTATTCGAAATACACCTCATATTGTTCAAAGTATTGCTAATGATACGTCAACGCTTAATATTCTGGGCATTATTATTCAAACTATAACTCGGACTTTTATTGGGACGGATAGAGCTGGAAACCAGTCGACATTTATTTTAAAGATTATTACCCGCGATGTGGAACCACCTAAAGTAATAGATACACCATTTGTCAATGCGACTAGACCATTTGATGTAACAATTTTAGATGCGGTAACCTCTGATAATAAGGACACTATTAATGTAACTGTATTTGTAGATAAAAATAGTTGTGCAGCTTCTTTTGACAATGATGATATTAATATAATAGTTAGAGATACTATTTCTAAAGCAAATGTTACCTATGAATGGCAGGTAGATTCATTAGATGTTATGTCTGTAGCTCAAACTAGCATAAACTATCCAGTTACGGGGAATGATAGCATCGCCTCAACTAGTTATGATGCAGGAAAGTATCGTATAAGATATAAATATCAAGATGAAGGTCTCAATGAAGGAATATTTACTATCTTCTTAAACGTCCAGACGCATGCACCAGTAGTGTCAGCAGCAAATGGCCCACTTAGCACTGACTTTGACAGATACTTTCCGAGTAGCGGTAGTGGCAGTGGCCTTGGCGTTTCTGCTAAAATAGATACTTTTGTCTTATTTACTGTTCCTACTGTACTAGGGACTAATTCTTGTCAAACGGTTGTTTCTGATTCTTTATTTAATATTACGGCAGTAGATACTTTTGATAATGATGCTGTTGAATATCGACTTCTTTTAGAAAGAATCAATCCTGCTACTGGAGCACCTATAGGATTGCCTATAATCCAATCAACTGACAGTACTTTTTCAGCTGGTGCGTTACCTGTAGGAATGTATAATATTACTTATACTTTTCAGGATATTTCTATGTGTCCAACACCAGATAGTATAAGATATGTATTAGTCGTGCAGGACACTTTCTCTGGAAGAGTTGATTATACCAATGCTACCTTTGGAACAAATGATTCTTTAACGGTAGTTATTGCAGCTGCGGATGACTGTGAAGCTTCGATTAATTGGGATGAACCTTCTTTCTCTGATTATTCTGACTGTAGTAATGCGGATACAGCGGTTTCTATTATTAGAAAAGTTGTAAGTGGACCGTCTTTAGAAATTTTTGATGGACAACCATCTGCCCAAGCTAATGCAGGTTTAGATATTGATATAGATGTTCCTGTTGGAACTACCCTGATTCGGTATGTCTTTACAGATGCTTTTGGCAGTACAGATTCTACGGATTTAGTCGTAATGGTATTAGATACAATTGCTCCAGTAGCGGCTTGTCCTTCCTCGATACTTATCGACCGAGACCCCGTGACTTGTATGGGCATAGCTGGTAATTACCGTAACTTTATTACAGATAATTGTATACCAAATGCAGATTTAGTCATTACGCAAACACCAGCGCCTAATGATACTGTAATGGACGGTCAAACGATTAGCTTATTCCTAGATGGCGTACTGGCTTGTAGCTTTACCGCTGAATTGACGGATTTAGCACCGATGCCTTTATTACCACTACCAAGAGATACGGTCGTTAATTGTGGGTTAATAGAATTACCTGCTCCAAGAGCAACCGTTTGTGGGCAAACAGATACCATATTTGCACTACCTAGAAATAGAGGCCAAATAAATATTAGCACCTCCTCTCTACGAACTTATATTTTTGATAGCAGAGAAACGACTATCGTTTGGGAATTTTTTGATAGTTCGACCCCCGAGGTTAGACGGATTGTGCAAGAAATTACTTTCTTACCAGATAATATCACGCCAGTCGCTGTTTGTTATGATAGTATAACGGTGTATCCTGATACTTTTGGGACGGTAGTTATTTCGCCTAGCGACTTAGATAGTCTTGGATTAAGTAGCGATAACTGTACCGCAAAGGCAGATTTAACCATGTCTGTAAGTATAGATACCATTAGGACTTGTGATTCTTTAGGCAAATCTTTCCCTGTATATTTATTTGTAACAGATGAGGCGGGTAATAAAGATTCCTGTATGAGTATCGTTACCGTAATAGATAACCTAGGGCCTATTTTTCAAGATGTTCCAAAAGATACCATTTTAGATTGTAGTGCGATAGTTCCTGGGCAAGCAGTTTTAGCGGTGATAGAGAATTGTGGCGGAATAGATACAATGTATATGGATACCGTTAATACTCGAACCGTATTAGACTCTATGGTAACACTAAGACCTGATACAATGTCTGGTTACCACAATTATTCCATTACTTATACTTGGACTGCTAAAGATACTGCTGGCAATGTAGGTATGGCGACTCAGGTGGTTACGGTGGTAGATACTACAGCGCCAAAAATTGACTATGATTCTATTTTATTAGTGGGGTCGGAAGCGGATGCGACTATATGTAGCGCAGATGTAAGTTTAAATTTAAGAGAAAAAGTAAAAGATGCCTGTTATGACACTTTAAAATATTTAGCGATTGCAGACGCTAATAAAGTGGTTATCCATGATACTTTAGATATCGTGAATATAAGGGTGAGAATGGGAGACACGACGGTATATATCATAGCAGAAGATTTTGCAGGAAATAGAGATACCCAAAAATTAATTATTAGAGTTGATGACCAAACAGACCCTCGTCCAGTTTGTATCAATGCAGTTGCATTATCTGTCAATGCTTTTGGTTATGTCGCCATTGATAGTGCGGATATTAACTTAAATTCTACAGACAATTGTACCGCAGCCAATGATTTAAGATTTGAATTGAGTAGAGATACCTTCCGATGTAGTGATGTAGGAAGTACTTTTGAGGTAATCATGACGGTAATTGACGAGGCAGACAATCGACATAGTTGTTCCGCACAAGTAACGATTCAAGATTTTACGGGGACGGGTTCTTTTGCTTGTCCAGATAATGTAACCATAGCCTGTGATGCTTCTATTGATCCAGAAGATACAGGCACGCCAACAATTACGGATGTCTGTGGAGATAATAGTAATCTTGCTTTTACGGATAAACTAACAGCAGGAAGTGGTATAGGAAATGTTTGTCAAATAATTGAAAGAACTTGGGCGGTAACGGATACGTCGGGCACTGTAACTACTTGTGTGCAATTCATTAGTTTAGTGGATAGTATCGCTCCTGTATTAGCTCAAACTTTTAGGGACACAACGGTCGCTTGTATTGCTGACGCTATAACAGCAGATTCAATATTGGCAACAGATAATTGTGTAGCAGATGCTTATGCACATGCCAATGAAACAATTACGATTGGTACAAGCAGCATTACTTTACAAAAGATTTGGACTGCTTCTGATAGCTGTAGCACTTCGGCTGATACGCAGTTAATTACGATTGTCGATGTAATAGCGCCAGTCATTACGCTTCCCTCTGATACTTTTGTTTATAATACAGGAGACTTAATACCAGATTCTTGTGGTGTTTTTGTGACGATAGATTTTGCGCAATTTGTTACAGACTGTAATGCTATTTTAGGTTTAAGGGTTGGATATGACGGACAAGATTCTACGGCAATTTTATCAAGATCTTTCCCAGTTGGCGAACATACCGTAATGATAACAGCAAAAGATACTAGTGGAAATATAGCGACCAAAAACATTGTGATTGATGTCAATGATACATCTACACCAACCATTATTTGTGTAGAAAATCTAGTCATTTCTTTAGGAACAGGTGGAACAGGAACTTTGCAAGTAAGTAATGTACTAAGTTCGGTATCAGATAACTGTGGAGACATCTCGTCAATAGATACGATTTTCTTATCTCAGACAGTATTTAATTGTTCAGATTTAGGGATGCAGCAAGTTACGTTAACGGCAATAGATACTTCAGGGAATATAGGCACCTGTGTTTCCAATATAAATGTAGTAAATCAAGGGAACACTGATTTTATCTCTATTGAGACATTTAGTAAAGATGAATCTATTACAGGCCTAAAAGATGGAGAAGCATGGGTGAATGTAACGGGCGGTTCTGGTAATTATACCGTTCAATGGGATAATGCGCCAGACAACTCGACAACCGATACCATTAAAAATTTAGCACCAGCTTTATACACGGTTATAGTAAATGACGCCACTACAGGTTGTCGATTAACCGATACTGTTCGAGTGAATGGTGGTAATATGGTTACTTATGAAATTGGGGAAGTAGCTGGAATGCCAGGAACGATTGTGCAAGTACCCGTAAGCGTTACAAATTTTACGAATGTAACGAGTATAGATATGTCCTTCAATCTTTCAAATTTAGCAGTTGCTCAATTTGTGGCAGGGAATGAAGCTGGAGGATTTACCGTACCTGGCATTAATTTAACGAGTTTTAATATAGATCCAGATAATTCAAGCCGTTTATTACTTGGCGCTAATTTAAATGTACAAACAGGAGAGACCGTAGCTGATGGAACAGTTGTTTTCTATATTAATATTCAATTAGCACCAAATGCAACTATTGGTAGTTCGACTAATATTACAGGTGGCGGGAATTCTGAAGCAGATTTGAAAACTGGTGTATTGATTAATGATTCACCAGTAGATTTAGTGGCTCAAAGTACAAGTGGTGCGGCTAGCGTTACTAACGTAGATAATAATGTAGCTTTCGGTGGACAAATTAATTTGATTAATGGCAATCCATTGGCAAACGCTACAGTTGTCTTTAGCGGAGATGTTTCTAGCGAAGATTCTACGGGAACAGATGGTGTTTATAATGTAACAGTAGCTTCGGGACAAAATGTGACCATCACACCAACCGAGAATGAAAATGCTAGAAATGGTTTGAGTACGTTTGATTTGGTTTTAATTCAAGACCATATTAATAGAAGATTATTAGATTCTCCTTATAAGCGATTGGCAGCGGATGTTAATAAGTCAGGTTCAGTTACGGTGCTTGATATTATCGAAATTCAAGATGTCATTCTTAGAAGGACTCCTACTTTCGCAGACGTACCTTCTTGGGTATTTGTGCCAGCAGACCATATATTTACGGATACACTTGATCCATACAATGGAACAGTACCGACTTCTATCACGGTTGCTAGTGCTAGTGCTGCTGATACTGCTATGAATTTTATAGCGGTCAAAACAGGTGATGTTAGTTTAGATGCGGAAGCGATTCGATTACAAAGCGGTATTGCAGCAACTGATAGAAATAAAGATTTCAACTTCCAAGTGACCGATCAATTATTACAAGCAGGCACTTATGTAGAAATTCCTTTCAAAGCGAACAACTTTAATGACATCAGAGGATATCAAATGACTTTAGATATAGCTAAAGATTGGTTGACTTTTGAAAGCGTTAAAGCAGGGGCACTTGCAAATATTACTAAAGACAATTTCAGTTTTACAAATATAGCACAAGGACAGATTGCAACAAACTGGTTTGATGCGACTGCTCAAACAGTTGCCGACGACGCTACTTTATTTACTTTGATTTTCAAGGTGAATAAGACAGGGAATCAATTGAGCGAAGTACTCGAAATTACTTCTGATATGATTCAAGCAGAAGCGTATACGGATGAACTGTTTTATAAAGGAATAGATTTGGTCTTTGAAGAAAATTCAGCTATAGAAAAAACTTTTGAATTGCTTCAAAACAAACCAAATCCGTTTAGACATGAAACGACGATAAGTTTCAATTTACCAGAGAATGCTCCAGTAATGCTCCGATTCTTCGATTTTAGTGGTCGCTTAGTTCACCGGATTAAAGGAGATTATTCAAGTGGAATGAATCATATTACTATCAGCAAAAATGACCTTTCTGCGAATGGTGTATTGTATTATGAATTATCAACATCAGGCTTTACAGGAAGAAAGAAAATGATAGTATTAGACTAAAACATTTATATCAATTGTCGGTTATCAGTTGTCTCTTTAATTTTATAGGAGCAATTGATAACTGGCAACCGATATAAATGTCTATTTTCGGCTGAATACCAGCTTTTTATAGAAGCTCTAAAGACTAATCACTAACTTTGCCAAAAATCGATTAAATGAAGTGCCTAGATTTATCCAACATGGATAGAAACCTTTCCTTAGTCATCCACGATGACCAACTACTTCCTCGATTTTTCCAAGCATTATTAATAATTTGCCGATAGGTCTATGTCTCTATGGTTTTAATACCAAATTATATGCATAAGAAAATATACCTGCTCACTACTATGCTTTTTTTAAGTTATCTCAGCTTACAAGCTCAGATTACTTTAATGTTTCCCAATCAAGACATTCGATGTCAAGAAGCGATCACTTTTCCCGTTGTTGTTGAAAACTATGCAGGGGTTAGAGGTGGACAGTTTTCTATTAATTGGGATACAACTGCTTTAGATTACCTAGGCAGTACAAACGTAAATATAACGCCTGACCCCAATATCAATATAGATTCCATAGCGAATGGGAAATTAGCCCTTTCTTGGTTTAGTGCCGACTTGGATACCTTACAAGATGGGGACACTTTATTTACGCTAGAATTATTTGTCAAAAATGGTAATTTAAGCAATTTACCGCTTTCTTTATCGGATGATTTTGTACCTAATTTAATAACATTGTTTATTAATGATAGACTACAAGAACTACCAGCAAATATAGAAAATGGAACACTTACATTAATAGATGATACCCCTCCAACCATTACCTGTCCTGCAGACCGAACAGTCGTCAATACAGGCGGAAATAGCCCAGTTGTTATTACGGGACTAAGCCCTATAGATGTAGCAGATAATTGTGGAATAATAGCTACTTTAACCTACACGTTTTCTGGAGCGACTTCAGGAAGTGGGATGGATGATGCCAGTGGAATAGCTTTTGAGGTTGATACGACGGATATAACGTATACCGCTAGGGATGCTAAAGGGAATGAAGCCACATGTACTGCCCAAATAGTTGTCAATAGCGCAGGTGATGTTAGTACAGTTGGCATAGGATTAAATTCAGTTACGGCAGCTTGCACAGATACCGTTGTAATGCCAATTACGGTAAGTGATTTTGATAGTATTACCAGTCTAGGATTTTCCGTAGGATGGGATGTCAATACTTTTTCTTTTGCAGGAATAAGCGATTTTGCAATCGCTAGTATGATGCCTGCTGATTTTGAGATTACTCAAGGAAGCATTACTTTGGCTTGGACAGATACAACTGCTCAAACACTAACAAATCAAGCGACTTTATTTAACTTACAATTAGTACCTAAAACAATTGTTAATAATGCGCCTATTACCATTTCAAATGGGAGTGCAGCAAAAAATAATAGCGCAATACCTGTTGGTATTAGTGGACAAGGGACAATAACCGTTTCAGCAGATAATTTACAGATTGTTTGTCGAGATAATGTAGTTGCTGAACTTCCAGCAGGACAAACCCAAGCTACCGTTTCCGATATTGGTACAGGAATGATAACAGGTAATTGTGGAAATACTTCGATTACCTATACTTTATCAGGTGCGACAACAGGTGGAGGAGCAAATGATGCCAGTGGAACCCTGTTTAATATAGGAACAACTACGGTAACTTATATAGTAGAGAATGCGACGGATGAAACGACAAGTTGTTCTTTTTTAGTTGAATTAACGAGTCAGGCGCCAACTAATTTTACCTTAATTGCAGAAAGTAAAAGTGCAGGATGCGATGAGACAGATATTTCCATTGATATTAATGTGGCTGCTTTTGACAGTATTAGCGGTACAGAATTTTCTATTAATTGGGATCCTGCTGTTTTAAGTTATACAACTACAGATAATCAATTGTTCCCCACTGGTAGTTTTGGGCCTATAGATAATACCAATGGTCGAATCAATTACTCTTGGTTTGATAATTCCAGTGATGGACAAACTTTAGCGGATGGAGCGACCTTATTTACGATGCACTTCACTTCTAGTGGAGGTGGTGTCTCCCCTATTGAATTTTCTGATATACCCAATGCCATTGAAATAACCCAAAGGGATAATGGTGTTCCTGTCAGAATAGCTAGAGATTCTATTATTTTAATGGCAGGAACGGTAACGATTATTGATACCATTCCACCAACCATTTCTTGTTTTAATGATGTAGAATTAAGTCTTCCTTTAGGAACAGACAATACCGTTATTAATGGGATTGATTTTAGTAATCCAATGGATAATTGTGGAGTAGATTCCATTTTTTATACAATAAGTGGGACTACTTTAGGAAGTGGGCAAGGTTCAGCTAGTGGTGTAACTTTCCAAGCTGGCGTATCAACGGTTACTTATACCATAGTAGATAATGCGGGCTTAACAGGAACTTGCCAATTCCAAGTAACGCTTAATGCGCCAAATGCTATCAATGTTACCCCAACAGTAACGGATGCGGAATGTGGAGCTGAGTTATATCGAGTGGATATGATTGTTGATAGTTTTACGAATACAGCAGGTTTACAATTTACTTTTGAATGGGATAATACCATTTTAGAATATGCAAGTCGAGGCAATTTAGGATTACCTGAATTGGATGATAGTGATTTTAATGAAACGTTAGTGCAAGATGGACGCATTGGATTTGCTTGGGCAGATGATGGGTCTGTAGGAGAAACCTTACCTTCAGGAGCTATTCTTTTTAGTTTATTCTTTAAAGTAAATGGAACAGCAGGTAATACCTCGAATTTCACCTTTACAGATGCCATAGCAGAACGAGAAGCGAGTATTAGATTGAATGGTACACCTATTAGAGTACCGTTCATTGGGAATAATAATCAAATCACAGTAGTAGATAACCAAGCACCGATGTTGATGGTTGGTTTACCTGATACATTATTCAGATTTGTAGCAGATACTTGTGGGGTCACAAGAGATTGGGAAATACCAACTTTTGCGGATCAATGTACCAGTAATTTAACCTTGACCGTAAGCCCTCCAGAAGGAACTTTTTACGAGGTAGGTGACCATACAATTGTTTATACCGCAAGTGATGAATCTGGGAATAGTACGACGGAAAGTACTTTATTAATAGTAAGAGATACAACAGCGCCTACTTTAATAGACTGCCCAGCAGATATGACGATAATGGCAAATGCCAATTGTCAAGCGATTGCTACTTGGACAGAACCAACGGCGATAGATAACTGCTCAGATGCAATTATCATTGTTTCTAGTACGCATAGCCCAGGAGATGAATTGACAGGAACAACCACCGTTACTTATACGGCAGAAGATGGTTTTGGTAATCAAGCTACCTGTTCTTTTGTCGTAACTGTTGAAGGATTAACCCCTTTAACTTTTAATAATTTCCCTGGCAATATTACCTCCAACGAGACAGCAGGACAATGTGGAGTAGTCTTGGGATGGTTAGAACCTACCGTTTCAGGAGGATGTAATAGCAATAGCACAGATTCCATTACGGTAACTAGTACGCATCAACCAAGTGACTTTTTCCCTGTAGGTACAACTACGGTGGTTTATACTGCAACAAATCATACAACGGGACAAATGGTTGAACAATCATTTGTTATTCTAGTAAATAGAGTACTCGACCCATTATCACTGTGTCCTCAAGACATTGAAATACAAGCAGATGGAACGGTTATGAATGATTTTCTTGGTTTTATTAATGATGTTAGAACGGATACTTGTGGAAGTTATATTATTACTTTCAACGATATTCAAGTACAAAATGATTGTGGTATCATCAGACAACAAGTAGGAGGACCAACTAGTGGTAGTGAATTTACTTTTGGCACGGAGATGATGGAATTTATGGTCATTGATACAATTGGGCAAGATACAACTACTTGTATGTTCCAAATAAAAGTCAATGAAACAAGTGATTTAGAAGCGACTACTTTAGATGACCCAACTTGTGCAGGTTCGGATTTACGCTTATCTGTTAATGAATTGATAGGGGGAACTTACCAATGGTCTGGCCCAGGTGGTTTTATTGCCAATATCCAATCACCGACCATTCCAAATGCCATGACTCAAAACTCAGGAGAATACATCGTTAAGGTGATTTCTACGAATGGTTGTACCATCAAGGATTCTATTATGGTCGGAATTTTATCAGGACCAGAAGTATCCGCTATGGGAGATGGATTAAGTTGTTCAGGAGAAGCGGATACACTTCGATTATTTGTAAGCCCAGTAGGCGCTATTCCAGTGCAAAACTATTTTTGGAGATTTCCTAATGGAGATAGTACAGATTTTCAAAATCCAATAATTCCTGATGCAACGATTTCAGATGCTGGATTATATATTGTCACGGGTACTTCTAGTAACGGTTGTTTCGATATGGATACCGTGGTCATAGAGCCCGCAGGAATGGTGGTGCCTACCATAATGAGTGATGCAACTATGGATACGCTTTGTGCCAATTCATCAGTAATTTTAACAGGGACAGCTTATGAAGGAGCTGTGATTTATAATTGGATGGCTTCTTCGGAGGCAGGTTTACCAACTAATGTAGATGCCAATGTGATTACCGTAACACCAACAGCACCGGGAACTTATACCTATGCTTACACGGCTAATTTGGATGGTAATTGTATATCCGATACCGCTAGGATTACATTAGTAGTAGGGGATGGGACAGGCGCAATTACGCTAGGAAGCAATGGCCCGTTTGAATGTGCTGATCCTAATGGAACGATTAACCTTACGGCAATAGGAGGCACGAATGTCCAAACTTATGCATGGACAGGGCCAAACAATTTTGTTTCCAGCGAACAAAATCCGATTCTGCCAATCAGCAATGAAGCAGCAGGAACGTATACGTTAACTGCCACTTCTTCTGAAGGCTGTACTTTCACAGATAGTATAGCGGTTACGATAATGACCCAAGAAACAGAACCTATCATAACGGCTTCGACGGGAATAATAAATGCAGGCAATTTAAATGCTTGTGAAGCGGATGCCTTGATTTTATCAGGAGAAGCGATTACTGATGCCATTTATGTTTGGACTGGGCCAAATGGTTTTGCGTCTACTGACCAAGCGATAACTATTCCTAATGTGATGGAGAGTGATGCTGGAATTTACCAATTAAGGATTACCGTCAATGGTTGTACATCGCTTCCTGCTTCTGTATTATTAAATATTTTGACAGAGCCTACGGCGAATAACGATAGTATTAATGTTATCCGAAATCAGTCCTTGACTTTCAGTGTTACAGATAATGATGACTTGCTTCCAGGAACTGCATTTACCGTAACTCAGATTCTAGATGCAGATAATGGGACGTTAGTAAATAATAATGATGGCACCTTTACTTACACACCAGATAATAATTTTGTAGGAATGGATCAAATAGCTTATGATGTATGCTATGAAGATTGTCCTAATCTGTGTGATATGGGAGTAATGACTATCCGAACAGAATTTCCTTCAGAACCTTGTGTCATACCGACTTTCATCTCTCCTAATGATGACGGTTTCAATGATGCTTTAATCATTTCTTGTGTGGCTAATCCGCCTAAGGTTGGTAGTGAATTAATTGTATTCAATGAGTGGGGTTCAGAAGTATTTCGAGAATCTCCCTACCAAAATAATTGGCAAGGCACCTATAATGGACAAGACTTGCCTGATGGCACTTATTATTACATTTTTAAAGAAGATAATGATGATAATGACCCCAAAAAGGGATATGTCACCATATTTAGATAATTAGTGATTGGTGATTAGTGATTAGTGAGGGGCTTAATTCCTCACCAATCACCAACCACCAGTTATCAATCACCAATAAGTTATGAAAAGATTTTTGTACCTTTTCTTATTTGTATCCTTTGTTTGGACGACGGGGAATGCGCAACATGAAGCACATTATACCCACTTTATGTATACCAAGCAATTGATTAATCCTGCTTATGTAGGATCTAGTGGAATGCCTAGTTTTTTAGGATTATATAGAAAGCAGTGGATTGGTTTTAATGGCGCACCAGAATCTCAGTTACTGAGCTTTAATACACCGTTTTTTGACCCAAGAGTCGGGTTTGGTGTAGCGGTTTCTCGTCAAGTAACAGGTGATTTTGAAGAATTTTTTGGTAATCTATCTTATAGTTATGATATGATCAACCAAGATGATTTAAATTTGCGTTTTGGGATAATGGGAACTTTGAAGCATGTTGGACTAACGATTGATGGGCAAAATTCCGTTATTCGAAATCCCTCAGATCCTGTAGTTGGATTTATAGGAGGAGATGATTTTTCTAAAATTGGCGGAAATGTAGGAGCGGGTTTATATTTGAATATTAAAGATGCCTATATCGGTGTTTCTGTACCTAATATTTTAAGCAGACAATTAGGATCAGATGTAAGTCAGAGACCAGCGGATGAACAGCCGCACTTCTATGGAATGGCAGGAGCGATTATCCCCGTACCAGAATCTCAATTTAGTATTTATCCCAACGTACTATTTAAGTACACGGAGAATGCACCCTTTTCACTAGACATAAATTTAAGTGCCATTTATAATAATGTTTTTACATTTGGAGCGTCTTATAGATATGGAGAAGTGAATGGAGATTCTATCGATTTTTTAGCACGCTACCAAATTTCTCCAGCATTTGGATTGGGTGTTGCTTATGATTTGCCTATTTCGGATATTAGAGATTATAATAGTGGAAGTATTGAATTCATGATGTCCTATAACCTAGGAGGGAGTAAGAACCCTGATATGACAAATCCAAGATTTTACTTTTAGTAACGGTTAAAAATAACTTTCGCATTTTATATACGAACCCCAACTTTTTTTAAAACCTTGGAGTGTCTAAATGCCGAACTTATTATTTTGCTGTTATTTCGTATATTAGTTAATAATCATTAGATACAGCCGAAAATTTGGCTAATGGAATCGTGAAGAGTGAACCATTTTTCTCGTAAAAATTGAACTATCCATGAAAAAAATAATTTTACTTTTTAACTTATGTTGGTTAGCAGCAAACTGCTTAGTCGCTCAAAGTGCCTTGAGTCCAGACGTAAAAGTAGAAGTTAAAAATGAACAAACAGTTAATACTGGGGCATTAGAATTTAGTCCTGCTTTTTATGAGAATGGAATTGTTTTTATCTCTGATAATAAGGTAGGGCAAGACGACAATCGGTATACCGATGAAGATATTGCCAGAAAAACGGTGTCTATTTTTTTAGCGAGAAGAAATGAGGATGGCGCATTGAATGCAGCTGTCCCATTTGCGGAAGAATTAACGACACAATGGCACGAAGGCCCACTTACTTTTAATAAAACAAATGATAAAATATTCTTTAGCAGAAATGATTTTTTGGATGGGAATGTAGATAAGGCAAGTGACGGTGTCGTGAAGCAAATGATAATATCTGCGGATATGGCAGGCGGTAAATGGAGCAATCAACAGCGTTTGCCCTTCAATGATAAAGAATATGATTTTGTCCATCCTTCTATTAATGTCGATGATAATGTCTTATATTTTTCTTCTGACCGACCTGGAGGTTTTGGTGGTATGGACATCTGGAAAGTTGAAAAGAATGGAACAACTTGGGGCGTACCCGTCAATTTAGGCGCTGGTATTAATACGTCTAGCAACGAAGTATTTCCTTTTATTCATGCAGATGGCACTTTATTTTTTTCCTCGAATGGGCACGGCAGTATGGGAGGTGGAGATATTTTCTTCAGCAAACCATTTAATGGAGAATATGTCAATCCCGTCAACTTAGGTGCTAAGTTTAATACCAATTCAGATGACTTTGGTTTCATTATAGACCGAGACAAAAAAAATGGCTACTTCTCGTCTAATCGAGATGGTGGCAATGGACAAGATGATATTTATAGCTTTTTTATAGACGAAACCTTAGGCGAAGATATTTTTCAATATCCAGAGAACCATCCTGCTTACTTAGCATCTAATGGAGCAATCAATCAGCCTGGTGGAGGTAGTGGTGGGAATATTAATGGACAAAATCCTAATGCCTCAGGAGATGGTTTCGGAGATAAGGTGTTGACGCTATTTGTAGCTGACCGTTTAACAGGTACAGAATTAGGAGATGCCGTAATAGAATACGTAGATTTAGCGCAATTGACAAATACAGAAATTGTTACCGATCAAGACGGTAATGTGGTACAATTAATTTCTTCGGATGATGGTTCAGTTGTTACGTTATCCACTGTGGATAATGCTGTCAAAGGCACAACAAATGCAGAAGGTGCTTACGACTTAAAATTAGGTGATGGTAATTATTTGGTGAATATTACTAAACCAGGTTATAAACCCAAACAAATATTGGTGACGGCTAATAACCAAGAAGAAATATTGACTTTAATGGATAAAGCAGGTGATTGTAGCACTATCAATGGAATGGTAGCTAATGCAAGTAATAACCCTGTACCTGGAGCTAAAATTGCGATACAAGAAGAAGGGGATTTAACGGCATTAGATGTAACGACCGATGCAAGCGGTAATTTCTCTGTTTGTTTGGAATGTGGAAAAACTTATATTATTACGGTCTCTAAAAACGGTAAAAGTACCTCAGACAATATAACCGTAAGTGCCGATTGTAATGGTGGACAAGCGCAATCCATAAACTTTAACTTAGATGCTGGTGGCTTAGTAGGTGGAACAACTATTCGTTTGGAAAGAATTTATTATAATTTTAATGATGCTTCCATTCGACCTGACGCTAGAGACGAGTTAAACGCTTTAGTAGCTATCTTAAAGAACTATCCAACTTTAGAAATTGAAATAGCTTCTCATACAGATTCGAGAGGTGGCAATTCTTATAATAGGCAACTTTCTCAAAGACGAGCGGATAAAGTAGTCGCTTACTTGGTACAACAAGGTATTAGCGCAGGAAGGTTAACTCCAATGGGTTATGGAGAATCTAAATTACTCAACCAATGTAGTGACGATGTACAATGTAGTGAATTAGATCATCAATATAATAGAAGAACAGAAATAAGTGTTAGAGAATTCGATGATCCTATTGGCGTAGAATATGTATCTAATGCACCAGAAACAGTGGATAATGCACCAAGTTCTGTTACGAGTGGAGGCGGTAATTATGGGAGTAGTGATGGTGGTCGTTACCAAGTAGTTGCAGGTTCTTTTTCTAGTCGAACTAATGCAGATAATAGATTATCAAGGGTACAGCAATTAGGTTTTGATAATGCTAAAGTAATTAGAGGTAGTGGTGTTGCTAGGAATATTGTTTTAGTTAAATCTTTCTCCAATTATAATCAAGCAAGAGAACTAGCGGATGAAATAGAAAATGTCCATAATATTAATACTTATGTGAAGCGGAATTAGGAGTCGCTTGTTGATGGTAAAATAATAGAAAAGCCTTTGAGATGGAATGTCTCAAGGGCTTTTTTATTTGATAAAAAGTTCATGCAATTTAAGTTGCGAACTGGTAGCGCAGGATTTATCCTGTCCCGTTCCAAGCTAGCTGAAATCGTATCAAAAAACAAAAATAGTTTCTCCATTAATGACCAATCTCCTGATTGGATTGAAATACATAATCCTTCAGAAGCAGTTATCAATTTGACTGGATACTTTTTGAGCGATGAAGAGCAAAATCCTGGCGGTAACCTTTATGAGGTGACAATAAATGGTCTTTAAGGAATGTAGTTATTGCCATAATTAACGCTTTTGCCAAGGAACTGCACCAGATTGTCGTATATGTTCCTGTAGCATCATCCGTAGCTTTTTAAAATCCTCATCATTATTAGATGAAAGTGGTGTTGTTTCCAACATATCCGTTTAAGAAGTAGTAGGTTCGATTCATTTTAAATAGTTGAGTTTTTATGTGCTGCTTAAGAAATGGTTTTAATATTCCGTGTTTTCGCATTCAATAAAAAAAGTATCGGGTTTTCGATTACTGTAACAACTCTGCTAGAAAATCTGGGGAAATATTTCCTCCACTAATCACCGCAACTGTTAAAGCATGCTTTGGTAAACTAGCTTGTTTAAATAGAAATGCTGCCGTAGAAACAGCACCACTTGGTTCGCTCACTAATCGGTTATTGAATAGCATCACCCGCATCGATTTTCTGATTTCTTCTTCACTTACCGTAATAATATCATCCACAAAAGCCTGTATATGCGCAAAGGTGATATCGCCAATTTGAGTTGCCCGCATTCCATCGGCAATAGTCTGTTTTGTTTGACTTAAAGGAAGTTTTTGGATTTTACCTTGTCGGAAACTTTGTTGTGCATCGTTAGCTATTTCTGGTTCTACACCAATTATTTTGGTCGCTTTTCCACTTAGTTTTAAGGCAGCTGCAATGCCACTAATCAGCCCGCCTCCTCCAATTGGTACGAGCACTACACCAACCTCTGGTAGATCTTCAATAATTTCCATTCCAACAGTAGCCTGTCCTGCAATAATGGTTTCATCATTGAAAGGAGGAATCATCACATAATTGTGTTTAGTCGCTAATGCTTCTGCTGCGGCTCGCCATTCTTCTTCACCGCCACTTTTAAGTAGCACGACTTCTGCACCCATTGCTTTTGTATTGGCAATCTTTATTTCTGGAGCGATAGCAGGCATCACAATCGTCGCTTTTATATTTAGTTTTTGTGCCGCATAAGCCACCCCTTGTGCATGATTACCACTTGAAAAGGCAATAATACCCTGTTTTTTTTGTGCTTCTGATAGCGAAACTATTTTATTATAAGCTCCTCTCAATTTGAAGGCACCTACCGTCTGTAGATTTTCGGGTTTAAAGAATAATTGTCTATTAGGCGCACAATTGAGGGATTGGATTAACGGGGTACGAATGATTACGCCATTCAATCTTTTTTGAGCTGCATTAATATCGTTTAATGTTATCATGAGTGTATAGGATATCATTTATAGTTCATCGTTTAAATATTGGGATTTAAAATTGAAAGCTAAACAAAAGAATTAAAATAAAAAAAAAATGGAGCATCTTTATTTGGCGACTAACTCCCTTGTCGAAAAAATGCCTGCTTCATCTCGCAATTGAGAGATGTACTTACCTGTTGGCAGATTAATTATGTATTTAATTTTTTTAGAGAGACTTATGGAGTGAAGAAGAAGTTATTAGTTCAGGTAAAAAAAGGAGGAATGGTGGTAGTTTATAGGAAGTGGAGATAGAAGGGTTTTAGTAGAAACGATTGATTATAGAGCCTAAGCTCAATCTCAATTTCAAAACATCCTTTATTGAATTTTTGAAATTGAGACTGAGATTGAAGTTGAAATAGTATTTTATTGCGAAACAGGCACCAATTTCACCGCCTCCCCAGGTTGAATAAATCGCCCAGTTTCAGAAGTCGAATTAGTTCCAACGCCACTACCTTGCAAAATTTCGTAAACTTCAGTGGTAGTTAAAGTAGGATTAATACTTTTTAGGACACCAACCAAGCCCGCCACATAAGGCGTTGCCATAGAAGTTCCATTAAACGTTTTATACTCGTTTTTAGGAAAAGTAGAATAAATATTCACACCCGGTGCAGCTACGCCCATTGCTATATCATTGACATAATTAGAAAAAGTAGCTCGTTTTAGTTGCTCATCAATTGCACTTACTGTAATTACACCTTTCACATTAGCAGGGGCATAATTTTTAGCATTATCATTAGAATTTCCAGCCGCTACAATCACGATCGCTCCTGCATCATTGGCATATTTAATCGCCTTTTCATAAGACTTTTGTTTAGCAGGATTAGACCGACCGCCTAAAGACATAGAAATAACATCCACTTGATTATCTGCTGCTTCGATAATACCATCAATAATACTTTTTTGTGTTCCCATCCCAAAATTATTTAAGACAGGAATGCTACTGATTTGTACAAATTCATTATTCTGAGAAAAGGAAGCGACACCAGTTGCATTATTAGAAACCGAACCTGCAATACCTGCACAATGCGTTCCATGCCCTTGCACATCTCTATCATATTTGCTTTTGATAGATTTATAATTGCCTGCTATATCTTCGTGTTTGGCATCTACGCCTGTATCTAAAATGGCAATCGTGGCCTTTCGTTGTGGTTGGATATTGCCTTCTGCAATACTTTTATAAAATTGGTCAATGCCCATCGCATCAAAACCCCACATTTGTTCTAAACCTGGGTCATTAATTCCAAATCTTTTTTCAATTGGCTTCGGTAATTTAGTCACTTCAATCGGCGAAATTGTAATCACTTCATTTTCTTCTACCCAATCCACCATAATGGTTTTGTATAATTGCTGTTCAATTTCCGCTAAATTACCTAATTGGTTATCCGGAACATTCAAAACATAAAAATCGTCTAAATCAGTCAAGTCAGCTTTATTGGGATGAAAAGCTCGTTTATAAGTAATATTGTATCGGTCTAGCGTTGAGGCAATGTCTTCAATGGTGTTTCCTTCATAAATCTCAATCAAGAGCTCACCATCTTCATCTAACTTGGGCGTATTATTATTTTTGGTTGGAACAGTAGTTTCGATTGCACCTGTTGGCATCTCTGCTTCCGCTGCATTATTAGTACTTGCTTTTTCTGGAAAAGTAGCTTGAAGAATATCCATTCCTTTTGTGCCAATCATTCCGTAAAGCGCAAATAGCATCCCAAAAAACAGCACTTTATATTTTCTGAAAAAGCTGAAAAATTGAGAGACTACCCCTAAAACGACTAAATCTCTAAATAGAATAAATAGCTTATAAGGTAACTCACCTTGTGCCATGCCAAGGGAAATTAAGTAGGCAAAAAAGCCACCTAAAAATAGCTTGCTCATTTGGCGACTACGGCGCTTATTATCTTGGAGGTAAAACCAGCCAATCAAACCACTTAGGCTCACAAGGTAACTCACAGGATATAATAAATCTAACATATATTTTACTTTTTCAAGACTCAGGAAATAAATTTCCGAGCTTATTTAATTACTGAGTTTTTGGTTATTCAGTAATGTTACTAATGCTGTTTACAAAGAAACGCAATTTCCGCTATTGTAAATTACCTTTTTCCAGTTTACCTTCGTAAAATATCGGACGAATGGGGCAAAAAAATAGGCGAAATTAAGCTTAGATTCCCTTTTTGACTTAAATCAAAAACTCAATTACTTGTTACAATGTTTAAAAATATCAATTTTCTGCTATTAATAATTTGTTTTATGGCGGTATCTAATTGCACAAATCCTACTACAAATCAACCAACTATTGACCCAACGTCTTTTCACTTAGGCGTCATTAGTGCCTTTTCAGAAGTCGTCAATGCAGAGTTGAAACCATTGGCTTTGAGTCATCCATTAAGTAGCGAAGAAATGGCGTTATTTTTACCTGAAGCGACTAAAATAGCTGCTAAATATAACGTACAATTATACCTAGAAAAAGACTTAATTATTACTGAATTATTCCCTGCGGACGTCGCCAAAGACAAAGAAGTTTTGCTCTTATACCAAGGGCGCACTTTAGACCGATACTTAGCTATCAAAAGAGATAAATCAGACCTAACACATCATGGCATTTATAATAAACAAGAAGCTTTAGATGTTGCTGTTAGGTTTGGCAAATTGTTGGGTTATTCCTCAAAAGGTATTCAGAAATTAATTCAGGAAAATAGGTAAATGAGGTTACGAGGTAACAAGGTAATGAGGTCATGAGTTGAGCGTCCTCATAAACTTATTACCTCATTATCTCACGACCTTGTCACCTCGTAACCTCCACATTCATGAAAAAACTATTCAAAGATTTAAAAATAGTAGAACTAGCAAGTGTCTTAGCAGGTCCAGCAGTAGGACAGTTTTTTGCAGAATTAGGTGCAACCGTCATCAAAATAGAAAACAAAAAAACGGGCGGTGATGTCACTCGAAAATGGCGCTTGCCAAAAGAGGATAAGTTAAAAACCGAATCTGCTTACTTTCATAGTGTAAATTGGGGAAAGGAATCTATTTTTTTAGATTTAAAAGCAGCCGAAGACCATCAACTAGCGATAGAATATATCCAAACAGCAGACATCGTAATCGCTAATTTTAAAATGGGTTCTGCCAAGCCTTTAGGAATGGATTATGACAGTTTAAGTGCTTTAAATCCAAGATTAATTTATGCCAATTTAACTGCCTACGGAGAAGATAATCCTAGTCCTGGATTTGATGTGTTACTGCAAGCCGAAACAGGTTTTTTATATATGAATGGAGCACCGAATCAGCCACCAGTAAAAATGCCAGTTGCTCTAATAGATTTATTGGCAGCGCATCAATTAAAAGAAGCGATTTTGATTGCCTTATGGCAAAGAGCGCAAACGGGTAAAGGAGATTTTATTACCGTCTCCTTAGCAGAGGCAGCCATTGCGTCTTTAGCCAATCAAGCTTCCAACTGGCTCAATGAAGGCTATATTCCACAAAGAATGGGCACTCAACACCCAAATATTGCCCCTTATGGAGAAATATTTAAGACCAAGGATGGCAAAGAAATTATCTTAGCCATTGGAACAGAAAAGCAATTTGTGGAATTGTGTAATTGTTTGAATGCGAGTGAATTAGTGGAGGACGAACAATTTGCTACGAATGCCCAAAGAGTCGTTCATCGAACTGTTTTGCAGACTATTTTAACGCCTTTATTTTTACAATTTGACCAAGCAACTTTATTAGCTCGTTTTCAAGCCGCTAAAGTACCCGCAGGTGTCATCCGAAATATGCAAGAAGTTTTTGAATGGTCGATTGCGCAAGGAATGGTATTGGAGGAAATGAAAAATGGGGCAATTAGTAAACGAGTGAAGACAATAGCGTTCAGTTTTCCTAGAAGGTAAAACATAAAAATCATAATAATCAGCGAAATCAGCGTTAAAAAAAAATACGCAAACATAGACGCTATAGCGTTTCATAAATCCAAGCCAAAACCCGTTCCATCTCTTCCGTCCAAGGTTGAGAACTCCCTGGAATATGATTATTCATAAAACTGAAAATTAAAGGTTGCCCACTACGAGTAAATATGAAACCACTCAAACAACGGACATTCCGCATTGAACCCGTTTTTGCATAAATATAAGGTTCTGTAGCACTACCAAAATGATTTTTTATCGTACCAGAAACACCACCTACTGGAAAGATAGCCTGCCACCGTTTTTTAGGTAATTCCGCATAAATTTTTTCTAAAACATAGACCATTGAACGAGGCGTAAACTGATTATACCGAGTCAAACCAGAACCATCATACCAACCTAAATTATCAGGCGCATCTTTCAATAAAGAATCTTTAGCGAACTGAATGCCTTTGGCAATATTCATAGTATCAAAAATAGCATTGGACGCAAGTAGCATCAGTTGTTCTGCTAAAAAATTATCACTTACCTGCATCATTCGTTGTAAGACACTATCGGTTGGAATGCTATAAATAGTTGAACTATTGGCAGTAGAAGTACCAAAATTTTGCAGTAATTGGAGAGGACGATTAAGCGAATCCTGCAATATTTGCACAGCTAAAGAATCTGAGTAAATAAAAGGCAGTTTTTTATCTAAATCTTGTTGACCAACGGGTTGCTGGTTATAATCAATTAAGTTGTATTTTTCTTGTCTATAAAACCGAGCGGTGCTATCCCCTAAATCGGGATTGCCCTTAATTTTTGTGGTAAAAAAACTAGGCGTAATTTTAAAATTGCTACTTTCTTTTGCGCCTTGGATTTGAATGAAATTCCCATGAATCGGTAAACCTGCCAATTCAGGCTGAAAATAATAGGGATAATCATCCCACATCCAACCAGCACCATAACGAGCATCCATAAAATTATCAGGGCAGTAAAATAACTGCTCGGTTCGACTATTTAAAAAGTCAATAACTGTATGACTAGCAGGTAATAGCGGATTGAAAAGCGACGGGTCACCCGTTCCCCAAAAAATGAGCGAATCGCCTTGAATTTGGTATTTAATCGCAGGAATAGAATCGCCTAAAATTTTAGCAGTCGTATAAAAAGTGAAGATTTTAGTATTGGAAGCAGGGGTGAAATATTTATCGGCAAATTGTTCATACAACACCGTTTTTGAATTCGGGTCATATATTTGGAAACCCGTAAAGCCTTTATTAAAAACAGGAGAATTGGCGATTTGTTGATGTAGGTTTTTTTGTTCTTTTTTTGTAATTAATTTGGTGGTCGTACAAGCAGAAATGCAAAAGAAGAGACCTATAAAATAAAGGGGATAGACAAGATTCAGTAGGTTTTTCATGGAAAGGAATGAGACCTAAAAGATAGTATCAAAAGGAATTTTAATAATTACCACTTAGTCAATTAAGTTCATATAGAAAAAGCACTAAGGAATAACTTCTGCATTCTAATTGTTGACCTCCAAGCGTCTTTAAGACCTTGGTGCGTCTAGATGAGGAACTTATTTTTTCAACATTACTAAATAGATTTGTTACCCTTTAATAAATACTCCATTAAAAACGTCTTTTTCCGCTATTTTAACCTAAAAAATGAGTCCGTAACTGGGCTATGCACTAATTTTTTAAGCCAAACTATCGAAAAAATACGAATTTTACTATAGCACTTCTCAAAGGGTAACAAGTCTAATGAACTTAAATGACTAAGTCGTAGAAAAATGGAGGGTTACTTATAGTTTATTCATCAACTTACAAAGTCGTCGAAAAACAGCCAAAAGTGTACCGACACCATTTACTTTAACAGATTTACCTGTTTTTTCATAATAATCAAAAACAGGAGTTGTTTCATTATAATAAACTTTTAGTCGATTTCTGATAATAGATTCATCAGAATCATCTTTTCGACCAGAAGTTTTACCTCTTTCTAATAATCGCTTGACCAATTCTTCATCATCAACATCTAAAGAAATCAAAGCAGATACTGCTGACCCTTTACTTTTTAACAAAGCATCCAAAGCTTCTGACTGATGTACATTTCTAGGAAAACCATCAAAAATAAAGCCTTTAGCATCGGGATGTTCATTGACTTTCTCCGTCAACATATTAATCGTCACAGCATCTGGTACTAACTCTCCTTTATCAATATATTTTTTAGCCTCCAAACCAAGCGGCGTATTATTTTTTAAATTGAAGCGAAATAAATCCCCAGTTGAGATATGAATTAATTTATATTTCTTCAATAATTTTGCAGCTTGTGTTCCTTTTCCTGAGCCAGGAGGGCCAAAAAGTATTAGGTTAATCATATTTGAAACGATTATGTATTTATTGTTTTTGATAATTAAGTACCTAGTGTTAAATAATCGCCATTTTTGATGAGGCTATTTTTTCGTTATGCAAGGCAAAATTCTTTGCATAGCACCGATACGGTGATAATTTTTAACGTAGCAGAGCGGAAAAAGAGTCCATCACAAAATGTGTTGATTATTTGAGAGTAGGTACTTATAGTGGGCAAAAGTAAGTAAAATGGTTAAACTTAAGAAATACTTTCCAACATATCAACGTAAACATTTTCCCATTCGTTCCAGCCTTCCAATTCTGAAAAAGAACTATTATGCCATAAACTACAGAAAACACCATTGACCGATTTAACGCTATGGATAAGTTCTTGAATAACGAAGGTAGCTTCTTCTGGACTTAATTTTAAGTATTCTTTTAAAGTAACTTCCATAACTTGGAAGGGATGAATTAATAATTCAGTACTGGTTTCTGCGGCCAAATCATACCAATAAAAGGGCAGGGAAGTACCTGCTCTAAATCCAATATCCATGGCATAACCCATTGAATAATCGGCTTTAATGCCAACTTGAATTAATTGTCGATACGTTTGTGGGAATTGTAATTTTAGATAATGCTGTCTACTCCGTTGAATTGTTTGTTGGGTGATTTGAGCCAGTCGCTCTTTTTCTTTATCAATAATTAATGGATGACCAGCAGCTTGATAAGAAGGATGAATGCCTATTTTATATAAACTAGCAATAGTCTGAATTAAGGTTTGAAAAGGTTTAGCAGTTACTAAATTATTTTTATCATACACCCCATAATCTCCCAAAAGGAAAAAATAAGTTGGTTGTAAATTAAATTTTCGGTGGAGACCGTCTAACCAATCGAAAATTTGAAAAGGGTCTTGTTGAAAAAGGAAATGGGTTTTAAATCTATTTTTTAAGGAAGTAAATTGTCCTTGTATCAGGTCATTAAAATAACCACCAATAGTTCTTTTCCAGCCCTTATGTCGAAAAGCCCAAGCCATATCTATATCATAAGTCGGTGAAAATTGAAATTGTTGTTGTTTGAAAATAATATTTGGGAATTTTTTTTGTAAGGCTAACTTTAATTCAGCGACCAATAAATCAACGATAGGTATTTGCAAACAACCATTTTGATAGGCCCAGCTTTCAGAAGCAGGGAAGCGTCCATGTGTATCGGTTTGAAAAGGCAGATATTCTTCATATCGGGTTAAATGAAAGAAAATAGTAGCCAATAAGTCAAAAGGAAATACTGCATTGGGTACTGACACAGCGAAAAGGGCAGGAATTTTGTTATACCAAACAGGAAAGATGGGGTTATTTTTTAAGTTATTTTCAAATAATAACGTACTTTTAGGGAGTAAAAAGTCATTTGTTTCAAGCGAATTATTACTATAATTGAATTTGAAACCAGTATGATTTTTATATTGTTCGATATTTTTTGTCCATTCAATTTGTAGCCCTAGCCAATGTTCAAAGACTTGTTGACAAACATACTGCAGCCTAGGGGAATAAGCGATAGTATATAGTAGAACCTTCATTATCAGTAATTTAAGTTTGGCAACAACTAGAATTAATTGTTATTATTGTTTTTAATTTATATCTTGCCCAATACTAGTTATTATCCAAAATTAAGTAATCATAAAACATAAGTAGCGAACTATAAAACTTAAAAGTAAGCACTTATTTTTTATTAGCACGAATTAATCATGGCGAATAAAGAACAGAAAAATACCATTAACCCTGGAGAAATTACTACGATTCGTAATATTCTGATGGGGCAACAAATGCAAGAATATGATGGCCGTTTTGAAACGGTTCAAGAAAATATGCATGCATTAGAAGCAGCTTTAAGTGAGAAATTGAATGAATTGGAAAAGCAGACGGAGGTTAGGTTTCAAGAGTTGCAAAATGATATTTCAGAGCGATTTGATAAACTAGAACGCCTATTGATTGGTAATATTGAGGATTTACACCAGAAAGTAGATAAAGTAACAGGGGATGATAGACAGAAAATGGGGGAGTTATTTGCAGAGATGAGTAAACGTTTATTAGGATAAAGTAAAAGTATAGAGGTTTTCCCTATGCGTCTTTGAACCTTTGAACCTTTGTACCTTTACACCTCTATACCTTTATATATAATGGTCGCAACTTCACATAATAAGCAAGATGAAGAATTGCTTCATCAACTTCAAAATATACTTTTGAAAGATGATAGAGTAGCAATTGAACGCCTCCAAGAGACGATAGACGACCCCACGCTGCTATCGGAAAAAATTAGTCCTATTATAGAGGAAAGAATGATGTTCTTCAAAGAGGCTTTTCCAAAAGAATTTAAAGCGACGGTAGATAAGATGATAGAGGTTAAACTGAAAGCCTCTCAAGAAGAAATTTTAGATGTGATTTATCCAGTAATGGGTAAAATGATAAAAAAATATGTGAATCACCAGATTCAAATGTTGAAAGATAGTATTGATGAAAGCATTAAAAAAACCTTTTTTAGCAAAGGGATTTTGTGGCGGATAAAAAATTCCCTTTTTGGTATTAAGGTGAGTGACCAAGTTATCCATGACTTAAAAGACTATCAAATTGAAGAAATATATGTGATTCAACGGAATTCGGGTTTATTATTTGGTAGTGCCTCGACGGAAAATACGATAGACCAAGATGTGATTGCAGGGATGCTGACAGCTATTAAATCTTTTGTGGAAGATGCGTTTAAGAGAGAGCGAGAAGATTTAGAAATGATTCAGTATGGAACGTATAAAATTTTATTGCAGAATTTTTATTCGTATTATGTCGCCATAGCGATTAGCGGGACAATGACTTCTACCGAACGAGAAGATTTGGCCAATGAATTATTAACCTTTGCGGAAGAACATTTAAATAATATGCCCCCAGAGCCAGATGGTCAAATTTTTAAGACGATTTCAAGTGCTTTAGGGCAAGAATTTATAAAGAAATAGAAACATTGCAGTCAGAAAAAATAGATTATTGTTTATACTATTCAGAAGAGTAGAGATTAGAGACAATTTCATTGGGAGAATAGAGATAAAGACGGCTAAAATCAGCACATTAATCTCTGCTCTTCGGAATAGTCACTATTGTTTTTATTAAAGGTTTTATATGGTAGGATTAACCTGCTGTAAACAGTAAACTGAAAGTATATTTAACCACTTATGACAAGTAACTATTGGTGATTTCATCAATAGTTCAATGAAATTTAACAATCTAATGATTAGCAGAAAAGTAATTCTGACAGGAAGTTTTGGTGTTGGTAAAACTTCACTCTTTCGACGATTTATTAAGGGCAGTTTTAGTGAAAAATACATTACGACTATTGGCGTAAAAGTCGATAAAAAAGTAGTGGAAGTAAGAGGAGAAGAAGTCTCTATTTTACTTTGGGATATTGCAGGAGAGGTGAAACAAGACAAAGTACCAAAATCTTTCTTCTTAGGAGCGAGTGCCATTATTTATGTCTTTGATTTGACGAGACCCTCAACCTATAAAAACATAGGGGTTGATTTGAATATCTTGGATGAAATTTTACCAGATACTATTCTAAAAGTTGTGGGAAATAAAGAAGACTTAATAGAAGATAAGGATAAACTAGCTAAAATTAAAGCAGAAGTAAATGCTACGATTGATGTTGTGACTAGTGCTAAATCAGGTCATAATGTAGAACAGTTATTCTTCGATTTAGCAGCCAATTTTGTTGATTAGTAACGGATAAAAAACAAGTTCGTTACTAAGGATTCCAAATCCGATAGCTATCGAATGGAAGACATTTGGAGGTCTGTCAACAAGTTGGCAAAGTTATTTTTCAACCATTCATTTAGCATAAATATGCTTAAGGTTAGCTGGATAATATAATTCTAGTTTAGTTTAGGTATTAAACTAGAATTATATTAATTTAAATTTAACTAATTATGTTTTTTTTTGTTTTACAGTAGACTCTTTAGAAGACAAGAACCTCATTTAAATAACACTCGATAGCTAGAAATGATATTAATCAAACAAACTTTACTAATCAATAAAAATGCGGTGCTCTTGCATAGTTGTGATAGTTTGTTTGCGACCGATAATCTAAGAAATAGAAATATCATTCCTTATTTTCCTTTCCTAGAAAGTGTTTTTGATGACTTATTTAATCGCCTAAAAGTTGATGGTAGAGTAATGTTTACTGGAGTTGAAACGAAGCATTCTTTTTTGCCAGGGTATTATGATTATATTTTTAATTTAATTCGTAAGAATAAAAAGGAAGTGATAGAATGGCAAATTCTAGATAGCACGAATACTTATAATGAATTGAAAATAGTCCAACAAAACCATCATGAACAAAAGGCTTTTCCGAATCGAAATATTTCCGATTCTTATTAAGTGATTATAGCGTTCTTCTTACCAAATACTCCGTTTTTTATATTCTCCTTTTAACAAAAAAATTACTACTCGTTTTATGGGATTCAATGCAGTTTATTGTACTTTCGCAATTACTATAAACGAAATATATATAGTAGCAATGCTCAATTTGACTTTATCTATTATCCAGTAGCTTCCCATTACTAGATGATTTGACTAAAAATTACCTTAAAATTAACTAGTAACAGGAAGTTACTGGTTAATAGGGTTTTTCGATAATTTCAGTTTAAGCATTGCTAAGATATTAGTATTAATAATTATAAATAACTGAAGATGAGATTTTTAGCATTTATTGCCATTTTAGCTTTTACTGTTTTCGCTTGTGGAGCTGAGTCACCAAAAGAACAAAATTCAACAAAAAAACCAGCTGCCAAGAAAAAGAAGAAAGTGGATGGCGAAAAGGTTTATAAGCAATACTGTGTTACCTGCCATGGAGTATATGGAGATATGGGCGCAAGTGGAGCATTCAACTTAACAGAATCAAAGTTGACTGTGGATGAAAAAATAAATGTGGTGACTAATGGAAGAAATACCATGACGCCTTTTAAAGGTTTATTAAGCGATGCGAAGATTAAAGCGGTCGTAGAATATACGGAAAAATTGAAGAAATAAATTTCAGTTATCTGTTATCGGTTGTCTGTTGCTCAAATGGATAACCGATAATTGATACTAAATAATAAACGCTATACTGTGTCCAGGAAAACCTATAAAGCGCTAGGCTTAATGTCGGGAAGTTCGTTAGACGGATTAGATGTCGCTTATTGTGCTTTTAAGGTAGAAAAAAATGCAATGGACCAATTAGTCGTGCATGACTGGCAAATCCTAGAAGCAGAGACCATTGCTTTTTCGGAAGCATGGCAAGCTAGATTGAAGGAATTACCTACCCAAAGTGCGCTTATTCTCGCCAAAACGCATACTTATCTCGGTCATTATTTAGGAGATATGGTGGCTGATTTTATCGAACGTTATAAAATCAAACCCCACTTTATTGCATCTCATGGGCATACTATCTTTCATGACCCGCAAGGTCGGATGACTTTACAAATCGGCGATGGAGCAGCAATGGCAGCGATTACTGGTTATCCAGTCATTTCCAATTTTAGAAATCAAGATATTGCCATTGATGGAGAAGGCGCCCCAGTTGCACCAATCGTTGATAAATATTTACTGTCAGGACATGATTTTTACTTAAATCTTGGTGGTATAGCTAATATGACAGCGGTTTTACCTGATAAAGTATTGGCCTTTGATATTTGTCCTGCCAACCAGCTATTAAATTTTTTAGCCAATCAAGTAAATTTGGAATATGATGAAGGTGGGCAAATTGCTGCTTCTGGAGCAATCCTACCAGATTTACTAAAAACAATTAATCGAGCTGATTTTTATAGAAAATCCTATCCTAAATCCTTGGACAATGCATGGAGTAAAACAGCCATTTTAAGCCAATTGGAAGACGATAAAAAATTGATTCCTAATCAATTATGTACTTTGGTAGAGCATATTGCCTATCAAATTGCTTTTGCTATCAAACAGGTGATTCGGAAAGAAAACATTCAAAAAGAAAAATTATCTTTATTAGCGACAGGAGGCGGTGCATTTAATGTTTATTTGATGGAGCGTTTACAAGCAAAATGTAGGGAAGTTGCTGATCTAGAAGTCATTATTCCAAATCCAGATATTATTCAATTCAAAGAAGCGGCTTTAATGGCTTGGATGGGCGTGATGCGAGTAGAGAATGTGCCGAATGTTTTGAAAACGGTAACGGGTGCTAAACGAGATACTATTAATGGGGCAATTCATCAGGGATGGAAGCAGCTGATTTAAGTAATTCCCCACGAATTTAGACTTAAAAGAATCATAAAAACCGATATTTCAAGTCTCCAGACTAGGAATCATTATCTCGTCGTCTTCTGATGACTCTTGCTTAGAGAATATAAATGAATCTAATAATTAGCAAAAATAGCATTAGAAAATTACAACTCTGACGGATTATAAGCAGGTAACTCCGCCAACAAATCCACTCCATTTCTACCTAAAGAAGTAACTATTCGTTTAGCTTTTACAAAAGAATCCAGCCGTTTTTGATTAAAATTAGTAGCGCCAGCAATCAGGCTCTCGATTTTAACCCCAGCATCTCCAGAGGAATGAATAAATTCTCCTTTGCCCATATATATGCCCACATGCGTAATACGTTCTTTTTTGTCGGCAGTCGCTTTTCGACCAAAAAATAATAAATCTCCCGGTACAAGATTTTTAAGCGTTTCGTCTGTCTCTATTAAATTGCCTGTATGGACTTGTTGAGAAGCATCTCTCGCCAATTGCACCCCATTTAGATAAAAAACGGTTTTGGTAAAACCACTACAATCCATGCCTTTACCAGAAGTGCCACCCCATAAATAAGGTCGCCCTAAATATTCTTGCGCAGTTGCTAAAATATTGGTGGCATTCGGTGTTCTTGAAGCCAACCAAGTATCGTAATTAACCACCGCAATTGCTGGAACAAAAGCAGTTCGACCATCAGGATAGGCTACTTTTATAAATCCCTTTTCTTGACCAATCGACTTTAAAATATTACCAGCTACAAGGTCTGTAATTTTTTGTGCTTGCAGATTAGGTGTTTCATAACTAAAGCCAAAATCATTAATATATATAACTTTTGGCGCACTGATCCATTCTTTATAGGTTGATTCATCCACTTGGACAAAACCACCATGGTCAAGCCAAGCAATGTATTTATCAGGCGTCTGAATCAAGAACCAATTGTCTTTTTGTTGTAGAACTTTTATAGGTGTACCTAATAAAGATTGGGTGGCTAATTCCTGTGAATGTCCATTTTTAGAACGAATATTAGAGACAGAAACATTGACGATGCCAAAGGTTTTTGTACCTAAATTCTGAGCGGGTAAAACTTCCAAGCTATCTACAATGACTATATTTTTAGCAGCTAATTGTTGGAGGAAGTCAGCTTTGGCAGCAGGTAAATTGGTCTGCCCTTTAAGGACTACCTTATTTCCTAATGGACTTAATTCAATATTCCACAGAGCAACCCTTTTATCAGGGGCATAGCTGTTTTTAATAGCTGCCGAAATCGTATTAGCATCCTTTAATGCTGCTTGGTTATTGCAAGCAACCGTCAAAATGCCGATAAAAGATATAAAAAGAAACAATCTAGCAAACATATTTTTGGTAATTTAGCTTTTAATTAGCACGAAGGTAATCATTTTTTGAATTGTAGGGTGATGAGATTTGTGAGCTAATGAGTCAATGAGGGGTCTCATAACCTCAGCTCCTTGTTACCTTGTTACCTTGTTACCTCGTAAACCTCATGACCTCATAAAGCATATAAACTCGAAAATTTCACAAAAAATTAAACAACATGAAATCCAAACTATTATCCATTGGTATTTTGTTAGCCGTTATCCTTTTAACGAGCTTTATGATGGAAAAAACGAAAATTAAGCCAAACGTTGAACTCGATAAGATAACCTTACCAGATGGGTTTAAAATTGACATTTTTGCAGAGAATGTAAAGAATGCTCGGACAATGGTTCGTTCGCCAAAGGGAATTATTTTTGTGGGAACAAGAGGAGAAGGAAAGGTCTATGCCTTAAGGGATAACGATGGCGATAATAAAGCGGATGAACAATTTTTGATTGATAAAAAATTAGACATGCCCAATGGCGTTGCCTTTCGAGATGGCGCATTATATGTAGCAGAATATAACCGAATTTTGCGCTACGATAATATTGAGGACAACCTCGCTAATCCACCAGAACCAGTTGTGATTAATGATACGTATCCTTCTAAAAAGCATCATGGCTGGAAATACATTGAATTCGGACCTGATGGAAAATTATATGTCCCAGTAGGAGCACCTTGTAATATTTGTGAGTCAGAAGACGAGATATTTAATACGATTACTCGAATTGACCCTGATGGTAAAAATAGAGAAATTGTGCATAAAGGGATTCGAAATACCGTCGGTTTTACTTGGCATCCAGATACGAAAGAATTATGGTTTACGGATAATGGTAGAGATTGGTTTGGGGATGATTTACCTGCTTGTGAATTGAATCATGCGCCTAAAGATGGGATGCATTTTGGCTATCCGTATTGCCATCAAGGAGATACGCCAGATGATAAATTGGCAGGCAATCATACTTGTGATGAATTTACCCCACCTGCTGTTAAAATGGGCGCACATACGGCACCACTTGGATTGCGTTTTTATACAGGCAATCAATTTCCAGCAAGCTATAAAAATCGCTTAATCATTGCCGAACATGGTTCTTGGAATCGAAGTTCCCCCGTTGGGTATCAATTGTCTATGGTAAATGTAGATGGAGGCGCAACGACCAAAGAAATATTTGCGAGTGGTTGGTTGGATGAAGATGGAGAAGCTTGGGGAAGACCCGTGGATATTGAACCAATGCCAGATGGTTCTATTTTAGTTTCCGATGATTTTGCGGATGTGATTTATCGGATTTCTTATGGCGAGTAGTGCGATTTAACACATAGTCACATAGCGTGGTCACATAGTTCATATAGTTTTAACGAGTATGACGTACTTAAAAAACTATATGAACTATGTGCTTTTAACTATGTGACTATGTGTTAAAAAACTAAGCAAAAGCAGGCACACGTCGTTTCACCAATTCATACCCACCAAATAAAACGGCAGTAAATAATAGGTTACTAAGAATCGTACTTAAAAAGAAAGGCAATCCAGCAGTATAAGCCGCTATAATACCCACCAAATCTTTTGAATAAGCAGGAATCGCCCACCAACTTCCTAAATTAGTAATTAAAAAGAAAACTAGAGAAGTTAATAAACTGGCTATAAATAAATTTTTGACTTTTATTTTCTTCAATAATTTAGTCCCCATTAAAGCAATAACAATAATACTTAAATAAACAACAGGTACGCCAAACCAAGAAAAGCCTTCATAATAAGCGGCATAAATTGTATTGTTTAAAGCCACATCACTTATCCATAAAGCTAATAATGGAATCAGCACCGCTAAATAACGTTTGGAGAAATAAGCCCCACCAAATAATGCCATTGCACCAAGTGGCGAAAAATTAGGGATTTCCGTTAATGCTAAACGACTTAAAGCAGCAACTACAACAATGGTAGAAATAATGCCGAAACGAAGGTTCATTTTATCTTTCATACTATATTTTTAAGAGGTTAAAAAATGATAGTTAATCATTTTGTGGAGTTTTGTTATCAGTACCGCTTGACCTATAATTTACGCTTATAAAACAAGAAAGGTTTTACCTGATACTACAAAGGTAAGGAGAAAACTAATTGAATGGTAAAAATGAAAATGAAATATTTGAATTTCGGGAAGATTAAATATAAGGTTTGCTTTTGCTCACAGACCTCCAAGCGTCTTTAAGACCTTGGAGTGTCTAACGAAGTATTTATGGAGAGCCATTAATAACTTGCTCGCTTTCCTTCCAGATAATCTACATAATCCACACTTCCCAAGCGAAATTTGATGGGTAATTTAACCGCTTTCTCTAACTTTACTTCTATTTTACAGAAAAAAGCCAAGTCTTTGTAGGCGTAGGCAGCAGGCATTTGTTGCTGTTCTTTTTGCATTAAATTAAAGACATTTTTACGGCTTTCTTGAAAGGTAAACTGCTGAATTTGTTCAGAGAAATTAGTTTCAATAGATTGTGCCCTCAATTGTGTTTTTAACTGATGATAGCTTTGCAATTTATTGGCTGTTGTAATTTGTGCTAAAAGCAATTGGGTTAACAAACAGCAAAAAATAAGACCTGATAATTTTTTCATATAAAAAAGCAGCATTAAGGAACACAAGGAATCTAGTACTCAATGGTCAAGATACATAAAAAATAACTGAAATTGACTAACTTTGAGCGAATAGTAACGATATGTCAAGGCTAGAACGAACTTTACATATAAGATACTTAAAGCAAGACTAATATAATCAAAGCAAAACACATGGAACAACTGTTAAAAGGCTATAAAGTACTAGATTTTGGACGGTACATCGCCGCACCCTATTGTGCCTCTTTACTCGGACAAATGGGCGCAGAAGTCATTCGTATCGAACGACCAGGCGGGAGTGAAGACCGTTTTTTAGCACCCGTCACCGAACAAGGAGATGGGGCAATGTATATGCAAATGAATGCCCATAAAAAAGGTATCACTTTAGATATTGCCAAACCAGCAGGCAAAGCGGTTGTTCGAAAATTGATTGCGACGGCGGATATAGTCATTGCCAATTTACCACCCAAAACATTGAAATATTTGGAATTGGACTATGCTAGTTTAACGGCTATCCAAGCAGACATTATTCTAGTAACCAATACTGCTTTTGGAAATACAGGCCCTTTTGCCGATTATACTGGTTTTGATGGCATGGCACAAGCTATTACGGGTGGTAATTATTATTCAGGTTTTCCCAACCAACCGATTAGATGCACCGTAAATTTTGTGGACTTTTCGACTGCCTTAGCAGCTACTTTAGGTACGGTGGCAGCGATTATGCATCGAGAACGAGGCGGAGATGGACAAATTGTAGAGACTTCTTTGTTGAGCACGGCTTTGACTTTGAATAATTCTATGTTATTGGAACAGGCAGCAACGAATATTAATCGACCACCAAAAGGCAATAGAGGACAATTGGCTGGCCCAGCAGATTTGTTTAAAACAAAAGATGGACATATTGTAATGTCTGTAGTCGGTCCGTATATGTATAAACGTTGGATTCGATTAATTGGCAAGCCAGAATGGTTAACCGATGAACGTTTCAAAGACGATATGGCTAGAGGCGATAATAATGATATTTTATGTGCAGCAATGGGCAAGTGGTGTTTAGCCAGAACAACTGCCGAAGCATTAGCAGATTTAAAGGAAGCTAAATTGCCAGCAGGCCCAGTTTTATCTTTTCAAGGAGCGTTGGATAATCCAATGGTACAATCCATTAATCACCTAAATCCTTTGCCTTTTCCTGGGGCAGTCAAAGACCCTTTGGTGACGAATGCGCCTTTTAAATTATCAAAAACACCTTTGGAGAAATTGCGGCGTGCGCCTTTATTGGGCGAACATAATGAAGAGGTTTATAGCGAATTAGGATACTCTGCTAAAGATATAGTGGAATTAAAAGCAACAGCAATTATTTAATATGGAAAATATAGATTGGCAGAAGGTGGCTAAAATTTTTATGGCATTTGCTTTGGCAAATCTCACTTACGATTATTTGAGTGCAGGAATCGTTGATATTTATAAGACGCTTGGGATTCCGTTTATTGCGCTTGTATTGATTTATTTGGTGGATCGGCAGCGGTTGATGAAGGAGGAAGGGTGAATAGAATGTTAGTTTGTGTTTTTTTACTGCTTTAGAGCGTAGAAATAAAGTGCTACGTTTGATAGCGTTATGAAGAAGTTTTGCATCATTAGAAAAAGAAAAAATGAAACCAAGAATCTGGGTAAAAGAAATAAAATTTAGCGAAGGTCTTTCAATTGAATTAGAAAAAGACGAAATCATTTTATTTGTAGGTCCTAATAACGTTGGTAAAAGCGTATCACTTAAAGAAATCAATGGCAAAATTTCGAATAGAAAAATGAAATCTATCATTGTATCTGATGTGGAACTGAATAAAGAAGGAGAAGAAAAAGACTTATTGGAACATATAAAATCATCGGCAATAGTAAATGACCAAAGTAATCCCACAAATCCAACTTTACAAACATTTAAATTAAGTAATCAACAAAGTCAGATAAGTAATAGTTGGACAAATCATAAAAATGGAATATCAATTTTACAGGGGTACTTTTCAAATTTCCTGACAACTACTGGAAGACTTGTCGCAGTTAACCCTCCAAATAGTATTTCTTTTATTGGACAAGCACCTACACATCCAATTCATTTTCTTCAAAGAGATGATAAATTAGAAATTCAGTTTAGTAAATATTTTAATCAAGCATTTGAAACCGACTTGATAGTAAATAGAGGTGCTGGTTCGCGAGTCCCAATCCATATTGGTAAACGACCAACTCCTTCTGGTGATGAAGATAGGATTTCTTTGAGCTATGTTAAAAAAATAGAAGAACTCCCAAAATTACATGAACAAGGTGATGGAATGAAAAGCTTTGTTGGAGTGCTATTGAATTCATTTATTTCTCAATATTCAATAGTTTTAGTTGATGAACCAGAAGCGTTTTTACATCCTCCTCAAGCAAGATTACTTGGTAAAATGATAGGTAAAGAATTGCCTTACGATAGACAATTGTTTTTAGCATCTCATAGTGGAGATTTTTTAAGAGGTATTTTGGATTCGGGTTCTCAAAAAGTTAGAATAATAAGAATTGATAGAATTGCAGATAGAAATAAAATTTGTGAATTGAAACCGACCGAGATAAATGAACTATGGAAAGACCCTCTTTTAAGGCATTCCAATGTACTTGATGGAATTTTTCATAAAAAAGTAATTATCTGCGAGAGTGATTCAGATTGTCGCTTTTATTCAGCTATTCTACAAGCAGTAGTAGAAAAAAATAGTTTAAGTAGTCCTGACTTTATGTTCATTCATTGTGGAGGAAAACATCGGATTCCTCAAGTAGTAGGTGCATTGAAAAAATTAAATGTGGATATATCTGTAATTTGTGATTTTGACGTTTTGAACAATGTAAATCCCCTTGGTAAAATAGTAGAGAACCTTGGAGGAAATTGGAATGCTTTAAAACCTCAATGGAAAATTGTTAAAAATGCTATAGATAAAAAGAGACCTGAACTTGAAACTGAAGATGTGAAAAAAGAAATAAATGAAATTCTTAACAATATTTCTGACAGAATCTTTCCAAAAGCAGAAGCAAAAAAAATCAATTCAGCATTAAAGAAAATTTCAGCATGGAATTATGCTAAACAAGTTGGTAGTTCTTTTATCCCTTCTGGAGACCCAACATCTAATTTTCAAAATATAAATAAAGAATTTAAGAAAATTAACTTATTTATTGTTGAGGTGGGAGAATTAGAAGGTTTTTGCAGAAGTATTGGAAACCATGGACCGAAATGGGTAAACGAAGTTTTAGAAAAAGAATTAAAAAATGAAACCGAGTTGCAAAACGCAAGGAACTTCATTAAAGAAATAATAGAAAATAATGCATAACAAAGCATGGGGGTTAGCTGCCTTATGCGGGCTGCCAAACATCCATTTGGAACGTTATTTTATAAAAAAATACCAATATTCAGCCAAGAACCTCCAAACTCCGCCGCCAATAAAAATAATACCCCAACCCGAAAGCCCCAACCAAACTAAGCCCGACTAACCAAATCGGCACCGTCTCCACTTCATTCAAATCAACACCCAAAACACCCTGCTGATGCCCATATTGCAATAAAATCTGACCGCCATTATAAGCCAAATGCGCAATAATCGGTATCCATAAATTCCGAGTCCAGACATATAAATAGCCTAAGCCTGCGCCTAAAAAGACCCTAGGAAAAAAACCTTGAAATTGAAAGTGAATAAAGCTAAAAATCAAGGCGGTTAGCCAAATAGCGATATGCGAATTTTTAGTCCCTTTTTCTATATTTTGTTGGACAATCCCTCTAAACAACAATTCTTCACCGATGGCTGGTAATAAAGCAATCGTAAATAAATTAAAGAATAATTCGGAAGGCGCATTCACAAAAAGAAGTTGTTGAATGGTATTATTAATGAGGTTTTCTTGGTCGATTGCCCATTGTGGAATCGGTAATTGTTTATTGATAGAAAAAATGAATTGCACTAAAGGAAAAGCCATTAATAATAAGGCAGCACTTGCTAGGCTAGGCATTAACTTTGGCGCTTGTTCCAAGTTGATAGCTTGTCGCCAATCTTTTTTATAAGTCATCCAAAGGAAAGCTAGAGAAGGTAAGATGAAGGTGCAAAAATGGCTAATACATAAAGCAGTTTTGAGGAAATTTTTCTCTTTAGTTGTTGTGTTTTTTGTTAGTCCTTGTACCGTTTCCATATAATCCATACCCATGATTTGCCCTAAAAATTGTACGAGTAAACCAGCAATAAAAGTACCTAAGAATGCTAAAAAGAGGATTAAAACCAAGCGCATAAAAATGGCATGACTAGAATTATCGTTAGGAGCTATTTGGAAAGTATCCATTAAGGAATGGTTGTATATTGAAGTATTAGTGGTGGTTAGTTTGTTGCTAGTTGTTAGAAAAACGGACAACTAATAACCGACAACTGACAACCGTTTATGTTTTGACCTTAAAAGTATAATATTTCTAGTATAATCAAGACATTTCTTTAATGTTTGATTAGCATTTACGCCTATTATTCTTTAAATTTGTAGGGTCTGGGTAAACCCAAATTCTATTGACACTTACAAGGCCAATACTGTGAATAAAAAACACGAGTCCTTAGAAAACTATTTAGAGCGTTTAGAGCAAGAGGCTACTAATGAACTGCAAGAATTTGTGGAATTACACCCGTCATATTATTCAACAGACCACTTATTAGATTTGCGTCGTCAATGGTTGAGCGAAATGCAATTATTTCGACAGATGCAAAAAATGAATTTGACTATTGGAGCTTGTGCGCCAATATGGTTATGTGTAGGTATTTTATTTGCCACTTTAGACATGGAAATCTTAACCGTTATCTCCTTCTGTTTATTCTCCGTATTTTTATTTACTTTCCTAGTTGCTTCCTTTGTCGTAAAAAAGAAATTCAAAAGTCGAGGTTACTTAGAATATATTGGCGATTTATTAAAAGATGAATTGCAATTAAGAGGTATTCGAGTACAAAAATTTGACTACAAAAAGAATGGATAAGCCTTTTCTTATTCGAAATTTAGACCCATTAGAATACCCTTTCCTTAGAGAAATGTTTTATGCCGCACTTCATGTTCGGGAAGGTGACCCACCTTTTCCAAAATCCATTATTGATACACCAGAACTAGCAAAATATATTGCCAATTGGGGACGGGCGGATGATATTGCTTTAGTGGCAACACAAGCCGGACAATTAGTTGGTGCGGTTTGGTGTCGATTATTAAAAGTAGCAGAGAAGGGATATGGATATATTGACGATAGCACACCCGAATTAAGTTTAGCCATTCAACCTGATTTTAGAAACAAAGGATTGGGGACGCAATTGATGGAAAAAGCTTTTGAAGCATTAAAATCAAAGGGTTTTACTCAAGTTTCCCTAAGTGTAGACCAAGACAATCAAGCCGTTAATTTATATTATCGGTTGGGTTTTGAACTAGTAGCCGAAGTAGAAACAGCCTTTACCATGAAGAAAATACTCTAAAACAGCAATAACTTACCCATTTTCCTTTTAGTTTCCCTTTTTGACCCTATTTTTGTGAAAAGCTATTATTTTTTTGGAAGTATTCCTTAAAGTTAATGTACTAAACTATTTCATGGTGAGCATTAGATTTTTAGCTTAAAAAATTGTTTTATTGATATATTGTTGGATGACAGTAACTTAAGTTAAGTTGTACTCAACCTAACTTACTACCTTAATAAAATAGATTTGGACACAGAGTACACGGAGAAGACACAAAGGTCACTAAGTTATAATATTCAGAAAACCAATACTTTGTGTTCTCTGTGTTTCCTTTGTGTTCTCTGTGTCCTAAAAAATGTCCAGTAGTGAGTCCACCTAAACAATGAACCATATAGCAATATAACAATGAAACAATATATACTACACCTACACAAAACTATCAATAGGCAATGAGTCAAAAACAATTTTTACAAGACATCGAAAAAGGGTATACTTTTAAAGGGAAGTCTATCACCTTAGGCGCAGCCATGCTCAATGGAGAAACACAGGCGAATGCCTTAGTGAAATTACCTTTGCGCACGTTAAATCGGCATGGATTAATTGCAGGGGCAACAGGTTCTGGAAAAACAAAAACTTTACAAATTATAGCAGAGCAATTATCTGCGAATAGTGTGCCTGTTTTATTGATGGATGTGAAAGGAGATTTAAGTGGAATTGGCGTGCCAAGTGATGGACATCCAAAAATTGACGAAAGACATGAAGCGATAGGCATTCCTTTTAAGGCCGGTAGTAGTCCGATTGAGTTTTTATCGCTCTCTGATGAACCTGGTGCTAAATTAAGAGGGACGGTTTCTGAATTTGGTCCTGTTTTATTTTCCAAAATCTTAGCATTAAATGAGACCCAAAGTAGTATCGTCTCCGTTATCTTTAAATATTGTGATGACAAAAGTTTGCCCTTATTGGATTTAAAGGATATGAAAAAGACCTTGAGTTTTGTGATGGACGAAGGGAAGGACGAATTTCAAAAATTATATGGTAGAATGTCTTCGGCTTCTATCGGTGCGATTATGCGAAAGATTATAGAATTGGAACAACAAGGGGCGGAACAATTCTTTGGAGAGCGTTCTTTTGAAGTAGATGATTTATGTCGCTTGGACGAAAATGGAAAAGGAATGGTATCGATTATTAGATTGACCGATATACAGGATAGACCAAAGTTGTTTTCTACTTTTATGCTACAAATATTAGCAGAAATTTATGCGACTTTCCCAGAAGAAGGAGATATAGAACAACCGAAGTTAGCTATTTTCATAGATGAAGCGCATTTAGTTTTTAAAAAAGCTTCTGATGCATTATTGGAACAGATTGAGTCGATTATTAAATTAATTCGGTCTAAAGGTGTTGGGATTTTCTTTGTTACCCAAAATCCAACGGATGTACCTGATGCCGTATTAGGGCAATTGGGTTTGAAAATTCAGCATGCTTTAAGAGCGTTCACCGCAAAGGACAGAAAAGCGATTAAATTAGCCGCACAAAATTACCCACTTACGGAGTACTATAATGTCGAAAAGTTATTAACAAAACTAGGAATTGGAGAAGCTTTAGTAACGGTCTTGAACGAAAAAGGGATTCCAACGCCATTAGCACATACGATGCTAAGAGCGCCACAATCTCGGATGGATGTATTGACGGAAATGGAAATTAGTGCCATTTTGGGCAAATCCAAATTGATTAAAAAGTATAATGAAGTGATTGATAGAGAAAGTGCTTATGAAATGTTGACTGAAAAAATTGAGGAATTTCATAAAGAGGAGCATCAAGCAGAATTGAAAAAGCAGCAAGAAAAAGCGAAAAAATCTAGGTCTAGAGGTCGAGGTCGAGCAGAAAAATCTACCTTTGAAAAGATAGTAAATAGTACAACGACTCGTCAAATTGGTCGAACGGTGGCAAGAGAATTAACTAGAGGATTATTGGGCGTTTTAGGAATTAAAACAACTCGCCGAAGAAGTAGAAAATCTAGTTGGTTTTAATCGTTTTTTTTCTGCTTGTAGGCATAAAATAGCATTAATGCGCCAAGAATGAGTAATAAAATATTTCCCCAAATATATCCTTTCCCATAGTTGGTTAGTTGATTATAATCAATGATGTAAAGTGATATTCTAGATAAAGAAGCAAGACAAAAAAGAGAACCAATAATAATTAGGAAGTACTTCATTAAGGAAAAGTATTAAAAGCCAGATAAGTTTTTCATTGACTTATCTGGCTTTCTCATAATAAGAGTTATTTTCTTACAACCGTAGTAGTTGGCGTATAGATACCAAAAGTGATGGCATTCAATAAACCATCAACAAAGGTATGCTCAATAGTTACTTGATAATTTTCGGCATCTCCGGCCATTTTAACAGGATCGGATACATTTAATGGAGCTAAACCATAAATTAAGTAATGATTTTTTTCTTTTACTTCTACGCCAGTTTGAGGACCACTACCCATAGTGTAGGTATAAGTAAAACAAGAGGACATGGAAACAACAAGCAAGCTAACTAGTAATACGTTAGAAATTAATTTTTTCATTTTTTAAGGTTTAAATTTTTCCTACTCGTAAGGCTTTTCGGATTCGCCTCCCTTAAGTGGTTTCTAAATTCCACTCCATTTAAGGAGAGGCAAAAGTATATGAAAAATTACTTTATTGCTATTAATAAGTAGTTTAAAATCTAATAAGATTCCTTCTCATTTGGAAACTTACCAGCCTTCACATCTTTGATATAATCTTCCGTTGCGCCTTTAATTACATCAAACAATTCCACGTATCTTCTTAAAAAACGAGGTTTAAATTCTTTGGTAATACCCAACATATCGTGGGTTACTAAGACTTGTCCATTTGTTCCCTGACCAGCACCAATACCAATAGTTGGAATTTGAATACTTTGAGAAACTTCAGTTGCTAAATGAGCAGGAATTTTTTCCAAAACCAACCCAAAACAACCTAACTCCTGCAATAATAGCGCATCTGATTTTAGTCGAGCAGCTTCCTCTTCCTTTTTGGCTCGCACCGTATAAGTACCAAATTTATAGATAGATTGCGGCGTCAACCCTAAATGTCCCATAACAGGCACACCAGCAGATAGAATTCGTTTAATAGACTCTGCAATTTCTTCTCCACCTTCCAATTTAACGGCATGTGCACCAGATTCTTTCATAATGCGAATGGCAGAATCCAAGGCTTTCATAGAATTTCCTTGATAAGAACCAAAGGGTAAATCTACCACAATTAAGGCTCTTTTGACCGCACGTACTACAGATTGTGCATGATATATCATTTGGTCAAGGGTAATTGGCAAAGTCGTTTCGTGACCAGCCATCACATTAGAAGCGGAATCACCAACCAAGAGGACATCTATGCCACCTTCATCTAATATTTTAGCGGAAGAATAATCATAAGCCGTTAGCATGGCAATTTTTTCGCCTTGTTCTTTCATAGACCGCAAAACGTGGGTCGTAATTCTTTTAACATCTTTTTTGTGTATGGACATATTTTTGAGTTGCGAGTTGCAAGTTGCGAGTTGTACTAGATATAATATAAAAAGTAGAACATACAACTAGAAACTTTAATGAGTGATTTAAAAGTTTTGCGGGAGTTATTCAAAATAAGGACGAAAGTAGGAAAAGAAAGTGACTCTGTAATAACATAAAAATGAAAATAAAATAGAAAAGGAGGATAAAAAGCGTAAACCGCCTTAACTGTCGGGAAAGCATTCTACCTTTTTGTAAATTTGTGGACGAAGATAGGTAACTATTTTTGGATACTTTAGACAATAATTAGCGAATTTCGTGGTTGGATTGTTGACTTTAGTCAACGAGTATTTAAGCTAATACATTGACTAAAGTCAACAATCCAATATAGCCCAATAAAGTAATTATCAATAATTTTTATGAAATATAGCTTAATCACCTGTTGCCTATTTTTTCTTTTCTCCTGTTCTAACGAATTTGAATTAAATGCACCTGCCAAAGAAATCCCGATTGTCTATGGCTTATTGTCAAGGTCAGACGAGGTGCATTATATTCGAGTAGAAAAGGCATTTATTGAGGAAAACACTTCTGCTTTGGAATTAGCACAAGACCCCAATGCTTTATATTTTGAGGATGTCCAAGTAGAATTAGTTAGAGAAAGTAGTGGAACATCTTTTTTATTAGATAGAGTAGATGCGAGTCAATTAGGGGTAGAAAGAGAAACGGGGATTTTTGCAACAACGCCAAACATCCTCTATAAAATTGACGCCAATGAGTTGAATTTGCAAGAAGAAGAAATTTACCGATTAAATATTCGCAGAGCAGCAGATGAATTATTGACAACTGCGATTACCCCAATTGTAGGAGATATACGGCTTAATCGACCGATTCCTGGCGACCAAAAACCACCATTACGAATTATAGTAGATGATGAATTAACGATTGTTTGGGCAGCAGATGAAACAGCCAAGCTATTTGATGTGACGATGATTATCAATTATGAAGAATTTAATCCAAATGAACCTAATTCTGTGATACAAAAGTCTTTAGAATGGGCGTTAGCTAAAAGTGTGGAAGGAATAGATGGCCCGAATCGTGCAGAACCAGAAGGCATTGAATTCTATCAATTTCTAAATGGACATATAGCCGTTGACCCAAATTTACAAAGAGTCTTAAAAACAATTGATATCAGTATTGATGCAGGAGGGGCAGAATTATTTAATTATATTAATGTAGGGCAGGCTAATACAGGCATCACTAGTGCCCAAGTAATTCCCAATTACACGAATTTGTCAAGTGGCTTAGGAATTTTTGCCTCTAGAAATACACTTTTAGAAACAGGCTTCGTTGTAGATGCACAGACGAAACAGGAGTTGCGGAATAATGATTTGACGAAAGACTTGAACTTTAGATGATGCGAACGGTTTGAGCAATTGTATTGTCTGTTTATGTAGAACGTCAGCAAATAAATTAATAAATCCGTTGTCCTTTAATTATCCGTTGTATTAATTTTCTACAGCGGATAATTAAAGGACAAGGGATTATATTTTTTTTATTTACAAAATACATAGTAGTTATCTATTCTATTCTTAGCTGATTATCTATTGGTCTTTAGACGAGGGATAATCGACCGACAACTGATTTTACCCAATAATAACCTGCTTACATCTAGAAATAGCCTAAAAAAGGTATTTCTATGATAACCAGTTGGTTAATTTGTTTTAAATATATATATTCGTCGCATTTATTTGGCGAAATTTAAATAAAAGATAGGCTATTTTGTTTTCTAAATATACTTGCTATATTTGCGCCCCTTTAGAAAACAGGATACACAAAAATAATTCTTTAGGGAATTAAAACTGAGAATGAACAATCAATTAACACCAGAAATAATAATCGGGATTATTACAGCCTATTTTGTGCTGTTAATGATCATCTCTTATTTCACGGGTAGGAATTCAGATAATGCAGACTTTTTTGTTGCTGGACGCCAGTCGCCTTGGTATTTAGTAGCATTTGGTATGGTCGGTGCTTCCTTATCGGGGGTCACCTTTATTTCCGTTCCAGGCTGGGTGGAGGCGAGTCAGTTTTCCTATATGCAAATGGTTTTTGGCTATTTGTTAGGGTATGTAGTGATTGCTACGGTGTTGATGCCGATGTATTATCGGATGAATTTAACCTCCATTTACACTTATCTAGAAGACAGATTTGGGGTGTCTGCCTATAAAACAGGCGCTGGTTTCTTCTTACTTTCCCGAACGATACAAGCTTCTTTTCGATTATACTTAGTGGCGATTGTTTTGCAGCAATTTGTCATGTCTGCCTTTGGAATTCCGTTTTGGGGAACGGTAATGATAACGATTGTTCTTATCTGGATATATACTTTTCAAGGAGGTATCAAGACGATTGTGGTGACGGATACGCTACAGACTTTCTGTATGTTAGCTGCGGTAGGATTGACTGTGTGGGCAATTAGTGACAAATTAAGTCTTTCTTTTGGCGAGGTTTTTAATACAGTTAGCGACAGTCAATATGGACAATTATTCTTTTTTGAAGGTGGTTGGAGTGACCCTAAAAACTTCTTCAAACAATTTTTAGCGGGTGCATCCATAGCGATTGTGATGACGGGTTTAGACCAAGATATGATGCAAAAAAACCTGAGTTGTAAAAACATTGGGGATGCACAAAAAAATATGTTTTGGTTTAGTGTAATCTTAGTTTTAGCTAATTTGCTCTTCTTAACTTTAGGGGTATTATTATTCACTTATGCCAACCAAGTAGGAATAGATATTCCTGAAAAGAAAGATTTATTATATCCAACGATAGCACTACACCATTTATCTCCTACCATAGGCATCGTCTTTATTTTAGGTTTAATCGCAGCAGCTTATTCTAGTGCGGATTCTGCTTTAACTGCTTTGACGACTTCTTTCTGTGTGGATTTCCTAGGTTTTGAAAAAAGTGAGGAAGCAGAAGCGGATAAGAAAAAAACGCGTTTTAAAGTACATATTGGTTTTTCTGTAGTCCTCTTTTTTGTTATTCTTGCCTTTTGGTTTATTAATGACGATTCCGTTATTTCTGCCATCTTTACTGCAGCGGGTTATACTTATGGCCCCTTATTAGGTTTATATGCTTTTGGTTTCTTTACGGGACGTAAGATTGTGGATAGATTTGCGCCTGCGGTTTGTATTGCTGCACCCATCTTAACCTATATCATTAACGCTAATTCAGAATTACTTTTATTTGGGTATAAATTTGGATTTGAATTATTGATTTTGAATGGCTTATTGACATTTTTAGGCTTGTTGGGTATTTCTTATGCTACTGTTCCTAATCCAGAAGATACTCAAATTACAGAATAGCACTTATCAATTCTTTCGTATAATCCGACTGAGGATTTTCATAAATTTTATCAGCATCCCCAATTTCCACCATCTTCCCATCCTTCATCACCATAATTCGGTCACTAATAAACTGCACAACCGAAAGGTCGTGTGAAATAAAAATATAAGTCAACTCAAATTTTTCCCGCAAATCAATTAATAAATTTAAAATTTGTGCTTGGATAGAGACATCCAAAGAAGAGACACATTCATCGCAGATAATAAATTCAGGTTGCAAGGCTAAAGCACGAGCAATACAAATTCGTTGTCGTTGCCCACCAGAAAATTCATGAGGAAAGCGCATAAATTGGTCGGCACTTAAACCAACCGTTTCTAATAATTCAATCGTTTTTTCTTTATACTGTTTTTCATTCTTCCAAAGTCGATGGACTTGCATCGGTTCCATAATCGCTAAGCCAATAGGTTGCGTAGGATTGAGGGAGCTATAAGGATCTTGAAAAATGATTTGCATCTTTTTACGGAGTGTTTTCCAAGCATCCTCGGCTGCGGTTAATAAATTCTGTTGATTATAAATAATTTGACCAGCGCGTGCTTTTTCTAAACCTAAGATAGTCCGCCCCAAAGTAGACTTACCACAACCAGATTCACCGACTAGACCAAAAGTTTCCCCTTTAAAAACGTCAAAACTCACATCGTCAACTGCTTTGACAAAACTGGTTGTTTTACCCCAAAAGTTCTTTTTTGCGGGATACCAAGTAGCTAAATTTTGTACGGTTAGAATAGGCTTTCCAGTATATATCTTTTCTTTTCTAGCGGCAATACTTTGGGCATCGACTAGCGCAGGCGTTTCGATTTTTCCTGTTTCAAATCCTTCAACCGTTGGTAGTCGTTTTAAATGCTGATTAAGAGAAGGACGACAAGCCAATAAGCCTTGTGTATAAGGATGTTGTGGATGATTAAAGATAGTATCGACTGTTCCATTTTCTACTATCTTTCCCTTTTTCATCACTAAGACTCGGTCAGCTATAGATTTTATAACCCCTAAATCATGAGAAATAAATAGAATGGATAGTTGATAAATGGCTTTTAATTCATTCAATAATTCTAAAATACCTTTTTGTACCGTTACATCCAAAGCCGTAGTTGGTTCGTCTGCAATCAATAGGGTAGGGCGACAAGAAAGCGCCATGGCAATCATAATCCGTTGCTTCTGTCCACCCGAAAGTTGATGCGGATAAGCCGAAAAAATTCGCTCTACATCAGGTAATTTTACTTGCTCAAATAATTCTAAGGTTGTCTTTTTAGCAACCGAAAAAGTCGTTTTTTGATGTAATTGAATGGCTTCTATCACTTGTTGTCCGCAGGTCATCACAGGGTTTAAAGAAGTCATGGGTTCTTGAAAAATCATGGCAATTTGACTACCTCTAATTTGTTCAATTGTTCCTTTTGGTAATTGCGTGAGGTCAATAGGTTGACCATCGTTAGCCGTATGATTTGAATCGAATTGTATCTCCCCGTATGGGACATCCGCTATTTTAGGCAATAACTGCATAATAGACAAAGCCGTAATACTTTTACCAGAACCAGATTCGCCTACGATACCAATGGTTTCGCCTTTTTTTAGCGTAAAACTATTATTATCGACTGCTTTTAAAATGCCACTTTCCGTTGGGAAATGGATGGAAAGGTTATTAACTGCTAGAAGGGTGTCGTTCACGTTAGGATGTCTTTTAAACTAAGAGAAAGATGAGGTAATACCGTTGAGGGGATGAGTTCTGTTTCGGAAACTTTCTTAGTTAATTTAAGCTTTCCTTTTTTATTATCAATATGCGTAATTACGGGTTGCCCTTTTTTATTTCTAAATAGAAGTTGCCCTTTAATAAGTAGGAAGGGATCCTTACCTAAAATACGGTCAAAATCCGCATCATAAGTGGGTAAGGAAAAAGGAATATTTTGTTGTTCAACAAATTTGGTCATAATTTGACTTTTTTCAAAGTTACTATTTTTTTCAAACTATTTCTTTTGTAAATCAACCGCCACTTCAATTATTTCCTCCATTAAATCCCGAATATGCGACGCAGCAGTTAAAGGATTAATAACCGTTAAGCGTAAATAACGAACGCCTTTTACCTCCGAAGAAGTGATATAAAAATTACCTCTTTGTACAATTTCGTTACGCAAAGTCAATTGAAATTCATTTCCCGTTCCAAATTTGATATATTGAAAGCAAAGAATATTAGACTCTGGAACATAAGGGCAATTAAAATCAGCATGCTCGTTAATAATTTGCCGAAATTGTCGGGTATTTTGATATTGATTGTCAATGAAATTAGCCATGCCTTGTTCGCCTTCTGCGGCTAAGACCCAAAATAATTTAGTACCAATGCCTGCTTTGGTACATTCCAGAGAATGGGTAATGGTATCTCGACCAATGGCTTCTTTATCGTGAAAAAGGTAGCTGCCTTTTTGTTGAAAAGTAGTATTTAAGGTCTGGTAATCTTTAAATAAAACGGCAGCACAAAGGGTAGAAGTTTGCATCATTTTATGGGTGTCCCAAACTAAGGAATTCGCTCTTTTTACCCCTTTTAAGAAATGTCGCTCTGTGGGAGAAACTAAAGCACTTGCCCCATGTGCACCATCCACATGAAACCACAAGTCATTTTCTTTACAAAAATGACCAATTTCATCTATCGGGTCATATAGTCCCGTGGATGTTGCACAAGCATTGGCAACCACCGCCATAACTCTTTTGCCGGCTTCTTTGGCACGCTGATAGACGGGCATTAAGTCTTCTGGTTTTAAAACTTCCCAATCATTGACTGCAACAGGTAGCATTGCTTTTTTACCCATGCCCATAATAGAAATAGCCCTAGCAATGGAATAATGTGCGACTTCCGACCCTAAAACAACCAAATCATTTGGTGCACCTTCCACCCAAGCATCGGGCGAAATAGCTGCTCTTGCAGCCAACAAAGCCGTTAAATTAGCAGCCGAACCACCATGGGTTAAAATACCGCCGCCATTTCCTGCGATTGTTTCCATATCCGATAATTTCATTCCTTTAAACCAGCCTACTTTTGCTAGCATCCAATTTACAATCACTTGTTCTATAGCAATAGTGGAAGGGCTCATTTCGTACATAGAGGCTGGACTATTAATCACTCCATGAATGAAGTCTGCCATTCCAGAAGCTACATGCGGAACGGCTACTTGATGTCCTATATAATGTGGGTGATGCAAGTGTTGCGTATTGGGTAAGTAAGCGTCTAAAAAACCACCAGCAGCTTGTGGTGTAAATCCACCCGTTTGAATCCATTTTTCTAGCTGCATTAATTCTGCTAATTCAGCGATTGGTTTTTGTACCAAAACTTTACCTTGACCAGCTTGGCTTTTTGATAAATAGTCTGCTAATTTTTCGACGACAACATTAGCGACCGCTTTAAACGCTTTTGGATTATTCTTCATTGATTGTAAGTATAGAGGATTAGATAGTCCCTAAATGAAAAGAATATTTTCTCGATTAAAAATACCAACACAAAAGTAAAAAATTAGCCAACTTTGAAGTACTAATTTACAAGCTATTTCCTCGTTTAAATACTCCAGAATTATTTAACAATCAAACTTATTTAGTTTTAACGATCTATACATTTTTGAATACGCCATCTTTTTCCTACCTTTAGTTATCATAAAACAAAAATACCTCCCTTTCCCTTAATTTCCCTCCAATTAAGTGACCTATTTTACAATCACAGCAAACACACTACACAACATGAGAAAACTAAACATTTTGTCAATCCTATTTATAGGGTTGATTATCGCCGTTTTTTTACTAACAAATTGGGGGTTTAAACTCACCGAAGAAAAGAATCAATTCTACGAAGAAAATCAGGTCTTAACCCAACAAATTTCCGCTTTAGATGAATTAAAGAACGATCTCAAAGAAGAAGTAGATACTTTGATGAATACCTATAATCAAGCAACTAAAGAAAAGGAAGTATTAGAAAAATTATTGCGAAAGACGAAGCGTAAATTAGCAAGTACGAATAATGAATTTCAGCAATTTAGAATGGAGTCCGCAACTGCTATCCAATCTTTAAAAGAGAGTATTCATCGTTTAGTCAAAGCAAAATCCACTTTAGAAAAAACGATTCAAGCCACAGAAAAAGCAAATAATACCTTATTAGACCAAGCTGGAATAGACCGAATGGTTTTTAAGAAAATAATGTATGGTTCGGGAGATCAAACAGTTGCCTTTAAAGCTTTGCAGCGAGAATTTGCAGCGGTTCAGGAAAAAAGAGAAGAAGCTGCCAGAGAAAGAGCGGTTAGAAAGATAAAATCAAATCAGCGACCTAAAAGTATTGATAGAAAAGTATTAAGGGCAACTGCTTTTAGAACAGAAACAGAAATGAGAAGCGGTAAGATTACCGCTAAGGCTAAAAGGGTCAAACGAATAGTCGTAAGTTTTGATTTTCAAGATATACCAACTGACCAGTTAGGAGAACAAGAATTATATTTAGTGATAAAAGATGGTAAAAAGAAATTATTAGATAAAAATGCACCAACGGTAAAAGTGCGAATAAAAGGATTGCTGCAAGAACTAAGAGTCATTAAAACTAAAAAAGTGGACTTGCAAACAGCAAAAAGAATCTTTTTTAAATTTGATGTATTAGAGCGTTTGGAAGCGGGATACCACAAAGTGGAAGTCTATGCAAAAAGTGGGTTGTTGGGTAAGACTAGTTTTCGAGTAGAGTAGAGAGAAATTAGAGGTTAAGGGAAGTTATTAGAAGTTATTTGATAGAGCGACTAAAATGGGGAGCAGTCATAATAACTTCTAATAACACAAAGTAATAATCTCAATAACTTCTTATTTACCGCTTCAAACTAAAAATAAGCGAAATAACATGAGAGTAAGTTTGATTGCGCTGTTCGCCAACATCGGTGAAAGCGTAATCAATGCTAAACTGCTGGATTTTTAGACCAACACCTAAATTAGGCTGAATGGTTAAGAAATTTTGTGTATCAAAATTGCTTTCCTTTTGAAAATTATTGACGCCTAATCTAAAGAAGACTAAATCTTTAAAATCTAATTCTGCTCCAATAGCTAGGTCTAAACTGACTGGGTCGGCACTAATTAAGGTATTCCTTTTTCCATCAGTTGTTGCAATCCAGTCCATTTCTACTAATAAGTTCCAATTATCATTCAGTTCAAAAGGACGAGCTACGCCAAGCGTTATTTGAGGACTTGTTTTTTCTACGGAATTAATGGGTAAATCATTACCAGAAAAAGATAAAACGGCTTTTTCGGCATCAGATAAACTAAAAGACCAAGCATTAAAGGTATTTGTTGCATCTTTTACGACTAAACCCAACCGCCATTTTTTACCAACATATAATACAGCAGCATCTAGGCCAAACCCCCAAGAAGTCGCAAAAGAGCCAATTTGCCGATAAACAATTTTAGCATTTCCGCCGACATATAAATTTCCTTTTTTTGTAGTTATTTTTTGCGCATAACTCCCTAAGAAAGCATAGTCAGCAGCAGAGAAAGGAACAATATTATCATAATTGATGGTGCCATCGGCTTCAAAAAGACTTAAGGTATTTGGAATATCGTCGATACCAAAACGAATAAGGGATAAGCCAAATTTTCTATCTTTTTTAGATAATGGTAATACTGCTCCTAAATAATCGAATTTGGCTACACCCGCAAATTGCTCGGTGTGCATGGCACCAAATTGAGGACCATCTAATTCTAGCGCACCTAAAGCAGCAGGATTCCAGTAACTGGCAAAAACTGAATTAGTACTAGCTATATTAGCATTGCCCATTCCTCTAGCTCTAGCGCCAATACCTATAGATAAAAATTCGTTAGAATACTTTTGACTAAAAAGATCAGTTAAACCGGTAAAGGTAATAAGTAGGAAGAAACTATATTTGATAAAATTCATTAAATGCAGTAAGGTTTGTATAGTATATATTTACTCTAAAAACGGAAAACCCATTAGGTTATTCTCAAAAGATTGTCTTTAACAGCACAAATAAAAGAAAAAAATTACAGGATGACCTACTTTCCTACCTTTTTGCCCTTTTACCTCTAAACCTTGCTACCTTACTAAACATGCCTATCCTTAAAAACAATTCCATGTGCTTCTAATTCTTGTAATAGAGGTTCATAAACCGCTTTTTGCATAGGCGCTTCCATCCCCAATTCTTTAACTTCGCCAGTCATTACTTTTTTGAGCATAATTGCCATTGGTAAACCGACCACCTTAGACAAAGCCGTATTTTCGCCATTTTCTCCTGTTAATTGCAAAGTAGAAATTAAAGTCTTTCGTTCGCCCTCTAAGATATAGTCATATTCATGCTGCATGATAATAACATCTTTTTCGGTAGGTTTGAGCGACCATTTATCTAATAAAACGGTTTCTAGTAATAAGGCAGGCGTAGCTCTTGAAAATTTAATTCTTCTTTTACTAAATAGACCAAGCCATTCCAACTGTTTCATAACTTTAGAAAAGGGAGTTACACCTAACTTATTCGACATTCTCTCTTTGACAGATCCTCCAGGTTCATCCTGTAAATAAGCTTCCATCCATTCATGGAAAGACATTTTTTCAGAATCTAAAATAGGGTAAGAACCATCGGTCAATCCAATTTGGATTAAGGCATTCCAGCCATCACAAAATCCAGGATAGCGCAAAGTTGCTCTATAAATATTGGGCACATCGTTTAAACCATATGTTTTTTTATACAATAAAGAATCTCGATTGGCATAAGCTTCCAATTCTCCAAAGCCATCAATATTGACCGTTTTGTAAGTTTGAAAGAGTCGATGATAAGGAATATATTTTTTCTTGCCTTTTTCTAAATATTGAGCAGTTCCTTGGCCCATTAAAACCAAGTTTCTAGGATTCCAGGTAAATTTGAATTTCCAAGGATTGTCTTTTAAGTATTGAGGAGCGACTAAGCCTCCACCATAAGAACGGAAATTGACGACTTTTCCTCCTTTTGCTCGAATATCATCTAATCTTTTTTTAGCGGCAATATGTTCTAATCCAGGATCTAATCCTCGGTTTCCTGTAAACACCAATTCTCTATCTCTTGCTTCATCCCCAAGTCGATACATCTCTCTAGAAATATAGGAAGAAGTAATAAAAGGTTTTTGAAATTTAATGCAATCGTGCGCTACTTCCAAATGCAAATGAGCGGGTAATAAAGAGATGACGGCATCTGTTCGTGCTAAATGGTCTTTTCTGTCATTATTTTTAGAAACATCTAGCCAGATAGCTCTGGCATTTGGATGATTTTTTACTTTTGCTTTTGCTAATTCAAGATTAGCATCTGCTACGGTAATAAACCAATTATGAGTAGCTGCTGCTTTACACAAATAATTGATTAAAGCAGAGGAAGAACGACCAGCACCTATGACAAGAATATTATTCATTTTCTTTAATTTAGCACTATATTAACTTAAAATTTAACTAGATTGATTTAGAATAAGGAATTCGTTCTACAAAGGCTCAATATAAAGACAAATAGTTAAGAATAGCAAAGTTTTGTTTGGTACTTTTACATTAATTTCACGCATTTTAGTTCGGTAGATAGAAAAATAATCATTAAACATGAAGCAAAAAAAATTAGTATTGACATGGGAAGAAGTTCAGGAATTGGCAGATTTAGTTCCTGTAGAGGCCGCACTTTTAAACTTGGCGACCGCCAGCTTAAAACACGCTTATGCACCTTACTCTAATTTTCATGTTGGTGCAGCTATTTTATTAGAAAGTGGTGAAATGCTTGGCGGTAGTAATCAAGAAAATGCGGCTTATCCAATGTGCCTTTGTGCAGAGCGAGTAGCCTTATCAGCGGCGGCATCCCAGCATCCAAATATAGTTATTAAAACAATGGCGATTACAGTAAAAGCACCCAATCAAGTTATTGGACAACCTGCCATGCCTTGTGGTTCTTGTAGACAAGCATTATGCGAAAAAGAATACCAACAAAAACAGGCAATTCGATTAGTAGTTAGAGGAGAAAAAGGAAGCATATATTGCTTCAAATCAGCCAAGGATATTTTACCTTTTTCTTTTGATGCTAGTTTTCTCTAAAAAAAATGAACATCCTAGTTGCAATTCTCGTTACTATTTTGCAAACTTAGCGTCATAAAAAAGCGTTTTACAGATAAGATAAGCTTTGCTTACTCAGTTATATTAAAAAAAACAGCAAACATCACCGTAAATATTAATTAATATTGAAAATTATTACTTCCCAATTTTTTATTACCCTTATATTTGCAATTCTTTTTATCACTAGACTTGATGACTTCCACAAGTTGTCTCAAAACAAACGAATAACTTATCTAAGTATTCCCTTAATTATCATGTCATTAAGTCACATCAAAAAATCTTTAAAAATTTATGTTAGAAGGTACTGTTAAATGGTTTAGCCTAGAGAAAGGCTATGGATTCATCAAGCGCAAAGGCGGCGGAAAAGATGTATTTGTGCATATCAATGAAGTATTAGAATCAGGCTACAAAACACTTTATGAAAAAGAAGAAGTAGAGTTTGAAATAGTAGAAAATGAGAGAGGACAGATTTGTGCGAGAAATATTGATGCGTATGAATATGTCGATGAATAAATAATTGTTTGGTTATCAACCAAGACAAAGAAAGACCGTACGGAAAGCGTAAGGAGTACCAAATAATGATATTGTTAAATTGTTGATTTAACTAGATAAAGAGTTACAACAATTTAACACTATTGTTTAATGTATACTAGTAGTAAATCGAATCTGGTACGACCGATTTTTATCACACCTTCCCTATCTTCTATAGCATTAACATCTGATTAACAAAAATTCAAACTTCATAAGATACACTACGAATGTCTTGGTATTACCTTTGTAATAGATAATACAAAAACAACGTTTTAATTCCGATTATTTTCGGAATAAAAAATGTTATTTTTGCATTTTTTGCAAATGTATTCTTTGAGACAAATATGGTAAATAAAAGAACAGAAGTCACTTGATTCCGTTAATACAATTGAATTGACTCCTGCTTCTAATTTATCTTATTACTTAAGGAATCAATATTTTATAATCACACAAATTAAAGTTAAAATGAAATTAAGAATTGCTATTTTAAGCCTTATGGCAGCAAGTTTATTCATGGTTGCTTGTGGTGGCGGTGACGCTTCTGTAAGAGAGGAAGCTAAGAGAGCTATCCAAGCTAATCCAACACCAGCTGCACCAGCTACTCCAACAGCAACACCAGCAACACCAGCTGCACCAGCAGGCCCAACAACTACTATGTCTTTTGACAACTTAGAGTATGATTATGGTACAATCACTTCTGGTGAGAAAGTACAATATGCTTATAAGTTTAAGAATACAGGTTCTGAGCCATTAATCATTAGCAACGCTAAAGGTAGCTGTGGATGTACTGTTCCTGAGTGGCCAAAAGAGCCAATTGCTCCAGGTGCAACTAGTGAAATTTTAGTTCAATTTGATTCTAGTAACAAGAGCGGTAACCAATCTAAGCGAGTTACATTGACTTCTAACACTAATCCTGCTCAAACATTTTTGACTATCAAAGGTGTGGTAAATAAGGCAGAAGAAGCAAAGTAATTACTTGATTTTAGCAAATAGTATTTATAGGATAATACTATTCTCAAAACAAGTTTACTATGAAAAATACCGTATTCAATTTATTGAATACGGTATTTTTTTGTCAAAAACGACCGAATCCTAAAAGAAATAGCGAGCATACTAAATAGAGACCCAACAATTTTTCGTTATTTTGCATCTTTAAGCCATAATAGCGGACAAGTAATTTATTAAAAGTGATGAATAGCTTGACCGGATTAAAAAAGTAGCCAATAGAAATGCAACTAATAGATACGCATACACACTTATATGTGCAGCAGTTTGAAAACGATCGAGCTGCTACTTTTGAAAGAGCGATAGCCGCAGGGGTAGAAAAATTTTATTTACCAGCCATTGATAGTGAAACGCATGAAGCAATGTTGGCACTTGAAGCAGAATATCCTGAGCGTTGTTTGGCGATGATGGGCTTACACCCATGTTCTGTAAAAGCAGATTATGAAAAGGAGTTAAAAATAGTAGAGGATTGGATTGGTAAACGACATTTTTGTGCAATTGGAGAAATCGGCATTGATTTGCATTGGGATACTACTTTTTTTGAAGAACAAAAAGAAGCATTCATCAGACAAATTAATTGGGCCAAAGATTTAGATGTGCCAATTGTCATTCATTCCAGAAAATCTACTTGGGAAGTCATAGAAATATTGCGAGCAGAAAAAAGTGCTAAGCTACGAGGTATTTTTCATTGCTTTGGCGGAACAGTAGAAGAGGCGCAAGCAATTATTGATTGTGGTTTCCATTTAGGAATAGGAGGTGTCTTGACCTTTAAAAAATCGGGGCTTGATAAAACGATGGAAGCAATTGATTTAGAATACATTGTCTTAGAAACAGATTCGCCTTATTTAGCACCATCCCCATATCGGGGAAAACGTAATGAAAGTGCTTATGTGAAATTGGTTGCAGAAAAATTAGCGTGTATAAAAAAAATGGATATATCCGAAATTGCAAGGATTACGAGTGAAAATGCGCAAAAAATATTTGTAGATTCAACAAAAGAAGCACTTTTATTTGGTAAGGCTAGGTGATTTAAAACAGAATTACTACTTTAGTGCCGATTTTGAAGGAAATCACTCAATTTTAAGCAGGTAAAATTAAATAGGTAAATTTATTTTTTCCTATTACTTAAGCGATAAATAATTGAAAAACCGCTAATTATATAGCTCAAATAAAACTAAGCAATTAAGTTTTTCAAATTTATTTTGTTTTATAATATTATTTTGCAATATTTACGCCCTGAAAAAATAGTATTTTATATTTTTATATTTAAATCAGTTTCAATAAGTATAATTGGAAGAAAGATTTAATTTATTGAAATAGCCTAAATACTTAAAGTGAAAAGCGGCTAATAAGTCAACGGAGAGGTGTCCGAGTGGCTTAAGGAGCACGCTTGGAAAGCGTGTGTATGTCAAAAGCGTACCGAGGGTTCGAATCCCTCTCTCTCCGCTAAAGAATAGAATCTATTCTTTTGTGGTCAAAAGCTGAAAAGTCAGCATAAATCTGAAAATAAAAGATAAACACATAACCAAAACATAGTAGCAAGCACTACCATCATTTAGGTTTTAGTCTTTAGATTTTATTTTCACACTAAACTGGAAATCTGAAAGATGATGATATAGGTCGAAATTAGTATAGTTTTTTGTAAAAGAATGTGTAAAATATTGAAATGTAAAATATAGTAAATCTGCTATTTTTACATTTACAATTTTACATTTTAAGTTTTGCATTTCCTTACCTTCCTTTAATTTATCTTTCTTTTTTTGAATAAATCATTAACAAAATTTAACTTTAAACTTTAGCAAAATCTTACTGACTATGCGAAAATTTATTGCTCTTCTGCTGGTATTCGGTCTGTTTACAATTGATGCGATGGCACAAGCAGAACCAACTGGTTTTCAGATCCTAAAGGAAAAATTCATTGAAGGAGACTGGAGATTTATGAGTTTAGTATTAGTATGTTTAATCTTAGGATTAGCATTCTGTATTGAGCGTATTATTACATTGAATGTTGCAACAACAAATACAGATGCGTTGTTAGCAAAAATCGATGAAAACCTTAAGGAAGGTAACTTAGAAGGTGCTAAGGAAGTGTGTAAATCAACTCCTGGCCCAACTGCAAGTATCCTTTATGAAGGTCTTAAGAACGCAGGCGATGGTCCTGAAGCTGTTGAAAAAGCAGTTGTATCTTATGGTAGCGTACAAATGGGTCTTTTAGAAAAAGGCTTAGTATGGATTGCCTTATTTATCGCTATTGCACCGATGCTTGGTTTCATGGGTACGGTAATTGGTATGATTCAAGCATTCGACCGTATTCAAGCGGTGGGAGATTTATCTCCATCAGTTGTAGCAGGTGGTATCAAGGTCGCCTTATTAACAACTGTATTTGGTTTGATTGTAGCGATTATTCTTCAAATCTTTTATAATTACATTATCTCTAAAGTAGATAGTATTGTAGGAAAGATGGAAGAAGCTTCTATTGCCTTAGTAGAGGTAATGGATAGTAATAATGTATTTAAGTAGTAGAAATCGTGCAATTGTAAAAGGTTGTCAGGTTTATTAGACCGCTTAGTCGGTTTTGCTATCAAAAATATTGGTTAAGCTAGTGCTGAGTAAGCACTAGCATAACCATCTTTTTTCTCTTTAAAATAGGAAAAAGCATTATTTAAATCAATCATTAAAAAGATCAAATCATGTATAAATTTCTAGCCAAAAATGGCCAGTTAGTTGCATTTGGTGCGGGTGTCTTAATTACAGCGGGCTTTTTAGCAGGTGTATTAGGAGGCATTGAGGATTTTATGGCAACTGCTGAAGATCAGAGAAATCAATCCAATATTTTTAATTTTGGATTATATGCAGTTATAGGGCTTACTGTTTTAGGCTTTGTAGCAGCTTTAGGCTTTGGTTTATTTCAAACATTATCTAATCCAAAAGGAGCTATTAAAGGTATTGCAGGATTAGCATTAATTGCTGGTATGTTCTTCGTAGGACAAGCTTTAGCTGGTGATGATTCACAAGGCGTTACAGACGCATTAGCTGAATTTAATGTGACACCAGGTCAGAGTTCAATCATCAATGGTTCTATTATTGGTGCAGCTATTCTAGCTGGATTAACAGCAGTAGCCTTTGTAGGTGGAGAATTAATGAGCTTCATTAGAAATGCGAGAAGTTAATTAATCCTTTTAGGTTTAAATAATTTAAAAAATAATAGATAATGGGAAAGAAAAGTGCAAAAAGTAGACTCTCCAATGAAATCAATGCGGGCTCTATGGCAGATATCGCCTTCTTGTTACTCATTTTCTTCTTAGTAACCACTACAATTGATGTAGATAAAGGGGTACTGGTAAAGTTGCCGCCATGGTCTGACGAAGAGCCAGATATTACAAAACTGAATAAGCGAAATGTGTTCTCAGTTTTGGTAAATGCTCAAAACCAGTTATTGGTAAGAGGAGAGCCTACAAAAGTAGATGACTTAAAAGAACGTACTAAGGAGTTTATTGCAAATCCTCTGAAAAGAGAAGATTTATCAGAATCTCCTAATAAGGCGATTATTTCTCTTAAGAACGACCGAGGGACAAAATATGGCACCTATTTGGAAGTATATAACGAGGTGAAAGCAGCTTATTCTGAATTATGGGATGAGGAGTGTCAACGTAAATATAATCAACCTTACAGTGACAATCTTCCATTAGCCATCAGAAAGGAAATTAGATCTAAGTTCCCTTTAGTAATTTCTGAAGCAGAACCAACAAACTTTGGTGAAGAATAATTAGCCTTTGTCGAAAAGCTACCATTATTTTAATTACCGAAAAAAAATGTAAATTATGTCAAAATTTTCTGACAAGGGATCGAAAGAACCACCTAAGGTGTCAACGGCATCTTTACCGGATATTGTTTTCATGCTTTTATTCTTCTTTATGGTGACCACCGTATTAAGAGATGCGGAATTAAAAGTAGCGGTTCAACTTCCTTTTGCAACAGAACTAACTAAGCTAGAACAGAAATCTTTGGTACATTACCTCTATGTAGGTAAACCAACAAAGAAATACCAAGCTTTGTATGGAACGAGTCCTACATTACAGCTTGGCGATAAAATTTCAAATATCAATGATATTCCAATTTTTATTGAAAAACATAAAATCAAGGTGAATGAATCTCAACATGGTAGAATTACTTCTTCTCTTAGAGTAGACGGAAATGTTACGATGGGGATTGTGCAGGATGTGAAAACAAAACTGCGTAAATCTAATCAGTTGAGAGTCAATTATTCTGCAAAAGTAAAGCAGCAATAATACTAAACCAGCTTGGTTTAAAAAGGGATAAGTACATTGATACTTATCCCTTTTTGTATTTTACATTATCATTTAGTGCTACTTTAAGAAGACAGACCGTCAATTAGATTGACTGTAAGAAGTGATATTAGAGACCAATCCAATTAAAGAAGGGACAACAATTTTTTTAAAATGCTGGTATCTATTTTTTTTGAGTAAGATAACTTATTACCTGCCATTATTACCTTGAAAGCCGATTTAGCTCAATTCTTTGTCAAATAATTTTTAATAAGTGCTTTATTTATTATAAGAAAACCCTTATCTTTGCAGTCGATTTCGGAAAAAATAGAAAATAAATAGAAAATAAATAAAAATAGATATGAAAAAAGATATCCATCCAAAAGAATATAGAGCTGTTGTATTTAAAGATTTTTCTGCTGATCATGCTTTTTTAGGAAAATCTTGTGCTAATACAAAGGATACTATCCAGTGGGAAGACGGAAACGAATACCCATTAATCAAACTAGAAATCTCTAGCGCTTCTCACCCGTTTTTTACTGGTAAGATGATGTTTGTCGATACTGCGGGTAGAATTGATAAATTCAATAAGAAATTTTCAAAGTTTGCAAGTAAAACTAAAGCACCTGAAGCTGAATAGTAGATAAATAATTTTCATTGCAAATTTTTGTTTTTATAAAGGAAAACGCCTCAGTTGATTCAGCTGAGGCGTTTTCCTTTATAGCCTTTTTCCTAAAGAAAAGGCGTTGTAGTTATGTTTTGTTGATTTTAAAGGAATTCTTACAAACTAAAATTACTTTTTATTCGTATTTATAGGGTATTAAGTATTTTGACAAAATTAAATATAAACCATTTTAGATTTTAGGTATCGGGCATCAGGTATCAGGTGTGATGCAATTACGGTTAGCCTGACACCTAATACTTAAAAACAGATACGATTTTAATAAATTTGTCAAAAATAATTTTTAACTACTATATCCCTACATGAAGAACATTATTTTATTCGATAATGAAGCTAGAGAACAGTTACTCCCTTTAACTTTTACCCGTCCAGTTGGTGAATTAAGGGTGGGCATAATGACTATTAGAGAGAAATGGGAAAGAAGTCTAGGAGGAAAGGTTTCTTTCTTAACACAAGATTATTTAGCCAAAAAATATCCGATTCATATAGAAGCGGAAAATTTTGTTATTGATGGAAGTGTTATACCCACGCCTGAATTGACGAGATTGGTTGCTCAATTAGATTTGAATGAAGCCTTGATGGATGGGGATGATTTTATAGCTGCCAAAGTGACCAATGACCAAATCATTCATTTGATAAATAATGAACCCATTGCTGCATTAGAAGGGATAGATATCGAAGGCACACCATTCCTGAAAATAAGACATACTTGGGACTTATTTCGATATAATAAAACGGCTATTCAATTAGATTTTGTTGCTTTGACAAAAAAAAGAAAGTCTGCACCCATTAGTGCTACGAATACCATTATTAACAAACACCAAATCTTTGTTGAAGAGGGGGCTAAAGTAGAATGTAGCGTATTAAACGCTACAGGTGGACCAATCTATATAGGGAAAGATGCAGAAGTAATGGAAGGCTGTTTAATCAGAGGGGCTTTTGCCTTATGTGCCAATGCTACGTTAAAGATGGGGGCTAAAATATATGGCCCTACGACTATTGGACCGCATTCTAAATTTGGGGGAGAGGTTAAAAACTCTGTTGTTTTTGGCTATTCCAATAAGGCACATGATGGTTATTTAGGCAATTCCGTAATAGGGGAGTGGTGTAATTTAGGAGCGAATACCAATAATTCCAATATGAAAAATAATTACTCTACCGTAAAGGTTTGGAATTATGAATTGGAAGCTTATGATAATTCAGGAGAACAATTCTGTGGCTTAGTCATGGGCGATCATACGAAATGTGGGATTAATACCATGTTGAATACTGGAACGGTTACAGGCATATTTGGGAATATTTTTGGTGCTGGATTTCCAGCAAAATTTATTCCATCCTTTACTTGGGGCGGAGTAGACGAATTGGTTACTTACCGATTAGAGAAAGCCTTAAAAGTGGCAGAAAAAGTATACCAACGGAGAAATATCCCTTTTAATGAGGTCGAGCAAAATATAATTAGAACAATCTTTGAACAAACTCATAAATATCGTAGTTGGGAGGTGGAGACTGCATTAGTGGAGGATAAACAGACGGTAACATTTTCTAAAAGTTAAAAGACCATCAACTTGACCATTCCGATTTGGAAAAAATATTTAAGTTATTTTTTTGAGTTACATATGGAAAGCGCACCAAGTGAAATTAATCCGCATTTATATGTAAGCCTTAGTCGTGGCAGGTATCAATTATCTACCGCAAATGCTATCTATTCCTATGCAGATTTATACGATAATTTCACCCTTACCTTCCAACAAATAAAATTAGCTCCAACGATTAAGGACGTATTAATTCTTGGTTTTGGCTTGGGAAGTATTCCCTATATGCTAGAGAAAAAATTTGCTAAACAATATCATTATACCGCAGTAGAAATAGACGAAAATGTACTATATTTAGCTAATAAATATACGGTACCTGAACTAAGTTCTCCGATCACCATGATGCCCGCCGATGCTTTTGCCTTTGCGCATTATTGCCATGAACGTTTTGACCTCCTTTGTATGGATGTATTTTTAGATGACACCGTTCCAGAGAATTTTGAAACGGAGCATTATTTACAACAATTGGGGAATTTATTAAATCCCAATGGCATCTTACTCTTCAATAAATTAGCGGCTACTAAAAAAGATAGAGACCAAGCAGCTGTGTTTTTTGAGTTATTTAAGAAAGTCTTTCCCAATGGGACTTATTTGGAGGTGAATGGGAATTGGATGTTGATTAATGATAAAAGGTTTGTTACAGCTACCCACATTTCTTGATAAATTTCATCCATTTTATGTAAATGATAGAAGCCATTCCTTTAATTAAAGGTGAAAATCAGTAGCAATTCAAATAATGTTAGAAGTTCAAACGCAAAAAGTAACTTGTTTTTTATATACTGTGTATAGTGTGTTAAAAATATGAAATTTTGTATATATAATTTGTTTTTGTAATATACTTATTTTACCTTTGATATAAATCAAGAGAGGAAACAAACTCTACTTAGGTACGGAATCCAATCCAATCCAATCCATTCTCCTTTTCTTGGCATTTCTTAAATTAAAAACCGAAATATGATGCTAAACACGCAAATTCTACTTTATTAATCAACCATGAAGTAGTAAACCTTTGATTAAATTTCACTAAAAGAGAATCATTATTATTAATTTGATTTTTTCTTGATGTTACAAGAAAAGAGACTAGTTATTTGGTAGAATAATACGGTTAAAGGTAACAACTACGAATAGGTATAACTAATTAATAATATTGGTATGTGCTTTTCTTAGGTTATACGCTGAGGGTTTAGATAAATAATGCTAAAATTGTTATTTTCTGTCTATTACTACAGGAAATACAGGTATCTAATGTATAATATTTAACAACAAGTATCCTTAAAAGAATCACTCAGTAATTACAAAAAAAGAGAGACCACGATGAACCATCGAAATGGTTAGTAATCCCTCTAATGTATCGGAAAAATACGGGGACAAGATAGGTCTTTTTCTTTAATTTGTCAATAACTGATTGAGTTTGACTCTATAATAGAGTCGGTTTTAATTTATTTTTTAATTTTAAAAACTTAATCAAGTATGAAAAATTTAATTGGTTTTTTATTTGTCTCCTTGTTTGTTTTAACAAGTTTTACTGTAGGGAGTAGTTTGCAAGCTAGTGAATCTAATAGTTTTTTTTCAAGCGAGAAAATTGCTGAATTAAATGTAGATACTGAGGTAAAGAAGATAGATTGGCAAAATTTATCTGAAGAAGATTTACTAAACTTATCTGAAGAAGACTTACTAACCTTAACTAAAGAAGATTTATTAACTTTAACTAAAGAAAACTTAGTAATGGTAGGAGAACGTGGATGTATGAATGCTTGCTGGAATGCATATATGATGTGCCAAGCTGGAGGTGGGAGTAGTGCAGGTTGTTTTACCTCTTGGGCTGAATGTACATCAGCTTGTAATAATCCACAAAATTAGATTATTTACTATAACTTATCTAAAGTAAATTTTTAAGCATATTGCTTTATAGTAATAAATTGTAGGGGGGTGATTTTTTGCTTTCATATAGAGTAGAAACCATCCCCTTAAATTTCTTATTAATCATAATTATAAACTAAATAGTTGGAATCTTAGTTATGAGCTTAGTTTTCTCCAACAATCTTGATTTTATCTTACTTTTAATAAAACCTGTAGATGAAACGATTTCTTTTAATTTTAATGCTTTCTAGTTGCGAAATAGTTGTAGGTCAATCTATTACAGAGAGGTTAAAAGAGCATCAGGCCTACCCAATCGAAAAAATCTACATCAGCCATAACCAACCTTATTACGCCGCAGGAGATACCTTATACGGTAAAATTTTCTTAGTAGATGGTCGCAATCACCAATATTTTGATGGAACGCCTATCGTATATGTAGATTGGATACATGAAGATGGAGAATTGTTGGAATCGTTGATTATAAAAATTAAGGAAGGAACAGGAGATATAAGTATTCCTATGCTTCGAGATTATGGAGAAGGGCGATTTTTTCTTCGTGCGTATACCCAATACCAAAAGAATTTTGAGGAGGACTATATTTTTCAAAAAGAAATTAAAGTGATTGGAGAAACACCATTAGCTGCAGCCGAAAAAGAGCCAAATAAAAATAATTTTTCTGTCCGATTTTTTCCAGAAGGAGGAAGATTAGTAGCAGGATTAAGAGGGCATGTTGCTTTTAAAGCAGTTGATGGAGAAGGGAAGCCCATTGACCTAGCAGGTAGCATTATCAATAAAAATAAGGAGGTAGTTACTTCCTTGAAGTCTTTGAATGAAGGAATTGGGATCTTTAATTTAACGCCAGCAAGGGGCGAAAAATATCAAGCGAAAGTCAGTTGGAGGGGCGTCGATAAGGTTTTTGAGTTACCAACGATGTTAGAAAAAGGGTATACCTTAAAAGTGAATAATCGGAAAGAAGAATATTTAACTTTGGTCTTAAATAGCAATACGAAATCTGGTTTAAAAGGATGTCGGCTAATTGGTCATCTAAGAGGGCAACCATTTTTAAATCAATCTTTTAAGACCGAAGAGACCCAACCATTATTATTGGATAAAAAAGAAATTCCTGCGGGCGTTTTACATTTCACGCTATTTGATAGTAAAGAACGACCTGTTTGTGAACGCTTGGTTTTTAATCATAATTCGACCACATCGGTTGCCGTAAATATTGAGGTACCTAGGACAGCCTATGGTACAAAAGATTTGGTGACAGGCTTAATAGAAGCTACACAGAATGGAGAAAGAATGGCAGGAGATATGACTATTTCCGTTTTTAACAAAGATGTTTTTGCAAGTAGTATGGTAGGCATCAATATTCAAAACTATTTACTCTTACAATCCGATTTAAAAGGAAAAATTAATAATATCAATCATAGGCTGTGCAAACGAGGAAAAAAAAATCCCCGTATTTTTGAGTTATGCAACTAACAGAAAAAACAGGGAAAGCGTCCAAAGGACAAACTAAAG
>Ga0208544_10000053_pt1 | contig 83696 bp, 45 predicted proteins | sample DEB08_DNA_9_FD_184526 | JGI IMG/M metagenome (GOLD analysis project Ga0208544, IMG submission 184526) | Aqueous microbial communities from the Delaware River and Bay under freshwater to marine salinity gradient to study organic matter... | ecosystem: Environmental > Aquatic > Marine > Coastal ...
GCTATACCAATGAAAGTCAGGTCAAAAGAATATTTTCGATGTGCGGTTTTGACCTTCAACAAGCAAAAATTAAAATCCTCTGGGAAAAGATCAATAACTTTGGCAAAAGAGCTGCTTAAACCGTAGCAGCGATGGGCATTGACTCGCTGCTACCTGGCTTAGCTTAGCTGGTCGCTCGTACGCTTAACTCATGCCGACTTGCCTACTGACAGCCTTCGTATGTTTACCAAAGCGAGGTGCAAACAGGCGGTTGTCGATATACAAGACGCAGCAGAATTAAATGTCATGTATAGTGTCACCGATAAGTAGACTGGTCTTGAAGCGCTATTTAATCTAATTACTATCATAAATCACCGCTGATATTGATATCAATCATCAGCGCTACGCGTTAAATAGAGGAACCTTGTGCCTTCACTAGCAAAAGGGGAATGGACTTTATTTATCATCAAATTTTCAAGGCTCACGATACGGGGATGCACCCCGAGAACAGCAAGAGACTGGAAGCCTTTGGTGATCTTAAAACCACCGAACTTCCTTTTGATGAATCCGTACTTGGCATCATTCATGAAGAGGCATATATACAAATGGTAAAAGCGTATTGTGCTTCCGGGAGACCGCTCGATGGCGATACGCATACTTCAAAAAAATCATATGAATCAGCCGTATATGCCGTAAATGCTACTATCCTTGCTTCAGAGAGAAATGACATGGCGCTTGTTCGTCCTCCAGGTCATCATGCCTATCCTGATCATGCCAGTGGTTTTTGTATTTTTAATAATGTGGCCATAGCAGCTCAACGGTTGGCTAACCAGGGAAAAAGAGTACTGATCTTTGACTTTGACGGACACCTGGGTGATGGCACTTCCAGCATTTTTTACGACTCAGATCAAGTCATGTATTGGTCGATACATCAGTTTCCTGCATTCCCTGGCCATGGCAGCGAGCATGAAATCGGGAATAGCAAAGGAAAAGGATACACGATAAACGTCCCCTTGCCTCCGGGCTCAGGTGATGATATCTTCCTGGATGCATTGCGAAGCACACTCCCCATAGCCAAACAGTTTGCGCCGGATGTGGTTGCCGTCTCAGCAGGATTCGATGCGCATCAATACGACCTTTTGCTAAACCTTAGATTGACGGAAGACACGTTTTATAAAATAGGTGAAATGCTGACCGCAAATTTTAAAAATGTTTTTGCCACACTAGAAGGCGGTTATAATATAGAAGAATTGCCGAAGTGCCTCTTCAATTTTGTAAACGGAATCAATGCTCAGCCAAAACAATTTTCAGAGAAATGTACAGAAACCAACATTAAAATCTGGCACGAATATGAAATCAGAATCACTAATTTATTGGTACAACTAGCTCCATATTGGAAAATATAAATTGCAGTTGTATAAAAATACTTTTACACAAATAATGCAAAAATGAATCCACTAAATCGAATTTTTGAACCCAAAACAGTCGCAGTAATCGGAGCTTCCAATAATGAAGGAAGCGTAGGTTATGCTTTGATTAAAAATATGATTGGTTCAGGATTTAAAGGCACCGTATATCCGATCAACTTCAAACATAAAAGCATCTATGGCGTCAGAAGTTACGCTAAGTTGAGTGATACCAGAGACGAAATTGATCTTGCCGTGATCGCTACGCCAGCCGCTACGGTTCCTGATATTGTCAAAGCGTGTGGTGAATATGGGGTAGGAGGTATCGTGATCATCTCAGCGGGATTTATGGAAGCTGGGGAAGAAGGGCATCAACTCAGTGAAACCATTCTTGGCTATGCCCGAAAATACAACATGAGGATAATTGGGCCTAATTGTCTGGGCTTTATTAAGCCTTCTATTAAACTCAACGCAAGCTTCGCCAATAAAATGGCACTCCCCGGTAAAATCGCATTTATCTCTCAAAGCGGTGCCCTCTGTACTGCTATTCTCGATTGGTCGGTAGAAAAAAATGTAGGCTTCAGTTATTTTGTATCCATTGGATCGATGATAGATGTCGGGTTTCATGACCTGATAGATTATTTTGGAAATGATCCCAATACGAACAGCATTGTGATTTATATGGAGTCGCTCACCTATACTCGGAAATTTATGAGTGCGGCGAGAGCTTTTGCACGTTCCAAACCTATTATTGTTTTAAAAGCAGGGAAAAGTGATGCTGGAGCTAAGGTGGCGCTTTCCCATACCGGAACCCTGGCCGGAAACGATATTGCTTTTGAAGCTGCTTTCAAAAGAGCTGGAATTATTTCCGTTAATACTATTGATGAACTCTTTAACGCTGCGCAGGCATTGGCGATGCAACCGAGACCGAAAGGCAATAAACTGGCTATCGTCACCAATGCGGGAGGGCCCGGCGTATTGGCTACCGATCAGCTCGTTAAACTAGGTGGACAGCTGGCTGAACTGGGTGAAGCAACTTATGAAAAACTGAATAAGGCATTACCGGCGGTTTGGAGCCACGGCAACCCTGTTGATGTCTTAGGAGATGCCAGTGCGGAGCGGTATAGTGCTGCTACCGAGGCCGTCCTGATGGATGGGGATGTCGATGGCGTACTGGTCATCCTTACGCCCCAGGCGATGACAAAAGCGGATGAAATAGCGGAAGAAATTGTCAAACTAGGAAAAAAATATTCAAAAACAATATTGGCTTCCTGGATGGGTCAGAAAGACGTGGACAAAGGATGCGACATGCTTGAGGAAGGAGGAATACCCGTATACCGAATTCCTGAAAATGCGGTGAATACTTTTATGTCCATGTACAATTATACCAGAAACATTCAGGCTTTATATGAAACGCCCTCTTCCATTCCTGAAAGCTTCCATCCGGATACCGCTAGCAATCACGAACTGATCAAGTCAATCATGGCGGAAAAAAGATATGTATTGACAGAAGAGGAGGCCAAAAAAGTATTGACGAATTATCACATTCCTATCGCTAAGCACAAATTGGCCACTTCCGAAAAAGAAGTAAAAGAAATCTGTGCTGAAATAGGATTCCCGGTGGTTATGAAAATTGCCAGCCCTGACATTACTCATAAAACAGACACGGGTGGGGTTATTCTAAATATCAGAAATGAAACAACGGCCCTGGAAGCTTTTCATACGATCCTCGATGCGGCTAAAGCCGCAAAACCCGATGCAAATATAATGGGCATATTGATTGAGGAAATGGTCTCCAAAAAATACGAACTGATTATCGGTGCTAAAAAAGATCCGATTTTTGGACCCGTAATTGTTTTCGGAATGGGGGGTGTTGCCGTAGAAGTATTCAAAGATTTGAATGTAGGACTTCCTCCACTCAATATGGCACTTGCTCAAAGGATCATAGAGGATACTAAAATATATAAGCTGCTGAAAGGTTACCGGGGAATGAAGGCCGCTGACATAGAATCCATAAAATACATATTGTACAAATTCGCCTACCTGGTGATGGATTTTCCACAAATAAAAGAAATAGATATCAATCCCTACGTGGTGGATCATACCGGCGGAGTAGTCTTAGATGCCAAGATTGTGTTGGATGAAAAAGTTGATCCCAATATAATCAAAACCTATTCGCACCTGGTGGTTTCTCCATACCCCAGAGAGCTGATTACCGAATGGAAATTGAGAGACGGAACAGATGTACTCATCCGTCCGATAAAACCGGAGGATGAAGATATGGAAAAGGAATTATTCAAAAGAATTTCAAAACAGACAGAGTATTTCAGATTCTTTGGGTACATCGGTGAAATGACCCATGATAAGCTAATCCGATTTACCCAGATAGATTATGACAGGGAAATTGCACTGATTGCAAAGGTAAAAGAAGGCGATTCTTATGCAATTGCCGGAGTAGTGAGACTGGTAGCTGATGCTAATAATGAAACGGCAGAATTTGCAATTCTTGTTGGAGATCAATGGCAAAGTAAAGGACTCGGCAATAAATTTATGGATCTAATAATGGAAATTGCAGCGAAAAGAAATATCAAAAAAGTCTATGCAACCGTCCTCATTGCCAATACCACTATGCTCCACATGTTCAGAAAAAGAGGATTTAAAATACGACAAGAAAATAATGATTCCAACTATGCTGAAAAAATGTTAAAAATTGATCAGTCCGTAGCCCCAGGAACCGGTGTGTAAATGCCGAAAAAAGCCTAACTTTAGGTCGGATGAGGCGTTGGGTGGGGGAGGGGAGCAGACTCAAATTTTGTACTTTTTCAAGGCTTTGTTGCATGAAAAAAACGAGCCTGCTTATCTCTTGATGCCAGCCTTTAAGCGGCGTTTACTCTAATTGAAACGGGCATACCTTGGGCTGTCATGATGTTGAGTGCTCTGATTTTAATCTTTGCTTCTGCTTGTTGTCTCGTTAATATTCGGGAATAAAGTTTGTCTCCAAAAATAGTTTTAATTCTGAACATCTGCGTTTCTGATAAACTTCGCCGATGATAGCCACTTTGGATTTTCCAATCTTGGAGGCTATGTTCTCGCATATGTCTAACGGCTACATTTCTAGGGTAATCAGGAATATCTTCCTCTTGATGTTCATACCACTCGACAGCATCTATTCGGGGCGGTATGATGGGGGTTATTTGCCGGTCGATTAGTCCGTCCCAGCACTTCTCTTTATCATAAGCGCCATCCAGATAGGCTTCTTTGATCTCGGCTTCAACTTGGTCTACGAGACCCTCTACTTGAGAAGCATCGTCAACGTCGTTAGTCGTAAGTGTAGCGCAGTGAATAAACCCAGTATCTGGGTCGCACCCCCAGGTGTAGTTTTCTCCAGGTTCTACGCTTGGAATAGCCGTGTTTGCGGACTTTCCACTCACCTTCACCGAAAATTTTTAAGCCCGTTGAGTCAATTGCAACGGTGATGTTTCCACTCCTTGGGAGCTCCATTACCGATAGTTCTAAAGAGGTGGAACGGCGGCTCATTTGAGTGTAAGAAGGTATCTGTAGATAGTCCAATCCCATCAGCATAAAGATACTCTGAGCAAAGCCTTGCGTTTGGCGGTAAGGAAGTCGAAAGACATTCTTGAACAGCAGCATGGTTTCTATGCACAGGTCACTATAAACGTATTGTGCACCTCGCTGAGCAGGCCCTTCATCGTACCAGTTATACATAGCTTCTTCGGTGAAGTAGATCGTGATATCTCCCCGATTAATCAAGGCACGATTATACGCTGGCCAATTGACTATCTTATATTTTACCTTCTCTTTTGAAGATTTGCCAGTTTCCTTCTTTATCTTTGACATGGGTCAGGTTTTTGTTGTTGCTTTAGTTGTAGTAAACCAAAGATACAACGCCTGACCCACTTTATTTATCCCCTATTCGTGCAACAAGGCCCTTTTTCAATGAAAATCAAAAAGCGTAGGTATATTAAATGGTTTTTTTGCCTGGGTCTGATCACCTTACTTTTATGCTCATGCACAGAAAAAGCAAGTGACAAAAGGCTTAGAGTCGGCTTTTCCCAATGCTGCGCCGACCCTTGGCGGGACGTGATGAACGGCGAAATGCAGCGGGAGCTTTTCCTCCATCCTGAACTGGACTTTGAAATGCGGGTGGCCGCCAATGACAGTAAATTGCAAGTCCAGCAAATCCGGGAGTTAGTGGCCAGTGGGATTGACATTTTGCTCGTTTCCCCCAACGAATCCAGGCCACTTACCCAAGTCATCGAAGAAGTTTACAAACAGGGCATCCCCGTAATTTTAATTGACCGGAAAACCGACTCACCACTCTATACGACCTACCTCGGCGCTAACAATTATGAAATAGGAAAAACAGCCGGGCAATATGTCGTCAGCCGAATGAACGGGCAGGGCAACATCATCGAAATCTTGCTGCCCCTGACCATTTCTCCTGGTACCGAACGCCACCGGGGCTTTCGGGACGGCATTTCCCAATCGCCTGGAATACAAGTGGTGGCTGAATTGGAAACCGTAGGTGGCACTATAGATATCGACAACCAACTTCCTGACCTGCTCCGACAGCACCCTGAAGCGAACATCATCTTTGGCCATACTGACCTGATGACAGAGATAGCATATAAGTTGGCAGAACAACAAAGCCGCACCAAAGACATGTTTTTCGTCGGCATAGATGGTATTCCTGGTACGGGGCGAGGCATTCAGGCGGTGGAGGATGGCATTCTCGATGCATCGCTGCTTTACCCGACAGGTGGGGCAGAAGCCATTCGGTTGGCGCTCGCCATTTTGAACAATCTGCCCTATGAAAAAGAAAACACGCTGGAGACCATCGTCATTGACGAGGGCAACGCTCGTATTTTGCACAACCAGATGAAGAAGGTTTTCAGTATGCAGGAAAATATTGACGAGCAGATGCATATACTGAAAGCATCTGAGCTTGTTTCCCGCAACCAGCGTATTTTCATTTTTGTACTCATCTCCAGCCTACTTTTGGCGGTAGTGCTAGGGGTGTTTTTGTGGAAATCACTGCGGGCAAAAAATACAGCCCTCCACCACCTCGAAATCAAGAATCGGGAAATCATGGCGCACGAGCAAGAGCTCGTTAAAATGTCTGAAAAAGTGAAACGGGCCACCCAGGCGAAAGTGGATTTTTTTACCAACATCAGCCATGAGTTCCGTACACCGCTTACCTTGATTTTGGGTTTTGCCGAAGACCTTTTACCCTCTAAAAAACTTGGTGAAGATGTGCAGCAGAGCCTCGGTCACATCCGCCAAAATGCCTTCCGGCTGCTCCATTTGGTCAGCCAACTCTTGGATTTTCGCAAAGTGGAAAGTAACCAGATGGGGTTGCGTGCCAGCGAAAACAACCTTGTGGCCTTCTTGCGAAACATCATGCAAACCTTCAGCAAAACAGCGCAGCGGCGGGACATTGATTTTCAATTGCTGACCCGTCAGGAGCACATCCTCGTGTGGTTTGATGTAGGGATGATGGACAAGACACTGTTCAACCTGCTTTCTAATGCCTTCAAATTTACGCCCGACGGAGGCAAGATCCATCTGTCCGTTTCATTGGATAATTTTGAAAACAAGGTCAAATTCTCAGTCGAGGATAGTGGCAAGGGGATGACGGAGCATGAGCTAAAACACATTTTTAAACCATTTTACCAAGGTGAAGAACAGCAGCTGGCGGGGACGGGCTTGGGGCTTTCCTTATCGAAAACTTTAGTGAAATTGCATGGTGGAGACATTTTGGTGCAAAGTACCAAAGGAACGGGTAGTCGTTTCATCGTATCGCTGCCAATGGGCAATAAGCACCTTAAGGAGGAACAAAGAGTGACCGGGCAAGGATCTTCGTTCATCAGCCAGGAATATCTGATGATCCAGGAAATGGATTTAGAAACGATCGGAGAAATCAGCGAAGACAGCACGGCTTCCCAACAGATCCTCCTCATTGAAGACAACGAAGACCTCCAGTTTTTCCTGAAGAAGAAACTAAGCGCCACCTATCTGGTGGTCCAATCTACTGAAGGGCAGGACGCGCTGCAAAAAGCCTTTGACCTCACCCCCGACTTAATTATCTGCGACATCATGCTGCCGGGCATGGACGGTCTGGAGATTGCCCGCACCCTGAAAGCCGACCTCCGCACCTCACACATCCCCATCATCATGCTCTCGGCCCGAAGTGCCGTGGAGCAACAAATCGAAGGCACGGAAACGGGTGCCGATTCCTACATCACCAAGCCTTTTAACGTCCGGTTTTTATTGGCAAAAATAAAATCTTTGCTGCTCAATCGCCAAGTATTGAGAGAAAGCTACGGCAAAGAACTCGTGTCCCATACCCCAGAGGTTCCGGTAATAAATTTGCCTGAAGCCACTTCCCTGCTCGACCGGGATTTTATCCAAAAATTCGTAGTATACATTGGGCAGCATTACGCCCGCCAGGATTTCCAGGTAGCCGACCTCTGCCAGGAGTTCAGTTTGTCTAGGTCGCAACTTTACCGCAAGGTGTCGGCACTGCTGGGTGAGAGCATCAGTGATTACATTCAGAACGTCCGTTTGAAACAAGCAGAGGAACTGCTGTTGAAGGGCAAGCTGTCCGTTTCGGAAATAGCCTACGAGGTGGGCTACTCCTCACCAGATTATTTCTCGACCGTCTTCCGGTCGAGGTATGGGGTGTCGCCGAGTGGGTTCAGGAAGAGCCAGTGATGCACCTTGAAACCCACGCAACAAAACCTAAACTCCGTGCAACAATATTTACAGTTGCCCCCCTCTTCTTGTTGTTTTTACAATAAGCTCAAAGCGCTGATTTTCAGTTAATTAGAATCAATTCTTCCCTGCAACATATTTAGAGGAAACTTTGGCATAATGTTAAAGCCCCTCTGTTTCGTTTCCCTGTAGTTTTGCGGTACAAAAAACGGAACAGATGAAACATCGCAAAATATTATTCTGGTCTATTGCTGTTGCATTGGCCGGATTCTTGTTCGGATTTGATACAGTTGTTATTTCCGGTGCCGACCTTTCCCTCCAGGCGCTTTGGCAAAAAGGAGAATTCTTCCACGGCTTTGTCGTGATGGCATCTGCACTTTGGGGTACCGTAATAGGTGCTATTTTCGGAGGTATCCCTACCGATAAGTTCGGCCGCAAAAACACCCTCATCTGGATTGGCGTATTCTATTTTGTGTCGGCGGTAGGTTCGGCCTTCGCGGGTACCCCCTGGATATTTGCATTTTTTCGCTTCCTTGGCGGGCTTGGCGTTGGAGCCTCTACAGTAGCTGCACCAGCATACGTTTCTGAAATAGCCCCTTCTAAAGACCGGGGCAAACTCGTGGCGCTTTACCAGTTCAACATCGTATTTGGCATCCTCGTTGCCTTCCTTTCCAATTACCTCCTGAGTGGCATCGGCGAAAACGCCTGGCGCTGGATGATTGGCGTAGAAGCGTTTCCAGCATTCGTTTACACGCTGATGGTTTTTGCTGTCCCTAAAAGCCCGCGTTGGTTGTTGGTTAAAAAAGGCGACAAAGTTGCTGCTGCCAAAACACTACGCATCATTGACCCAGGCATGGATGTGGAAGCTCAAATGCAGCGAATACTTGCCGACCACCAGGTGGCAGACAAATCAGAAACCATTTTTAGCCAGAAGTACCGCTTCCCGTTGATGCTGGCCTTCCTGGTTGCATTTTTCAACCAGTTTTCAGGCATCAACGCCTTCCTGTATTACGCTCCCCGCATTTTTGAGATAGCCGGATTGGAGAAAAGTTCGGCCCTGTTGAGCAGTGTGGGCATTGGCGTGACCAACCTCATTTTTACCATCATCGGACTGTCGCTGATTGACCGGTTTGGAAGAAAGCAGCTTATGTATATCGGTTCAGTGGGCTACATCGTGTCGTTGTCCTTGGTGGCAATCACCTTCGCTCTGGGCATCAAAGGCATGGCTGTGCCGGTATTCCTGTTTCTGTTTATTGCGGCGCATGCCATCGGGCAGGGAACCGTCATCTGGGTGTTCATTTCAGAAATCTTCCCCAATCATTTGCGGGCCAGCGGGCAGGCCTTTGGCAGCTCGGTTCATTGGGTTTTGGCGGCTGCCATCCCTTCGCTCGTGCCGATGCTGTTCACCAAAATCGGAGCTGCGACCGTGTTTGCCATCTTCGCTTTTATGATGACGCTGCAATTGGTTTTTGTGTGGCGTATGATGCCGGAGACGAAGGGGGTGTCGTTGGAGGATTTGGAGAAGCAGTTGACGTTCAAAAAATAAGTTGATTAGTGCGAGCCGGAGCTTCTGGAACGCCCTTTCCGAACGCCCTTTTAAAAAACAAAATTATGTCGAATCCTACCATTGTATGCTTTGGAGAATTTCTTTGGGACGTGCTGCCAACCGGCCGCATAGCTGGCGGAGCGCCAATGAATGTTGCGTTTCATGCCAATCAGCTTGGCCTTGAATCCAAAATGGTTAGCAAAACAGGCGATGACGACCTGGGCAAAGAGCTCAAGCGTTTTTTGGAAGACATCGGTGTCTCTGCCGAATTGATTCAAACGGACAACACCTTTCCGACCGGCATCGTCAACGTGACCCTCGATCAAAACGGCTCGCCGTTTTATGAAATCGTCAGCTCGGTAGCCTGGGACTATATCCATCTTGAAGATAAGGGGAAAGACGTCGTGAAAAATGCCGACGCACTGGTGTTTGGCAGCCTCGCCTGCCGGACGGAACGCAATAAAAGAACCCTGCTCGAATACGCTGCCCTGGCGAATATCAGGGTTTTCGATGTCAATCTGCGAGCACCTTTTTACTCCAAATCACTGGTTGAAGAACTGTTAGACAAAGCCGAAATCGTAAAAATGAACGATGAGGAACTTGCACTCATCGTGGAATGGTATGGCATTTCCGGTGATGAAAAATCGCAGTTGAAAACCATCAAAAATCAGTTCGGCCTCGATGTAGTCATTCTCACGAAAGGCAGGCATGGCGCTACCTGTTTGGACGAAACAGGCTACTATGAACAACCGGGATTTAGGATAAAAGTGCAAGACACCATTGGCAGCGGAGATTCCTTTTTAGCAGCTTTTTTGAGCCGTTTTTTGAAAGGTGAAAACATACCAGATTGCCTTGTTTTTGCCAGTGCAGTCGGCGCGCTGGTGGCAACAAAACAGGGCGGCACCCCCAAAATCGAGTGGCCGGAAATTCAGGCGATTATAAATTCCCAGTCATTCCAACAAATCTAACATAACCTCGGACCCATGAATAATCTATTGACCATCCTTACGATTATTTGCCTCGGTAGCCTGGTTTACTGTTGTCAGGAATCCACCTCGGCGCTGCAAACCAATGGCGTAACAATGGCAACTTATGACGAGCCGAACCGCCCGCAGTTTCATTTTTCACCCAAAGAAAAATGGATGAACGACCCCAATGGGATGTTTTATTACGAGGGCGAGTACCACCTGTTTTATCAGTATTATCCTGATTCTACGGTGTGGGGCCCGATGCATTGGGGCCATACCGTGAGCAAGGATTTAACCCATTGGGAACACCTACCTATTGCCCTATACCCGGATTCTTTGGGGCTGATTTTCTCTGGCAGCGCCGTGGTAGATTGGAAAAATACAAGTGGTTTCGGTCAAAACGGTCAGCCGCCTATTATCGCCATTTTTACCCATCATAATATGGCAGGTGAAAAAGCAAGACGCAATGATTTTCAATACCAAAGCATCGCTTACAGCAACGACAAAGGCCGCACTTGGACAAAATACGAGGGCAACCCCGTGGTGCCAAACACCGAAAACATACGGGATTTCCGGGACCCGAAGGTGATATGGGACGAAGCCTCCGAGCAATGGATCATGGTTTTCGCTGCCTTTGACCATGTGAAGCTATGGGGGTCTGAAGACCTGAAAAACTGGCAATTCTTGAGCGATTGGGGCAAGGACTACGGCGTCCACGATGGGGTGTGGGAATGCCCTGACCTGTTCCCGATAACGGTGGAAGGAACCGGCGAAAAAAAATGGGTACTGCTGCAAAGCCTCAATCCTGGCGGGCCTAACGGCGGATCTGGTACCCAGTATTTCGTGGGAAATTTTGATGGCAAAAAATTCACCCTCGACCCTGATTTTGAGCCTTTCGTAAAAAAAGGAAATGCGGTCTGGCTCGACTTCGGGCGGGACAACTACGCTGGCGTCACCTGGTCGGACGTGCCGAAGGAAGACGGCCGCCGGCTGTTCATCGGCTGGATGAGCAACTGGGACTACGCCACCATTGTGCCCACCGAAGCGTGGCGCAGCGCTATGACATTACCAAGGAGTTTGGTTTTGAAAAAAACAGATCAGGGGTACCGTATTTTTTCCGAGCCCGTGCAGGAATTGGAGACGCTTCGTGCTGGTGCAAAAAAAATCAACGCCACTGAAATCGTCGGTACACTCGATTTGACCCAACAGCCAGGTTTTTCATCTTCGCAATTAGAATTGGTACTCGATTTCCAACTACCAGAAAATGCAACTACTGACTTTGGAGTAGAACTCTCGAACGAAAAAGGAGAGCGGTACCGCATTGGCTACGATGCCGCTACCAACCTGTTCTACAGCGATCGCACTCAATCGGGCGACCTTGCTTTTTCTGAAAAATTTGCCTCAAAGGTACATACTGCACCACGCCTCTCTAAAGACAAAACGGTCCGATTTCACCTGTTTTTTGATGTTGCTTCTGCAGAGTTTTTTGCCGATGGTGGATCCACCGTCATAACAGATATTTTCTTTCCCAGCGAGTATTTCAGTTCGGTAAAAATCTATACGGATAACAACACGGTAAAGTTACTGAATGGGCAGGTCTGGACTTTGAACAGCATTTGGAATTAATCAACTTAAAACGCTATAAAAAAAAGTAGCCGCATGCGCTAAGCAATACGACTGCCTATTCATCTAATTAAAATCAAGAAGTTATGAAAATTAAACTACTATCGATTTTTGCGCTGCTGCTTTCCGTGCAGTTCGCTTTTGCACAGCGAACAGTAACGGGAACCGTGACAGATGCGGAAACAAAGGAACCGCTCATTGGAGCTAACGTATTGATTCCCGGCGAAAGTACGGGGACGATTACCGATTTTGACGGAAATTTTTCACTGGAAGTACCGGAAAGAACGACCGAATTAAGTTTTTCCTATACCGGTTACCAGCCAGTGGTCATCTCTATCGTTGGGCAACAAAAAATTGAGGTTGCGATGACATCGGGTAGCATTCTCGACGAAGTGGTCGTCACTGGCTACACCACTCAACGGAAAGCCGACCTAACCGGGGCGGTGACTGCAGTGGATTTAAAAGAAGTGGAAACACTACCCTCCGGCAATGTTATGCGAAACCTCCAGGGCAGGATTCCCGGCGTCCAGGTTTTTACGAACGGAAATCCGAACTCCACGGTAGCCGTGCGCATCCGTGGTGTGGGCCTGGGCAGACTCGGTTTTAACGACCCACTCTACGTTATTGACGGCGTGCCGACCCTATCGGGTATGCACGAGTTAAATCCCAACGACATCGAATCTTTACAGGTGTTACGGGATGCTGCTTCCGCCAGTATCTATGGTTCTAGAGCGGCGAATGGTGTCATCATCATCACCACCAAAAAAGGCCGGGAAGGTAACATGCAGGTCAATCTACGAGCAAATGTTTCAACGGAGGATTTTGCCTTCAACGTCAATCCGCTGAACACCGAGCAGCGTGCCGCCGCCATTTGGCAGGCCGCCGTTAACGACGGTACCAACCCGAACGCCGCAAGCCCGCTGTACCAGTACGAATGGAACGACGACTTTGGCAACCCGGTTTTAAACAAAATTTTGTTACCGGATTACATTGACGGAAACCGCACAATGAAGCCTGCCAACACCGATTGGTTTAATGAAATCAAGCAGAATTCTTTCATCCAGGATTACAATATGTCGGTGTCCAACGGTAATCAAAAAGGTAATTATTTGTTGTCCGGCAGCTATTTCAATCACCAGGGCATCATCAAAGACTCCGAATTTGAGAGAATGACGTTTAGGATAAACACAGCGTACAAACTAATTCCCGGTAAGCTGACCATCGGCCAGAATTTCACCGCCACTAACCAAAAGGCAAATCTCGTCAACGACATTGCCGAAGGCGCGCTGGGCCTATCCATCGAACAGCAGACGATTGTGCCCATCCGCACCGAGGACGGCCTCGGCTGGGGCGGTCCTACTGGCGGTATCACCGACCGTGACAACCCGGTGCGTTTGATAGAAATGAACAAAGACAACGTGTCCAATTTCAACCGACTGCTTGGTAATGTTTATCTGGACTGGCTGCCGATCAACAACCTGACGCTACGTTCTAGTTTCGGTATAGATTACAATTTTTATTACTTCAGGAACTTCACTAAAGCCTACCAGGCGGGCAGCCTGAATTTCGACGACCAACTGAATACCACGAGCAACCGCTACGGCAACTGGGTTTGGTCGAACACGGCCAACTACAAAGTAAAAATGGGCGGCAAACATGCCCTTGATCTGTTGGCAGGTACGGAAGCTATTCAATTCAAGGGGGAGTCTTTTTTCGGCAGAGCGGAAGGTTTCGCTTCGCAAGATCGTGACTTCGCATTCCTCTCTCAGGCCACCGGTAATGTATTGGTCGGCGGAGGCGGAGATGCCTGGTCACTTTTATCCATGTTCGGAAAAGCCAACTACGTTTTTGATGACAAATACCTCATTTCTGCAACGGTTCGCCGTGACGGTTCGTCTCGTTTCGGTGAAAACAACCGCTGGGGTGTTTTCCCTTCCGTTTCTGCCGGCTGGAGGATCAGCCAGGAAAATTTCCTAAAAAACGCTACCGTGGTTTCCGACCTAAAAATTCGGGGTAACTGGGGCCTTAATGGCAACCAGCAAATCAGTTCGCTGGCAGCCATCGCGATTTTCGAACCTCGCTATGCTACACAATCCTTGTTTACCACCTTACAGGATAATGGTACTGCTTACGATATTTCCGGTATGAACGAAGGACAATTGCCCTCTGGCTTTGCCCGTACACAAAGTGCCAACCCAGATCTAAAATGGGAAACTTCTGAACAGTTCGGCGGCGGTCTTGACTTTAGCTTGCTGGATTATTCCCTGTATGGCAGCATTGATTACTTTCAAAAAGAAACCAGAGACATCCTCACGGCTACTCGTCCATTGGCCACCGAAGGCGAAGGCGCTCAGCGTATCGTAAACGGTGGTACCGTGAAAAACTGGGGTTGGGAATTCTTGCTTGGCTACCAGACCACCCTTAGCAACAAGGTTCGTTTGGATATTTCCGGTAACCTTTCCACCGCACAGAATGAAGTTGTGGCATTGCCGGACGCAGTTATCAACTCCTTTCCTGGCAACGGGCAGGATATAACCATCCTAGGGAATTCTGTTAACTCTGTTTACGGGTTCGTCGCCGACGGACTTTTCCAAAACCAGGAAGACGTGGATGCACACGCTACACAGGCAGGTGCAGCACCAGGCCGTATCCGCTGGAAAGACCTCAATGAGGACGGCATGATTGACGAAAACGACCAGGACTACATCGCCATTTTCGATAATCCTGATTTCATCTACGGTCTCAATTTGAACATCGGCTACAAAGCTTTTGAAGTGAGCCTATTTTTCCAAGGTGTAAAAGGTGGGCAAATCAGAAACGGCTATAAAATCTTTACCGATTTCACTTCCGTAAACGTGGGTTCCAACTACGGCGATCGCACCCTCGACGCCTGGACACCGCAAAACGCTAGCTCATCCATCCCTGCGCTGACGAGGATTGACAACAACAATGAAGCTAGGGAGTCTACCTACTTCTGGGAGCCTGCCGACTACCTTAAACTGCGCAACCTGACGATCAGCTACACCCCCAATGAACAATTCATGCAACGGTTCAAGCTGAATGGTGCACGGATTTTCCTACAAGGACAAAATCTTTTTACGATCAAAAATAGCGGCACAGTAGCACAAGATCCAGAAACACCGAATGCTACCTTTCCAGTACCACGCCGCTTGACGTTTGGGGTAAACCTGACTTTTTAATTGATTCAGGTCTAATAAATCTGGGTTCAAAAAAAAAACTAAACAATGAAAAATTTCCATAAAATTCTCCTTCTGGCGCTGCTCGCCTTCGGTTTTTCGAGCTGCCAGGATTTTCTCGACAACACGCCCAAAGGCGTGCTTAGCGAAGGCCAGGTCAACACTATTGACAACATTGACGGGCTTGTGATTGCGGCCTACTCTTGGCTCGGTAACGACCACTACACTGCCCCCAATTATCTCTGGCCAACGGGCAATCTACGTGCCGGTGATGCTCATAAAGGTGGCAACGGTGCTGGCGATATTTTCAACTACCACGCGCTATCCGTCTATGCGCCACTGATTGCAGACATGACAACGTTTCCGCCTGACCTGATTGATTTGAACAATAAAAAATGGGAGCGCCAATTCACGGGCATTTCCCGTTGCAACGCAGCACTGGCCGTACTGAGCAAAGTGAGCACCGACGAATACCCCCTGAAAGAGGTACGTCAAGCGGAGTTGCGCTTCCTGCGTGGGCATTTTTATTTCGATTTAAAAATCCACTACAAACGGATCCCCTACATTGATGAAACAATACAAGTGGAAGACATTTTGAAAGTTTCAAATGTGGATTTAACCGACCAGGAACTTTGGACAAAAATTGCCGATGAATTCCGTTTTGGCGTTGCCAACTTGCCAGAAACTCAAAACGAGGTAGGTAGGGCTAACAAGTACACAGCAATGGCGTATTTGGCCAAAACGCTGCTCTTCCAGGCTTACGAACAGAACGACCAGAATGCCGTTTCAAACATTGATAACAGCAAACTGGAGGAAGTTGTGAGTTTGGTGACCCAAATCGAAAACTCGGGTAAGTATGCCCTTCAGAGCGATTTTGCAGAAAATTTTCTTTACGAATTTGAAAATGGGACAGAGTCTGTTTTCGCCATTCAGCGTTCCATCAACGACGGTTCGCCAGACGGGCGTGGAACCTGGGCTTCTGCGTTGAACTACCCGCAATCAGCGGAATTCGGCTGTTGTGGTTTTCATGTACCTACGCAGAATTTTGTCAATTCTTTTAAAACCGGAGCCGACGGACTGCCATTGTTGGACACTTACAACGATGCCATCTACGACGCGGCCGTCGACGCAGTGGACCCACGCCTTGACCATACCGTGGTACAGCAGGGCAAACCTTTCAAGTACGACCCGTCCTACATCGCACAGGGCGATGCCTGGGCCCGTGACCCAGCTACCTACGGTAACTATGCTTCGATGAAAGAATTGGAACACCCCGATTGCCCCTGCCGGGCTGCGAACGGACCTTTCACCATTACCTCCAAAAATGACGTGCTCATTCGTTACGCCGATGTACTGCTATGGAAAGCAGAAGCACTGATCGAACTGGGTCGCCAGAATGATGCGCTTCCTCTTATCAATGCCGTCCGTAGCCGTGCAGCAAATAGTACCGGCCGCCTCAGCAACGCTTCCATTTACAATGTGCAACTTTATTCGTCGTTTCCTTCCCAGGATTACGCACGCCAAGCGCTGCGTTTTGAAAGAAGGCTGGAGCTAGGCCTGGAAGGTCACCGCTTTTTCGACCTGATCCGCTGGGGCATTGCCAAGCAGTGGATTGACGGCTACCTCAGCGTTGAAAAAACCAGAAGGTCGTACTTGAACGATGCGCTCTTCACGGCTAGCAAAAACGAGTATATGCCAATTCCGCAAACTCAAATCAACCTTTCCGCCGGGCTTTACCAGCAGAATCCGGGATATTAATTTTATAGCTAAAACGCTGGCAGGGTACCGAATTCTGCCAGCGTTCAAACAAAATAAATCATGATGAATCGTATTAAAATATTCAACCGAAGCATTTTTGCCCTAGCCATGATTGTCATGGCGCTTTGCTTCACTACCTGCCAAGACGATGCTTTGCCAGGCACTAGTCTCGATATTGACCCTAACAAGGTTTTGCTCATTACCGATTTCCAGGCACCGGGCGCGGAAGAGGTAAGCATAGATGAAGAGAACAGTGTAGTAAACATTGTTTTTCCTTGCGGAACCGACCTAACGAACGTGACGCCAACGTTCACAACTTCTGCCGGAAATACGACAACCCCGGTATCCGGCACAGCCGTTAATATGAGTATTCCGGTAGAATATACCCTCGTGAATGGCAACCTGTTCAGAAACTGGACAGTATCCGCTAGTGTACGCTGCATCACGGGCTTTCTGTGTGATGCGCCTACCCGTGCGGATATAACAGACGAGGACGTGAAGGCTGCTGCCGATTGGTTTTTCGCCAATTATGAAGGAGATGTAGCCAAGTTTGTCTCCATGGAGGATATCAAAAACGGGACGGTTGACCTCAGTGAGTTCAAGGTACTCTGGTGGTACTACGACCGCAACGATGCCTTTCAAATGCCTGCCATTTCACAAGACCCCGCCGTTTTAGTGTCTGTAAAAGATTGGTACAAGGCTGGTGGCAACCTCTACCTCGCCGGATATGCTAACCAGTACCTCTGGGACTTGGGACGCATCACCGACAGTTACAATCGAGTCATTGGTGGGGGCGGTGGTTTTGAAAATGGAGATACCTGGACAGTTAACGTCGTCATTAACCAGGAACACGACCGGAGTTCTCATCCGATTTATGCAGGTATCCAAATGGACAACGTGGATGGCAGAAAAGAATTCCCCGTTCTTGGTGCTGGCTGGCGGGAGGACCACAATTATGTGATAGAGAAAATACCGGAGTTTATGGTGGATGTAATTGGTGTCCCGGTTGACCCAAACGCAGATTTCAATAGAAATCCCAATGCTTACAATGAATTCATTTCCAGAAACAACGCTGAATGGCTCGGCACCTGGGGCGGTATCAACGACTACTTCATGGCCGGCATGCTAGAATTGAAGCCCAACACGGAGTTTCAGGGCACCGCCATTTTCCAGGGAATTGGAGGTATCGAATACAACCAGAACGAAGAAGGAACCATCAATCCGGGTGGCCAGAATGTCCACCAGGGTAATATCAACAAACTGACAAAGAATACGATTAATTATTTGTCTACTAAGAATTAAAGTGATCGTAACCGGGTGGCCCAAAGGGGCACCAAAAAAATAAATTACGAATTTGCCAAAGACAATTGGATAAATAAACGGTTCATTTAAAGTGTTTTATCTAATTTCTTTGGCTCAAGAAATTCTGAATTTGTTTTTGCCCCACTACAAAGTCACCCGGTTACCTCTTTAGAATGATTACGAAAAATGAAAAAATACATCTTCCTCCTACTGTTACTTTACTTTTTTTCTTGCCAAAACAGTTCCAGGCAGGAAGATTCACCGTTGTTTGAGTTAATTCCGGCTGCACACTCCGGCATTGATTTCAACAATTTCATCATTGAAAACCAGACGGTGAATTATTTCACCTTCATGCAAATCTACTCCGGGGCAGGTGTGGCGGTGGGCGATATCAATAATGATGGGCTCCAGGATGTATACTTCAGCGCAAATTTTGGTCAAAACAAACTCTACCTCAACAAAGGCAACCTGGTATTCGAAGACATTACCGAAAAATCCGGAACGGGACTGAACGAGGGTTACCACACCGGCGTGAACATGGTGGATATTAATGGCGATGGCTGGCTGGATATTTACGTTTGCCGCTCAGGTTGGTATAAGGAGGATTTTATCAAACGCAACCAGTTGCTGATCAATAACGGCGACCTGACTTTTACGGAAAGCGCCACCGATTACGGCCTCGATGACCCCCGCAACTCTGTGCAGTCCTCTTTTTTCGACTACGATAAAGATGGCGATTTGGATATGTTCCTGGTCAATACGACCACCGATTTTTCCTTTACACAAGTCATCAAACCGACCGAGGTTTTTCACTCTGAAGAAGGATATAAAGCCCTCAATTCCAACGATATACTGTATCGAAATAACGGCGATGGCACTTTTGCCAACGTCTCACAAGCGGCAGGAATTTTACCCGATATCGGTTTTGGATGGAGCGTGTTGACCGTGGATTTCAATGACGACGGCTGGACAGATATTTTCATTGGCAATGATTTTATCACACCCGATTATTTGTACATCAACCAGGGCGACGGCACATTCCGGGAGCAAAGCAAGGAATATTTCAAACACACCTCCTTTTATAGTATGGGCTCCGATGCGGCTGACTTTAACAACGATGGACTGACTGACCTATTGGTGATGGATATGATGCCGCCTGACTACAAACGCCACAAAACGACGATGGGAATGATGAGTATTCCTGCGTTCAAAAAGTCGGTGGCGGTGGGCAACAATTACCAGTATATGCATAATGTGCTGCAACTGAACAATGGTGGCAACCAGGCTCGCCAGGCAGATGTGGTGCCTTTCAGCGAAGTGGGGCAATTGGCGGGCATTTGGGAAACAGACTGGAGTTGGTCAGCTCAAATTTCGGATTTTGACAACGACGGCTACCGGGATATTTATATCACCAACGGCCTAAAAAAATACGTGACTGACCTCGACTTTATCACAAGAATCGAGGCGAAATTCAGCAGCGATTACTACCCAGAAAGAATTAAAGAATACATTGCCGAGTTGCCCTCCGGCGAGTCGCCCAATTTCATGTACCGCAACAACGGCGGCCCAGCGCTGACTTTCACCGACGTTTCAAAAGCCTGGGGAATGGACATCAATTCCTTTTCCAACGGCTGTGCCATAGCAGATCTGGACAACGACGGCGACCTAGACATCGTGGTGAACAACTCCGATGCTCCGGCTTTTTTGTACGAAAATAAAGCCACAAAATCCGACAACAACTACCTGAGAATCAATCTTGCAGGTTCAAATACCACAAATGCCAAAGTTTATTTGAAAGACGACAAAGGGAAGACCCTACAGTTTCAAGAAGCCATAACCGCAAGGGGGTATCTATCCTGCTCGGAAAGTACCTTGCATTTCGGCACGGGAAGTCTGGTGGAAATTCCGGTCGTCGAAGTCGTTTGGCCAGATGGCAAAGTCAGCCACATGGAAAAGGTGAAAACCAACCAGGTGCTGGCGATTGATTCCGTTACGGCAGTTGAAAATACCGCCATTCCACAGCCATATACTGCACTTTTTCAAAATAAAACAAATGCTATTTCCCCTGCTTACCTGCACCGGGAAAATGAATTCGACGATTTCACAACCCAGGCTTTGCTACCACACCGGGAGTCTACAAACGGTCCGGCATTGGCGGTAGGCGATGCGAATGGAGATGGATCGGACGACTATTTTGTAGGCGGCGCTACTGGGCAGGCGGGCGCTTTGTATTTGCAAAATCCAGACGGCTCATTTTCAAAAAGCAATCAAGCGATTTTTGAAAATGATAGCCAATACGAGGACATCGCTGCCTTATTTTTTGACGCCGACGGTGACGGAGACCAGGATTTATACGTCGTTAGCGGCGGTATTGAATATGGAGCGGAAAGTAAAAATTACGAAGACAGGTTGTACCTCAATGGTGAAGGAGCCTTTACTGCAAGTGACGCACTTCCGGCGATCCAGGCCAGCGGCGGCAGCGTCGCCACAAATGACTTCGATGGCGACGGCGATCTGGACTTGTTCATCGGCGGCCGTGTTTTGGCGGACCAATATCCCTTCCCACCACAGAGTTTCTTATTAAAAAATAACGGAAAAAAATTCGAAGATGCCACGCCCAAAAGTCTCCGCTACATCGGCATGGTGACGGATGCTACCTGGGCGGACCTAGACGGGGACAAAGACGCCGACCTAATTGTGGTAGGTGAATGGATGCAGATAGAGGTTTTTAAAAACAACAAAGGCTCGCTTGAAAGAGCGACCCATGACTGGGGCTTGGATCATACCGGGGGCTGGTGGAACAGCATCGCTGCCCATGACCTGGACGGTGATGGCGACCTCGATTTCGTAATTGGAAATCTAGGTTTGAATAATAAATTTCACGCTGCCGAAGAGTGGCCCTTAAAAGTACACGCTGCCGATTTTGACCAAAACGGCTCCATCGAAATTGTACTGGCGGAGGCCATTGATGGCGAATATTTTCCGATCGCTGGTAGGGATTGCCTTTTTCTCCAATCGGTAGGCTTGAAAAAGAAGTACCTAACCTACGAAGCATTTGCCGACGATCCGGTGAGCGAAATTTACGGCGCTGAAAACATCAAGAATGCGCTGACTTACGAAGCCCACCTTTTCGAAAGCGTGATGCTTATCAATGAAGGCAACCATTTTACCATCAAACACTTACCGGTACAAGCGCAGGCTTTCCCCGTGAAGGGAATCGTGGTGGAAGACCTCAATGGCGACGGTCTCGCCGACCTCATTTTAGGTGGCAACAACCACGGAACGGAGGTGGGGACAACCCGTGCCGATGCGGGCATTGGGTTGGTGCTCCTTTCGGACCAAGCCGGAAATTTCGAGCCTTTGACCGTGCAACAGAGCGGCTTTTTTGCGCCGGATAATGTGGTACGGATACACCGAATTGGATTGATCGGCGGTAAGCTTGGCGTTTTGGTGGCAAATAATGACAGCAGACTAAACTTGTTCGCAAAACAGAAATTATGAAAAAGTTACTTGTACTTTTCTTAGTGCTTTGTTGCTTGTATGCCAAAGCTATTGCGCAGGACTATACCGAACCCTACCGCCCTCAATTCCACGTTACACCCCAATTTGGCTTCATGGGCGACCCCAATGGGCCGATAAAATACAATGGAAAATACCACCTGTTTTACTGGGGGCATTTTACTTCGGAAGACCTTGTGCATTGGACGCAACTCAATGCCAATGCTCTCTATGGCACCCCCGGCGGCTACGGAAACTGGAGTGGCTCCGTGGTGGTTGACGAGCAGAATACCGCAGGTTTTAACACGGTAGAAGACACCGCCATGATTGCCGTTTATACCCTAAATCAAAACTCGACGAGCATCCAGCAGCAGGCAATTTCGTTCAGCCTGACCCATGTGGGTTTCCAGTACTATCAGGGTAATCCAGTCATCCCGTACAATGGCCCCGACTTCCGTGACCCGCAGGTTTTCTGGCATGAGCAGACCGGGCGTTGGGTTATGGTTGTCACCAAACCTATCGACCGGGCCATTGAGATTTATTCCTCCCCCAACCTAAAGGATTGGACGCTGGAAAGTATTTTCAACGACCGGGGTGCCAAACAGGAGGTTTGGGAAGTGCCCGACCTTTTCCAATTGCCATTGAACGACGACCCCAGCAACATGAAATGGATAATGACCTGTGGTATGGGGCCCAACCGGATGCAGTACTGGGTTGGTGATTTCGATGGCTCCACTTTTACGCTTGATACCAATGACAATCTACTAACTGGCAATCACGTCCGAGGGGAGCTTTTTGCCGGTTTTGAAAATGACTTCGTCGGCTGGACGGTAGAGGGAACTGCCTTTGGCAATGCACCTGCCTCCGGCACACTCCCCAACCAGCAGCAAGTGGATGGGTTCACGGGTTTCGGCTACCTCAACTCCTATCACGGCGGCGATGTCACTACCGGAAAAATGACTTCACCCGAGTTCATCATTGAAAAACGGTTCATCAATTTCCAAATCGGCGGCGGTTCGCAGGCCAATGTGGGATTCAACATCGTAGTGGATAACCAAGTCGTCGAAACCGTCAAAAGTACCTCCAACGCTGAGCGCATGCAGTGGCGGGGCATTGACGTATCCCAATACTTGGGCAACACAGCCCACCTAGAAATCTTTGACAATGCTACCGCAGGCTGGGGGCACATCATCGTTGACCACATCGTGTTCTCGGACGTACAGTACGACAGTCGGGTAGAAAACGCAAACTGGATGGATTGGGGCTTCGATTTTTATGCCCATAAAACTTTCCGCAACTACGACGAGGACGACGAACGCACGATCGGCTTGGCGTGGATGGGCAACTGGGCCTATGCGCAAAGCGTCCCAACCACACCCTGGAAAGGATGTGAATCCTTGCCAAAGGAATTGAAACTCATTGACCAGGGCAACGGCTACGAACTGCTGCAAAAACCGATTGAAGAGTTTCAAAGCATTCGCTACGGCGATTTTGAAGAAAGCAATTTCACAGTAGACAGTACTGGCCATGAGCTCGAATTTGACCCCAGCAGGAATGTGTATGAGATGAAAATTTCGTTTAGCGTCGAAAACGAGAACCAGGTTTTTGGGCTGAACCTGGCTGAGGGCAACGGACAGAAATTTGTCATCAGCTACGACGCCAAAACTTCCAACATTTCCATTGACCGCATGGCTACCCCTTTCAGTTACGCTTCGAAATGGGTCACCAAAGTCCCGGTTTATCTGTCCGCCGACGGCATTCTTGACCTGCATATTTTCGTAGATCAATCTTCGGTTGAAATACATGTGGAAGATTACAGGACCAACATCACCTCGCTCGCCTTCACCCAATCTTCGGCACATGATATTTCTTTGTTTTCAGAAAACGGCAGCGTGGAAGTGCTTAACGTGGAAGCATGGAAGCTAAATTCCATCTGGGGTATCCCGACAGCTGTTGGGGAGGGCTCAAAAAAAAATGAAACGCAGTTAGAGATTTTCCCCAACCCGGTAGGGGATGTATTGAACTTTAGTTTGAAAAACGACGATACTGCATCACCTATTGAGGTGAAAATTTTTGATGCGAACGGGCGGGAGTTTTTGCAAAAAACTAAATTCAATCAGGCGAATTCGGTGAGCGTGTCTGGGTTGGCGGCCGGGGTGTATTTTTTAGTAGTTACCAAAGGCGAGCAGACAGGGGCCGGAAGGTTTTTAAAAAATTGAATGGTAATGATGGGGGTTGTTTTTATCTAAGAGCTTGTTTGGGAATTTTATTTTGTGAAATACAAATACCCCAAATTAAAGAATAGAAAAGGGTTGATGCTTCCTGATTTTCAAGGATTTGTGAACCTGGCGTCGGCATGAAAATTTCATTTAGCCCGCTAAATTCAATTTTAATCCCTTAGCCAGAACCATAAATCGTTGAAAATCAGTTCGCAAAATTCCCAAACAAGCTCTAAAATTTTCTTATCCACATGGACCGCGTTATTTAAAACAGAAATTATGAATAAGTTACTTACACTTTTCTTGGTCATTTGCTGCTTCTATGCCAAAACTTCAGCTCAAGACTACACCCAACCCTATCGCCCGCAATTCCATTTCTCACCTGTAGGAAACTGGATAAACGATCCCTGCGGAATGGTTTATCACAATGGAAAATATCACCTAATGTACCAGTATAATCCTTTCGGTATCCAGTGGGGGAATATGTCTTGGGGCCACGCTGTTTCCACTGACATGGTACATTGGGAACACCTTCCGGTGGCAATGTCTCCCGATAATTTGGGACAAATATTTTCCGGTGGCGCAGTGGTGGATTTGGACAATACCGCCGGTTTTAACACCGCAGAGAATGAGGCACTCATCTCCATTTTTACTCACGCAGGTATCCAGCAACGGCAGAGCATCGCTTACAGCACAGATGAGGGACAGACCTGGACGAAGTACAGCGGTAACCCCGTTCTTCCTAACCCTGGCATCCCTGATTTTCGTGATCCTCAGGTCTTTTGGCATGAATCAACAGCAAAATGGGTGATGACCCTTGCGGCCTTTGACCGGATCAAATTTTATTCCTCTACCAATTTGAAAGACTGGGTGTTCGAAAGTGATTTTGGTGAAGAAATCGGCGTACATAGCGGGGTCTGGGAATGCCCTGACTTTTTTCCCATCATCGTTGAAAACACGGGGGAGGAAAAATGGGTGCTTTTAGTCAGTGTCAACCCCGGCGGGCCATTTGGCGGATCTGGCACACAGTATTTTATGGGAGATTTTGACGGTTCACAATTTACCTTACTACCTCAATATCAAGATATATTGAACCAAGAAGCACCCGTTCCGGAAGGCGATATTTTCGAAGATTTTGAGAGTGGAAATTATGATGGCTGGTTCAAAATTGGAGCGGCCTTTGGCAATGCACCAGCGACGGGCACATTCAATGGGCAACAGACCGTTTCAGGTTATTTGAACAACGGTTTTGTTAATACTTTTATCAACGGCGATACCCCGACAGGAACATTGACTTCCACAAACTTTATCATCGAAAAGCCCTTCATCAATTTCCTCATTGGCGGCGGCAACCATCCAGGAGAGACGGAAATCAGGCTACAAATCAACGGTAGCAACCTGCGGACGGCAACAGGAAAAGACAGTGAATTACTCACCTGGGAGAATTGGGACGTAAGTGATTTAATCGGACAAGAGGCCCGCATCCAGATTGTGGACAACCACTCCGACGGCTGGGGGCACATCAACGTTGACCATATTCTTTTTTCTTACGAACCGGCTGTCTCCCCTCTCCCCAATGGCTTTTGGGCGGACTACGGGCCGGACAACTACGCCGGACGCTCCTGGGAAAACAGCCCGCAGGACCTTTATCAAAGGGTCTGGCTCGGCTGGATGAGCAACTGGTCGTATGCCGGCAATCTCCCTACTTCTCCCTGGCGGGGCAGCATGACGATTCCCCGATCCATCGGTTTGAGGCAGTTCCCTTTTGGGCTTCGGTTGGTACAGCGACCCATCGTGGAACTGGATTCGTTGCGGGAAGCGCATTTCCAATTTTTTGATGAAAATTTGGCGCAAGCCAACCAATTCATCAGCGATAATTCCATTTCCGGCAACACCTATGAGCTACAAATGCAACTCGTTCCCGGCAATTCAAACAAAGTAGGAATCAGGGTACGCACGGGCGGCAGCCATTTCACTGAAATCGGCTATGATAGCCAGCAAAACGAGATATACCTGGACAGAAGCAACGCCAGTGACGGCGACTTCGACGGGGATTTTAACACTTATTTTAAAGCGCCACTGGAGATGGCGCCCGATACGGTTCACCTGCATATTTACGTAGACCGCTCGTCCGTCGAGGTGTTCGCAGGCGAAGGCGAGCGAGTGATTACCGCCCGCATTTTTCCTACAGAAACGGCGCTGGGGCTGTCGTTTTTTCAGGAAGGAAGCAACGATGCAACGATTGCCGGGTTTGATTTTTGGACATTGAAAACGGTGTGGGATTTTCCGAATGCAGTGGAAGAAATTGTCGGAAGCACCCGCCTTGAAATTTACCCGAACCCAGTAAGCGCGATCTTGTATTTCAAAGAAAGTTTGCCTGAAAACCAGATGTTTTCCATTATGGACACCGCCGGGGTGGTGTTGAAATCGGGCGTGCTGATGCCAGGTCAAGGCAGCATTGCCGTCTGGGAACTGGGGGCGGGCATTTATTTCCTGCGTGTAAACCAGCAGGTAGTGAAATTTATAAAAAGCTAAGTTAATAGACCAGTGGGCTGATGATAATTTGGGTGGTTTCACAGATGGTGAGAAAAGTTGGTTAGTGGTAAATCCGAACTACAAGGAAATAAACGCTGGGAGGCTAGTTATTTAGAGCAATTGAAAACGCACTACAACAATGAATATGCGATAATGCGCCCTTATTATAAGGGAAGCGTGCCTCTAGGGACGCGCTATCGGTAGAAAATTGTTTCACCCATAGATTAGCCGTGCCGTAGGTACGGTATTGATTTAGATGCCGTACCTACGGCACGGGAAGCACACATTTAATTGAAAGGCCGTCTCACTTCAATCCATTGTACCGGGCTATCCTTTTTTAACACGAACGGGAAATAAAACTTCCCGTTTTTTTGCCTTAAATCACTGAAAACCGTTTCTTCTTTCTCGGTGGCCCGCATAAGCCGGTCAAATAAAGGCCAGAGAAAGTTATAGTTGACGGCATCCGTCCGACCAATTTGTAATGCCCGCCTGGCCGTATAATTTCTAATGCCCGCATCAAATTCCAGATCTAGGGCGTAAGCCTCATTGTGGTGGGCCCAGATGGTATCCCCTCCGCTGGAAAAAGCCCGGTGGTCAAAAAGGTATTTGTCCATTAAAGGGCTGGATTCGTTGAAAATTCTTTCGCCCAGCATACTGCCGACCACCCAATCGTTTTGGTGGGTCACGATCAGCATTTTTAGGCTATCCGATAAGCTGTCGTAATCCTCAAGTACGGCTCCTTTAAATGGCCCCGATCCTGGCGCGATTAAGAAAATACCCGCTGGTTTGGGCAATGACCACTGATCGCTGTGGACGGCCAAATTCGAGGCGATCACGCCGCCGTAAGAGTGGCCAATATAATGAATGGGTTCAGCGCCGCGCAGTGGAGGCACATGGCCTTCGGTGGCCAATAATTGCAGCGCCTGTTGGATCCCTTTTGCCGTATTTTTAACAAAACGGGACGGCCTCGGGAAGACCATGTTGCGCTGGTAACGCGGAAAAATAACCGTGTTGCCCTGCAAAACCAGGTGCTTTATCCATGATCCGTAGATCATCGGATTGTAGCCACCGTATCCATGGAGGAGGACGATCACTTTGGCTGCATCAGGTACGGGTGCTGTGGGCTCGAATAACCAAAATCCGGTCGGTTTTTGCGAGTGGTCAGATACCCTTACTTGCTGATGCGGATAGTTTACGTGGGTTTGTGCGGATACGGTATTTAACAAGAAAAGACTCATCAAAAAGAAGCTTGTTTTCATTGATAATGGATTTCAACGTTATCCATAACAACTGGACCCGAACTATGGATGCGCTCTGGCGCTGATCATTGCAATAATAGGTAGGAACTATCGGATGCGGAAACATGTTTTGGAACAATCTAATGAGTTAATTTGCAAAAATTGAATTGAAATACCATTTTTGTAACTCATTGGTTATCATTTTCTTTTACCCTACTATGAAGCAACAACCTAAAAACGAACAGCATGCGGCTCTGGTCTTACCAACATCCTTCCGTACTTGAAACCCTGCAAAAAGGCGAACGCTACGTGTGTGCCTGGGCACACGTGCCCGGTGAACGCTGGCAAAATGCCTTTCGCTGGATGGGCGGGCAAATGGCGCTGCGCGACATACCTGTCGGCGAAAATGCGCCGGTATGGGCCTGGCATTCGGTGAATCGTTTGGGCGGCAAGCCCGATGAGGATTGTGCCGACGCCTTGTTGTTTGGTTATCAACTGGCAGGAGGCATCAATGTGCTGGAACTGGAAGTGCCGGGGCACCTGGTATTAGCGTCCTGCTATGGCTATTGGAACAATATTTTAGACCGTTTTATAGGCGGTTTAGCACCGGAACCCCAGGATGTGGCAGCTTGTTTTGCCGTGCACCTTACCCCGCACCGAGGCCGGCCGCGGCTTTATTTTCGCGCTATTCAGGCTTGCCTGCCTTACCTCGAACCCGACTGGCTGGTAGCCTGGGAACCTCTGGATTCGAAAAGAATGCGAAACATTACTGAAACAAGCTCTAAAATCGAAGCAGCACCGCAGCAAATCACCACCCGCGTATAACTCCCTTCGGCGCTGCACCACAAAACCTGGTCTACTTCCACAATGTGATGGGTATCTATTTCTTTGAGAATAATTTTCTTCTTTTCTGTTTGTCCTATATTTTCCAGCAGGGTGTTGAATTTTAATTGCAAATGATTATTGGCTAAGTTGTTTTTTACCTTCTCCAGGGCATTGTGGAGCTCTTCGCTGTCGATAGGCTTGAGCAAATAATCAATAGCGCTGAACCGGAAAGCTTCTACGGCGTAGTGGTCATAAGCCGTCACAAAAACCACGTTGCCTTTAAGGCCTTTTAGTTGGCTCTTGGCCTTATTTAGTTGCAAAGAGATTTGAGCCGTTTACACAATGAGAAATAAGGGTTACAAAACCACCCCAGGTTTCATTGCTATTCACTCCTATTTCAAATAAACAGTTTTTCTGTTGACAAACTCCATCATGCCATCTTTGGCCAATTCCCGGCCATACCCCGACTTCTTCGTGCCGCCAAAGGGCAATCTCGGATCCGACTTCACCAATTCGTTGATAAAATACGCACCGTCGCTAACCCGCTCCGCATATTGTAGGGCCAGGGCGGTATTTGTTGTGCACACGGTTACCCCAAGTCCGTACTTCGACAGTTCGGAAAGCTCAAAAGCATGATCGATGTCTGTGGCTTTAACCATAGCCGCCAGGGGGCCGAAGGTTTCTTCGTCAAAGGCCGCCATCCCGGGCTGTACATTCCCCAAAACGGTAGGCTCATGGTAACAACCTAGTTGATGGCCGCCCAGGAGCAATTCAGCCCCTTGCCTGACCGATTCCACAACCTGTCGATTGAGTTGGTCGGCCAAATCTTTCCGCGCCAGGGGCCCAACCTGCGTCGTTTCGGCCAGCGGATCGCCAGCTTTCAACTTGCGCACGGCTGCGGTGAATTTGGTGACAAATTCGTCGTAAATACCTCCGACTAAAATGAAGCGTTTTGCCGCAATACAGCTTTGTCCACAATTCAGCATTCTGGCAGTAATGGCCGTTTTTACGGCTTGGTCAATAGCGGCATCTTCCAACACGATGAAGGCATTGTTTCCCCCAAGTTCTAAAACTGATTTTTTGAGGTGCCTTCCGGCAATTTCGGCCACCGCAGCACCTGCTCTTTCACTTCCGGTCAGGGTAACCGCCCTGACCCCATCATGTGCGATAATGTGTTCGGTGAGGTCGTGGTGCACGATCAGGTTTTGAAATACACCTGGTGGAAATCCCGCTTTCACAAAAACCCCTGCGATGAGTTGGGCACACCCAAACACGTTGGGAGCATGTTTCAATAAGCCGGTGTTTCCGGCAGTCAGAGTGGGGGCAGCATACCTGAAAACTTGCCAAAATGGAAAATTCCAAGGCATGATGGCCAACACGGTGCCTAAAGGGTCATGTCTGACAAAACTCTGCTGTGCATCAGTGGCAATGACTTCATCGGCCAGGAAGGCGGCCGCATTTTCAGCATAGTAGTCGCATACCCAGGCACATTTATTGACTTCCGACCGAGACTCCGCAATAGGCTTGCCCATTTCCAGCGTAATCATTTTAGCGTATTCTTCCACGTGGTCCCGCAATACCTGACCTGCCTTTTTTATTAAATGGGCTCTATCGGCAAGCGGTACTTTGCGCCAGGATTGAAAAGCAGTTTGGGCAGTATCTAGCCTGGCGGTGGTTTCCGCTTTTGATAGCGCGGTATAGGAGCCAACTTTCTGGTTATTGTAGGGATTTATACTTTTGAATTCCATTTTTTTTTTGAATTAGTTTTACCATTTCTTCCAATACGCTTCGCCTGCTTTCGCCCAGTAATCCACCAAAATTTCCCAGGATATTTCTCCCCGTCGGATAATGTTTTTACGCAAGGTCTTGAGCTTGGTTTTGTGTTCAGGGGGGACCGATACAACGGTGGTATCGACTAGCACATCGGCCACCACTTCTTGCCAATCTGCTGGCGAGCTGGTTGGTGCCTGGGCTTCGGTTAAGACTGGTGCTACGGCGTCAGTTTGTGGTAGGAGGGCTGGCTGATCGTACGTGATCAATTTGTACGTTTCGGTAAAGTGATCAAAGCTAACCAGAATGTCCGTCTGCGGCCAGCGCACCTGTACCGTTCGCGCTAAGGGGTTATAGACAGCCGTGTAAAGCGTCCCAAAACCTTGGGTGAAAAGGGTGTTGTAAAGGGGAGGTCGAAGAAAAGCAGCTGCCACTTGCTGGGCATCCACTTGCTTTGCTATTAATAGATCTTCCAAAAAGTCCGCTCTTTCGACGGTTTTGTTGAACAACGCATTCTCGGGCCAATCTACGGTTCCCTGGTGGTTGGTGGCAAAGGCGGCATCCGTTATGACCGGAGCTCGGTCTGGTGACAAGCGCACGGTCTTGAATGCTCCGCTAGGATCAACCACGGTAACGTTGTAAGAGATGTGGGAGGGTATGGCAGACAAAGTCGCTACTGCTTCCTCCACATTGCTGCAAAATTCAAGTACGTACCGCAAAATAAAAGGAATACCGAAACCCTCGCCAACAGCCTTGCGTCCGCCAAAGGTAAGAGATATCGCAAGTCCGTCTTCGTTCATGCCGTCTATGGCACCGATTAGGCAATCACTGGTGGCAATCACTTTCTTACCGTTCCAGGCACTCAACAAGAGGGTACCTTCCATCAGATCTGGATGGTAATCGTAATTGCGAACCAATTGCACCGTTTTAGCAACGGTTACGGCCTGAGAACAAGCACTGATATAAGCCGGTGGTTGAAAACCGGTTAGAAAACGGGCTGCTACCGGATCAGCATTCGTCAACTTACACAGCCGCTTATAAGTGGGCCACATTTTAGGCATGTACTTTTTAAGTGCAGCCTGCGAGGTTTGCAAATCAGGCACATAGGCCGTACCTTTGGACGTTAACCAGGCTTGGTAGGCCGGCCAGTATAGATCAAATATTTTTTTCCACTTCGGGCCCGGTAAGCCCGCTTCGGAGATCGCATTGAAATGTAATTGCATGGTATTGTTTAGCGTTAAGCCTCCATTTTGGGGTTGATGTACGATTTACATCACAAAAACAGCCCGCATTTCAACCTGGCTAGCCGGTTAAAATACGGGCTGGTGTGTTATTTGGTCAGCGTACCCGTTAGCGCAATTTGTTCTCTTCTGTCCTCAACTATTGTTGATGCATACTTTGAACGGATGGCTTTAATCCAATCTTTAGCTCGTGCATTAAGTTTGAAATCGTCGGTCATCACACGCCCTCTGGAAACCAAAATTCCCATATCAGCTCCTTCGTAGAGGTAGTCCCCTTGCTTGGAGATATGCAAAAAGAAGGCTTCACTTTCAGACTCTACGGCTCTTCTGTGCGTATCCATCCGGTCGAATTGAATATGCCCATTATCGAACATTTTATAAATACCCGAAGCCGGCGCTTCAGCAACATACTCAATGGTATCTTCGGTGTGCTTGATGATCAACTGGCTCCAACCGTCAATGTTGTCCTGCTTAGACCAACGTTCGTTCAGTTCATTCACGTCCAACTCATAATCCACGTCCATCCATTCTAAAATGTGGAAGACAAAAAGCGGGGCATCAGCCAGGGCAAAAACGGCATGGTTGGTGATCGAACTTGCGCCGGTGACCCTTGGGTTGAGTTCTCCGAGATAGATTTCCCCATTGTCTTGATCAATCAGGAAATCCAGCTCGAAGTAACCTTTGTAACCTTCTTTGCGCAATTGGTTGCCAAAAAGCTGGGTGTATTTCGTGGCTTTTTCCCGCAGTTCAGGGGTAAATGCATTGGGGTAGATCTCGTTGCCACACCATCCACCTTTATAAGGAGTCATTTCCTTGAAACCAACCAGTTCGGTCATCAATGGCGCCACAATGGTACCGTGTCTGGTCACACAGGCTTCAATGGCAGAACCTTTGCAATTGATGCGTTTCATGACTTTAACTTCCTGCTCTTTGACGATTTCCTCTTCGTATTTTTTAAACTCTTCTTCGTTGGTAATGAAGAAAGTCGTGTGTCCGGAATCGCCAAAAGGAGTTTGAATGACCAAATCAGTGCCGAGGGCTTTCGACACTTTGTTCAACTGGGCATAATCCGTTACCGGCGTCAATACATAGGGCACACAGGGCACCCCCGCTTTTTCAGCGATACGGTTGGTGTTCACTTTGTTGTCCATGAACGTACGCATCTTGGCGGTAGGGAACATGACCTGTAACCCTAATTTCTTAGCCAGCTTCTCGGTCTGCTCATCAAACATCAGGAACATGGCCTTGCCCGTTGTTCTACCGGTCTTTCTTAGCTTCAGGTAGGCCTGTACTTCCGGATGCTGCAGTAAATAGTTGTTGATGTCTTCAATGCTGGTAAACTCATCGTGGGGAATTTCTTCTTTGGGGGAGAAAACATTGGGATGTTGCCCATCAAAACATTCGATATGACAGATAAATTTAAAGCCCTTAATCCATTCATCGGCACCTAACATATTGAAATTGGTGGCACTGATAAAATACAGCGGTACTTCATTTTTATAAAAAAATCGCCGTATATCCGATACGCCGTTGAGGATGTCTGGTTCCTGCGTTTTTTTTACGACAACTGCTTTCTTACGCACAACAGCAGGCTTCTTCTTTGTTGGAATTACTTTTTTATCACTCATATTTTGTTATTTTATTTTTTTGAATGTTTACTCAAGGTGTTCATGCCCATACCTTCCATAGCTCCCATGGAAGTTATGGTTTGATAGCGGTTCAACACACTTTCGTTGAATACCCTTAGGCCAAGATCTGCCCGGTACCCATGGATTTCACTGACGTCCACTGCGGTTAGGAAATTAATGATTTCTTCGCTGACGACCTGCCCGGGAACAAGTACCGGGAAACCAGGCGGATACGGAATGACAAAGGTGGAGGCAACCAAGGTTTTACCTTTGCTCATCAATGACAAACAATTGTCAAGCGGCACATATTCATAATTTTCTTCATCATACGCCAGGAAATAAGCGGTTCGGATATCGCCTCCCGGGATACCTGGGACCGCCTGGAATGATTCGTGGAAATAGCTGAAATCGGGTAGGGGAGGCACTTCTTTGGTTAAGGAGTGTATTCGCTTTTGCAGCAGCTCTATTTCCTTGGAATTCAAGGATTTAAACTCTTCGTCCAATTCGTCGGCAATTCTAAGCAGCGCACTGGTCAGGTAGGTAATACTTCCTCGGGTAGTCCCGATGTTGGTCATGAACAGTACCGTGTTTCTAGACGTCTTGTTGATCTGGATATTAAATTTATCCATCAGGTACTTATTCTTAAAAGTATCCCCATCCACGCCCGTTCTACCGACGTATAAGGTTATCTTGGTGGGATCCAGGACGAATTCGTCATCTTCCCACGCTTCTTCCATTCGGTTCCAACCTTCTTCTTTGGAATAAAACTCGTTCAACCCGGATTGTCGGTACTTATCCGGGATGAAATTACCCACGGATAAAATGTCAAAATATTTTCTCAACTGGGGGGTGTCATTTATTTTGGCGCGGAGAACCATCGCCATTTCTATGCTCTTTTCCACCAATTCAAAACCTTCCAACTGCACTTGCCGACGACCGACATCCAACGAAGCCAACATCTGGTAATTTGGCGAGGTAGAGGTATGCGTCATATAAGCTTCCAGGAAGGTTTCTTCGCTTTTCCGCCTAAAATCTTCGTCCCAGATATGAATCATGGAACCTTGCCTGAAACTGCTCAAGGTTTTATGGGTACTTTGGGTCGCATACACCCGAATACGGACTTCGTCAGGATTGGGCAGTACGGAAACCTCTTCCGCACCCAAGGATTGGGTATAGGCCGAATATTGTTTTTTATAGGCACTGCTTTCGTACTTGTGGTACAACTTGTCTGCCGTAAACATAGCGGTTCGTTGCCTGTAATTGCTGGCAAAACCGGCAAAAGCGAACCAGGCTTCGTCCCATAAAAAAATCATGTCGGGCTTAATGGCCAGGATTTCTTCCATGACCCTTTCCACATGGTACACAATGCCATCAAAGGTGCAATTGGTCAGCAAGAGCATCTTTACCTTATTTAACCTTCCGGCAGCTTTCAACCGCAGTAATTTGCTTTTGATCTGCTCAATTGGAACGGCGCCATACATCGAATATTCTTCAATCGGGTAGGAGTCCAGGTAAACCGGATAGGCACCCGACAAAACCAAACCGTAATGGTGCGATTTATGGCAATCCCTGTCAATCAGCACCACATCGCCCGGTTGTACCAGCGCCTGCATCACAATCTTATTCGCGGTAGACGTTCCGTTGGTAACAAAGTACGTATGTTGGGAACCATAGGCGTCCCGCGCCATTTCCTGGGCCTTCTTCAGCGGTCCCGTTGGCTGTAACAAAGAATCGAGACCACCGGTGGTTGCTGACGTTTCGGCCAGGAACATATTGCGGCCGTAGAAATCCCCGAAATCATTGATCCAGCGAGATTTGAAGACCGAATTTCCCCGTGAAATGGGCATGGCGTGAAAAACGCCGGTCGGCTTTTGGCTATATTCTACTAAAGCCGAAAAGAAGGGCGTGTTATACCGTTCGGCAATCCCCCGCATAATCGTAAGATGCAATTCCTGGATATCCTCCGTTTGGTAGAAGATACGGCGGAAGCTTTTTATCGTACTATCCATTAAATGGCCCAGTGCCGTATCGGTCACGTAATAGGCATCCAGTTCTGGCCTGAATTCCTTGATTAAGCTGCCAATAAGCGGTCCCAGTTCGGTTTCCGATTTGTCGGAATAATCCAGTTTTTCGACCTGCTGGATGTAGGGCTTAATGAGCGGCGTAATGAGCTTTGAATGATAGGGTGGCGCATATCGAACGACGACGGCCTGGATATTGTGGTTGAAAAGCAAAGCGATCAGGGCATCTTGAAAAGACCGTTGCACGACGATGCCAAAGGTGAAATTGTCGTGTGACGTCCGCAGCTTCCTGAAGCTGTTTTTTAGTTCGCTTTCTGCTTCAATAGATATATCATCGACAAACAAGACTTCAAAATGGTTTTTTTTGATCGCATTGAAGTGTTCATGCTCCTCAACGGATTCTATGCTGTGCTCATTGTAATCCACAAAGTCTGGATTACTCCGGTAGCTATCACCCACCAATTGTTTGGTTGTTTCAGCTACCAAATGGGATAAAGCAGTATGTTCGTGTCTGGCCAGCGCGTGTTCCAATTTTTGAATACGCTCCGTGCCCGGACTGGCAAAATAAGCTGCTACGCCCTTTAAATCTTTCAAAAGGGAGGTGGTTTCGCTTATGTACGTTTTTTCATTTGCCGATCCAATCTGGCATCTGGCTAATTCAGCTGTTACAATTTTTAATTTGTTCCAGTAATCAACCCGCAATTGACCAATGTTGTAATAGGGGGCTGTTTTTATATTTGTTTTAATCACGGGTTAGTTTTTGGAATATAAGGCAAGTTTGTTTCCTTGTGAATCAATAAAAACAGCAAAGTAGCCCATCTCTTTGCTGATGAGGGTCTTGGGCATGATGACCCGTCCTCCTGCGGCCTCTATTTTGTTTAAGACATTGTTTAAATCCTTTCCTCCGTTGAGGTAGATTAATGGGCCACAATCACTAGGCACATATCCCTGGCCTGCTACTACACTTCCACCAATGCCTCCGGTGGCCGGGAAAAAGGCCATTGCATTGACCGGTGTAATGTTTTGTTCCATCGTAATACCAAAAATGTGGTTGTAAAAATTGACCGCCTGGTGAAAGTCAATTGCGGGTATTTCAAACCAACTCACGTAGTCTTTGCTTGCTGCTGATTTTTTATTTTTTCCTTGAGGTATTCCTCCCATTGTTTTTTGTTTTAAATTAAACCATCACTTTGTACTTGCATCCATCACCTTTACAGGGAGCCATCACCTTTAAAATGAATAGGTGTTGATGCTTTTTCAATAGCATCCTCCCGGAGCTTTAATTCCGTTAATTGGTCCAGTCTCGAAGGTTTGATCAATGCGCCCAGCGTATCCAGATACGGACTTTCTGTGTTGGGTTGATAGATGTCAAACGTGCCGATCTTTAAATGGTCACGAAAGCTTTTTAAAGGCTGACCCAGGCGTAAGATGCCCAATTCACGGCTTCGCTTAACCCGTTCGATATTTAATTCCAGGGGAATAATTTCCTCTGTTCCTTCCGATTGGTGCAGCACCCTTCCATCGGGGCCACAAACGATCGAACGGCCACAACCGCCCGTATCCAATCCGTTGACGTCAAAGAAGTAACACTGGTTGACGGATGCCATTGCCCGGACAATGGAGAGTTCAATATCGCGATCAATGGTACCCGACATGGTGGGGTGCATAATCACTTCAGCGCCCATGGAAACCAATGTTCTGATCGTTTCAGGAAACCACATATCGTAGCAGATGGATACCCCAAATTTGGCAACTCCCGGCACATCGAACGTGCAATAATCGCTGCCTGGTGTTACGCCCACTTCGTAGGGGTAGAAGGGGAACATTTTGCGGTAGCGGGTTACGATCTCTCCCTGGGGGTTAATCACCGTTGCCGTGTTGTACAACTTGCCCTCACTTTTTTCGAAAATGGAACCCGGTAATAACCAAATGCCATATTTCTTGGCCATGGCCTGCATTTCTGCTTCAAAATGATTGGGGATGGGTTGCGCCGTATGGGTGAGTGGGCCGTAGGCACACAACTCGCTGAACATAATCATTTCTATCCAGGGATAGAGATTCATGGTAATATCTATTTTCAGCTTCATCATTTCCACATTGGAAATAACGGCTGATACTTTCATCTGTATGCCTGCAATCGCGAATGGTCTCATATTATTTGGCCGATAGCCTTTTTAATTTCGTTTTCCAAAATGGATAATCCCTGGTCCAATTGTTCGATTGTAATGACCAGTGGGGAAAGAATGCGCAGTATATTCTTATACGTACCAGCGCTCAGTACAATCAGGCCGTTTTCGGCACAACCCGCTATTATTTTACTACAAACTTCCGGGTTGGGTTGGCTCGGATCGTTGTTCTTAACAAATTCTATCCCGATCATGGCGCCAATCCCCCGGACATCTCCTATTTCAGGACACGCCCTCATCAGGTGAGTTAAGCGGGTAGAAATAATATTTCCGATTACCCCTGCTCTTTCATTTAAGTCAAGGTCTTTCATGTGTTTTATGGTGGCCAAAGCCGCCACACAGCAAATGGGGCTGCCAATATAGGTGCCTCCTATAGAGCCAGGGGCTGCGGCATCCATGATCTCCGCTTTTCCAACAACAGCAGCAATCGGAAGTCCAGACCCCAATGATTTTGCATACGTGCTAATATCGGGCTGTACACCATAATGCTGCCAACTGGCCCAATGCCCTGTCCGACAGAATCCGCTTTGCACTTCATCCATGATCAGCATAATCCCATGTTCATCACAAAATGCCCTTAATCCTTCCAAATACCTTTTCGGAACGGGATTAAATCCGCCTTCACCCTGTATCGGTTCAATAATAATGGCGGCCACACTTTTAACATCTACCAGGTTTAAGGCGCTTTCGTGAAGTCTTTTCAGTTCGTCATTTACAAATTCATCCATGGTTCGCTCTCCGTGATACCGATAAAAATTGGGAAAAGGAAGCCGGTATACTTCTGGTGCATAAGGACCACAATCGTACTTGTAACTGACCTTACTGGTCAACGTCATGGCCATCATGGTTCGACCATGATAGGCGTCGGTGAAACAAAGTACGGCCGATTTTTGAGTGGCCTGACGGGCGATTTTTATAGCATTCTCAATGGCCTCTGCTCCGGTGCTGACCAACATTACTTTGGTGTGCTCCCCGTGGGGGAGAATTTCGGCAAGTTCTTCGCACAATTGGATATAGGGCTCATAAGTGACCACATTGAAGCTGGTGTGCAAGTATTTACCCGCTTGCTCCCGGATTGCCGCTACCACCGGTTCGGGGCAATGACCCGCATTTACCACGCCTATACCACCAGCAAAATCAATGAGCTCATTCCCATCAACATCGGTAACAATGGCCCCTTTGGCCGCTTTAACCGTAATGGTATTAAATACACCTACGCCATCAGCTACTACCCTTTTTCTTCTATCAAGGAGAGCTTGTGACTTGGTCAAGTCTTTGATCATATGGATGGTTTTCGTTTTTTACAATATAGGGAAATAGTTGCGGTAAAAAAAATGTTTCATTTATTGAAGTCAACCTATAAAAAGTATAAAATGTTCGCATTGTATTGAAAAGCAGTGCGTTGAATTCGTGTTTCTTTTTGCCATAAAAGCTGTAAATGCAAGACTAACTACCGGTTTTTGGTAAAATAAAAGGCCTTTTAATGCGCACCTGTACTCCCGCTAATGGACGGTTTTGATCGCTGTTTTTACCCCTTTTTAGCAGGTATTCGGCCCTGGAGGCCACCTTCCGCTTTGGCCGAATCGTCATGGATTTCAATAGCGGCAACCACCATCTGGGCGTTGTGCCTACCGGCTTTTTGAACCCGTAAAAAAATGATACATAATTAAAGATTATGTATTTTATATAAAATATAAATATTTACTTATGAATTGTTTTCCCAAGCTTTGCGTCGCGAAAAAATTACTCAACAAGACCGCAGTTCATGTCAGACCATTTAATGATACTTTTAACCTTACTAGCCCCGGCAGTTTTTGTGGCCACGGCCGTAGCGTCCTGGTTTCAGCCGGGCTTTAAGCCGCGGCAAATCATCGCCATGAGTAAAGCCTCTACGATCATCAGCATAATAATGGTGGCCTGGAGTTGTTTTTATGTCTTTGAGGATGGCCTTTTAGCGGACGCTACGATCGGGATAAAGGATTTCGGCTTCAGCATACGGCTGGATTCCCTGAGCCTGCTCATGCTGGGAATGATTGCCCTGCTGGGTTTTATTGTCGTCAAATTCAGCATCAATTACCTGGATGGCGACCCCAACCAAGGCGCATTTATGGGCAGACTGTCGGCAACCATCGCCTCGGTACAATTGCTGGTACTCTCTGGTAACCTCGGGCTACTGCTGGTTTCCTGGATTTTAACGAGTATATCCCTGCACCGGTTGTTGCTTTTTTATCGTCACCGGCCAGGGGCTCAGCTTGCCGCAAGAAAGAAGTTTATGTTGGCCCGCTTAGGCGATGCCTGTTTATTGGTCGCCATTGGTTTATTGTACGACCAGTACAGTTCGGGGGATCTTGAAGTCATTTTTACCGCAATCAAAAGTGGTACCCTTTCCGGTTCTCCAGCCTGGCCGCTGGAAGTTTCAGCGCTGTTTTTAGCTTTGGCGGCCATCCTGAAATCGGCACAATTCCCGACCCACGGCTGGCTGATCGAGGTCATGGAAACACCTACGCCGGTATCAGCCTTGTTACATGCCGGGCTATTAAATGCTGGCCCTTTTCTGATCATCCGCATGGCTTTTGTGCTGGATGCCAGCACCGTAGCGCCAATTGTACTGATGAGCATTGGCGGATTCACCGCACTTTTTGCTTCGGTAGCCTACCTGACGCAAACCTCCGTGAAAACCGCCCTGGGCTACTCAAGTGTGGGGCACATGGGTTTCAGTTTGATGGTCTGCGGACTGGGGGTTTACCCGGCAGCCATGCTGCACCTCGTGGCACACTCCTTTTACAAAGCACATGCATTCCTTTCTTCCGGAAGTGTAATTGAGGTGATCAGAGGAGCGAAGGTGGTAACGGTCCCCCAATCCGTCAGCCCGGTTAAAATTGTTGGGGGTATGGCCATGGCGCTGGCACTCTACACGGCATTCGCGCTGATCTGGGGAATTGATCCGAAGCAAGAATTTGCGTTGCTGGTCATTGGCGCGGTAATCGTCATGGGGCTGTCCCGGATATTCACTGCGGCCATCGCGAGTAAATGGAACTCGAAATTGCTGGCTCGGGCCACCCTGCTGGCGCTCCTGGTAACCGTGGCATTCTTCTCGCTGGAATCCGCTACCCACTACCTGCTGTCTTCGCAAGTACCTGAATTAACTGTGCCTGGAGCGGGGAAAATCATTGCAGCGGGTATCCTCTTGCTGGCTTTTGGCCTGGCCGTTTTCCTGCAGCTGATTGCCCCGAAATTGTCCCGCAAACCATTCTACCAGGCCCTGGCGATTCACGTCAGAAATGGTTGCTACGCAAATGCACTTTTTGACCGGCTGGTGAATGCTTTATACATTCCCACCACCGAAAGCAGGCAGGTCGTGCCGCCTGCTGTATGGCAAAATATACCACCCGAAACTACGCCAGTAAAAGAACTTGAGGAGCAACTGGCTTGAGGAGCAAGAGGTTTGGTATAATCAATTCAAAACTGATCTAAAGGAAAATGGAAGACCAATTTTCAACCCTTAATAAGGCCATTAAAGGCACCGCGCTGGCAGACACATTGCGCCAGGCCGCCAAAAAAATTGCACCAGTATGGCCGCTGGAAAACTTTGTAGCCGTGAACCCCTACCTGGGGCTCGCCGACCAAAAATTTGCCACGGCGGCGCAAAACCTGGCCACAGTCGGCGGAATTCAGATGACTTTGCCGACAGCCTTCTACCGCAATAAAATTCGGGAAGGAAAAATTACCCGCGAGGACCTGAAGGCTGCCGGGGCTAAAAATTCTGCTCAGGAAATAGACGTAGCGACCTTTATCCGCAAATTGGAAAATACCGATGATGCGGGTGAGCATGTCGCAGCAATAGCCACGCTGATTGATGTAGCTACGCAGCAAACAAAAAAAGACTGGAACCGCTTTGTCACGTCCAGAATCTCCGTCTGGGCTGCTTCCTATTTTGACCATGGACAAGCCAAGTGGGTAGCGGCCGACCAAAAAGCGGGGCTTTTCCAGGCCTGGAAAGCGGAGGCCGAGGTGGATTTAACCGCTGAGATCACCGGTTTGAAAGGCTTTCGAAAAGCAGTGAAGGCTTTGCCAAACGATCCGCTGGAAGCCGCACAAAAGGCCCTCGACCTCCTGGATCTGCCCGCAGCTGTCTTGCCCATATATTTGCACCGCTTGTTGCTGAAAGTAGGTGGATGGTCGGCTTTTGCTGCTCGTCTGGACTGGGATAGGGAGCTGTACGGTGGAAAAGACGGAGAATTGATCGCGTTTCTGGCGGTGCTCATTTGCTGGGAAGCCTGCCTGCTGCAGTGTCTGGATGGCCCTGAATTGCGGGCGCAGTGGTTGGCGGCTAAGCAGGGACTTGCTGACGCAAGCACGCGAACCGAAATCAGCCAGCAGTTGGCGGAAAAGCTCATCTTACAGGAAGCATTTGATTTGGCTGCCCAGCGCGAAATTATTGCCAAATTTCAGGGCACAACCACCAATCCCCCCAAAGCACCGGCAAAGGTCAAGGCTCAGGCGATCTTCTGTATAGATGTACGCTCCGAAGTGTTTCGCAGGAATTTGGAACTGGTGGATCAGGGTATAGAGACCATCGGTTTTGCCGGATTCTTTGCCTTTTCCATCCATTTTGTGCCTTTGGCACATGCTCAGGGAGAGGCCCAGTGCCCGGTTCTCATAAAAATGGGCCCGACCATCCTGGAAGAAATTCCCGATCCGGACGCCCAGCGGCTGGCTTACCAAGGCCGGGTGCTTCATCATCAGGTGCAGCAACTGTGGGATTCCTTTAAGTCAGGTGCCATCTCCTGTTTCAGTTTTGTCAGCCCCGTAGGATTGTTCTACCTGCCCAAACTGTTTACCGATTCCTTTGGCCTTACCCGGCCGGTTCCGCATCCTGATCAGGCCGGATTAAAGCGGGGGAGCGCCCAACACAAAAGCATCAGCCTGGAGGTAGCTACCCATAACCACGAAACAGTAGGGATACCGCTGGCGCAACGGATTCAAATGGCCAAAAACGCCTTGCATGCCATGTCGCTAACCGAAAACTTTGCCCGTTTCGTCTTAATCGTAGGGCATGACTCCACCACCGTCAACAACCCGCACGCCACCGGGCTCGATTGTGGCGCTTGCGGCGGACACTCCGGAGAAGCCAATGCCAAGGTAGCCGCGGCGGTACTCAACGACCAGGCCGTGCGCAGGCACTTAAAGGACGAAAACATCTTTATCCCGGATCACACCGTTTTTCTGGCCTGCCTGCATGATACCACCACGGACGAAATCACCATTTACAAGGAGGCGGAGGTAGCTGCCAGTGACGCAGAAGCGCTTCTTGACCTCAAAAATGCCTTGCTTAAAGCCGGACACGCCACCCGCACAGAAAGAGCGTTGCGCATGTCGACCGAGGGGAACGTGGATGCGGCGATATTGGCCCGCAGCAAAGACTGGTCACAGGTGCGTCCGGAATGGGGCCTGGCGGGCTGTGCGGCCTTTGTGGTGGCACCCCGGGCCAGAACCAAAAACCTTGACTTTGGCGGCCAATCCTTCCTGCATTCCTACGAGTGGAAAAAAGACCAGGGCTTTTCCATCCTCGAACTGATCATGACCGCACCCATGGTCGTTACGAGCTGGATCAACCTGCAGTATTACGCCTCTACGGTAGACAATAAAAATTTCGGTTCGGGTAACAAAACCTTGCACAACGTAACTGCCGGAGTAGGCGTATTGGAAGGCTATTCGGGAGACCTGCGGGTAGGGTTGCCCCTGCAATCGGTACACGACGGCGAAAACTACCAGCACGAGCCAATCAAGCTAAATGTGATCATCGAAGCTCCTCTGGAGGCGATGAATAGCATCCTGGAAAAGCACCAGTCGGTCCGAAACCTATGCGACAACGGCTGGATTCACCTGCTCGCGATGGATGAACGTGGCCAGGTATCGCACCGGTATGTGGGGAACCTCGCCTGGAAAGCGCTTTGATCTTTCACGAGGAAAACGTTTTTTTTTGTCAAAAAACAGCAAAACACGTTTCCAAATATAGGATAATAGGTTACTTGAAGCGTTTTTTCAATAACTTTGCTTATCTGATATAGGTGAAAATAGATAGGCATGTGCAGAGAAATGAAGGGCCAGTTGGCAGCTAGTTTGCCAGCCGGTAAAGCGTACGCCGGGGCGGGAACGGGTAGGAGAGAAGTGGTGGCTTTCAAGCGGATACCCGTATGAAAATTTTTAAGAACGGAAACGCTCAAAGTCACCAGGGTACAACTTCCTATTATTGGGGTTTGTTGTTTTTGCTGCTGCTCTCAAGCTGCCAGAGCCCGTCCTATCCCCTTTCGCCACCCGGCGCTACACCTCCGGTTGGTGTGCTGGCAGCAGACCGGACCAATTATACCCTGCAGACCTTTGTCCAGATTTTAGCGGATGCTGCTGCGGGGTATACCTTGGAGGAGGTGTTGCAACCCGCGTTGCAAAACAAGTTTCAACGCTTTTCGGACTACCCTTCAGCTATTCACAATTACCAGTACTACTGGGGGAAAATTCAGGTAAAAAACAGCTTGCCCGAGGCCGAAAAAAACCAGGAGTGGGTACTTTCTTTTTCGAGTACCTGGACCAGTCTGGCTGTTTTTACAACCGGAAAAGACGGCCAGTGGGAGTCGACCCCCAGTGGCACCTTTACTCCCGATCAGCTTGAAAAATTCAGGCCAACCGCCCGGGGGAACCTCGTCAAAGTATTGCTGCCGCCGGGAGAGGTGGTAACGGTTTACTTCCGGGGCATCAGCGAGCGCAAGGCGATCGTGCCTTCTTTTCATGTCTATCTGCAACCGCTGACGGTCTTCTACGATAAACTGCTGAACGCCAAGGTAGGCAACGCTATTTTTATTGGCTTCTTGTTGATGATGTTTTTCTATAACCTGATCGGTTACTTTTTTGGCCGTGACCGCAGCTTTATCTTTTATTCGGGGTACATCTTAATGATGATGGTGTATGCCTGCTATTCCTCCGACGACCTGGCCGATTGGTTCGGCCCGCTCCTGTTTCCCCATCATCCGGCTTATTACAGCTTTTTTAAGCTGTCGATTTACCTGGGCTTAATGGGTTACCTCGCTTTTATCCGCAGCTTCCTGGACCTGGAACAACTGCTCCCAAAATGGGATCGCTTTTTTAAACTCATTATTTATCTTGGGTACCCTTTGATGGCGCTCTACGTGGCTGTAGCCTGCACCTCTAATTTTAGCTATGTGTTGGAAGATGGGGTCATCGTGTTTTATATCGGACTGGTAGTCCTGTCTTGTTCTCTATTGATCTACCCGCTTTACCGAACCAGAGATGTCAAAGGCTATTTTGTGGTGGTGGGGGTGGCCATCATCAGCTTAGGATGCCTGGTGACGTTGCTCTTGAGGGTACTACCGCTCACGTTCACTATTTATTATTTAAAAGCCAGCGTCGTCATTGAAATGTTGATCTTCTCGCTGGGTTTGGCTTATCGCCAACGGCAGCAGGTAAAAGCCCGCGAACAAGCCGATTTCGCCCTCAAGGAAAGCCAACTCATTCAGGAAAAGAAGCAGTTGGAAGCAGATCGACTGCAGGAACGCAACGAGTTTCAAGCGCGTTTTTATACCAATATCACCCACGAGTTCCGAACGCCCCTGACGGTGATTTTAGGGATGAGCGAAAACATCAAAGACCATCCGCAGGAACAGCAACTGATTCAGCGCAATGGCGCCAACCTGTTGCGGCTCATCAATCAACTGCTGGACCTCTCCAAACTGGAGTCGGGTAGTTTGGTCCTGAATAAGGTACACCAGGACATTATCGTTTATTTGCAATACCTGACCGAATCTTTTTACTCGAACGCGGCCCAAAAAAGTATCCGCCTCGTTTTTCATTCCGAAGCGGATGTGGTGAGGATGGATTACGATGAGGAAAAAATCCAGCAAATCGTTTATAACCTCCTCTCCAATGCGTTGAAGTTCACGCCCGCCGCGGGAAAAATTATTTTCCACGCCAGCAAAATCGAACAGGATGGGCAGCCTGTTCTCAAGCTAAAAGTCAAGGATACCGGGCAAGGTATTCCCGCGCAGGATATCCAACACATCTTTGATCGATTTTATCAGGTCAAGCACCCCGATAACCGACAAACGGAAGGTACCGGCATCGGCCTGGCCTGGACCAAAGAGCTGGTCGAGCTGATGAACGGCCACATCGAAGTACAAAGCGAACTGGGCGTTGGCACCGAGTTCGTGGTCTATTTGCCCGTTACTGCCCAGGCGCTGGCCACGGCTACCGTTGCCCGGCCCGCAACCTTGCCTTTAGCCCCCGAGGATATTGAAGACGATCCCATTGAAAAAGCAGCTGTGCCCGGGCTTCCCGAGCTGCTCATCATCGAAGACAATCCCGACATCATCACCTACATCAAGACCGTATTAAGCGGCCAATACCTTTTTCACACGGCCAAAAACGGCCTGGTCGGCATAGAGAAAGCACTGGAAATTATTCCCGACATCATCATCAGCGATGTAATGATGCCAGAAATGGACGGCTACCAGGTATGCGAGACCTTGAAGCAAGATGAGCGGACCAGCCATATTCCCATTGTGCTCCTGACGGCAAAATCTACCCAGGCAGACAAAGTGCAGGGACTAACATACGGGGCAGACGCTTATCTCACCAAACCTTTTGACAAAGCAGAGCTGACGATAAGGTTGGAAAAGCTGGTGCAAATCCGCCAACAATTGCAGCTGCGTTACGCGAACGCAGCCGCTGCTTCAGACCCCACCGCGGCCCCATCGGCGCCCCCTTCCATTGAAGAGGTCTTCTTCCACAGGCTGCACGAACACCTCCAAAACCACTTCAGTGATGTCGGGTTCGGCGTTTCCCAACTCGCTGCTGCCGCTCACCTGAGCCAGATGCAACTGTACCGTAAACTGAAAGCCCTGACCGGCAAAACGCCTTCCCAGTTTATGAGCGCTTATCGCCTGCAGCAGGGACTGTTGCTGCTGCAAAAGGGCAAACTCACCGTTTCTGAAGTGGCCTATCAGGTCGGCTTTACCGATCCCAGTTATTTTTCGAGGATGTTTCAAAAGGAATTCAGGAAAAATCCCAGTGATTTTTTAAATTCCTGATAGTTAGATTTTTAGCACTTATTTTTCAACGTTTTGTAAGATAAGTCTATCTCTTTTTTCCCTTCTCGTAAGATAAGTCCATGCTTTTGCAAAATAAGTGGGCGGCATTTCAGTCGCTTACGTTGACCTTTGTCCTGTTGGAAATATTCCAGGTTTGATTACTCAACATTCACCAATGAGAAATTATTTTTTCTGCACTGTGCTTCCTCTTTCAGTGGAAGGCTGAATTTGCCGCCGGAGCGTCCAGGCGTTCGGCAGCCGGAGCAATTGACGTTGAATTCGTCACCCGACACGATGATCCTAAAACCGTGTACGTCCTCCGTCAATGGACCTCCTTGGAAGCCTTCCAAATTTATGCGACCGACCCCGAAACAGAAAAAGCCATGCGAGCAGCCGGGGTGACCGGAAAACCGACGGTCTTGATGCTGGGTACTAACAAACACTAATCTTAAAAGCTTCATCCAAATGATACTAATTTCCACCACAAAAAAAGCTGGCAGCCGCTTCGTACGCGCTGCGCTGATGTGTGCAGTCCTGCTGCTGTTCTTTACAGCTGGGCTTTTTGCTCAAATCTCTGTCACCAACGCCACCTTCCCGATTGCGGGGGATGTGCTTGAATTGGCCATTGACAACGCGCCAGTTGGCATCGTGCCGTTTACCCCACCGGGCGTCGACCAGGTCTGGGACTTCAGCAGCCTGCAAGCAGATGCAACCCAAAATATCACCTATCGCCCGGCCAGTGAGGGCAGTCAAGCGGCCAATGTGCCCGGCGCCGAGTTGTTCGCCGTCCGCTCGCCTGGTACAGAGACTTACTTCAACGTGACAAGCACAAGCTTTGAGCAGCAAGCCTATTGGGGCATTCTGCCTTACGACCTCGTCGCCAATAACTTATTCGATTACTTCCCACCGCTGGCAGAGCGCCGTGCTCCGCTGAATTTTTTCGACATCAGCGTAAGTTCTTCGAACTTCCTTGAAGTATTTCTACCCTCGGCCTTTCCTGCTTCATTGATGATCAACTTGGCCACCGTGATGAACAATGCCCCAATAGACTCCATGCGCTATCGGGTGGCGATTAGCAGTGCTGATGTGGTGGACGCCTATGGCACGGTGAGCATACCCGGCGGCACCTACGATGTGCTGCGGGAAAAGCGTACCCAGTACACAGAAACCCGCATAGATGCCAAAATCCCACCGCTCGGCTGGCTGGACATTACAGACAATTGCTTGCAGGCTGGCTTCAACGGCTTGGGCGTTGACACCACGGTCACCTTCTATTTTCACAACGACGTGTGGAAGGAACACATAGCCATTGTCACCTTGAACAACGATCAGGACGCCGTGACAAAGGTGGTGTTCAAGGCCAATGGCTCAAGTTGCCCCACGGGTAATACCCTCTACGTAAAGGCCAACGCCACGGGTGCCAACGACGGCTCTTCCTGGGCGAATGCCTTCACCGATTTGCAAGATGCTTTAGCGAGCACCTGTCCTGGTATCACCGAAATTTGGGTGGCCCAAGGCACTTATAAGCCTACTGCCACAACTGACCCCGCCATTTCTTTTGCCATGAAGAACGGCGTAACCATTTATGGTGGGTTTCCGAATTTCGGGAATCCTGGTTTTGGTGACCGCAACCCTGATCCTACTACAAATGGCACCGTACTTAGTGGTAATATTGGTAATGGCAGTTCAAATGTCGATAACAGTTACCATGTGATAAATAATACGGGGTTAAACGCTACGGCCCGTTTGGATGGCTTTACCATCTCGGGAGGAAACGCTGGTGCACTTGGTTTAAACATCAATGCGATGGGTGGTGGAATGCTTAATCAATCTTCTTCTCCGACCCTTAAGAATTGCAGATTTGAAGATAATTTAGCGAGCTATGGAGGAGGAATGTTTAACGATGGCAACGGTTCCTCTCCCGTACTGAACGATTGCTACTTTGTTGGAAATAGGGCGACCTTTGGTGGTGGAATGAATAACTCCCCCATTGCGAATCCATCAATTACCGACTGTACCTTCTCCGGCAATCAGGCTAGCAGTGGTGGTGGTCTTTATAATGCCTTTGGCAGCACTGCCACGATAAATCGTTGTCGATTTATGTCGAATACAGCAATTGTAGCTGGCGGGCTGTTCAGTAATGGTAGTTTATCGATCAGCAATTGTCTCTTTTTCGGAAACTCGGCGACTGGTAACGGTGGTGGAATGAACCTTCTCAACAATACTACGGCTGTAATCAATTGTACTTTCTCCGAGAATTCTGCTAGTCAGGGTGGTGGCGTTTTTAATGAAAACGGCAATCCTGGTTTCACCAACTGTATTGTATGGTCTAACACGGGAGGAAGTATTATCAATAGCGGTACGAGCCCAGCAGTCACCCGATCTATCGTACAAGGCGGTTATGCTGCTTGTATCGAATGTCCGAGTAGCAACGGCGACATTGACCCGCTCTTCGTCAGCACCACAGACCTCCGCCTCCAGGCCTGCTCTCCTGCCATTGACGCGGGGGCAGATGGTGCCAATACGGCAGCCACCGACCTCGACGGCAACGACCGTACTTTCGAAGCCATCCCTGGTGCGCCCACCATTGATATGGGCGCTTACGAGTACCAGTCGACGCTCGCCACAGCTACCTACTACGTGGATACGGACGGAGATAACTACGGCACTGGTGCTGGTCAAACCTTCTGCGAAGACCCAGGCACCGGTTGGGCACTGCAAGCCGGAGACTGTGACGACAATGCCCCCAATGTCAACCCTGGTTCCCCGGAAATCTGCGATGGCATCGACAACAACTGTATCGACGGCATTGACGAAAATAATATCTGCTGCCCTCCGGCCAATATCCTCTACGTGAACGACGACGCTTCCGGCAATAATGACGGCACCTCCTGGGCAAATGCCTTTACCGATCTGCAAAGCGCACTCAACAGCACCTGTTCTGGCATTACCCAAATCTGGGTGGCCGAAGGTATCTATACCCCCGGCACCGCCCGCACCGATGCGTTTGTCATGAAAAACAACCTTGCCATCTACGGTGGTTTTCCGAACACGGGTGATCCAGTTTTTGGCGACCGAGACGTTGACCCCTCCACCAATAACACCATTCTCAGTGGTGAAATCGGTGCAGCAGCAAATACCGACAATAGCTACCACGTCATTTTTAACAACAGCAATGGCCTGACAAACACTGCTGTGCTGGATGGTTTCACCGTCACAGGCGGGAATGCGGATGGCAGTTCATCCCCGCACTACTATGGCGGCGGGATGTACAACTCCAACTCTTCGCCTACGGTGACCAACTGCGCCTTCTCCGGAAATTCAGCCAGAGACGCCGGCGGGATGTACAACTACTCCAACTCCTCGCCCACGGTGACCAACTGCACCTTCTCCGGAAATTACGCCGCTTTCAGTGGCAGCGGGATGTACAACTCCTCCTCCTCGCCCACGGTAAGCAACTGCACCTTCTCCGGAAATTACGCCAACAGCAGCGGCGGGGGGATGTACAACAACGCCTCCTCCTCGCCCACAGTGACCGACTGCACCTTCTCCGGAAATACTGGCGGCGGGATGGTGAATTTCTCTTCCTGCTCTCCTGTGGTAAGCAACTGCACCTTCTCTGTAAATTCAGCCTCCCAAGGCGGGGGGATGTACAACAACTCCTCCTCTATGCCCAGGGTGACCGATTGCACCTTCTCCGGGAATTCCGCAGTTAACGATGGCGGCGGGATATTCAATATCTACGGCTCCGCAGCGGTGATAACCAACTGCACCTTCTCCGGAAATTACGCAACTAATGGTGGTGGGTCGTACAACGGTAACCGATCCTACCCAGTGTATACCAACTGCTTATTTCTTAGCAATGGGGCTTCACAAACAGGTGGGGCCATGTACAACCCTGATTTTACTGGTGGTATAGGTTCTTCGGCTATTATCAACTGCACCTTCTCCGGTAACTCGGCAGCCAGCGGAAGTGTAGCAAACAATATAAACGCCAACCTCACGATGACCAACTGCATCCTCTGGGGAAATACCGGTGGAGTGATTTCCAATAACAATAACACTACCAACTTCAACAACTCCATCGTACAGGGCGGCTACTCCCCTTGCGCCAACTGCCCGAACGGAAATGGCGATATCGACCCGCTCTTCGTCAGCACCACAGACCTCCGCCTGCAAGAATGCTCTCCCGCCATTGACGCCGGTACATCTTCCGGTGCTCCGGCTAACGATATTGAAGGTAACGGCCGCGTGGATGCGGCCCTCGGTAACAGCATAGTGGATATGGGTGCTTACGAGTTTCAAGGAACTGTGCCTGGCCCTACACCATTCTGTGCCAGCAACCTGACCGTACAGCTCGACGCTAACCTCATAGCTACCGTCACGGCAGCACAAATAGGGGATTCCAGCGACGGCTGTGGCGAACTGTTTTTCCTGATCGATGGTGATAACAGCCTCACTTTTGACTGCGATGGCGTAGGTCCTCAAACGGTGACCCTCCAGGTAACCGATTTGTTTATGAACGTGGAGACTACCACTTGTAGCTTCACCGTAGCGGATGATAACAATGTTTGTTGTACGGCATCCAGCATTACCAGTGCCATGTTTAGCCCCGCCAGCGTTTGCCCCGGTGATGAGGTAACGTTAAGTGTCGTTGGTGACTTGGGAGATGGTACCACTTGGGTATGGTACGAAGGGGAATGTCCACTTGGGGCTCCTTCTCCACCTACAATCGTAGGCACGGGAGCAAGTATCACGGTAACCCCGTCGATTTCTACTACCTATTTTGTCCGCGCTGAGGGTGGTTGTTTGGTTGACGAAGTCTGCACTCAGGTAATAGTAGTAGTTGACGCCGTAGCGCCTACGGCCGTCTGCCAAAATATTGACGTGTACCTGGATGCGAACGGCGATGCCAGTATTGTTGCTGCCGACGTAGACGGTGGGTCTACCGATAACTGTGGCGTAAGTAACTTGACGATCAGTCAGGAAGCATTCACCTGCGACGATATTGCCAGCAACCCAAATCCGGTGACGCTGACCGTTTTTGATGCTACTGGCAACCTGTCCGATTGCGTGGCGCAGGTTACGGTAAGAGATACTATCAGTCCCATGCTGGCTTGCCAGAACGCCACCTTTGCCCTGGATAATAATGGCAATTTCGCACTTTCTCTTGCTATCGCTAGCCAAGATATCTTTACAGCATTTACCGATAACTGTGCTGTCAACACTTTTGTAGTTAATACTACTCGTGATGTTTTTACCTGCGATGACTTAGGTGACAATGAAGTAATGCTTTTCGCTTTCGATGTTAACGGTAACCGAGCAACCTGTACGACAACCATCACCATTACCGACCCGACAAGTTTCTGCAACCAACCCCCAGTAGCCGTCTGCACCTCCGTAACCGTCAACGCCGATGCCAACTGTGAAGCTATGGTTGCCGCTGCAGCCTTCGACGGCGGTTCTACCGATGAAGATATGGATATGCTGACGTTCTCGGTTAGCCCGGAAGGGCCTTATGCCCTAGGAACGAACAGCGTAACCCTGACCGTCAGCGACGGTACGGTCTCGAGTCAGTGTATGACGACGGTAACAGTAAATGATACCACAGCCCCAACAATCACCTGCCCTGCTGATGTTACGGTAGCATGTAACGAAGATACCATGCCAGCAAGCACTGGCTTTGCCACGAGCATCGATAACTGTAGTACGCCCATTGTTATGTGGAATGACAGTTTTGCCGCAGCTTGTGGCAATACCGGCGTAATTACCCGCACCTGGACAGCAACGGATGTTTCGGGCAACCCATCGAGTTGTAATCAGATCATCACGATAGTAGACATCACGCCCCCAATTGTCAGCTGCCCCGCGGATGCGACGGTAGAATGTGGGCAGTCAACCGATCCGACGGCTACGGGCACGGCCATTGGCTCCGACCTATGCGGTACGGTGGCGATTACTTTCAGCGACAGCACTGTTCCCGGTTGTGGTAACACGGAAACGATCACCCGCACGTGGACGGCGACGGACGCTTGCGGCAACACCTCCAGCTGCCCGCAAATCATCAGCGTGGTGGATATGACGCCCCCACTTATTATCTGCCCCGCAGATGCGACGGTAGAATGTGGGCAGTCAACCGATCCGACGGCTACGGGCACGGCCATTGGCTCCGACCTATGCGGTACGGTGGCGATTACTTTCAGCGACAGCACTGTTCCCGGTTGTGGCAACACGGAAACAATCATCCGCACGTGGACGGCCACGGACGCTTGCGGCAATCCATCTAGCTGCACGCAGCTCGTCAACGTGGTGGACACCACGCCCCCGGTAATCAGCTGTCCGGCAGACGCGACGGTAGAATGTGGCGGCGCTACCGATCCCTTGGCAACGGGCATGGCCACGGGCAGCGATGTTTGCGGCAGCGTAACCATCACCTTCAGCGACAGCACTACGCCCGGCTGTGGCAACACCCAAACAATCATCCGCACCTGGACGGCGACGGACGTTTGCGGCAACACCTCCAACTGCACGCAGCTCATCAACGTGGTGGACACCACGCCCCCGGTAATCAGCTGTCCGGCAGACGCGACGGTAGAATGCGGCGGCGCTACCGATCCCTTGGCAACGGGCATGGCCACGGGCAGCGATGTTTGCGGCAGCGTAACCATCACCTTCAGCGACAGCACTACGCCCGGCTGTGGCAACACCGAAACGATTACCCGCACCTGGACGGCGACGGACGCCTGTGGCAACCCATCCAGCTGTACGCAACTCATCACGGTCGTGGATACCGCGCCACCCGTCTTCGATCTGGCCTGCCAGGCAGACCTGACCTTTACGACCGAAGCTGGTGACCTGTGCCCTGCCGAAGCCATGATATCCCTGACCGAAGGTGACGAAATTACCGTGAACGACAGCTGGACGGTCGGAGGGAACCTGGTTCCCTCCCTGTCTGGCTGTGTCAGCGACATTTGTAGCGCCGTCGAAGACCAGGTGATAACGGTAGCTGACATTACCATCACCGATGAGGGCACTTGTAGTCGCAATATCGCTGTGACCTTCATCGCGACGGATCCCTGTGGTAATGACTCCGCGCCGTTTGTGCGCAACTACACTTTCCTGGATGATACCGCGCCGGTGTTCAACGAAAATTGTATGGTTGACCTGACCGTTAGCTTGGAGAATACGGATCTGTGCCCGGCAGAGGTAACTATTTCGCTCAACGAAGGCGACGAAATCACGGTGAACGACATCTTCACGGTGGGCGGCATTGCGGTAGACAACCTCGCGGGCTGTGTATTCGATAACTGTAAGATCGCCGCTGAGCTCAACATCACGGTGGATGACATTACCATCACCGACAACAGCAGCTGTAGCCGCACGATCAGTGTGACCTTCATCGCCGATGATGGTTGTGGGAACTTCTCCGAACCGTTCACTTATACCTACACCGTATTTGATACCAAAGGGCCGCAAGTCAGCTTCAACGGCATCCCCGACGGCGGCACTTACGTAGTGGAATGTAATGTGGCTGATCCGAATTGGGACCCGTTGATTGAAACGACGGACCTAACGATTATTGATGCTTGTTCTGCGGTCGACTTTGCTACCCTCACGGTAGCATTGACCCAACTGTATGATGGGCCTTGCGTAAATAATCTGCTCACCCGCTGGCAACAGGTATTCACCGTGCAGGATGTTTATGGCAATACCACCGTCTACACCCTATTCACCGAGATCATCGACACTACGCCGCCTGCATTCGACTTTTCGCCTGCCGATGTGACCATCGAGTGTGATGAGACGGCTCCGCTACCAGAAATGGAAGCCTTTGACTCCTGCTCCGAGGTCGTTTACGGATTCACGGAAGTACGCACCGACGGTGACTGCCCCAACAACTATACCCTGACGCGCACCTGGACGGCTACCGATGGTTGTGGCAACGCCAGCAGCGAAGTGCAGGTTGTAACGGTGGAAGACACCACGCCACCGGTGATCGACTTCATCGACGGTTACATCAACCAGTACGAATCTGGCCAGGACGTATTTGTCGAGTGCTCCGAATACGGCAACATTTCGCAACTGATCGCCAATTCGGCAGCTGCCTTCGACAATTGTAGCGGCAGGGTCGAGGTGACGTACCAATTTAAAGACCTCGGCAACTTCGATTGTCTGGAGTACGGTTACGCTGGCCACCTGGTCAGCACCTGGACCAGCAAAGACGACTGTGGCAACGTCAGCGTGGCAACCCTCAACTGGTTTCTCGTGGACGAAACGGCGCCGGTATTCCAGGGACTACCCGAAGATGCCTGTGCCAGCCTCGACAACCTGCCCCCCGTGCCTAACGTACAAGCGGTAGACGATTGCGAATTGGCAGTCCTTACTTTCAACCAGTCGGATCCCATCGACTGCGACGGCGGACAATACATTGAACGTACCTGGACGGCTGAAGATGCCTGTGGCAACACCAACAGTTACACCCAGCGCATCAGCCTCAACGGCACCAGCGGGCCTACCATCACCATCGACTACCCGGAAATTGGGGATGTCATGGACGGTGATTTGATCCAACTGCCCATCGATTGCGATCAGGACATTGCCTTCTCCATAGAAGAATTGGAAGCCGCTATCAGCGTGGGTGCAGGTTGTGGCAGTGGCTCCTCCAGTATCGAACTCAACCTCATGGACGAGGGTGACTGTACCGAAAACGGCTACTTTGCGCGCTACCGCCTGAGCGTAACGGCGACCGACGCTTGTGGTAATACGACTAGCATGAGTATCATGATCGACTTTGTGGACATGACTCCACCCGTGGTGAGCAGTGCCAACGAGCTGACACTGAACTGCGGCGACGACATCCCCATGATCGAAGCAACGGATGCTTGTGGCGAAATTGCCAGCATGACCTTTGTGGACAGTGCGCCCATCGAAGTGAGCTGCGTGGCCAACCCGGTAGCTTACGACCGCACCTGGACGGTGACCGATGCCTGTGGCAACGCAACCACCTTTGTCCAGAGCATCATCGTACTCGACAACGCAGGACCCGTATTCAGCAGTGTACCCGCCGATATGTGTAACGATACCGGTATTGATGTGGTGGTAACCGCCATTGATGGTTGTACTGGCAACCAAGCCCAGGTGAGCTTCGACGAGGTGATGAGCAGTGAATCTGGTTGCGGCGAAGTACTGACCCGCACCTGGACAGCGACTGATGCTTGTGGCAACACCTCCGTGGCGACGCAGCAAGTCTTCTTTAATGACGACGTTGCTCCAGAAATCGCCTTCACTAGCGACCTGGTCTTCGGCTTGGAAAGCGGCGACGAGCTCTTCCTCAATGTAGGCGATGGTTTCGGTGATCCTGGTAATCCGCTCTTCCTGACTGCTGACGATGTGACGGTGACGGACAACTGTGCTTCGATCACGGCCCAAGTAGCGGTAGAAACGACCACTTCCGACGACTGTACCGCAGATGGCTACCTGGCACGCTACGATTACAAGTTCCTTGCGACGGATCCTTGTGGCAACACCAGCTTCGCTGTTCTGACGGTCTTCTACATGGACAATAATGCCCCCGACTTCTTCAACGTGCCGGATAACCTGAATATCTTCTGTGCCGAGGTGCCCGCAGTAGCGGAGGTACTGGCCAGCGATGATTACACCGAAGAAGTGGCGCTAACCTTCGCCGAAACGCGGACCAGCACCACCGAGGGCGTGCTGATTACCCGCACCTGGACGGCTACCGACAAATGCGGCAACACCAACGCGGTGAGTCAGGACATCCTGGTGGCGAACAACGACCTCACCGCCACGTTCCGCTTTGGCAATGTGATCGAATGCAACAGCCGCAACAATCGCCTCGGGGTGACGGTTAGCGGGGGCACGCCTCCCTACAGCTACGCCTGGCAACTGACTTCCCCACTGGAAGACGGCTACATCACTTCGGATGCGACTCAACGCGGCATCTTCTTCACCATGGGCTACATCACGCAAACATTTACCGTTCGGATCACCGATGCCAATGGTTGTGAGCTGGTAGCTCCGGTGACGATTGTCTGTGACTTCTCTGGCGAAGAGGGGCTGGTTAGTAGCGGTGGAAATGGTCGGAATGAAATGAGTGTTTACCCGAATCCAGCCACAGAACAAGTGCGGGTAAAAGCCATAAGTTTAGTAGAAGAGAAGGTAACGGTGCGTGTGTACAGCCTCTTAGGGCAAGTCGTTTACCAAAATACTTTTGAGCAATGGCCGATAGAAGGGGTAGCTATTGATACCCGCGTTTATCCGGCCGGCACCTACCTGCTGCGTGTAGAGACGCCGGGCGAACCGCCGTTCATGGAGGAAATTGTGATTCTGCGTTAAAGTCCCTCCAGAATTATTTGGAGGAATACCTAACACCTATTTTAAGCCAGTCGTCCTGAAGGGGGCGACTGGCCTTTTTTGTCCCTCCAAATTTATTTGGAGGATAAACTTCAGTCCAATAAATTTTGCTGGACGGAAAATTGATGGCAGTGCGGGAAACGTTGTCAACCTTTAAAACCATTTGCAAATGAAGATCTTATTAATTGCAGTTCAATTATTTTTAGCGACCACTATTTTTTGCCAAACAAATTCCAATGACCTTTTGGGCGTTTGGCTCAACGAGAGCGGCAACGGGAAGGTGGAATTTTACCAGGTCGGCGATCAATTTTTCGGAAAAATTATCTGGATCAACCCGAAGGAAAACCCAACTGAAAATCTGACCGATTTGAAAAATCCGAATCCCAAACTTCGCGGCCGGCCGGTTCAAAACATGGAGGTCATTTCCCATCTTACGTTCGAAGAAAATGAATGGGTCCGGGGCTCCGCTTACAGTCAGGAGAGAGGCGAATATTTTAAGTGCAAAAATTGGCTGACGAGCTCCCGTGAATTGAAAGTGAGGGGCTACGTGGGGTGGTTTTACCAGACGGAAACTTGGGAAAAAGTTTTTTGAAATCTTTAATTTGAACATAAAGCTATCCTTTGTCCCTCTTGTCCCTCCAAATTTATTTAAACTTCAGCCAAATAAATTTGGCTGGACAATTGCCTATATTTGCCTTTCCACCAATCCATCCAACCATTGGCCAAGCAAGCAAGCAAAGACCAGTCCGGAAAAGTAACGCCCCTGATGCGCCAGTACGCGCAGGTGAAAGCCAAACACCCTACGGCGCTGTTGTTGTTTCGGGTAGGCGACTTTTACGAGACCTTTGGCGAAGACGCTGTGGTCGCCGCCCAGGTGCTGGGTATCGTGCTGACGGCCCGCAACAATGGGGGCACGGACGTAGAACTGGCCGGTTTTCCGTACCACTCGCTCGACACCTACCTGCCCCGCCTCATCCGGGCCGGCCACCGGGTAGCGATCTGTGAGCAACTGGAAAAGCCATCTAAGGAAAAGAAGATCATCCGCCGTGGCGTCACCGAGATTGTTACCCCTGGCCTGGCCATGGACGATAAACTGCTGGACCACAAAACCAACAATTTCCTCGCCAGCCTGTACCTGGGCCGCAAAGACCTCGTCGGGTTGGCCTTGCTGGACATCTCCACGGGGGAATTCCTGGTTTGCGAAGGCAACCACGAGTACATCGACAAACTGCTGCAGAGCTTCCGACCCGCTGAAGTTATCCTGGCCAAGGACAAAAAGAAAGGCTTTGAAGAACGCTTCGGCGAACGCTTCCACGTCTTCGTCCTGGATGAATGGGTGTACAGCCTCGACTACACCCGCGAAAAACTGCTCCAGCACTTTGCGGTGCAGTCGCTCAAAGGGTTTGGCATCGAAGAAATGGAGTTGGCGCAGATCGCCAGCGGGGCCATCCTGCACTACCTGGAAACTACCGAGAACAAACAACTCGGGCACCTCAAGGCCATCAGCCGCATCCAGCCCGACCGCTACGTGTGGCTGGACCGGTTCACCATCCGCAACCTGGAACTGATCCACAGCCCCCACGAAAATGGCGTACCCCTGATTCAGGTACTCGACCAGACCATCTCGCCCATGGGGGGGCGCCTGCTGAAAAAATGGGTGGTATTGCCACTCAAAGACGTGGATGAAATCGAGGCCCGGCTGTCAGTGGTGGATTATTTTATCCAACATCCAGACCTGGTGACGTCCCTCAGTACCCAGATTAGGATCATGGGCGACCTGGAACGCCTGGTCGCTAAAATACCCATGGGCAAGATCAACCCGCGGGAAGTGGTACAACTCAAGCGCGCCCTGCTGGCCCTGCCCGCGATGATCACGGCGTTGCAACTGTCGGACAATGCCTTCTTGCAAAAAACGGCCAAGGGACTGAATCCTTGTCCGGACCTGGTGACCAGCATTGGCCGTCAAATTATCGAAGATCCGCCAGTGAACCTGGCCAAAGGCGGCGTCATCGCCGACGGTTGGTCGGAAGAACTGGACGAGCTGCGCGATGTCATGAAAAACGGCCGTAACCGACTGGTGGGCATCAAGGAGCGCGAGGTGGAGAAGACGGGCATTTCCAGCCTCAAAATCGGCTTCAATAACATTTTCGGGTATTACCTGGAAGTGACCAACAAGTACAAAAACGACGTGCCGCCCGAGTGGACGCGCAAGCAAACCCTCACGGGCGCCGAGCGCTACATCACGGAAGAATTGAAAGTGCTGGAAGACAAAATCCTGGGTGCCGAGGAGAAGGTGCTGGAGCTGGAAGCTTCGCTTTTCCAGCAGTTGGTGCTCGGCCTGGCTGACTACATCGGCAAAGTCCAACAGAATGCGGCGCTGATTGCCCGCATCGACTGCCTGTTATCCTTCGCAAAAATAGCCGTAAAAAACCACTACTGCCGCCCCCTGATCGACGACAGCTTGCTGATCGACATCACCGAGGGGCGCCACCCCGTCATTGAACACCAGTTGCCACTGGGGGAGGCCTACGTACCCAATGACGTCTACCTCGACAACGAAACCCAGCAGGTCATGATGATCACGGGGCCGAACATGTCTGGTAAATCGGCGCTCTTGCGGCAAACCGCCCTGATCTGCCTCATGGCACAGATGGGGAGCTTCGTGCCCGCCAAAGCAGCCCGCCTGGGGGTAGTGGACAAAGTATTTACCCGCGTAGGTGCCAGCGACAACATTTCCAGCGGGGAGTCGACCTTCATGGTGGAGATGAACGAAACGGCCAGCATCATGAACAACATCTCGGACCGTTCCTTGATCTTGCTCGACGAAATTGGGCGCGGCACCAGTACCTACGACGGCATCAGCATCGCCTGGTCAATCGCTGAATTCCTGCACCACAATGGCCAGGCACGGCCCAAGACCCTCTTTGCTACGCACTACCACGAGCTGAATGAGCTGGCGGAGAAATTTCCCCGGATCAAGAACTTCAACGTGTCGGTGAAGGAAGTGGGTAACAAGGTGATCTTCCTGCGCAAACTGGCGGCGGGTGGCAGTGCGCACAGCTTCGGCATCCACGTCGCGAAGATGGCAGGGATGCCCCGCACCATTCTGGAACGGGCCGCCAGTATCCTGACCCAACTGGAACAAAAACACATCGAGACCGAAGGCGCCAGCAACGGCAGCCCCCGGGTCGCGAAACCAGCCACCCAGGCCATCAGCACCGAAGCCCTGCAACTGAGCATTTTCGAAACGGTTGACCCCGTGGCGGGCCAAATAAAAGCCGCCCTGATGGATGTACAATTGAACAACATGACCCCCATCGAGTGCATGATGAAATTGAATGAACTGAAACAGCTGCTGGATGCGTAAAATTCTCTAACTTTAACCTGCTTTTTTTTGCGGGATACTTTCCGTTAACCAAACCACCACCTCATGCGCAAAACCCTGCGGATTGCTCTTTTGCTCCTGGCATTTTTTCTCTTGTACATTGCTATTGTACTGGTACACGGTACCCTGACCGATTGGCAACCCGCAGCCGAACTCCCGGTTGATACTTACCAGACTTCACCGGAAGCGACCATTACCGATAGTGTGATTTCTTTGTCCATTTGGAACATCGGCTACGCCGGACTGGGCAGCACGGCCGACTTTTTTTTCGATAGTGGTGGTTTCTTTTTTTCCAATAACCACATGATCCGCCCGGCACGTTCGCAGGTGGGCGAATTCCTGGCGGGTGCGGCTTTGTTTACGCGCAGTACCGCTGCTGATTTTTTCTTGTTTCAGGAAATTGACCTGGGTTCGCGTCGCTCACATTACACCCAACAGTTGGATACCTTGCGTGCGCAACGACCTACCTACGCGGCTAGCTACGCGGCCAATTACCGGGTTACGCGGGTGCCTATCCCGGTGCTGGAACCCTGGCGGGCTTACGGAAAGGTAGAGGCTGGCATCGCTACCCTCAGCAAATGGCAACCCTACGCCGAACAGCGCCTGCAACTGCCGGGGAGTTTTTCCTGGCCCGATCGCATCTTTCAACTCGACCGCTGCTTGCTGGTCAGCCGCTTTAAAACCAACCGCAGCGGTGACCTCGTGGTCATTAACGGGCATTTATCAGCTTACGATAAGGGCGGCGAACTGAAAAAACAACAAATGGCTTTCATCCAAACCTACGTGCAAGCCGAATACGACGAAGGAAACTACGTGCTGGTCGGCGCCGACTGGAACCAATGCCCTCCTTTCTTTCCGTTCGACACTTTTTCCCCCGGCAAAACCGACGGTTATACTCAAACCAATATTGCACCCGATTTTCTACCCGAGGGCTGGCAGTGGATCTACGACCCGACCATCCCGACCAACCGCAAGCTGCGCAGTACCTACCTGCCAGGGAAAACGTTCACCACCGTCATCGATTTCTTCCTGATTTCACCCAATATCAAGGCCGTGAAAGTGAAGACCATCGACCAGCAGTTCCGCTTTAGTGACCACCAGCCCGTGTACATGGAGATTGAATTGTTGTAACATTTAAAATAACCGAAATCCAAGGCAAGGCTAAACTAAGCCAGAATAAAAAGCCTGCAGAGCAGGATCGGATCATTACCGCGCTTGCTGCCAGTACTTCTTCCTCGCCAGAAAAAATGATTGGCACCTACATGGAGGAGTTGCGCAAAACTTAAGGGACTGCTGACCCAACCCTTGGTGCTTCCTAAGCCGTCTTACCCATCAATAAGCAAACGCCAAAGGAAAATTTTGACCGTTCATATTCCGGCTCCCCTTTACACTTTTACCCCTTTACACTTTTACCCCTTTACACTTTTCCACCCTTACACTTTTACACCTCCCAATTATGTCCTCACGCACCCCCCGCCGCCAATTCCTCAAAAACACCAGCCTGGCTGCTCTGGCAACCAGCTTTTTAGGCAACCTCCCACTGCAAGGTCGTTCCAATCTGGCGCAGCCAGCCGCAGTTGACTGCGCACCCACGACCCTTGATTTATATGGACAGGGACCTTTTTACACCCCCAATGCACCACTGCTGACCGAAAGTTTACTGGCAACTACTGGTGAACCCGGTACCCGCCTGGTCCTGAGCGGTCGGATCGTGAGCATTACGGATTGCCTGGCGGTTATTCCCAATGCCGAACTGGACGTCTGGCACGCCAACGATGCTGGCGCTTATGACAACAACGGCTTCAACCTGCGGGGTAAAGTATTGACCAATAGCCAGGGTTACTACGTTTTTGAAACTATCCTGCCGGGGAAATACCTCAACGGGAGCCGCTACCGCCCCAGCCACATCCACTTCAAAGTTACGCCCCCGGGTTTTCCGGCCCTGATCACGCAGTTGTACTTTGAGGGCGACACGGATATTCCGGCCGACGCGGCAGCTTCCGTCACCAGTGGCACCTACAATGCCAGCTTTCGCATCATTCCCCTGACGGAAGGCGCGGATGGTAAATTGGAAGGCACCTGGGATATCTATATCCTGGGCGACGGCGTGAGCAGTGTGCCCGATCTGCACCTCGATAAAGGGATTATCTATTCCCTTGGGCCCAATCCCTTCCGCGATCGGGTTGCTATCTTTTACGGGGTCTTTCAGCGCGCCCTGATCAGTCTCACCGTACACGATATGTCGGGGCGCGAGGTTGCCGTGTTGGAAAAGCAGGAATTGCTGCCGGAAAAATACACGGCGGTCTGGGAGCCACCAGCAGCGCTACCTGCGGGGCATTATTTTGTGGCCCTCAAAGTCAATGACTTGCAGGTGCATTATTTGCGGGTACTGCGGCAGTAAGTATTTTGACGGAAATAAATCTAGCAACTTTCTCTGGAGATTTTTGAAAATTTTCACACAACTTTACTTCAGTCAGTTGTTTAGCAAATTTTAAAAAATCGAAAGTTGCTAAACTTATTTTTTTTCCGTCTCTAAGACTATTCCTGTTTCGCCGCATTCCCCGGCAATAAAACAAAACGAAAAGGGATCGCATCCACCAAATAGTTTTGCGCCGCCTGCGCCAACCCTTCCGCGGTAAGCGTCTCCAATTTGGCCTCGAAATGACCGGGGTAGAGGGCGTCCAGGGGGAAGCCGTTCTCCAGACAACGCTGGATCTGACTCAACCAAAAGCCATTGTTGCGCAGTGCTTCTTCGTAAGATTTGAACTGAGCAGCTTTAATTTTTGCGAGATCAGCAGTGCCGATCTTCCCGGCTGCGAGGGCTCTGATTTCCTGGTAAACAGCGGCAATCAGGGTGTCTACCTGCTCCTCTTCGGCATTGAAGCGGATGGTGGTATGGTGCAGGGAATCGGGAATAGCCTGGTACCGGCTGTTGATCCGAACCCCGTACACCCCGCCCATTTCCTCCCGCAATCGCTCGCGCAGGCGCGTATTGAGCAACTGCCTTAAAGCGCTGAAGTGAAAACGTTCCGCAGTATCTCCGAAGGGGAAAGCGCCGTGCCATTCCAGGATGACTTCGGCCTTGGGCGTTTGCCCGGCGCGTAGGGTGGTGTCCAGGGGGTGGTCTACCAGGCGCAGACCGGCGTCCTGCCAGGTTTCGGCAGGGGCTGCGCTAGCAGGTAAGGTGGCCAGGTACTGCCCGGCGAGTAACAGCAGGCTGTCGGTATTGAAATTACCCACGAAGAGAAACGAAAAATCCGCTGCATTGGCGAACCGTTCCCGGTAGATGTTTTGGCACCGCGCCAGGTCAATTTGATCAAATTCGGCCAGCGAGGTATTGGAGCGGTGGGGGTGATGGTTGTACTTGAGGTCAATAACCATCCGCCCGAAAGCCGTGCGCGGGTCTTCATCGAGCCGCTCGTAAATGTTCCTTTGGCGATCCTGGTAGGCGACCAAAGCCAGGCTGTCGAAGCGTGGCCGGGTGAAATAAAGGTAGGCCAGCTGAAAAAACGTCGTTAGGTCAGCCTGGTTGCTGCTTCCCTGCAGTCCTTCTTCGTACTCGCCCAGGTAGGGCCGGAGGCTAACCTGCCGGTCGCTGAGCAGGCGGAGGAGTTCACTTTCTTTAAAAGTATCCAGCCCCGACTGGTCGGCAATGGCTACCGCGTGGCGGGCACTGGGATAATCGGCGTTGCCGTAAAGGCCCATCCCACCCGTGCTAAAAGCGGTCATCCGGATCTGATCATTGCTGAAATCCGTCGGTTTCAAGTATAACTTTGCCCCGTTGGAAAGCTGGTAGGTCGCCAGGTTGATACAGGTATCCATCGCCAGCAGGGTGGCCTGGCCGGGCACCGCAGGAGGAAGGAGCAGGGGCCCACTGGCGGCATTTTCCCGATAGGGGGGAACCTCCAGGCGAAGCATACTGTCTACTACCGCAAAGAAACGGGTACTGTCGGGCATTTCGCCGATCAGCCTGGCGTTGGTGGTGATGATGGCCGTCCGCACCCGGGCGGCGGGCCACTGCCTGGCCAGCGCGGCAAGATCAGCGGGGCTAATCGCGTCGAGGCAGATTTTGGCCATGGCGGGCAGCTGGGCCAAATCTGGAATCGTGTAGTTGCCGGCTAAATGGCTACTGCGCAGGTTGGCTGCCAGGCTGGCGCTGGATCGTTTGTCCAGTTCCCGGACCATTTGCTGAATCCCTTCCGCGAGGGCTTTTTTCTCCCGGTTGAGTTCCGTATCCGTAAATCCGTGTTGTACTACCCGCCGGGTTTCCAGAAGTACTTTTTCCAAAGTGGCTTCCAACTGGTCCGCTGGTGCCAGGGCGCTTAATCGGTAAGTCTGGTAATCGCCGGGTAAGGACGAAAAACCACTGTAGGCAAAGGTGAAAGGCGGGACTTCCGTTTCTTTTACCTGGGCCATGCGCTGGTTGAGCAGGCGGCCGTAAAGGTCGCGGAGGAGTTGGGTTCTTAAGCTTCCCAGGGTATTTTCTGGCGGCATTTTTTCCAACTGGTAGTTGATTTCCCAGCGGGTAAAAGCCGCCTCATCGTCGGTGGCGAGGAGAAAGGTCTGCCGGGCAGTGGTATCCAGCGGATAGGTGGGCGTGCCGTTGAAGTCGGTATTTTCCAGGGCTGAAAAATACGCGCCAATTTGTACTTCCATCCAGGCCGGATCAAAGTTGCCCACCACGATCACCGCCATATTGGCGGGCTGGTACCAGCGCTGGTAAAAATCGATCAACCGCTGTGCGGCAACGGTGTCGATCAGCTCCGGACTGCCAATAGGAAAACGGACAGCGTAACGCGAATTGGGCAGCAGCGCCTGGTAAGTTTGCAGTTGGAGCCGCTGATTGGAACTGAGGCCGCTGCGCCATTCCGAACGAATGATGCCCCGTTCTTCCTCCACATCCTTTTCGGCGAAGGATATCCCGGCGGCCCAGTCGGCTAAGATCTGCAGGGCCGTATCCAATAAAGGGAGACTGTCCGTTTGCACTTGCAGTTGATAAACGGTTTCCGCAAAGGAAGTATAGGCGTTTAGATCGGCGCCGAAGCGGGAACCACTGCGTTCGATAAAATCGATGAGGGTGTTTTTCGCAAAATGCCGGGTGCCATTGAAAGCCATGTGCTCGACAAAATGAGCCACGCCCAATTGGTCGGCTTCTTCCTGCAGGGAGCCAGCCCCCACCACCAGGCGGAATTCTGCCCGGTCTTGTGGCTCATTATGGGGTAGGAGGTAATAGCGCAGCCCATTGGGCAACTGCCCGCGCTGAATCGTTGTATCAACCGGTAGCGGGGTCGTCCAATTGATGGTGGGCGTTTGCGCAATACCTTGTCCTAGTCCCAGGAGGAATAACACAAAGCACCAGGCGCGGTTATTTTTGCTGCAGTTGTTGGAATACTTCCTCATCTGATTTGCCAAGCGTTTCCAGTAAGATTTGCGCATCGTCAACAAAGTCATCATTAGGATATTTGGCGATGAAGGTTTCGTAGAGTTTACGAGCTTGCTCGGGGTTATTCAGGTCTTCAGCATAGGTGAAAGCCTGCATAAAGAGCGCTTTCGACGCTTTTTCATAATTGGGGAAGTAGCCCTCGATGGTAGCGTAAATGCTGAGCGCCTGCTCGTAGGCCCCAATAGAACGCGCAATTTCTGCCGATTTGTACAACAACTCCGGACTTTTAGGATCATCGGGCAGCGCCTGGGCGTAGTTTTGGGTCAGCGCGATGTATTCTTTCGCCACGTTGGGCACCAAACGACCGGTTTTGCTATCCGTAATATTATACAATAAGGTATCCATTAAGCCCTGGGCAATGGTCTGGCTCGCGGGCAGGTCGGAATAATCCTTCAATAATTGCTTGAAATTGGCCTGGAGGCCTTCGGGGGCACCAATCTTAAAGTAAATATTGGCTGCTTTGCCCAGGTAGACCGCTTGCTGAGCCCGATCTTTCGTATGGGTGTTGATATAATCTTCGTAGGCCGTAATCAAAGCCTGGCCGTTAGCTTCGCTGGGATCAGTCTGGTAAGCGCCTTCTAATTCGACAAATTCGCTGGGGGAAGTTTGCTGACAGGCAAAGACGAACAGGAGGAGTCCCCAAAGGCAAAAAGTTCCAGTTTTCATAAGTGGATTATTTTTGCCAAAAGTAAAGATTTAATCTGAACCTGGATCAGGAATTGCTGTTAGACTAGCATGAGTAAAAAAATAGCTATCTTCTGGTTTCGCCGCGACCTCCGGCTGGCCGACAATGCAGGCTTGTTCCAAGCCCTTAAGGGAGGCTTTCCGGTGCTCCCGCTTTTTATCTTCGACCGCCAAATTCTCGACCAACTCGAAGACAAGGCCGATGCCCGGGTCATGTTCATCCACCGCGTTATCGCGGAGCTGCAGCAGCAACTGCAGGCCTTGGGCAGTGGCATGGTCGTGAAATACGCCGAACCGCTCACGGCCTGGCAGGAAGTGCTGTCGACCTACGACGTACAAGCCGTCTATACCAACCGCGACTACGAACCCTACGCCCGCGAACGCGACACGGCGGTGGGGCAGCTGCTGGCGGATAAGGGGATTCCCTTTCACCTGTTTAAAGACCAGGTCATTTTCGAAGAAGGGGAGATCACCAAAAAAGCGGGCGGGGTGTATACCGTTTTTACGCCGTACAGCCGTACCTGGAAAGCCTTGCTCAACGAACGCCTGGAAACGGTGGAAGCGGATGGTAAAAAAGTAACGATTTCTTCTTATTTAAAATCTTACCCCACCGAAGACTACTTCGATAATTTTTGGCAAACCCAGGAGCAGTATGCGGTACCCACGCTCCAGGCCATGGGCTTCACCCCCGTCGAACTCGCTATCCCTCCTACGGAAGTCAGCCGGGGATTGATCCGCAACTACGACGAAACCCGCAACTTTCCGGCAGTGGCGGGCACGAGCCGCCTGGGTGTCCACTTTCGTTTCGGCACCATCAGCATCCGGGAGAAAGCCCGCAATGCCCGGCAACTCAACGAAACCTTTCTCAACGAGCTCATCTGGCGCGACTTCTACGCCCAGATCCTGGCCAACTTCCCCCACGTGGCAGTACGCAGCTTCCGACCCGAATACGATTTCATTGAGTGGCGCAACAACGAAGCCGAATTCCAGGCCTGGTGCGAAGGGCGAACGGGTTACCCCATTGTCGATGCGGGTATGCGGGAACTCAACGCAACCGGCTTCATGCACAACCGGGTGCGGATGATCACCGCCAGTTTCCTAACCAAGCACCTGCTCATCGACTGGCGCTGGGGTGAGGCCTACTTCGCCGCCAAATTGCTGGATTTTGACCTCGCCTCGAACAACGGGGGCTGGCAGTGGGCGGCCGGCTCGGGTACGGATGCCGCGCCCTACTTCCGCATCTTTAACCCCACCACCCAGCTGGAAAAATTCGACAAGGAACTTAAATACGTCAAACACTGGGTACCTACCTACGGCACCGACGCCTATCCGGCACCGATCGTAGACCATAAGATGGCCCGCGAACGCTGCCTGGAAGTGTATAAGCGGGGGTTGGATCGCGGCAAGGTCGAGGCTGGCGGTTAGCCAGCCTATTGGTGATTGACAATTTATCCGCAAAACGCTTATCTTTGTTTAGCTAAAACAAAGACCATCAATGGCGCGTAACCAGGATATTCGCTGGATTCAAAGATTCAGTAACTTCAATAAAGCGATGGCCCAACTAAAAAGCAGAGAAGAACAACAAGAGCTATAGTTTATGCTAAAGTACGGGCTACCACCGGACCAAATAGAAAAAATACAGGCGATTTTTGCAAAATATCCGCAAGTAAAGCGTGTCCTGTTGTATGGCTCCCGGGCCAAAGGGGATTACCGAAATGGTTCCGATATTGACCTTACGCTGCTGGGCGAATCCTTGGATTTAGCCGTGCAGTTTGACCTGGAAAATGAGCTCGATGACTTGTTGTTGCCCTATAAAATAGACCTTTCCATTTTTCAGCACATCGACAATCCAAGCCTGTTGGCACACATCCAACGGGTTGGCTTGCCTTTCTTCGTCCGCAGCGAAAATGTAGTACAAGTTTAATCCTTACTTCTTCAATACCATCGACTTGAAGTCGGCCGGCACCACCACCACGTAAGCGTTTTTCTCTTCATCGATAATCTGGATGGCCTTCCCGTCAATGAACAATTGCTCTGGCCGGAAGGGCAGCCCGTAGACCTTGACCTCGAAAGTCTCCAGGTCGCCCTGGTAGTCGCCACTACGTTTTTGGTCGATCCGGAAGCTGTTGTCCGTTGAAGAGGTAGTAAATTGGTGCAAACCAAACTGCCCGTCGCGATAGCCATAGCCTTCGCCTTTGTCGTGGTAGAAGTCGCTTTCCACCCGGTGTGTGCCGTAATATGCTCGGAGTTCCACAGTTGTTATATTTAGTTCATGAACGTGTTGTTGCACCGGGTAATTCGGGATAACCGCTCCTGCCCGCACGTAGAGCGGAATACTGGTAGCCGCTACCCGCTGGCGCTGAATTTTGCGCCCGGCGTAGGTGGTTCCCGTGTAGTAATTCAGCCATTCGCCATGGGGCAGGTAAGTTGCGTGCGATTTTACCCCCGCTTCGGTCACCGGGCTCACCAGCAGGTGCTGGCCCAGCATAAACTCGTTTTCCCGCCGGCACGCTTTGGCATCGTCCTGGTCTTCAAACGCTAAACTCCGAATGACGGGTATGCCGTACGTTACATTTTGGTAAACAGCGGTGTACAAATAGGGGAGGAGGCGGTACCGAAACTCGATGGCCTCCCGGGCCTGGCTCGTATAGGGCTCCCCAAAAACCCAGGGTTCCTGGTCGAGGCGCAGGTTGGCTTCGGCCGCTTTCACGGAATCGGCATCAGCTTCGGCCGCGCCGTCGGTATTGTTGCCCATGGAGTGGACCCGGAAAACGGGATGAAAGATGCCCAACTGCAACCAGCGGATCAGCAACTCGGGTGTGGGCTGGTCCACAAAACCACCAATATCCGTTCCCACCAGGGAGAACCCGGAAATACTCAGGCGTTGGCACTGCCGGTTGGCCAGGTTGAGGTGTTCCCAGCTGGCGATGTTGTCGCCCGTCCAGACGGCGGCGTACCGCTGCCCACCCGCGAAAGTGGCCCGGGTGAGGACAAACGGCCGCTTGTCGGGTTTGATCGATTTTAACCCTTCGTAGGTGCCGCGAGACATCTGCTGGCCATAGATGTTGTGGGCCGCGCGGTGGTCGCTGGGGTGCCCGTCGTTGTCGTGCATGACGTGGTCCGGGAAGGTGAGGCTATTGACCTTGAAAACCGCCGGTTCATTCATATCGTTCCAGAAGCCACTCACGGCGTGGTCTTCATAAAGTTCCCGGTACAATTCGCCCCACCATTGGCGTACTTCGGCCCGGGTATAGTCGGGCCAGACGCATTCCGAAGGCCAGACGGGGCCCAACATGATCTCTCCGCTGGCCCGCCGGCAGAAGTAGTTTTTTTCAATACCCTGGCTGTACACCGGGTAGTCCGGGTCTACCCGGATGCCGGGATCGATCATGACCACCGTCTGGAAGCCCAGTTCGGCGAGGTCGCGGATCATTTTGCCGGGTTGGGGAAAATAGTCCCCGTTCCAGGTGAAGCAGCGGTAGCCATCCATGTAATCAATATCCAGGTAAATGGCATCGCAAGGAATGCGCATTTCGCGGAAATTAGCGGCCAGTTGGCGTACGCGGGCTTCGGGGTAGTAACTCCAGCGGCACTGGTGGAAGCCCAGGACCCAGAGGGGTGGGAGCTCGGGTTTTCCCGTTAGGTGGTGATAGGCCATGGCTACCTGGTCCAGGGTGGGACCATAGCAGAAGAAGTAATCCATCTCCCCGCCTTCGGCCCACATGCGCACCACCTGGTCGTGGCCCGAGTCGAAGTCGAAATGCGAGCGCCAGGTGTTGTGTAGGAAAATGCCGTAGGCGGTGTCCTGGTGCAGCCCGTAGTAGAAGGGAACCGTCCGGTAGAGGGGGTCGCTTTCTTTAACGAAGCCAAAGGCATCGCAATTCCAGTTGTCAAAATGCCGGCCACGGAGGTTGAGGTTCCAGCTCTTGTCGCCCAGTCCGAAGTAGGCTTCTCCTTTGGGGGAGAAAAAATTGACGCGCACCTGATTGGTGCCTTCCAAAATAGTCGATCGCTTCACGTAAGGGGCTGCTTCCTGTAGGACGACTTGCCCGGTAGTAGCTTGCCGAAACATTATGCTGCCATCTTTCTTGTTAATTTCGCAACTGATAGTCAGACTGCTGATAACCAGTAGTTTATCATCTTCTTCCACTTGCAAAACTTGCACGGCCGGCCGGGCGTCGGGATGCAGTGCGTAAGTGGTTTCCGGCGCAAATTCCCCGGTAGCGTAGCGAACCCGCCAGCTGTCAGCGGTCCAAACCTGGATGCGAATGCGGACGGCGGTGGCGGTCTGGATTTGGAAAGTATGTTCATCAACCCGTTGGAAAGAGGTGACTGCCCCCGGAGAAATTTCGTGGTACACATCAGGATACCGCTCACTGGTTTCCGTCAGGTTATCAGCCAACCACGAGGGGTTGGGGGTATAGGCGGGGAGTTGTTTTTTTTGGGCCATGATCAAAGGATATCAAAAACAAAGCTTTAGAATTACAATTTCAGACTTGCAATGATAACAAATCTTGTTAATTTGCAGGGTAAAGCTTTTTCAATCTTTAATCCTTGATGATGGTCGACCCCCAGATCGTTCCCCCTTTAGAAGTGTTGGCAGTAGGTGAATTGCTCATTGATTTTATCAGCACCGAATATGCCGATTCGCTGGAAGATGCCACTAATTTCAAGCGCCTGGCGGGTGGAAGCCCGGCTAATATGGCGGGCAACCTGGCGCGGCTGGGCCGGGCTGCCGGTTTGGTGGCCAGTGTCGGCAAGGACGACATGGGAGATTATCTGCTGGAATTTGTCAAGTCCCTGGGCTTGAATACGGCTGGGGTTCACCAGGTCGATTTGCCATCGACGCTCATTCTCATTACCCGCTCGCAGGGAGTGTCTAACTTTGAGCCCTACCGCCAGGCCGATGCCCAGATTACGACCCAGCAATTGCCTGCTGAAGTTTTACAGGCCGTGCGCATTTTTCATACCACCTGCTTTGCCCTGAGCCGGGAGCCCGCAAGGTCGGCCATTCTTACCGCTGCCCAAATGGTGAAAACCTTTGGCGGCGTAGTCAGCCTGGACGCCAACTACGCGGCTAAAATCTGGCCCGACCAAACCGAAGCCCAACAAGTAGTGGCCCGCTATTGCGCCGCCGGTGCCCTGGTGAAATTTAGCGATGTCGATTGGGAACGACTCTACGGTAGCCCCCTCACGGATCCCGCCCAGGCAGCCGTGTTTCTCCATGGCCTGGGTGCCCAGGTCGTTTGTATTACGCTCGGCGAAAAGGGCTGTTTTGTCAGCAGGGGGGCGGAGCAGCACGTTGTCCCCGCCCGACCTATCGAAGTCAAAGACACCACCGGCGCGGGCGATGCCTTCTGGGCGGGTTTCCTCTGTGCCTTCCTCGATGACCACGACCTGAAAACTTGTGCGCTGGCAGGACGAAAATTGGCGGAAATGAAATTGCAACATTTTGGTCCCTTGCCCGTACAAATAAACAAATCAGACCTCTATTTGGATGTAGAATAATTTGATAACTTTGTTGGCTTTTAGCAGCGTGTAAGTTGCTTTTTTTAAAACCGTACCCTTCTGCTTTTAACTCTATTAACCTGATATTTCGCGAAAAAAAATGTGGCCTGGCGCTATGGTATGCTGTAGCCCTGGCCTATAGTGTGTTATTCCTTGATTAATCCTTTAAACTATTTTAATCCTATGAGTTAATTTCTCTACAAATCATCCATTGGGGCACTGGCCTTTTTGTTTTGCCTGCCCTTGGCCTTCAACCAAACTTATTCCGGACCTGCCAATGTAGTCACCTGTAGCTCGGGTGGTGATCCGGTGGTGTTCCTGGCCACGTTTACCAATAACCCGATGATGCCGGTGACGGTGACTGAGTTTTCGGTTACCAGCTTTGATGGTACATTCACTATAGCGCCAAATCCTACATCAGCTCCATATATTTTTACGTTTACGGACCTTGATGGCAATTCGTCTGGCGCTGTCTATTCCTTGGGCATTACCCATGCGAACAACAACTACACCGTCAGGTTGGAGGTCACCGCCGGGGTGGATTTGTTGATTGGAAGTAATGACTATACCTTTGCGGCAAATACTAGTTCCGGAACCCTGAGCAACGTGGCTACCCTAACCGTGAACGAACTCCCCGAAGTTTTTGTCGATAGCCCCCTTTCGGGCACGATAACGACCTGTGTGCGACAACCGATCACGAACTTCGCTGACCGCCCTTTCCACCAGCTTCCGCTGGGTGAAAGATGTGACAGAAATCGTGAGTGGAACCGATGGGTATACCGCCAACCTGGCGGGTCTGACCAATAGCAATATGACTCTCGCCCGGGCCGGTTTTTACGAACTGGAACTCACGACGGCTGGCTGCCCAGTAGTCGTTTCCGACCCGGTGGAAGTAATCGTAAAACAGAATGTGACGTTTAATGACCTGGACATGATGCCTAAGGAATTGCTCCCCGGCAATACCGTGTCCTTTACTTCGCGGGCCCGGAATGTCGAGATGACCTCTACCTATACCTGGCTCGTAGACGGAAACGCTTTTACCGCCGCCGATATGCTGCCAGCCACCATTATGGTCAATGGCAATACCCTCAATATTGTAAGTATTGTGAATACGCCTCTCCCTGCCGATGCTACCCGCACCACTTCCACCATAACCATCTGCTGGCGAAGGAACCCTGGGGCCAGTGATCGTCGTGGGTGATCAGGTAACAACTACTTTTTTCAGCCCAACGCCCGAGCGCCTCGTCTACCGTTTGTTTGACGCGCGCGGCGCGCTGGTCGGACAAGGAACCCTGGATGCCGCTGCCGGTACCGAGTACTTGTCATTCCGGGTGCCTGCTACACCGGGTGCCTATTTTCTACAGGTTTCCACCGGTGGTTACCAGCTGAGTCGGTCTTTTATTCGCCAGTAAATAACCAGCCTGCGTTTGACCGTCACGAATCCCTTCTTTGACTACTGAAATGGTCAGAGAAGGGGTTTTTTATGCCCGCTAAACTGGATCGGTTGCGGCGGGTACGGTGTGCTTTTTCTTGTAGTCCTCCGCCAGACGGGCCAGAGAAGCGGTCTGCTGTTAGTACAAGTCAAAAAGGAATTTTACCTTTGCTTTCGGATACGATAGGAAAAAGAAGGTTTTTTACGCGCTTTTTCCTTCCTGTCGCTGACAACTCCCCTTAAAACAGACCAAATGCAATACAAGAATAATATCCTGGAAACCATCGGCAATACGCCCCTGGTGAAAATGAACAAGGTAACCGCCGAAATTCCCGCGCTCGTACTCATGAAAGTCGAGACCTTCAACCCTGGCCACTCCATCAAGGACCGCATGGCGGTCAAGATGCTGGACGACGCCGAAGCCAATGGCAAAATTCAGCCGGGTGGTACCATCATCGAATGTACTTCGGGCAATACCGGCATGGGCCTGGCCATTGCCGCCTGTGTCAGGGGCTACCGCTGTATTTTTACCACCAGCGACAAGCAGTCGAAGGAGAAGATCGACCTCCTCAAGGCCCTGGGCGCTGAGGTGATCGTGTGCCCGACCAATGTGACGCCGGACGATCCGCGTTCCTACTATTCCGTAGCCGAACGACTGAGCCAGGAGATCCCCAACAGCTACTGGTTCAACCAGTACGACAACCTCTCTAACCGCCTGGCCCACTACGAGTCTACCGGTCCCGAAATCTGGGCCCAGACGGAAGGCAAAGTCACCCACATGATTGTGGGTGTGGGCACCGGGGGAACGATCTCCGGCACTGGCCGCTACCTGAAGGAACAAAATCCCAACATCAAAATCTGGGGTGTCGACACCTACGGGTCGGTGTTCAAAAAATACCACGAAACGGGTATTTTCGATGAGAAAGAGATCTACCCTTACATCACGGAAGGTATCGGCGAGGACATCCTGCCCAAGAATGTCGATTTCGCTATCATCGATCATTTCGAGAAGGTTTCTGATAAGGATGGCGCCGTGATGGCCCGCCGTATCGCCCGGGAAGAGGGCATTATGCTGGGCTACTCAGCGGGTTCGGCTATGGCCGGACTCCTGCAGCTCAAAGACCAACTGAAGCCCGAAGATGTCGTAGTTGTCGTTATCCACGATCACGGCAGCCGCTACGTGGGTAAAATTTACAACGACGACTGGATGCGGGAGCGCGGGTTCCTGGATACCGAATTGCGGGTGAAAGACCTCATCAAAGGCCAAAAATCAGACGCCTTCCTGTCGGTTAATACCGATCACACCGTGCGCCAGGCCTTCCAACTCATGAAGGAGCGGGACATCTCCCAATTACCCGTCCTGCAAGGCGAAGCAATCGTGGGTGGATTGACGGAAAATACCGTGCTCTCCTTCTTGTTGGACAACCCCCTCCACAATGGTGACAAACTGGTTGCGGACATTATGGGCGAGCCCTTTCCGGTGGTACAACTGGATACCCCATTAAGCCAGTTGCGCACGTATTTAAACAAAAAAATACCCGCCGTGCTGACCAAGTCCCAAGCCGGTGCCTGGCACATTGTTACCCAGTACGATATTTTACAGGCGGTTTAGGCCGCCAGCGTTTTCGCCTAAAAAGGAAGGAAAGATGGGGAGCCCGCGGCAATGCCCGGCAGTTGCTAACGCAGTTGCCGGGTATTGCCGTTTGCTCAATTGGGGGCTACCAACAGTTGCGGACTTTCCGATCCGCTCGCCCGGATAAGCTGTAGGAAATAGACGCCGGGCGTTAAAGTTACATGGGATAGGTCGAGCGGGTAGGGGCCAGCGCCAGCGGTGCTGATCACCTGGTCCAGCTGTAGCCTCCCGTCGCTTCCGACCAGCCTGATCCGATCGCCGCGCTCCAGGGAGGTCAGCAGCCAAATGTCCCTGCCTTTCGTGACCGGATTGGGGTAGATAAGCGCCTTTTTAACCAACCCTTCAGCCTCGGTAATGCCTACCGCACAAGCGCCAATTTTAGTCGCAAAGAAGGTCGCCAGATTATGGGTACGCAAGGCGTAATTGTCAATGGCGTGCCCCGTCAGCGCAGGATCCAATAGTTGCTGCAAGCAGTTGGCATTGTTGGTGGTTCCGTCAAATAAATAATCGGGTACCACCAGGCCGCGGGCGGCCATGTTGTCCAAGGTATCTTTAATACCCCGCGACCCCAACACACTGGGGCGGTTAATCAGGTAACTGCAATTAAACGGGGGCTGGGCCGCGCAGTAAGCGTAGCCCGCAAACAACTTTCCGCCCTGATAAGGTACGATGAGGTCACTGGGCTGGTGGTACAGATAGAGGGCCGGAGGATCGTTGGCCATCGTAGCGAAAATATTGTCAAACACGGCGCCGTAAAAGTTACCCACGCCCCGTATCCGATAAGGAGTCGCTAAAGGTAAATTGTTTTCGCCCGCGTAGCTGCCCAGTGCGGGTCGCGCCAGGGTGAGGTCAGCAATGGACGTACCCAACCCGTAGCGTTGCACACAATTGACCTCGTAGCGGGCATTAGGCGGATTAACGGCGGGTTTTTCGTCGGTCAGCTCCGTCAGCACTTCGGCTTCCGCATCCAGAAAACCTGCGCCCAGGGCAATGAACCCACCCGCACTTTCGCCCACCAGGAAGACATTGTCTGGATTGATGTTGTAGTCGCTCGCCCGATTGACCAGGTACCGGATGGCGCCGTTGACATCCTGCACGCCTCTGAAAAAAGCCCGGTACCATTCGCTGCTATCCGTCATATTCAGACAATCCCACTCTACGCCCAGGTTGCTGACATTGCAGTGTACGTCCTGCGCCGTATGGAACTGCCCCAGGCGGTAATTGACGGATGCCGTGACGTAGCCCCTTTTGGCGAAATCTTCCCGAATCCTGCGGGGCGTCCCGTCGGCTTTGTCTCCGGCAATAAATGCACCTCCGTGAACCATCACCAGCAGCGGGCGCCCGCAAGCCGGAGGCACATCATCCAGTGGGTAGGACAGATCGAGATCCAGCAGGCGTGCTTGCCCGCCAAAGTCTACCGCTGTCCCGTAGGGAATGTCCAATTGCGAAGCAATGACGTAGGTGGTGTCTACCCACGGTTGGCCCCACAGCCAGCTGGCTGGCCACAACAAAATAATTACCAATAGCAGTCTCATAAAAAGGCGGTTAACGCAATAAGGTTACATCACCTTTCACCTGGATTAATTCACCCGCTATTAGCTTCAGTTCTGCGTAGTAAACGTACGTCCCCGGAGCCGCCGGCTGGGCCTTTACCTGGCCATTCCAGCCCGTTTGTTCGTCGTTGGGCAAGAAATTGGTGCGCACAAACACCTGTTCCCCCCAGCGGTCGTACACCGCCAGGTAGGTGATTTCGGCCACCGTAGCTTCCGCAAAGAGCGTGAAGTAATCGTTGTGGCCATCGCCGTTCGGACTAAAGGCGTTGGGTACAAAATAATGGGACTTGCGTGCCACCCGCACCAGCATCTCATCCTCGGCAAGGCAACCCGCTGCATTGGTGACGCTTAGTCGGTAACGGGTAGTTTCCAGGGGTTTGGCTACCACCTTTTCACAGGTGGTACAGTCCAGCGTTGCTGCGGGTGTCCAGCGGAAGGTAGCGCCGGGGCCGGCCGTGGTCTGGGGCTCAATGGGCAGGGACGTGCCCCACGGAATCACCTGGTCCTCCGGTAGTTCCAGCACCAAGCTGGCGGCGCCCGGTACGGTGATCGTATCGGTCAGCGTGCAGCGTGCACCGTAATTGACGTACAGCTTATACGTGCCCGCGCTCAGACCAGCGAAGAGGGGCTCGGTGCTGAAATGCTCCCCATCCAGGCTGAAGCTGAGGGTCTCGTCAGTGGGGGCCAGTTCAATGCGGATCGCGCCCGACTGGGGGTCGGTGCAGCCCGGCGCCATGGCCAGGGCCGTCCACGGGCGGTTGTAGGGCCGAACGGTAAAGGGAACCTCGTACACGCAACCATTGGCACTGGTCACCTGGGCGATGTGGTCGCCGATCGGAACGCCGTTGATGGTGTTGCCAAAGATCGGCTCCCCGTTCCAGGTCACCACGTACGGGCCGCCGTCGCCGCGGGTGCGGATGTAGACGATCCAGCGGTCGGGATCACTGGGGCAGGGTGGGAAAATATTGGCGCTACCCACAAAGGTCTCATTTTGCAAAAGCACGGTATGCGTCGAATCGCAGCCATTGGCGGCCGTGCTGGTATTTTGGTAAATACCGGGTTCGGTAACGGTGGTGCCAAACACCTCCACGCTTTCACCCAGACAAATGGTTAGCGTATCACGGGTAGCATTGGGTGGCAGGAAACCCACCACCACGGTGTGGATCGAATCGCAGCCCTGGGCCGTAGTAAAGGTTTGCTGGTACTGCCCCGCTTCGGTAACCGCCTGGCCAAATACCTCGATACTGGTGCCGGAGCACAGGCCGCTAATGGTTTCGCTGGTCGCAATGGGGTCCAGTACCACCACGCTGATGGTATGGATCGAATCGCAACCGGCCGTTGTGGTGAAAGTCATGCTGTAGTCACCACGCTCACCGATGGTTTGCCCGAAAACTTCGGTGGTCGTGCCGGCGCAGAGGGTTCGCACTTCGCTGGTGGCTACCGGAGGGTTGACCACCAGGGTGACCGTATGCACCGAGTCACAGCCATTGCTACCTGTGAAGGTCATGCTGTAGTCGCCCGCGGTACTGGTGGGCGTGCCGAAGAGGAGGATACTCGCGCTGGCGCAGATCGTGATCGTTTCACTGGTCGTACTGTTGTCCAAAACCTCGAGCAAGATGGTATGGGTGGAGTCACAGCCGTTGCTCCCCGTGACGGTCTGGCTGTAGTCTCCGGGCAGGTTTTCGTTGTTGCCAAAAATGAGGGCTGATCCGCCCGGGCAGATCTGGATGGTTTCCGTGGTCATTACGGGGTCCAGTACGTCTACGAAGATGGTATGGGTAGAGTCGCAGCCGTTGGCTGCTGCCAGTAAGGTGCTGTAAATGCCGGCCTCGCCCACGCTTTCGCCAAAAACCACCACGGTTTCTCCGGGGCAGAGGACGATGTTTTCACTGGTCAGGATGCTGGGCGTCACGGTCACGGTGATGGTATGGGTGGAGTCACAACCGTTGGCGCCGGTAAAGACCCTGCTGTATACGCCTGCTTCCGTTACGGTGGCGCCAAAAACTTCGGCGCTGCCGGTGCTACAGATCGCAATGTTTTCGGCAGTGTCCATGGTTTCCAGAACGCTCAGCACAATGGTATGTACCGAGTCGCAGCCGTTGCTACCCGTCAAGGTGCCGCTGTATACCCCTGACTGGCTAACCGCCTCGCCAAATAAGGTAATGGTTTCGCCGGCGCAGATCGTTGCCTCGGCACTGGTAGTGGCCGTTGCCAGCTCGATGACGGTAATCACGTGGGTCGAATCGCAGCCGTTGGCGCCCACCAGGATGGTGGTGTACGTGCCCGCTTCTGAAAACAAGAGGCCTTCTACTTCGACGCTGCCGCCGGGGCAGAAACCGGCCATCACCGTCGTCGTCACGGGTTCCGCCAAGGTCACCTGCAAACTATCCATTTGAATGGTGCCACAGCGGTCGGTCACGCTCACCGCGTAAGTGCCCGTAGTGGTGACTGTCAGGGTTGCACCAGTACTCAGGTCCGACCACCGGTAACTGCTGTAGCCTTCACCCGCGTTGAGCAGCAGGGCTGTTCCAGCACAGATGGTGGTGTCATTGGGCAAGCTCAGCACTGGCGGTACGTAGCAGCAGCAGTCGTCGGCCAGGTCAGGGTCATCGCAATCCACGAGGCCATCGTTGTCGTCGTCGATGCCGTTTTCACAAATTTCCGCGCCACAATCCGGGGCGCAGCTAATAGGCAAGGGCGCAAGTTCCGCTGCCGCTACGGCAAAACTGCCCGCACCCGCTACTTGCGTGTTGTAAGGCGACAGGGCGTTGAATCCGTCGTAAGGCGCGGAATCGATCTGCTGACTGAGTTGTACCGCTGCATTGGGAATGCAGGCGCTGGGAAGATTGCCCGTGGCCAAATCCAACCGCAGCAGGGCAGCGTGGTTGTTAACCGCGTCTACGTGCTGGGCAGCCAGGTAGATGAAGGCTCCCAAGCCCGTCAGTTCGTCACCCGTGCCCCTGGTCAGTAGTCCGTCCAGGCGCTTGGCCCAGATAACGGTGCCGGCGCCGTTCACGCGCGTCAGGTACGTCCGGGCGCCTGCGTTGGCGCTCGCTACGAGCACGTAGCCATTTTCCACCACCAGCACTTCCTGGCTGCTCACCGCCTCGGGGAAGGTGTATTTGAGGGCCCACTGCGCGCCACCCGACAGGTTGGTGCGGAAGAGCCAGATGTCGTTGTTGTCGGTGAGGGTGCCGTTGTCGTCGCCGTGGGCCAGGACGACCAGGTTGTTGGCGCCGTCCAGGCTGATGTCCGAACTGTACATGCGGGCATTCTGCAGTACGTTGACCAGGTACAGCCGCGACCACATCGCCGTCCCCGTGCTGTTGAAAGAAGACACCGCGGCCCGCATTTTATCCAGGCCACCACCCGCAAAATTATAACGCCCCGTGACGTAGAAATTGCCGTTTCTGACAACCGCCGCTTCAATGCTTTCGCAGGAACCCAGGTGGTAGTGAATCCGCTCCGTAGCCAGGTTGCCCGTATTGCGGTTGAGGGAGTAGAAGGTGGCGTCGCAGCCCAGACCCGGATTGTTGGTGTTGAGGGCCGAACCCAACAACACGTAATTGCCACCCGCTACGGGTTCGTAAATATCGGCCGCGACGTAGTAGCCCGTTGCCGGATCGGCGTAGGTCTGGGTCCAGCTGATGGCGCCGTCGGCGGGGTTTAGCTTGAAGGCGAACGATTCAATCGTGGCATCTTGCCGGGCCTGGCCCACTCCAATTAAGGCTCCCTCGCTGTCGATTTTTAAATCGACAATGACATGGGGCAAATTGGGGTAAGGTTGCATCGTTTGCACCCACAGCACCTCGCCGGTGAGCGTCAGTTTGGCCAGTAGGGCGGCCTCGTCGCGGAACCCTCCCACAAACAGAAAACTGTCCTGCGCCAACAGGGTGCGGGCGCCATAATCGGCGTTTTCACCGTAGAAAAAAACAAAGGGTTCGGCGCAATCTTGGGCCAGGGAAGGGAGCGAAAAGCTCGTCAGAACAATACACAATAGCGGTACCAATAGGCGCATAGCTGCCAGTTTTAGAGGTTAGTTCGGCTATTGGAAGGTGTAAATGTTGCTGTGAAAAGAATTATTGAAGGTAAAATACCGCTTTTTATGGGATTGCCAAAAAAAAAGACAAAATAGTGGGCTACGGATGGGTTTTCTTAAATGCGCCATTTTGGATAAAATCCGCAACAACGCATTGGGTTTTTCTTGATTCGAAAACCTTGCGCGGGTGGCAAAAAAAGAAATCCCGAACTTTGGTTGGTTCCAAAATTCGGGATGACTTGTGTTTTATAAAAAGGAGGGGTTAGCCTACATTTCAATTTTCTTACCGCGCTTACGCTCGGCTTCGCGCAGCAGGATCTTGCGGAGGCGAATACTTTGCGGCGTCACTTCCACAAACTCGTCACCCTGGATAAATTCGAGGGCTTCCTCCAGCGTAAATTGCTTAGGTGGAATGATGCGCGACTTCTCGTCGGCACCCGAAGAGCGCATGTTGCTCAGTTTCTTGGTCTTCGTTACGTTGATGACCAGGTCACTGGGGCGGTTGTTTTCGCCGATCACCTGACCTTCGTAGATCTCTACGCCAGCTTCTACGAAGAAGCGGCCACGATCTTGGAGGTTGTTGATCGAGTAGGGGATAGCCTTACCCGTTTCCATGCTGATCAGGGAGCCGTTGATGCGGCCAGGAATTTCGCCCTTGAAGGGTTGGAATTCCTTGAAACGGCTGTTCATGATGGCTTCTCCGGCCGTAGCCGTCAGCATCGAAGAACGCAGGCCAATCAGACCACGGCTGGGGATTTCAAACTCCAGTACTACGCGGTCACCCTTGGGCGTCATGCTCAGCATCATACCTTTGCGCTGGGTGATCATGTTGATCGCCGTACCGCTGTTGTGTTCGGGCAAGTCCACCGTCATTTCTTCGATAGGCTCGTGTCGCTTACCGTCAATTTCCTTGATGATAACCTGGGGCTGGCCAATTTGCATTTCGTAGCCCTCGCGGCGCATCGTTTCTATCAGTACCGACAAGTGGAGTACACCGCGGCCAAATACTTTGTAGGAGTCCGGCGTTTCGGTAGGTTCTACCCGCAGGGCCAGGTTCTTCTCCAATTCGGCTTCCAGGCGGTCCTTGATGTGGCGCGAAGTCACAAACTTACCTTCCTGACCAAAAAACGGAGAATCGTTGATACTCATGGTCATACTCAGGGTAGGCTCGTCGATCGCAATCGTTGGCAGCGCTTCTGGTGCTTCTGCATCGGCAATGGTGTCGCCAATGTCAAAACCTTCAATACCAAAAACAGCACAAATATCACCAGCTTGAACCTCTTCCACTTCCTTGCGGCCAAAGCCTTCGTAGATGTAGAGGTTTTTTACCTTGTGTTTTTCAATTTTTCCGTCGCGCTTCACCAGGCTCACCTGCTGACCCGCTTTCAGGCTACCCCGCAGGAGGCGGCCAATGGAAATCCGGCCGATGTAGCGGGAATAGTCGATACTGGTCACCAGCATCTGCGTATTGCCTTCCTTGATCAGGGGGGCAGGTACGTAGTCTACAATGGCGTCCAGCAGGGGCAGGATGTTGTCGGTCTGGGTTTCCCAGGTCGTATTCATCCAACCAAATTTGGCCGAACCATAGATGGTAGGGAAATTCAACTGCTCTTCTGTGCCACCCAGGTTGAACATCAGGTCGAATACGGCTTCCTGTGTTTCCTCGGGCGTACAATTGGGCTTGTCCACCTTGTTGACCACTACGATCGGGCGCAGGCCCAACTCCAGGGCTTTCTGCAACACGAAACGCGTTTGTGGCATGGGGCCTTCAAAGGCATCCACCAGCAGCAACACACCGTCGGCCATGTTGAGCACCCGCTCTACCTCACCGCCAAAGTCGGCGTGACCAGGGGTGTCAATGATGTTGATCTTGGTACCTTTGTAGGTAATGGATACGTTTTTGGCCAAAATGGTGATGCCGCGTTCGCGTTCCAGGTCGTTATTGTCCATCATCAACTCACCAGGTGTCTCGTGGTCGGCAAACAATTGACCGGCCATTAACATCTTATCCACCAAGGTCGTTTTGCCGTGGTCTACGTGGGCGATAATGGCAATATTCCGAATGTCTTTCATAAAGGTTGTAATATCTTTGGGGTTGACCCCTCAGGGTACGATTTCCAAACAGGGCGCAAAGGTAACGATTTATCGGCAACTCTGTGGTTTTCTTTTCTTTAAATTATCGTTAAGTGCTGCTTTAGTGCGCTTTTTTCCTCGCTGAGCCCCGAAAGCGGTTGTTTTTCCGTATTTGTTGCGGTTGTTTTTCCACCAGCCGGTTGTTATTTGGGCGCCCCCGTTGGCCCCTCCGCCAGCTCCGGTACCAGCGGGCCGGGTCGTGCGCAGCTCCCTTTGGTCGGCCACCTCCTGCGTCGGCGTCTCCGCCGTTGGCGGCCTGCTGCCACCCCTGGCGCGGGACCGGCGCTCAGGTCTTAAGGGTTGGGCTCCTCCCACAGGGCTGTCGAATCTTTGGCTAAAGAGGTGACCAGCCAACGGACGAAAAAGGCATCGTCTTATGGGTCATGGGGTCATTTAATGCGACCCCGCTGGGGTCGGGTAATCCTACTGCTGCTAATTGCTAATCGGGATGGGTAGGCGGCCGAAGCCGCCGTCCCCCCCACACCACCCGGCATACGCTTTAACGTACCAAGGCGGTTTCTTCTAACGTTTAACCTTGCTGCACATGGAATAAGGATTTCAACCCTTGCGCTGCGAACCATGCGATCCCCATCGCTTTCCTTACTGGCGCATAGTTGGCCATCGGCCACCATGATCGGTACAGGACTGCATTCCATGCTAAGCGTTCTCTGACTTTTAAACTGCGTAAGAATCGGAAGGTCGCATACCGACGCTGATGCTGTTTGAGGGCATAGCA
>Ga0208544_10000054_pt1 | contig 82524 bp, 80 predicted proteins | sample DEB08_DNA_9_FD_184526 | JGI IMG/M metagenome (GOLD analysis project Ga0208544, IMG submission 184526) | Aqueous microbial communities from the Delaware River and Bay under freshwater to marine salinity gradient to study organic matter... | ecosystem: Environmental > Aquatic > Marine > Coastal ...
TCCGAATTCTATTTACAACAAAAGCAGATTAATGGGCTGCAGCTGTCGATCCTTGTCCAGCAGCTTCTAGCGCTGCCTGATAATTATTGATCAAAGCCTGAACCGATGCCTCTGTGACATCGAATACAGGTGATGGATATACGCCGAAAAAGATAACCAGAATGACCAATGGGAAAATGATCAGCTTTTCACGGCCTGAAAGATCGAGGATTGATTTGAGGCTTTCTTTTTCCAAAGAACCAAACACCACACGGCGATATAGCCATAGGGCATAGGCTGCCGACAAAATAACTCCCGTTGTAGCAAAGAATGCCAACCAGGTGTTCACTTTGAACGCCCCAAGCAATACCAAAAACTCGCCGACAAAACCTGATGTACCCGGCAGGCCTACATTGGCCATTGTGAAAATCAGGAATACGACAGCGTATTTCGGCATACGATTGACCAGACCACCATAGGCCGCGATCTCGCGGGTATGCATCCGGTCATAGATAACGCCAACGCATAAGAACAGTGCGCCAGACACAAGGCCGTGGGAAAGCATTTGATAAATGCCGCCCTGGATGCCGTAAATATTGGCGGTGAAAATACCCAAGGTCACATAGCCCATATGGGCGACAGATGAGTAAGCAATCAGCTTCTTGATATCTTCCTGCATCAACGCAACAAGCGAGGTGTAGATGATAGCAATGATTGAAAGCGTAAAGACAAAAGGTGCGAAGTCTGCACTGGCCAGCGGAAACATTGGCAAAGAAAAACGAAGGAAGCCATAACCGCCCATTTTCAACAAGATGGCAGCTAGAACCACAGATCCCGCTGTCGGCGCTTCAACGTGAGCGTCAGGCAACCAAGTGTGCACCGGCCACATAGGCATTTTCACCGCGAAAGAAGCGAAGAATGCCAGCCACAGCCAAGTCTGCATTTCTGGTGGGAATGAGTACGCCAATAGGCTTGGAATGTCTGTCGTACCAGCTTCCCAGTACATTGCCATCATGGCTAACAGCATCAAGACAGAGCCGAGCAAGGTATAGAGGAAGAATTTGTAGCTAGCGTAAACACGGCGCTTACCGCCCCAAATTCCGATAATCAGATACATTGGGATCAAGCCTGCTTCAAAGAAGATATAGAACAAGACCATGTCCAACGCGCAGAACACGCCGATCATGAAGGTTTCGAGCAGCAAGAATGCGATCATATATTCTTTGACGCGTGTATCGACCGACTCCCAACTCGCCAAAATACAAAACGGCATCAGGAATGTTGTTAGAATCACAAACAGCATAGAAATGCCGTCCACGCCCATGTGATAGCTCATAAAGCCTGGAATCCATTCAGATTTCTCGACCATCTGGAAGCCTGACTGTGAATTGTCGAAATTATACCAGATGATCAAAGAGAAAAAGAAGGTCGCTACCGTAGTTATAAGCGCAACATTTCGTACGTTACGTTTGGAAACATCACCATCCATGGTGATCGGCGCAATCATCAGCGCGCCAACCAATGGCAAGAAAGTTGTGATGGTTAGAATATTAAAATCGAACATACTAATTAACCAGCCCCGCCGAACATGGCCCAGGTGATGAGCGCAGCAATGCCGATGAGCATTGCGAATGCATAATGATAAAGATAACCGGATTGAAGTTTCACAACACGATCTGTGACATCGTTGACACGCGCTGCAATGCCGTCAGGACCAAGGCGATCAATCACCCATCCATCGCCGCGCTTCCAAAGGAATTTACCGAGCCATTTTGCAGGACGCACAAACAGGAAGTCGTACAGCTCGTCGAAATACCATTTGTTGAGCAGGAACTGGTAAAGGCCAGGATGCTGACGTGCCAATTCTTTTGGAAGATGCGGGCTGCGAATATAGAAAATATAAGCAAGAATGAAACCAAACAACATTGCTGCGAATGGAGACCATTTCACCCACAATGGCACTTTCGAATATTCGTGCAAAACATGGTTATCCGGTCCGGCAAACAATGCCTCACGCCAGAAATTATTATAGAAGGTCTCATGATCTCCGCCTGTTTCGTGACCCATGAACAATCCGTAAAAAGCAAAACCGGCAAAGATTGCGCCAATAGCCAAAACATAGAGCGGAACCAACATAACATTTGGCGACTCATGAATATGACCCATGACATCGGCAGATGCGCGAGGCTTGCCAAAGAAAGTCATGAATATCAGGCGCCATGAATAGAAACTGGTAAAGAGCGCTGCAACGACCAAAAGCGTAAAGCCAAAGCCCGCCATCGCATTTTGACCTACGTAGGCGCTCTCAATGATAGCATCTTTAGAGAAGAAGCCAGCTGTGCCCAAATAGGTTCCAGGGATACCAAGACCAGTCAAAGCAACCGTACCGATGATCATCATCCAATAGGTTTTTGGAATGTGTTTACGCAAGCCGCCCATACGGCGCATATCCTGCTCGTCTGACACAGCATGAATTACAGATCCTGCACCAAGGAACAAAAGCGCCTTAAAGAATGCGTGTGTGAACAGATGGAACACAGCAGCGCCATAAGCCCCTACCCCCAAAGCCACAAACATATAGCCAAGCTGAGAACAGGTTGAATAGGCAATCACGCGCTTGATATCATTTTGAACCAGACCAACCGTTGCCGCAAAAAACGCAGTGATCGCACCGATGGCAGTCACAACAGTCAGCGCTGTGGTTGAATACTCAAATACAGGTGACATACGCGCTACCAAGAACACACCAGCTGTTACCATGGTTGCAGCGTGAATAAGTGCCGACACGGGGGTCGGACCTTCCATCGCATCCGGTAACCAAGTGTGCAGCAGAAACTGCGCAGACTTACCCATGGCGCCCATGAACAAGAGCAGACAAACAATCGTTAGGGCTGAGTGATTATCCAATTGATAGCCAAGGAAGTTCATAACAACCTCGCCGCCATCGGCAGAAGCAAAACCCTGGACGCTCGCAAAAATGGTTGAAAACTCGATGCTCCCAAACAGTAGATAAATTCCAAAAATTCCGAGAGCAAAACCGAAATCGCCGACGCGATTGACGATAAAGGCTTTCATTGCGGCTGCATTTGCTGACGGTTTTTTGAACCAAAAGCCGATCAAAAGATATGATGCAAGGCCAACGCCTTCCCAACCGAAGAACATTTGCAACAAGTTGTCGGATGTCACCAGCATCAACATTGCGAAGGTAAAGAGCGATAGATAAGCAAAGAAACGCGGGCGATGAGGATCGTGGTGCATGTAACCAATGGAATAAAGATGCACGAGTGACGATACAGTGTTGACCACAACCAACATGACCACGGTCAATGTATCAATGCGGAAATTCCAATTTGCAGTAAAGTCGCCTGTATTTACCCAGCGCAACACTTCAACGACTTCAGTTGCGTGGCCATTGATACCGACAGAAATAAACGCCACCCAGGACAGGACAGCAGCAATAATCATGAAGCCAGTAGTGATATATTCGCAGCCTTTTGCGCCCAAGGTTTTTGGGAAAAGACCAGCAACGAGAAAACCTAACAGCGGCAGGAAAACAATAGCGTGATACATCTGCCTTAGCCTTTCATCATATTTACGTCTTCAACCGCGATAGAACCGCGGTTACGGAAGAAGACGACGAGAATTGCAAGGCCGATAGCCGCTTCAGCAGCAGCAACGGTAAGGACGAAAAGCGCGAAAATCTGTCCCATCAAATCACCAAGGTGATTTGAGAACGCGACAAAATTCAAATTCACCGAAAGCAGGATTAGCTCGATAGACATCAAAATGATGATGACGTTTTTCCTATTCAGGAAAATGCCAAGCATTCCAATTGTAAAGAGCATCGCGCTCACTGCCAGATAGTGGGAAATACCAATTTCCATATGCGTTACCTCAAACCGGATTGGCTAAACGCCTTTACCGGATTCGACCTTTTTGATTTCAATTGCAGTTTCAGGGTTACGGGCGATCTGATCATTGATGTTTTGACGACGAACATTTGGACGATGGTGCAATGTCAAAACAATTGCGCCAATCATTGCGACCAGAAGGATCAGACCCGCAACCTGGAAGAAGAAGATATATTTAGTGTAGAGAATATTGCCAATAGCCTCGATGTTTGAAACATCCGCCATATTGGGGATCGGCTCAGCGGCAATGCCGCCTATTGCGCCCGGTGCGAACACCCAAGTGCCGAGCACCATCAAGAGTTCTGCCATAACAATAAAGCCGACAAGCGCGCCAACAGGAAGATATTGCAGGAACCCTTCCCGCAGTTCCACAAAGTCTACATCCAGCATCATCACAACGAATAAGAATAACACCGCCACCGCGCCCACATAAACGACGATAAGCAACAGCGCGAGAAACTCGGCCCCGTTCAGCATGAACAAGCCAGCAGAATTTACGAAAGCCAAAATCAGAAACAGCACAGCATGCACAGGATTTCTTGCTGAAATAACCATGAAGGCAGAAGCTACTGTTATGGTCGCGAAGAGATAGAAAAATATCGCTGTCATAATTCTGTCGTTTCCTGTTTCCCCAAGCCTTCAGCAGTAAATAAAAACCGCTCCAGCCTAATTCACATCACCGATTTTAACGGTAAGGCGAGTCAATCTTGATGTTTTGGGCGAGTTCTCTCTCCCAACGGGCGCCGTTTTCCAACAGCTTTTCTTTGTCGTAATAAAGTTCTTCGCGGGTTTCAGTCGCGAATTCGAAATTCGGCCCTTCAACAATAGCATCTACCGGACAGGCTTCCTGACAGAAACCGCAATAGATGCACTTCACCATATCAATGTCATAGCGAACCGTGCGGCGTGTGCCATCATTGCGGCGCGGACCAGCTTCAATGGTGATAGCCTGTGCAGGGCAAATGGCTTCACATAACTTGCAAGCGATGCAACGCTCTTCGCCGTTAGGATAGCGACGCAACGCATGTTCACCGCGAAAGCGTGGCGATACTGGGCCTTTTTCAAACGGATAATTGATTGTGACTTTCTTGCCGAACATATAACGCAGTGAAATGCCGAATGCTTTCACAAATTCCAGCAGCAATAAAGACTTGGCAGCTTGTGCTATCATGATGCCCATCCTGTGTATTGGAGAACTGCAGCAACGATAACGACCATTGCAAGCGACAATGGTAGGAACACTTTCCAGCCAAGGCGCATCAATTGGTCATAACGGTAGCGCGGGACAAAGGCGCGAACCATTGCCATGCAGAAGAAGACGAAGAATGCTTTCAGGGTGAACCATACGATGTCTGGAACCCAGTTAAGTACCGGCACATCGATCAATGGTAACCAACCACCCAAGAACAAAATCGTCACTAAGCAGCTCATCAAAATGATGGCGACGAATTCACCAAGGAAGAACAGCAGGAACATCGTGGAAGAGTATTCAACCATATGGCCCGCAACCAATTCGGATTCAGCTTCCGGCAAATCGAATGGTGGGCGGTTTGTCTCTGCAATTGCTGAGATAAAGAACATGATGAAAGCCGGGAACAATGGCAGCCAATACCAGTCCAAGAACGATGGCGGCAAGCCCATCATGGTTCCAAGGCCATTGGCCTGAGAATTCACGATACCTGTCATGTTCAATGTGCCTGCACACAGCAACACAACGATGATGATAAAGCCCATGGAAACTTCGTAGGAAACCATCTGAGCGGCAGAACGCAATGATGCCAGAAACGCATATTTGGAGTTGGATGCCCAGCCGCCCATGATGATGCCGTAAACTTCCAGCGAAGAAACCGCAAAGATGAACAGTATGCCTAGATTAACATCGGCAACCACCCAGCCTTCAGCCACTGGAAGCACCGCAAATGTGGACATTGCCATCACAGCAGAAATAATCGGCGCAACGATGAACACTGCTTTGGATGAAGTAGCAGGAATAATAGGTTCTTTGAGCACAAATTTGAGCAAATCCGCGAAAGACTGAAGCAGTCCCCAAGGCCCAACTACATTCGGACCACGGCGCATTTGAACAGCAGCAAAAATTTTACGGTCTGCATAGAGAATATAGGCAGTTACCAAAAGCAAGCAGACAAGCATCAACACGCTCTGGAAAACAATCCATAAGCCTGGAACGAGATAGGTTGTGATGAACATATCCATAAGTCGTTGCCTATTCTGCAGCCTGGCGAACAGTGCCAGATGCCAGTTGTGAACATTCCGCCATGACCTTTGATGCACGCGCAATCGGATTGGTCAGATAGAAATCTTTAATCGGCGAAGCAAACCCGCTTTTCAGCACTTTGCCCGATTTGCCCTTAGCCAGAGCCTTTACATCACCAATGTCCCCTGTTGCAACCTCATCAAGGGCTGCAAAATGGGGAAACTCGGAATAAAGCTGGCTACGAAGCTGTGACAGACTGTCAAATGGAAGCGCATCACCCATATGAGCCGATAATGCGCGGAGAATCGCCCATTCTTCTTTGGCATCGCCCGGTGCGAAATTCGCACGATTACCCATTTGAACGCGACCTTCGGTGTTAACCCACGTGCCGGATTTTTCAGTATAAGTCGCAGCAGGTAGAATCACGTCAGCGCGATGTGCGCCTGCATCGCCGTGAGAACCGATATAGACAACGGTGCCTTTGACCTTGCTCATGTCCAGTTCATCTGCGCCAAGCAGGAAGAGAACATCCATTGAGCCGAGCATATCGCCGGTTGCTTTGCCGCCTTTGGCTGGAACAAAACCAAGATCCAAACCGCCAACTTGAGCCGCACCCGTATGAAGAATATTAAAGCCGTTCCAGTCATCGCGAACAGCGCCCATGCTTTCAGCTGCGCTTGCTACCATTGCCAATACAGACGCGCTGTCAGAGCGGTTCAAGGCACCCTGCCCGATGATGAACATCGGATTTTTCTTTTTAATCTTACCGTAGTTTGCGAACTGTTTCAGCGACTCGGGGCCTTCGCCAAGGGCTGTATACTCATAGGTAAGGTCCATCTGTTCGCCGACAACGCCAACCAACAGATCGCCCTGTGTATAGCGCTTACGAATACGGGCATTCAGGATTGGCGCTTCTTTGCGCGGATTAGTGCCGATCAGCATAATCGCATCAGCATCTTCGATGCCATCAATCGTTGTGTTGAAGATATAAGATGCACGGCCCTTCGCCGGATCAAGCGCACTGCCTTCAGGGCGGCAATCCATATTTGGTGAACCGATTTGTTCCATCAGCTTTTTCAGCGCGTAAATATCTTCCACTGAAGCCAGATCGCCAGCGATAGCGCCAACTTTATTGGCTTTGGCGGCTTTCACTTTACTGGCGACAGCAGCCAATGCCTCAGTCCAGGTTGCAGGCTGCAATTTGCCAGATTTGCGAATATATGGCTGGTCCAAACGCTGGGTTTTCAAACCGTCGAACACAAAACGTGTTTTGTCTGAAATCCATTCTTCGTTCACCGCTTCATTGATCACAGGCATAATGCGCATGACTTCGCGCGAACGGGTATCAACACGGATGTTGGAACCAACGGCGTCCATCACGTCGATAGTCTCTGTTTTCCCAAGCTCCCACGGACGGGCCGTATCTTGATAAGGACGCGATGTCAGCGCGCCAACAGGGCAAAGGTCGATCACATTGCCCTGCAATTCAGATGTCATCGCATTTTCAAGATAGGTGGTGATTTCTGCGTCTTCACCGCGGCCAATAAGCCCAAGCTCGGAAATACCAGCAACTTCTGCGGTGAACCGAACGCAACGCGTGCAATGAATGCAACGGGTCATTTTGGTGCGAACCAATGGCCCGATATATTTGTCTTCCACCGCGCGTTTGTTTTCTGCGTAACGATTCTTGTCGATACCATAGGCCATGGCCTGATCTTGCAGATCGCACTCGCCGCCCTGATCGCAAATAGGGCAATCAAGTGGGTGGTTGATCAGTAAAAATTCCATCACGCCTTCACGGGCTTTTTTGACCATCGGCGATTTGGTTGACACCACTGGTGGTTCGCCGTTCGGGCCGGGACGCAGATCGCGAACGCCGAGGGCACACGACGCCTGCGGCTTTGGCGGGCCGCCTTTGACTTCAACAAGGCACATGCGGCAATTGCCAGCGATGGACAAGCGTTCATGGAAGCAGAAACGCGGCACCTCAGCGCCAGCGACCTCACACGCCTGTAACAGCGTGTAAGTATCCGGAACTTCTACTTCATTGTCGTCGATGATCAGCTTCGTCATCTTCTTGCCTTCAGTTTTCTTTATCGGTGCAGCCAAAGCTGCATTGTAAATCTTGCTTATTTAGCTGCTGCTAAAACCTGTTTCTCGGTTACAGCGCCATGGCTGTCAGCATTGTGTGTATACTGGTCAATACGCGTTTCGATCTCATGGCGGAAATGGCGGATAAGGCCCTGAACAGGCCAAGCTGCAGCGTCGCCAAGTGCGCAGATCGTGTGACCTTCAACCTGTTTGGAAACATCCAGCAGCATATCGATCTCAGATTTTTGCGCGCGGCCTTCGACCATGCGGGTCAAGACGCGCCACATCCAGCCTGTGCCTTCGCGGCATGGCGTACACTGGCCACAGCTTTCATGCTTATAGAAATAAGCCAAACGACCAATCGCCTTGATCATGTCGGTGGAATTATCCATCACGATAACCGCTGCTGTACCAAGTCCGGATTGCAATCCTCGCAGCGTATCAAAATCCATCGGTGCGTTGATGATCTGTTCAGCAGGAACACAAGGAACAGATGAGCCGCCCGGAATGACCGCTTTCAGATTATCCCAGCCGCCACGAATACCGCCGCAATGCTTGTCGATCAGTTCCTTGAACGGAATGCTCATCGCTTCTTCAACCGTGCAAGGCTTGTTCACATGACCTGAAATACAAAACAGCTTTGTGCCTTTGTTGTTTTCCGCGCCAAAGCTTGAGAACCATTCTGGTCCACGGCGCAAAATGGTTGGCGCAACTGCAATCGATTCCACATTGTTCACAGTGGTCGGGCAGCCATAGAGACCTACATTTGCAGGGAATGGCGGTTTCAGGCGTGGCTGGCCTTTTTTGCCTTCCAAGCTTTCTAGCAACGCGGTTTCTTCACCGCAGATATAAGCGCCAGCGCCGTGATGGACATGAATATCATAGTCCCAGCCGTTCTTGTTGTTCTTGCCGAGCAGTTTAGCGTCATAGCATTCGTCAATCGCAGCCTGCAGGGCTTCGCGCTCACGGATATATTCGCCGCGCACATAGATGTAACAAGTATGCGCACCCATGGCGAAACCGGCAATCAGGCAACCCTCGATCAGCGTGTGTGGATCGTGGCGCATGATATCGCGGTCTTTGCAAGTACCTGGCTCGGACTCGTCGGCATTGATGACGAGATAAGATGGGCGACCATCTGACTTTTTCGGCATGAACGACCATTTAAGACCGGTCGGGAATCCTGCCCCGCCGCGCCCGCGAAGCCCGGAAGCCTTCATCTGGCCGATGATCCAATCCTGACCTTTGTCGATGAAACCCTTTGTTCCATCCCAATGGCCACGCGCCATCGCCCCTTTGAGCGACTTGTCGTACTGGCCATAAATATTGGTGAAAATGCGGTCTTTATCCTGAAGCATTATTTAGCCCCCTTCGCGAGAACTTTAGCTTGTTTAATCCAATCATCGCGCTCGATGCGGCCTTTGAACGTCAGCTCATTATCTACAATTGCAACATCAGTCTTGGTCCAATTAGCGATCTGGCTGAAATGCCAGAAACCAAGACCGTTCAATGTCTTTTCCAGTTTTGGCCCAACGCCAGAGATCAATTTAAGATCATCGGCCTTGCCTTCAGCTTTCTTCAGGCGAAGCGGGCCTTTGGATTTTGTTTTTGTGTTTCCCGTATCAACCTTTTTAGTTGGCGCCTTCAAACTAGGATTGGTTTCAGGCGCTTCTGTCTTAGGTCTTGCAGCCTCGGCTGGCGGCACCATCGGGGTGTCTTTAGTTGATGCCTTTTTGGAGGTTGACGATTTTTTGGATCCCCCAGCCTTGACCAAAATCTCTGACTTCAGTGTGGTCAATCCACCTTCTGGGCCTGAATAAATCCGGTCTACCTGCGGGCCAGCGGTCACGCGTTCGCCGCGTCCTGCTTCGAATTCGTCAATGATTTCGGCCAAATGCTCAGGCGTTAGGTCTTCGTAAGTATCTTTGAAAATCATCACCATAGGTGCGTTCACGCAAGCACCCTGGCACTCAACTTCTTCCCAAGACAATGTGCCTTCATCATTGGTATGGAATTGGTCGTGGTGAATTTTGCTTTTGCAGACTTCCATCAACGCCTCGGAGCCGCGCAACATACAAGGTGTAGTTCCGCAAACCTGAATATGGGCTTTTGTGCCCACAGGCTGAAGCATGAATTGGGTGTAGAATGTCGCCACTTCGAGAACGCGGATGTAAGGCATATCCAACATGACGGCCACATGCTCGATGCTTGCTTTCGTAACCCAGCCTTCTTGCTCTTGAGCAATCATCAATAGTGGGATCACCGCAGAGGCGGCACGATCTTTTGGGTATTTCTTTATCCAGCCTTTTGCTACCGCGCCATTGGCACGGTTGAAGGCAAAATCCTTCGGCTGTACTTTTTCTTCTGCTAAACGACGAACGGACATTTCAAACCTTAACCTTCAAGAGCCGGAACACCGGCAAAATAATAAACTGCGAGCACTGCTGCGATAGAGCCTGCCACCAGATGATTGCGCGGCGAACCACCCGCTTTCACCGTAACGACCGCATCAAAAAACCCAAACCCGGCACCAATAGCGAATGCAAGCGCCAATGTCTTGAAATCGCCCATGGCAAGCAAGCCGAGAATGAAAATTGCCAAACCTGCATTGCGTCCACCTAATACACTGGCCGCAGCTGCTTCCTCGTGACCGGAAACCTTGAAGGCCATTTGTGGTCGAACAACAAACAATACACCAATCACCAGCAAAACCGTTGCCAATAGTATGCTTGCTATATGCATGGCTATGGGGAGCATTAGCGATCCACCTCACCAAAAACGATATCAAGTGAACCAATGATTGCTGAAAAGTCAGCCAGCAAGTGGCCCTTGCCCATATAGTCTAGGGCGGCCAAATGCGAATAACCCGGCGCGCGGATTTTACAGCGATAAGGACGGTTTGAGCCATCCGACACAATATAAACGCCGAATTCACCCTTTGGCGCTTCCACAGCGGCGTAAACTTCACCAGCAGGAACTTTGTAGCCCTCAGTATAGAGTTTAAAGTGATGGATCAGGGCTTCCATGGACTGTTTCATCTCGCCGCGTTTTGGCGGGACGATCTTGCCATCCAGATTGGAAATCGGACCCTTGCCTTCTGGTGCGTTCAATTTCTCAACGCATTGGCGCATGATTTTCACGGACTGACGCATTTCTTCCATGCGGATCAAATAGCGGTCGTAATTATCGCCGTTTTTGCCGACAGGAATATCAAAATCCATTTCCTCATAGCATTCATAAGGCTGCGACTTACGCAAATCCCAAGATGCGCCTGAGCCGCGAACCATGACACCTGACATGCCATAAGCCCAAGCATCTTCAAGGCTGATCAGACCAATATCAACATTACGCTGTTTGAAAATCCGGTTCCCAGTCAACAACACATCAATATCTGCCAATGGCTGAGCGAAATCATCACACCACTGGGCAATATCGTCGATCAGTTTTTGCGGTAGATCCTGATGGACGCCACCCGGGCGAATATAGGCCGAGTGCAATCGCGCGCCACAGGCCCGCTCATAAAACACCATCAGCTTTTCGCGCTCTTCAAAGCCCCAAAGGGATGGCGTGAAAGCGCCAACGTCCAAGGCCTGCGTTGTCACGTTCAAAAGATGCGAGAGAATACGGCCGATTTCAGAGTACAGAACGCGGATCAATTGACCACGACGCGGCACATCGATGCCAAGAAGTCGCTCGACAGCAAGAGCATAGGCATGCTCCTGGTTCATCGGCGCAACATAGTCCAAACGGTCAAAATATGGCACAGCCTGAAGATAAGTCTTATATTCGATCAGCTTTTCAGTGCCACGATGCAGGAGGCCGATATGGGGATCGACCCGCTCAACAACCTCGCCGTCAAGCTCAAGCACCAAACGCAAAACACCATGTGCTGCAGGGTGTTGCGGGCCAAAGTTAATGTTAAAGTTACGGACGGAATGTTCGTTCATGACACGCTCGCTTTGCTCGCAAAGTGAGTAGCTATTAGTTGTTGGTCATTAGTATACATCACTGTTCTTGTCCGATTTTAGCGATCAAAGATCGCAACATTTTTCCTATTTCATCTGCCAACTGTAAGCCAGATTCAATATCTTTTTTACCCACAAATTCCAACCTTTCGGCCAATATCAGATGGGTTTCAGTTTCTTTTAACGAACCCTGGGAAATTCTGAGAAAACGAATAAAATCTCCGTCACTATCTCTTCCAAACTCTTCGGCTATATTTGCACCAACAGATACGCTACTGCGTCTGATTTGAGAAGTCAGTCCATATTTCTCTTCCGTAGGAAACTAATTTTAAAGCTTGTAAATGCCTACAGAAAAATCAATAAACTTTTGCCAAACAATCAAATCTCGATATGACTTTATAGCCAAATAATACTGCTAACCTCTACCTGCTAATTTCTACCTGCTAATCTCTACCTACTAACCACTTTTCTTATCTGCACCTACATCGATATTCGGCAGATTGTAGTCTGGCCCTTCCCAAGGCGATTCAAAATCAAAATCGCGGAATTCCTGACGAAGCGTCACAGGCTCATAAACAACACGTTTAACTTCGTCGTCATAACGCACTTCAACATAACCAGTCAGCGGAAAGTCTTTGCGAAGCGGATGGCCTTCAAAGCCATAATCTGTCAACAAGCGGCGCAAATCAGGATGGCCAGTAAACAAAATGCCATACATGTCCCAAGCTTCACGCTCGAACCAGTTTGCACCAGGATAAATTCCAGTCACACTGGCAACCGGTGTTTGTTCGTCAGTCGATATCTTCACGCGGATACGCGCATTCAAACGCGGTGATAGGAGATGATAAACCAATTCAAAACGCTCTTTGCGCTCTGGGAAGTCCACGCCGCAAATATCGATGATATTCCAGAATTGCGTCTGGCTGTCGTCACGGAGAAACCGCAACACAGAAACAATATCTTCGCGTTTGACAACAATAGTGAGTTCACCGAATGCGAACTGAGCGTTTAGAAGCGAGCCTGAAAGCCCTGCTTCAACAGCATCAGCAAGTTCGCTTAGCGTTTCATCTGCGATTTTTGGCAAAGCCATTATAAAGCCCCTATCGCTCAATTGTGCCGGTACGGCGAATTTTCTTTTGCAGCAACATCACACCATACAACAAAGCTTCCGCTGTTGGTGGGCAACCGGGCACATAAATATCTACAGGCACAACGCGGTCGCAACCGCGAACGACCGAATAGGAATAGTGGTAGTAGCCGCCGCCATTGGCGCAAGAGCCCATGGAAATCACATAACGCGGCTCTGGCATCTGGTCATATACCTTGCGGAGCGCAGGTGCCATTTTATTGGTTAGCGTTCCTGCTACAATCATCACATCGGACTGACGCGGTGATGCGCGAGGGGCGAAACCGAAACGCTCGGAATCATAGCGCGGCATGGACATCTGCATCATTTCAACGGCGCAGCAGGCCAAACCGAACGTCATCCACATCAATGAGCCTGTTCTCGCCCAGGTGATCAACTCATCCGTTGAAGTAACCAGAAACCCCTTATCGGCAAGCTCATTGTTTACTTCACCGAAAAACGCATCATTTGCGCCGATTGGCTTTCCAGTTGATGGGTCGATAATGCCCTTGGACTGCGGGGCAATGAGGGTTGTAGAACCGTCACTCATATTGTTTGCCTTTTTCTGGCTGTCATTTGTCTTCTATGGAGCATCTAGCGCAGGATTAATCCCACTCAAGTGCGCCCTTTTTCCACTCATATATAAAGCCGACGGTCAAAACGCCGAGGAACAGCATCATCGACCAAAATCCATACCATCCAAGATCGCCAAAGCTGGCGGCCCATGGAAATAGGAATGCCACTTCCAGATCGAAAATAATGAACAAGATAGCGACTAGATAATACCGTACATCGAATTTCATTCGTGCATCGTCAAACGCATTAAACCCGCACTCATATGCAGATAATTTTTCAGAGTCTGGAGCACGGTAAGCGACTAGAAACGGAGCAATCGTCAACGCAATGGCGATGAATAAAGCAATTCCGATAAATACGATCACCGGTAGATAAGAAGTTAGCAGTTCCTGCATGGCATTTTCCCATGAACCAACACGATATGTCTATTTGGGCTGTGGGTAAACCAAGGGGCAATTCATGGCAAGACCCTACAATCGTAAAACCTTACTTTATTCAGGTGCCATTCAGATGAAAAGCTCATAATCGGCGCAGATAGACTGTTTCTGCAACCAATGACCTCGTTAAACGTTGGGCATAGGAATGGGACCTATCAGCAGAGCCTCTAACACACTGCCGCCACTGTTGATCATTATTCTCGACTCAAAGGTTCAAATTGGAACCGAACACGAATTCACCCCGCAATACCCTAGGAAAACATTATGAACTCGAAAATTCTCCTTGCCACAACCGCTTTGGCGCTTGTTTTGCAACCCGCTCTTGCTCCTGTTGGGCAATTTAATGGGAATATACTGGCGCAAACAACTACAGAAATTAGCGCAGAAGACGCTGCTAAACTAAAAGCAGAAGAGCAAGCTGCCGCAGAAGCAGAGGCTGCTAATGCTGCAGAGGCAGAAGCCGCTAATGCCGCGGAAGCAGAAGCCGCAAAGCAAGCAGAAAACGCTGCTGCCGCAGAGGCCAAAGCCGCCGAAGAAGTTTCTGCCGCTGAAGCAAAAGCTGTTGAGCAAGCGGAGCAAGCAGCAGCAAAAGCTGCTGAACAAGAAAACAAAGCGGCTGCCAAGGCAGCGGATGCCGAAGCGAAGGCTGCTGAAGCTGAAGCGAAAGCTGCTAAAAAAGCTGAGAAGGAAGCCGCAAAGGCTGCAGATGCGGAAGCAAAAGCTGCGAAGAAGGCAGAAGAGAAAGCTGCAAAGAGTGCAGAGCAACCAGCAATCAAACCCAAAACAAAAGATACTAGCGATAAGGTAGAAGCCACCACAGAGGAACCTGTAAAAAAAGAGAAAAAGAAGAAGGAAGCGGCTGAAGTAGAAGAAGTTAAGCCGGAGGCTGTGACAGAGACAGCTGTAGAAGCACCTCCAACACCTTCCGCTGATGCGCCAGTTGCAAATGAAGTTGCTGCAGAGCCTATTAAAGAGCAAATCCAAAAAGCAGAAGAAACTGCTACCGCAGTCGTGCCTGACAAGATCAGTGAATCAGAGAAAACTGAGCTGAAAGCGGCAGAAACAAAACGCCGTAAAAAAGCAAAAGACAATCGTGAAGAATTGATTGGTGCTGCCGCTGTTGGTGTTGCGGTTGGCCTATTGCTGCCAAGCCTTGGCGGAACAGTCGTGGAAGATCAAGGTGACCGTTTTGTTGTAGAGCGCGATGGCGAATATTATATCCGCAAGGATGAAAGCGCCCTCTTCCGCAACAATGCACGCGATGTGGAATATGAACAACTTCGCGGTGGCCGTGTTCTGGAAACGATTTACCGCCCTAATGGTAGCAGAGTAGAAACAATCCGCGATGCGGGTGGTTATGTTCTTCGCCGCGTTAAAATCACGCCTAATGGACGGGAAGTCGTCTTGTTCGATTCGCGCGATGTAGATGATCGCCGCCGTGTGAATTACAACGAAACCTTGGCGCCTATTCAGCTAACCATTCCCCGCGATGAGTATATTGTATCAGGCGGACGTTATGGGCGCAGAAGCCTTGCAGAGATTTTTGCTGCCGAACCGGTGGAACAGGTAACCAACCAATACAGTCTGCGCGAAGTGCGTGAGAATGTACGAGTGCGTGACATCGTGCGCCGTGTTGATCTTGATACGATCATTTTTGATAGCGGAAGTTTTACAGTTCGCAGTTCTCAAGTGCCATATCTTGCCGATACTGCAGGTGCGATGATTGACGAGATCGAAGAAAATCCAAATGCGGTATTCCTGATCGAAGGTCATACAGATGCGGTTGGTTCAGATGTTTATAACCTGACGCTTTCTGATCGACGTGCAGAAACTGTCGCGCGTATTCTGGTCGAAGCATATGATGTGCAAGCTGAAAACCTTGTAACCGAAGGGTATGGCGAGCAGTATCTGAAGATCGATACTGAAGCAGATGAACGCGAAAACCGCCGCGTTACTATCCGCAATATCTCACCGCTGTTGAGTGCTGCAAAATAAGCTGAGGCTTGAAATAATGAAAATGAGAACCCGGATGGCGATGCTGTTCGGGTTTTTTATTTAGCGATGAAAAGAATGCGCCCATTGATCAAAGTCGCTTTTTTGCAAATGCTCGACCAGATGCAGATTTCAGGTATTTTCAAATTCATAAGCTTTTTGATCATCACTAAAATGGATTGAAGTTTTGATAGTCCATGGGACAAATTTAGAAGTGTGGGACACTTCTCCACTGTTGTGTTTCAACAACCGTTTGATCAAGTCAGCGGTAATTCCAACGTAAAATCGTTCAGAGTCAGTACAACTTTGGAGAATGTAGACTGTTTTCATTGAAGCCCATCTTCGCAGCTTTGCCGCTTCGACGCGACAGCCTCCGCTTTTTCGTTTTGCTCCGGCTTGCCGAGCCGTAGCTCAAAGAGCGAAGGCTGGTGGGCGATGACGGGATCGAACCGCCGACCTACTCGGTGTAAACGAGTTGCTCTCCCAGCTGAGCTAATCGCCCGGAACTCCGGTAACATGTAAAGAACATGTTTGGGACAATGCGCGTGGCCATTTCCTGCAAAGAAAATGGCGCGAGTGACGGGACTCGAACCCGCGACCCTCGGCGTGACAGGCCGATACTCTAACCAACTGAGCTACACCCGCGCATTACCTAGAAGCAAATTTGCTTCAAGATGGGCGTGGATTACGGCTTATGGGTTTTGAAGTCAAGCAAGGAAAACGGCTGAAATGATTTTTATTCACTTGCTCACTATTTTGCCGCGTTTTAGGCCATGACTTTAGTCGAGAAAACCGTGATTTTGGTGCTTTCATATTAATTTTGCTTTGAAATGACTTCAAGCAATGGTTATTGGAATGAAAATCGAACTTTGAGAGAAATATTCCAATGCAAGAGACTCAAAACAAACCAAAAACCACACCCAAAACGGTTGTCAATTCATGGAATGAATGGGATCCGCTAAAGCATGTGATTGTCGGCAGAGCAACAGATTGTCATATTCCGCCGAATGAGCCTGCGCTGGAAGCAAAAGTTCCTGAAGATAGCGATATGCGTGGCCAATGGGGTCGTCGTCCGCAAGAATCAATTGATCGCGGCAATGAGCTTTTGGATAACTTTGCGTCTATGCTGGAAAAGAGAGGGATCATTGTTGACCGCCCTACCCCAACTGACTTCTCACTTCCAGTAACCACACCTGATTTTCATACGGATAGCCAGTTCGGCTGTATGCCGCCGCGCGATGTCTTGTTGACCGTCGGCAATGAGATCCTTGAAGCAACCATGTCTTATCGCTGCCGTTGGTTTGAATATCTTTGCTATCGGCCGCTGATGCAGCGTTATTTTAATGAAGATCCGAATTTCCGCCATGAAGCAGCACCTAAACCTCGGCTAACCGATGCTGATTATCGCAAAGATTATCTGTCTGATAAAATTGGTGTTGAGAAACGGTTGAAATGGGCGAAAGAGAAGTTCTTCGTCACGACTGATGAAGAGCCCTTGTTTGATGCCGCTGACGTCTTGCGCTTCGGCAAAGATCTGGTGGTCCAGCATGGGTTCACGACGAATACCAAAGGTATTGAATGGCTTAAGCGTCATTTCCCTGATCATCGTGTCCATACAGTAAACTTTCCCGGCGATCCCTACCCGATCCATATTGATGCTACCTTTACACCACTGCGCCCGGGCTTAATTTTGAACAATCCAATGCGTCGTTTGCCGGAGGATCAACGAGACATGTTTAACAAAAATGGATGGGAAATTGTCGATGCTGCTCAGCCAGCTCACAACTCTCCACCACCGCTTTGTTATTCCTCAACATGGCTCTCGATGAATGTTCTGGCGCTTGATCCAAAGACCGTATGCGTAGAAGCTTCTGAAGTGTATCAAATGGAGCAATTGGACAAGTTGGGTCTGAATGTCATTCCGGTTGATCTTCGCGATGCATATGCTTTCGGCGGTGGCATGCATTGCTGCACAGCGGATGTAAACCGTGAAGGCGTTTTGGAAGATTACTTCCCGAACCAATAGGAGTTTTTAAATGGCCGTTTCGATTTTTGAAGAACGCTTCAAAGGCGGCCATTCAAACTCCTTGGGCAATACGATTGAAATCGTCGATGAAGTATTGGCGGACAAATCCAAGCTCCAAGCGCTTGTTGACACTTGGCAAAGTGAAGATGAGTTGGTTCGACTTCGTGTTGCCAACGCTGTTCGGCGTGTCTGCGTTGAAAATCCAGCCTGGATTGCACCTTATTTGAACCATTTCATAGGTGTTGTGGCCAAGATAGATCAGCCCTCAACGCAATGGACTTTGGCCAAGCTTTTCGAATTTTTGGAAAACCGAATGGGTGCTGAACAAAAGGCTCTGGCTAGAGATCACATGAAGTATAATCTGGCCCATCACAAAGACTGGATTGTCTTGAACAATTCCATGGAAACACTAGCGCTTTGGGCAAAAACTGATGGAAATTTACAGGATTGGCTTAAACCTCAATTGCTCAGATTGACTGAGGACACAAGAAAATCTGTTGCCGGACGGGCCCGAAAGCTATTGGCTGTAATGGATAAACAAGGCAAGAAAGCAGCGGGACAATGAAGAAGAAACTAGATGATGCAGCGCGTAAAAATGCGCCGGGCTCATTTGTCAAACTCACGCATGGGCAAACCCATTTTCAATGGCATGGGTCAGAAGATGGCCAAGTGCTGGTTCTGGTGCATGGGTTCTCTACCCCCTCTTTCGTTTGGCGCGGTTTGTTGCCTCCATTGATTGAGGCTGGCTTTCGTATCCTCACCTATGACCATTTCGGTCGTGGTTGGTCTGATCGTCCTCATGCTGACTACTCGCTCGAATTCTATCGTCAGCATTTGCTGGAACTTATCGAAAGTCAGTCGATCAACAGCCCGTTCGATCTTGTCGGATATTCCATGGGTGGGTTGATTGCTGCAGATTTCGTCAATCATCATAGAGCCAAAGTCGATAAGGTTTTTCTTATTGCACCAGCCGGATTAAACGCCTCCCTATCCACCATTCCGGCCGCATTGAAATGGCCAATTATTGGTCCATGGTTAGCAGAGCATGTAATGTCCAAGCGCCTCCTTGCTGATATGGCGAAACCAGAAAATCAGGGAAAGGCATTGCCCGATTTGATGGAACGTTATCGCGAACAGATGGCATATCCAGGATATATGCGATCTTTACGTTCCACTATTTTGCATACGCCGCTTTTAAACGGTTTGGCCCATTACGAGAAACTGGCTAAGGCGGATATCTCTATTGGTGCCGTTTGGGGCGCAAAGGATACGGTTACGCCTCCAACTGGCGCAGACTCTTTGAAGGAGATGTTTCCCACAGCGGATATCTCGATCTGCGAGGATGCCTATCACGCAATAACCTATTCTCATGCAGAGGCCGTCGCTGCGCATATGATCCAACATTTGAAGGACTGATTGATGATTAAGGGCGTTCTCTTCGACAAAGATGGCACACTGATAGATTTCACCGAGACCTTTGGGCCTGCAACAGCTGCAGTCATCAGAACGCTGACAAATGGTGATGAAGCTCTAGCCTGGCAAATGGCAAAGGCAGTTGATTTCGATTTGGATGAACACACATTCATGCCTAGCTCCGTTATCATTGCCGGGACTTGCGCCGAACAGGCTGCCATTTGGGGTAATGTAATCAACAGGTCGAATATCGACGAATTGGCAGAAGAGTTAGATAGGTTGTTTGCGCGCTATGCGACAGAGTTCGTAAGCCCATTTGCCTATACCGCTGGTGTTCTTGATCACCTGAAAATGGCTGGCTTTGCTGTTGGTCTTGCAACAAATGACAGTGAAACAGGTGCTCGCAATCAACTCGAAAAAATGCGGTTTACAGAGCATTTTGGTTTTATTGCAGGGTATGATTCAGGCCATGGGCCAAAGCCGGAAGCTGGAATGGTTTCTGCTTTTATCAGCCACATTGGCGCAGAGCCCCATGAAGTACTGATGGTTGGAGACAGTACGCATGACATACATAGCGGCAAAGCGGCCGGAGCAATAACCATTGCTGTTACCACGGGCATGGCGAGTGCGGACGATCTTCGCCCCCATGCCGATCATGTATTATCTGGTATTCATGAGTTGCCTGAATTGATTGCCCAACTGAACCAGGCGTAATTATTTCGCAATTTGCCCTTGTCGTCAGTTTGCATTGATCTATTTGCCATAATCACTATATTAGACAGGCTGAAGAAATTCAGAAGTCAGGTCACCGTGCCTAAGTAGCGTTGGACAACGCCATTGAAGCCCCGGAACCCGGCCAAAGCCCACGGTTCATTTCTTTGCAAGAATGAATCATCCGGCTGCGACTGGTTCGAGACAGATCGACTATTTGTAGCCAAAGGATGAACTCTTGAGGAAGACCGATATGGACGCTATTATTGCAGGACTTAAAAACCGCGCTCAACGCAAATTGTTAGATAAGAAAGACCGCCCCTCACAGGCAGAGGCGGAAGATGCTGTTCGCACATTGCTAAAATGGATCGGCGAAGACGTTGATCGGGAAGGCTTGTTGGATACGCCCAAGCGTGTTGCCAAAGCCTATGGCGAATTATTTTCAGGCTATGATCAAGACCCTTCCAATGAACTTGGCCGCACTTTTGAAGAAGTCGGCGGCTATGATGACATGGTGCTGGTCAAAGACATTTCGTTTCATTCCCATTGTGAACATCACATGGTCCCCATTATTGGCAAAGCCCATGTGGCTTATCTTCCAGACGGAAAAGTTTTGGGCTTGTCCAAGATTGCGCGGGTCGTCGACATTTACGCTCATCGCCTTCAAACGCAGGAAAACATGACTGCAGACATCGCTTTTGCAATCGACGAAGCACTTCATCCGCGCGGTGTTGCTGTAATGATTGAGGCGGAGCATATGTGTATGGCTATGCGAGGAATTAAGAAACAAGGCTCTTCTACCGTGACTACTTGCTTCACCGGGCAATTCCGCAATGATCCTGCTGAGCAGGTGAACTTTATGACGATGCTTCGCTTACAAGGTAACTGAGCCGGCACCCATCAGGACCGAATATCATGTTAGAATTTGCCGCACCTGAAAAAGGCATTGAGCAGGAAGAAGGCAAAGTCTTTCGACCAAAATTCGATGGCAATGGCTTGATCACGGCTTTGGCCATGGATGCATCGAGCGGTGAAGTTTTGATGTTGGCCCATATGAACGCTGAGGCTTTGTCGAAGACCATTGAAACAGGGAAGGCTCATTATTGGAGCCGCTCGCGCAATGCTATTTGGCTCAAGGGCGAAACATCCGGCAATGTGCAACAGGTCAGCGAGATGTGGACCGATTGTGATCAAGATGCAGTATTAATGAAAGTGACTGTGAAAGGCGCTGATGCTTCTTGTCACACGGGCCGTATCAGTTGTTTTTATCGTAAGATCGAAGCATCAAGAGACGGCTCGGTAAATTTGTCTTTTGATTCACGAAAAGCGAAGTTTGATCCAAAAGAGGTTTATTCAACACAGGAAAAATAGTTTTCATTTCCATTCATGCTGTGTTCAACTGTCACATGCCAGATCATATTCCAGCGATTTTTATACGTTTCACTACCTCCCAAATGACCCATCGGCTCCACAATAATCTGCCGTTTGGTTTTAAAAAATTAACTCGTTTATGATTAGATAGTCGTCATGGCATGGTACTCGATCAGCTCTGGAAATACACAGTCCACAAGTGAAGCACTTGAATTCGTTGGTGAAAATCCTCCCATTGAGCTTGATCCGAAGGCAATGCAACAAAACGAATCAATTAATCAAACTGATCATTCGGTGGTCGATATTAGCGCGCCTTCAAATCATAGCTTTGATGAAGCAGGTTCCAATCACAATCCAACAGCAACCAATGATGCGCGTCCTGAAAGAAAACCCAATGGGCGCACGAGATGTGGTGGCATCGCGCTAGCTTTAGGCGGCGGCATTGCACGCGGATGGGCTCATATCGGCATTTTGCGTGCAATAGACGACTTCGGTCTTCCTATCTCCATGATATCTGGAACATCTATTGGCGCATTGGTCGGCGGTAGTTATCTGGCTGGTAAAATGGATGACCTTGAAGAATTTGCCCGCTCTTTGACCAAAGCAAATATTCTTCGTTATCTGGACTTTTCTTTACGTGGCAGCGGCTTGATAAATGGCTCTCGCCTCGCCCGTCGTATGGAAGAACATATGGCAGATATTAACATCGAAGATCTAACCAGACCCTTCGTTGCTGTCGCTACTGAAATTCAATCCGGCCATGAAGTCTGGTTAAACGATGGGCCAATCGTTCCAGCCATTAGAGCCTCTTACGCTCTGCCAGGTATTTTTTCACCCATTTCTCATGGTGGGCGTCAGTTGGTTGATGGCGCATTGGTCAACCCGGTACCTGTCTCGGTGTGCCGTGCTTATGAACCAAATCTTGTGATCGCCGTGAACCTGAATGCTGAAACCTTTGGCCGCGCGACAGTTGTGCGCCATTCTCACTACGAGCACGTAGAAGACCAAAAGGCTCAACATCATGGCGGCGGCGATGAATCGTCATGGTTCTCATTCATGGGCAATAAAGACATGAAGAGCCAGCGCGAGAACCGCTTGGGCGTCACATCTGTCATGGTTGAGTCGTTCAACATTATCCAAGATAGGATTGCCAGAGCACGTCTTGCCGGTGATCCGCCGGACTTCACCATTCGCCCAAGGTTAAAAAATGTCGGCCTTATTGAATTTCATAAAGCAAATGAAGCCATCAAACTTGGTTATGATGAAATGATGTTACGCTTGCGTGAATTGGAAGAGCAAGGCGTCTTCGAAGGCATGATGTCAAAAGCTGAACTTTAATTAACCCGCAATATATTGCTTTAGTTCTTCAGCCTCGCGCTCAGACTGTTCGATTTTTTTCTTCACCACATCACCTATGGAAATAATTCCCTCAAGCTTGCCATTTGTAATCACCGGCAAGTGACGGAATTTATTGCTGCTCATAATCCCCATGACATCATTAATCGTTGAGTCAGGGGTGCAAGAGATAACCTTTTTGGTCATACAAACAGAGATCGGCGCATTCAGGGCAGAAGCACCTTGCTTTGCGATCTGCCTGACAACATCCCGCTCAGAAGCAATCCCGCAAACTGTTTTATCACTTTCCAAAATGACGATCGCACCAATGCGGTGTTCGGCAAGGATATTCGAAAGCTGTTCCAGTGTTGTGGAGGGCGTGGCAGTGATAACGTCTCCACCTTTTCCGGCCAAAATCGTTGCAACAGTCATTTATATTCTCCTCGCTTGACTAGAAATTCGCAGAATCTCCCACTATTTCACGCTCATTTTTAAATCAAATCAAGCAGTAGTTTGCTTTTTATGAGGATCCAACAAGCCGAAAATCAAAATTCCAGCAAGAAAACCACCCACATGAGCCTGCCAAGCAATCAAACTGCCCTCACCCGTTACGTCGATAAAGCCAGCTCCAAATAGATAGTTCATACCCATCCAAATGGTAAAAAACATCAGGAACTGCCTGTTCTGGAAACTTTGAACAAGACTGAGTGCAGGTCGATCAGATGTAAATCCGCGCCTGTTTCCAATATTTTGGAATGCGAAACGTGCGGCGGCGCCCATCAATCCTGAAACGGCCCCTGATGCGCCGATGACCGGCACAAATGGATCACTGGTCGTCACGAAATGAAGCAATGCGCCGGCCAGAGTGCAAATAATAACCAGAATAAAAAATCTCATTGCTCCAAAGCGCTGGGCAACCGGAGAGCCAAAAGCAGCCATCCAGATCAGGTTCATAGCAAGATGTAAAAAATCACCATGAAGCAATCCATGGGTCAAAGGTGACCAGTAACCCGACAATGGATAAGGAGCGCTGGCGGCGGCATCTCCAAAGCTCGCAGGAAAAAACGCAAACATGAAAATGACCTGCTGGTCTTGCGGTTCAGTCAATAAGAAATAGCGAATGAGATGTATAATAATAAGCAGAATTCCAAGCGCCAAAATACTGCCAGGCAAGTTGAACATGGGTTCTCGCTTTTGCGGTAGAACATCTTCAATTGGCTCATCCACGTTAACGTTTTCCATCTGCTGCCTTCCTTGTCTGCATGCAAACAGTTCTAACCCAGCACCGTCAAACTGCAATAAAAAAACCGCCCGGAATCACTTCCGAGCGGCTTGGTTATGTCCCTAAATGCCCGTCCCACAACGAGTTCGAGGAAAACCTTAGTTCGTGACTGGTCTCATGGAGCATTGTCACGTGAATCGCATTCTATGTCCCATAATTGGCGTGACCGTGCAACGGTAAGCTTTCGTTAAGGTTAATTCTAAAGGTGAATTAGCAAGCTGCTCCAGTCCACAGATGAATAGCTCGCCCGACTTTCGAAACTGGCACAAACCCTGCAATCTCTTTCAGTCAGCAGACAATTTGTCCGCCATGTGTGCCGCACTGAAACAGTTCTTTGTGAAAAGGCTGCTCGATTTCGGTTGGGAGAAATATGAGACAGGGAAACGTATTCTTATGAGACAACAAAACACAAAGCAGCTGTTTGACTATTGGAACAGAGTTCGCGACGGACGTCTTGCGCCACGCCGTGAAGAAATTGAACCCAGCGATATTCGTAATCTGTTGTCAGATACCTTTATACTGGAAGTGTCGGGAACCATGCGCACCATCAGCTATCGATTGGCTGGAACGAGGTTATGCGCCGCTTTTGGACGTGAGTTAAAAGGATACGGTTTTTTAGGCCATTGGGTAGAAGAAGATTGTTTTGAAGTTGCCAAATTGCTTTCTAAAACATATCGCGAGTTTCAGCCGGTCGTTTTTGTCATGCGTGGTAAAACCGATAGTGGCAAGCAGGTAGACTATGAGATGATCGCTCTACCCCTGGAACCCATGCCAGATGGAAGCACCCGCATTCTAGGAATAGCAACGCCAGAAAAGAACTATTATTGGCTTGGTACCGAACCTTTGACTGACTGCAGCTTGAGATCAGTGGATTATCTTGAGACCGCTGACATCAAAGATATGGGAACCGCGCCTCTAGCTCCATCACTATTACCTCCGGAAATTCATATGGGCGGATCGACGAAAACGGACAATGAAGTTCCGCCAATTCCTCAATCCAGCAAAAAGGTTGCTCATTTGGTGGTGCATGAAGGCGGCAGAATTGGAAATTGATTGCAAAAATATGTAACTTTCTTACGGAAACTTACCAATCATTAACCAGCATAATGCAAATTAGGGGTAGAAGAATTCGAGAATCTGCCCCAATAATCAGAAATAGTTTGTCATTCTATGCAACAAGCCATCGCAAAAAATCAGCTCAAGGACCTTGTTTCTGACACAGAAAAGGAATTTTCTCGCGTCGACTTAACGCTTTTTGGACGCTATATGCTGGAAAACCATCAAGAGTTTCCTTGTCAGATTTTCGATATGTCTCCTGGTAGCGCTGCTATGATCACGCCTGTATCAGGAGCGGTTGGCGAACGTGTTGTCGCTTATGTGGATCATCTTGGCCGCATTGAAGGCAACATCCTAAGATTGTTTGGTGGCGGCTTTGCCATGAGCGTAAAGGCAACAACCAGCAAACGCGATAAGCTTGCAGCCAAATTGACTTGGCTTGCTAACCGCCATGAATTGAATTTGCCGGAAGATCGCCGTCACGAACGTATCGCTCCGCGCAGCCGCGCTGGCGTTATCCGTTTGGAAGATGGTCGTGTTTATCAAACTAAGATCGTCGATTTGTCGCTATCAGGCGCTGCATTAGAGCTTTCCGTTAAGCCTGCTATTGGAACGGTATTATGGCTGGGTAACATGCGCGGACGGGTTGTTCGTCAGTTTGATGAAGGTGTTGCTATTGAGTTTGCGATTGTGCAGACGCGCAACTCACTGGAAGGCTTCCTGGGAGCCTAACTAATTCCCAGTTTTGATTTTTGCTTGCAACCCAGTATTGAAGCTTCACGTTTTTCCATAAAATTTTATTCAAATTTTCGATATATTTGAGTCGATTTATCTTCAAATACACGTCAGTTTTGAATCAATCTTGCATTTGATTTGACTTAAATGCGACCACCCTTTTTTGCCTAGCGTAAAATTGTTTCTGTCATCTTGTCCTCGTCAACGGGGAAATAGACATGAAACAAAACAGTGCAAAAAAAAGACTGCTATCAGCAGCAATTGCATTTGGTTTGGTTACAGTAACGTATCAGACCGCACATGCAGGCAATCGCAATATCATGCGAATTGGGGAATATACTTCTCAACCAATCGGCCATTATGATTATTGCCGAAAACAGTTTGATGACTGCAATATCAGAGCATCAAATACAAAACCAGTAAAGCTGAACAAGGCTCGTTGGGCAGAAATGGTCAATGCAAATGCAAAGGCCAATAACACCGTTATTCCAGTTACAGATGAGGAATATTACGGCACTGAAGAACTTTGGGTACTTCCAAAAAAATACGGTGACTGCGAAGATTTTGCTTTGATGAAACGCAAAGAGCTAATGCGAAAAGGCTGGCCGGCTTCTTCATTGCTCGTCACGGTTGTCCGCCAAAAAAATGGTGAAGGGCATGCCGTTCTTACCGTCAGAACCGATAAAGCAGATTTTGTCCTAGATAATCTTAATAGTGAAATTCTGACTTGGAACAAAACTGAATATAGCTTCTTGAAACGCCAGGCCGCGGCTCACTCAGGCCGATGGGAAAACATTGTCGATGCCAGAAGCATGGTTGGCTCTATAAAATAAGCAATTCAAAATTTGACGGTTAGGTTTGATCCGGTTGTGTCCCCACCTTCCCCGTCCCAACGACCGGATCTTGGAGCCGCTCGCTGACTTGTCAGTGGGCGGCTTCCTACTGTGATGGAAGCAAAACTCGCTTACTTAGGGAACTAAAGCTCAAGCAAGCCCTTCGCAAAGCGCTTGGCATTGCTGACATAGACATCTGCTGAGATCTCCAAACGGCGCACGGCATCTGCATCCAGTTCGCGAACGACTTTCCCTGGCATTCCAACAACCAATGAATTATCTGGAATAACTTTTCCTTCAGGAACCAGTGCGCCCGCACCAATCAGACAATTGTTTCCGATAACGGCGCCGTTCAAAATGGTAGCGCCCATACCAATCAATGAATTGTCACCGATTGTGCAGCCATGGATCATTCCACGATGTCCAATAGTGCAACCTTTACCGATCAATATAGGAAAACCGGGATCTGTATGCATCACGCAATTCTCTTGAACATTGGTGCGATCACCAATTGTAATCGTCTCATTGTCACCGCGTATGACAACGCCAAACCAGATACCGACATCGCGCCCGATCACGACTTTACCAATGACACTTGCGGTTGGCGCTATCCAAGAAAAACCGGCGGTTCGATCAGGTTCAATTCCATCTAGAGCGAAAACTGGCATTGGTGATAATCCCGATAATAGGTATGTTGCAGCAGTCTGCGCGTATCATTGGCTTCAGCTATATGCAACGCAGCTCATTTATTTAGCTAATTATGCCCACAGCATAAACAACTTCAAAAATGAAAACGCCCGAACAAAAACTCCAAATCAGCGAAAGCAAACCACAAATGCCAAGCACAGGTGTTGGTAGAACATCGTGTTTCCAGAACCAAATGCCCTGACTGAGCACCAACCAAGGGCCTGCAAAAATACACAAAATCATTGACCAACCGATTGCGCCGGGCGTGTCAAAATACAACACCAGCCCCGGATTCAACACGTCTTCCTCGCTCGCCTCTTGAAATTGCTGCTGCAAAACAAGGTGCAAGGCATTCAACAATCCGGCAGCAACGAAGCCCGAAGCCAATACAAACACTATAATACTCATCTGGGCACTCAAACTATTAACCCCATATTTACCATATTCGACGCAACATCAGAGTAAAGCAAGTGCCGTGCCATGTTTGATGGTTCGATTCGGCACAGTCGCGTGGGCAGAGATGCTCGATAGAATTCGAAAGCTACGGGGAAACAATGGCAAATACGGTAGAAGAGACAGCTCGTTTAATGGGTAGAACCCATGATATTCGTTTTGACCGTTTGATGCCCGGTTATCATGATCGGATTGCCAATAGTGCAAACATCCCTCAAGAGCGCTTTGTATCTGAAAACTTTCCGATTATGGTTATCAAGCTTTGCTTGTTCATGGCCATAGCCGCAACCATATTGTTCAGTGCAGCCAAATTCTATGGAAGCATTATTGCCCAAGGCGGCCATTCCAGCAGTATGGAATTAAGACAAATTGTTATTGGCGATGATGTTATCGCAGTTCCTGAAAACATGATCCGCTTTAGAAGCCAGAGAAACCAGTACAATCTTAACCAGTTGGACCTCTATGCCCATTGGCCTTCTATGCAGGGTTACAACTCAGAAAACACGTTCGTTTTTGATAGCTCTGATCCGGCAGCGCCATTACTTTTCGTTACGATTGAACCACGCCATATGACCAAAGACATGTCCGGTCGTATTTCTTCAATTTATGAAAATTTCTTCGCTGGACCGCCGATCGAGGCTGGCAATGGTCTGGTTCGCCGTGCCTTTTCTTCTGAAAGCGCATATTTCTCTGAAGACCTTTATTACGAAGCCAACAGTCCCTACCCGTTTGCAGCACGTTGCATTCACGAAAACAAAAATATCGCAGATCCATTTTGCATCCGCGATATTCATATAGGTCGTGACTTGATGCTAACCTATCGTTTTCATGCAGAGTTTCTGCCTGATTGGTTGGCTATGGACCGCGCTGTGCGTGATCGCTTTTCTGCAATGCTAGTACAATAACCAGCAGCTATTCGAGATCGATGTCTAAAATGGCCATGGAGAAGTTGTAATCGCCGGCATCGTCTTCATCGCGGTATACGACACCGAGAAACTCATCAGCTTTGTAGACTTCACAGGAATCGTCTTTTTTCGGACGCGGCTTCACTTCTAGCATGTCATTGCCAAAGGTTTTTTTGAAATAGGTGTTCAATTTTTTAATCTCGTCGGGCCGCACCGCAATCTCCATTCTCTATTTTACTGATTTGCTTTGTTGGTGGTTTTTGACACGCCAGACCAGCCATGTAAACGCTAGCGCATAAAAAACCCACGCACGCTGCATGTTCGCTCCAACAACAGATAAATCTAGAAGTCCGTTCGACTTATTTTTCAGCCAGAATTTGATCCATACTGCGTGATGGATCAGAACAGCCAGCAACGCCGACTACCCGTGCCGGCACGCCAGCAACAGTTACGTTGTTTTCAACGGGCTTGATAACCATAGAACCCGCGGCAATGCGCGTGCAATGGCCAATCTTGATATTGCCCAACACTGTAGCTCCAGCGCCAATTAAAACGCCATCACCGATCTTGGGATGGCGATCAGCGCCTTCTTTGCCTGTTCCGCCAAGTGTGACGCCCTGCATGATAGAAACATCGTCACCCACGACACAGGTGGCACCTACGACTAGGCCTGTCGCGTGATCAAGGAATAGTCCCCTGCCAATTTTGGCTTCAGGATTGATGTCTGTTTGAAAGACCTGAGACGATCTGCTTTGTAGATAGAGAGCAAAATCCTTATGTCCGTTATGCCAATTCCAATGAGCCAAACGGTGTGTTTGGATTGCGTGAAACCCTTTGAAATACAAAATCGGCTCTATCAAACGTGCGCAAGCTGGATCGCGATCATAAACAGCGGCAATATCAGAACGAAGCACGTCTGCCCAAATGGGATCATTCTTTTTCATTTCTTCGAATGATCGGCGAATGATATCTGCGCTCACTTCACGATTGTGAAGGCGTTCAGAAATACGGTGAAAAACAGCATCTTCCAGGCAATCCTGGTTCAAAATGGTCGAATAGATGAAGGTTGCCAGCATAGGTTCGTTTTTGACAACTTGGTCGGCTTCCTTGCAAACTGCCTGCCATACCGGATCAATCGGATGTACACTTGATAGGCCTGTTTGATTTTCGCTTCGAGCTGACATTTTCATCTCCGTAAAATACTTTTCAATACTGTATATAGCACGATCTAACAGATTTTTCTCAAAATAAAATTGAAGCCAGTGTTCAATATTATTGAACGAAAACGTGAATGCTCAATCCAGAAAGTCTAAAACACCAGATTTATAAGCTTCATCGCCAACAGCCCTCATATGGTCTCGGTTCGGAATGGGCAAGTAGTGCCCGCTGGGCAATAGTTCAACGATCTGCTCACCAGAACCGGCAATATCGTCTTTTGTGCCGATAGCAATGAGAGTTTCATTGAGGATTTCTACGAATTCCTCAGGGCGAAAGAGTTCGCGAACCGCTGTTACACATTTCGCTAGCGCCACAAGATCGCTTTTCGTTTGATCTGCAAATTTACGAAATGCGATGCCCCGTGGATCGGTCACATCAGCCAAAGTAGGCGCAAGTAATGCATCATGAACCGGGGTCCAATCACCCGAGCCATCAATCATGCTCGAGCCGTTCCCGGCCAAAATCAATTTATCAATTCGGCTTGAATGACCAATTGCCAAACGCGCAGAAATTCTTGCGCCCATTGAATATCCCATCAAATGTGGTGATACCAAGTTCAGATAATCCATTAGTTCGAGCGTGTCATTCACTAATAGGTTTAGCGAGTAATCAGATGCTGAATGAAACTTAGTACTTTGGCCATGGCCACGGTTGTCGAAAGCAACGACACGATATCCGCTGTCGACTAGCAGCTTTACCCAGCCTGTATCAATCCAATTGGCTTCTTTTGACGAAGCAAATCCGTGAACTAATACAATTGGCTGCCCTTCACCCTCATCCACATAAGAAAGATCAACGCTCTTCAATTTCATACTAGGCATTAAGAAAATCCAATTTTATTCCGCAAATTTTGTGATAAAATACTTGCAACCAAACACCTTTGTCTTAAAACAGGCTGGAACTTGAAACAAGCTGAAGGCATCGGGCAAATCATGGCCGCATCTACTATTCCTAACTTCAAAAATGATATTGGCGCTGCCAAAGTCTCTATTGGTGTCAAAGAATTCATGTGCTGCGGCGCAAGCGACCCCCATGATCATCCCCATGTATTTTTGGATATGGGCGAAGATGGTCAAATTGTTTGCCCTTATTGCTCAACTCTTTTTGCGTATGACACTACTCTAAGCGCCACAGCAACCAATCCCGAGGGATGCCTGCTGGAAACAAAATAGACGATGGCAATCAGCCGCTCCGTTCTGATTTCAGGTGGCGGTATTGCCGGTCTAACGGCAGCATTGTGCCTTTCTAAAAACGGCTACCGCGTAGAAGTTTTTGAGCGATCTGAGACCTATGACAATTTGGGCGCAGGCATTCAATTGTCTGCCAATGCGCTGCGAATCCTTGATGAGTTGGATGTTGGTCGCTTACTGCGATTATCTTCCACCTCTCCTCAAGCGATCAGAATCACCAGTGCTTACACTGGCGGGAAAATTTCAGAAGTTCCTTTGGGTGCCGATGCTATTATACGCTTTGGCCTGCCTTATATTTGTATTCACCGCGCTGACCTTCATCAGGCATTGTTAACCGCTTGCGCCAATGACCCTGACATAAGAATCAATATGAATAGCGTTGTGACGGACTGTGTCTCACACCCTAATGGTGTGAGTGCATTGGTGCTCAAAAAATCAGGCATGCGAACCGTTCGGGGAAAGCTATTTGTTAGTGCTGACGGTATTCATTCAAAAATCCGAAAAGAGATTTTTGATGCGCCAGCCGCACGCCATACTGGGTTTGAGGCTTGGCGCGCTATGATACCCGCAGAAAAAGCGCCTGCGCGTTTTGCATTGGAGTTCACCCATCTTATCTGGGGCAGAGGCAAACATGCGGTTTTATATCCCGTTCGAAACGGACGCTATTTGAATGTGGTTATTGTTACGAAATCTCGCAAAAAGACTGATGAGGTTCGCAAAAAAGAAGATCCCAAGCACCTCAAATTCAAAACATTTTTCTGGAATAGTAAGTTCAAAATACTCCTAAACGGAGCTTCTGATTGGAGTGTTTGGCCTATTCTTGAAACGCCTCCTTCAAAGAGCTGGCATAACGGCCCGATGGTCATGATTGGAGATGCTGCCCATGGAATGGAGCCCTATGCAGCTCAAGGTGCTGCTATGGCCATAGAAGATGCAAAAGTGTTGGCGGATAGTTTAGCTGAAGAGAAAGAAATTTCAAAAGCTCTTTCAAATTTTCAAAAGACTAGAAGCAGCCGTGTAAAAAAGATTGCCAAACTAGCCCGAACCAATCGACAGCTTTACCATATGGGATTTCCGTTTAGCACTGTGCGAAACATTGGGATGGCGTTTATGTCTGGCAAAAGTCTGCTTGAGCGTCAGGCATGGATATATGACTGGCGAGCGAAGAGGTAACCGCTGTATTATTGGCGCTCTAGCAAAGAACACTATTTTAAAGCCCCATTCCAGCGTAGCGACCAAAGCAGCGAATAGCTGGTAGGCGTCCACGCGCCATGCTTAACTCCAGATGCGAAAAGCGCATCAGCTGCCCACTGATTACATGGATTGAAAATGTTGAAATGCCCCTCGCCCTCATAAAACGCATCATTTTGACCAATGGAATATTGCGGCAAATAATTAGGTTCGTTTTTCATGTTCAACTCAAACCCAAGTTTAATTTGTTCGATCAGGGCTTTAAATTCGCTCAGTTCCAAAACAACAGGTATAATTGTATCGCTGGCTTCGAGTTGTGGTAAGCCGATGACGCACATCACAGCGCTGTCACCGGTGACGGCTGTGAAGGTATTGGAGAAACCAATATCGCTATAATTCCCTGCTGTTGTATAAAACGCACGCGAACCCCAGCCAAACCCGAGATAAGCTAAATTCGGGTTATTCAGCGGTAGATTTGTTTCTTCGAGCCAAGAAAACTCTTGCTCCAAATCTGCACCAAAGGGCACAACAATGTCGGCATGAAGCGGGCTCGTTAAGAGATAAATCGTGACGCGTTGATCAGTTGTCATTTGTATCGAATTTTGGGTAGCCAGATTCGGACCATGCTCGCTACTAGGGACAAAGACGCCAATCGCAGCGGCACCCAAAAACAGCATTACTGGCAAGAAGATTGCACAAAGCAAAAGACCCGCAGCCTTTAGAAGACGACGGGTCGAATTAGATTTCATTCCGTTCACTTCGATTAGTGAAGGATCTGGCTCAAGAACAGCTTTGTGCGTTCATGTTGCGGATTGTCAAAGAACGCATCAGGCTCATTCTGTTCAACAATCTGGCCTTCGTCCATGAAGATCACACGGTTCGCCACTTGACGCGCAAAACCCATTTCGTGGGTTACGCAAAGCATGGTCATGCCTTCTTCCGCCAATTGAACCATGGTCTCCAAAACTTCTTTGATCATCTCAGGATCAAGCGCGGAGGTCGGCTCATCAAACAACATAATGCGCGGGTTCATGCAGAGCGACCGAGCAATCGCAACACGCTGCTGCTGACCGCCTGACAATTGACCAGGATATTTGAGCGCTTGCTCAGGGATCTTCACTTTGGTGAGATAGTGCATCGCGATTTCTTCAGCTTCTTTCTTGGGCATCTTGCGAACCCAAATAGGAGCCAATGTGCAGTTTTCCAAAATGGTCAAATGCGGGAAAAGATTGAAGTGCTGGAACACCATGCCGACTTCGCGACGCACTTCATCGATTTTTTTCAAGTCATTGGTCAATTCGATTCCATCAACGACAATCTTGCCCTTCTGGTGTTCTTCCAGACGGTTGATGCAACGGATCATGGTTGATTTGCCTGAACCAGATGGTCCGGCAATAACAATACGCTCGCCGCGCATGACTTTAAGATTGATGTCTTTCAATACATGGAAATCGCCATACCATTTGTGCATCTTGTTGATCTCAACAGCCACATCGGTTTCAGAAATTTGCATGGTTGAGCGTTCTTGCGTTTTTGCAGGTGCTGCCGCCATCAATGGCGCAGCTGAAGCTTTCTTAGTAGCAGGTTTGGCAGACGCTTTTGCCGAGGTCTTGGCGGCTGGTTTGCGTGCAGCAGCAGTTTTGGTAGCAGACTTCGTAACTTTCCTCACCGCTGGTTTAGCCTTTGCCCTTGTCGATGTTACAGCAGGCACAGAGGCTGAACTCGCTGCTGTCTTCTTTGCGGCACTTTTCTTTGCTGGCGCAGTTTTCTTAACAGGAGCAGATTTGGCTTTTGCAGGTGCGGCTTTTTTCATTGGTGTCGCTTTGGCCTTGGCAGCCTTAGCGCTTTCCGCGGCAAGTGCTTTACACTGCTTGATCCATTCATCGCGGTCTATGCGGCCTGAGAATTTCAGCTGGTCATCTACCCATAAAACTTCTGGCTTTGTCCATTTGGCTATTTGAGCATAGCGATAGATACCCAAACCATTGAGGACGCCTTCCAATTTCGGACCAACGCCTGAAATGCGTTTCAGGTCATCAGGTGCTGCCGGTTTAGTGACCTTTGGCGGTTGCTTTGTTTTCACCGCTACCGCCTTTTTGGCTGGACTTGCTTTTTTCGTTGCTGCTTTAGCCATTTGGGTAAAACCCCCGTTTCTTTTTAGGTATCTGTCAAAATTCTAATTTAGTGTCATGTGCTGTTATTTGTGTCCGGTATCCAATCGTCGTTCCATATAGTTGGAATAACGGGCCATGGAGTAACAAAAGACAAAGAAGACAAAAGCACAGAAAATGTAGCTCGTGATCGCTTGGACGGGCGTTGCCCATGATGAATCAGAGTGGCTCAAATTGATCATGCCGAGGAAATCCAACAGGCCGATGATCGAAACAAGCGTCGTATCTTTGAACAATCCGATAAATGTGTTCACGATACCTGGGATAACGATTTTCAAGGCTTGAGGCAGAATGATCTTCTGCATCATTTGCCAATATCCAAGGCCAAGAGCCATCGCGCCTTCATATTGTCCTTTTGGGATCGCCTGAAGGCCACCGCGAACCACCTCAGCCATATAAGCTGCTGAGAACAACCCAACACCAATTAACGCACGAAGCAATTTATCGAAATTCACGCCATCAGGCAGGAATAGTGGAAGCAAAACCGAAGACATGAATAGAACCGTAATCAACGGCACGCCGCGCCAGAATTCAATGAAGATCACTGACATCAATTTAACAATTGGCATATCTGACCGACGGCCAAGGGCAAGCGCAACACCAAGCGGCAAAGAAGACACTATGCCTGTCACAGCAATTACCAATGTCATCAAAAACCCACCCCATTGAGGTGTCTCAACATATTCCAAACCAAAATCGACCGATGAGATTAAAATCACAAGTCCAAGCAAAGCCATTGCTATGATTGTGAAGAGTAATGGCTTACGGGAATTCCCATCCATGCCTTTTACAACAAAATGAATGATCGCGCAGATGAGTGCTGTCAATATGATGAAATCAATCCAAAACTTGGCAGTTGATGGCGCCATGATGGATTCTGGCAACAAGAAACCATTAAAATCCAGATTGCCGCCTGTCAAAAGCACGAAAGAAGCTATCGGAAAAATACCCAACATAAAGATCAGGTTTTCGCGCTTAAATGGCGCAGACGGGATCAATAACGGAATAAGCCCACCGAGGAACATGACGAACACCAGATTTGGACGCCATAAGAGTTCGTCGGGATAACGTCCATAGATGAACTGTTTCATGTAAGCGCCTACATAGGGCCAACAAGCACCCTTCCAACCTTCATACAAAACACCGCCCTGATTGACATCAGAACAAGCCAAGCGATCAGAACCTGACCATATAGCGTTGAAAAAATTGAAATTCAGAATGCCTGGAACAACCAGATATAAAATCCAAAGTGAGAACAGAGTTAGCGCGGTATTGAACCAGCCATCGAACAGATTTTTGCGCATCCAGCCCATAACACCTGTTTCAGATGCCGGAGGAGGAGAAGCTCCAATCATTTCGCCGCGAACAAAAGCAACCTTTTGTCCAGCATTGCCGAGAGTGGTTTGTGGATCGATATTTACCATGATTTTTTCCTACCGTTCCACTTATCTCTCAACTAGCGACATGCGCGAGTTGTACCAATTCATAAAGAGCGAGGTTATTAGCGACAGCGCCAGATAAGTCAGCATGGTCATTAAGAGAATCTCAACCGCCTGCCCTGTTTGGTTCAATGCTGTGCCTGCAAAGACAGCCGTCAAATCAGGATATGCAATCGCAACAGCCAAAGACGAGTTTTTGGTCAGGTTCAAAAACTGACTGGTCAATGGCGGAATGATCACGCGCAACGCTTGTGGAATAACCACCAGCCGCAGAGTTGGTCCAGCCCGCATACCAAGTGCATAAGATGCTTCTGTCTGGCCCTTGTTTACCGCCAAAATACCGGCACGAACGATCTCTGCAATGAATGCAGAGGTGTAGGTAGAAAGAGCAAGCAAGAGCGCGATGAATTCAGGGATTACCTGCATACCGCCGCGAGGACCAAAGTTACCTGCCGTTGGGTATTCAGCAGAAATTGGCTGACCCATTGCAAAATATGCAATCAGCGGAAGACCTACAATCAGACCAAATCCGGTCCAAAACGTAGGAAAGCGTTCGCCCGTCGCCATTTGGCGTTTTGTTGCCCAGCGATTGATAAAGAATGTGATAACAACAGCTGCTACCAGCGCCCAAACAATGTTCATGGCCCCATCTGCAAACACTGGTTTTGGAGCAAACAGGCCTTTTGAGTTCAGCTGCCCAAGGGCACCGAGATCAATTGCCTGCCTACTTGGAAGCGTCGCGAGAACGCCTTTGTACCAAATGAAAATTTGAAGAAGCAGCGGGATATTACGCAGAATTTCCACATACCAATAGGCAATCTTGCCAATTACCCAATTGGTGGAAAGACGCGCTACGCCAACTAGGAAGCCCAGGATTGTGGCGAAGAAAACGCCAATGATTGCCAGCAATAATGTATTTTGCAGCCCCAGCCAATAGACATCGCCATAGGTCGATGTTTCAGTATAGTCCATGAATGGAGCAAAGTTTACACCAAATCCCGCAGTACGGCCTAGGAAATCAAACCCAGATGCAATCCCTGCTTTCGCCAAGTTGTCTGCGGCGTTACCGACCATGCTCCAAACAAGCCAGATTATGAAAATAAGCAAAACTGCTTGAACAATTGAGCCTCTAACCTTCGGATCATTCAACAAAGCCACTTTTGGCTTATCATCCGCGATAGTCGCACTGTTATTGGCCATATTCCCCTCGTCTTTTATTTTATATCGCGGTTAGCCCGCGTTATTCTTTATAATCTGTCTTGGAGTAAACTTTGAACGAGGAAACCTCAGTCATTGTCCACTTACCAAGTCAGTTTTGCCTTGTAGATCTAATTTGGCAAATTCTGCTGAAGGCGCGGCCAGCCGCACATCGGGTAGAATTTACAAATGAACAGATGATACAAAACCGGCCCGCAAATTGCGAGCCGGCTTCATTATTCAATCCTTAGCGGATTGGCGGTGCATATTGCAAACCACCACGTGACCATAGGTCATTGGTGCCGCGAGCAATCGCTAGTGCTGTGTCTGGACCAACGTTAGCGTTGAACACTTCAGCATAGTTACCAACTTGGCTGATGATGTTCGCTGCCCAGTCATTACCAAGACCAAGAGCCGCGCCGAATTCACCTTCAACACCCATCAAGCGTTTTACTTCTGGGTTTTCAGATTTCATCATTTCAGCAGCATTAGCTTTTGAAACGCCAAGCTCTTCAGCATTTACCATTGCAAAGTGTGTCCACTTAACAATGTTGAACCACTGATCGTCGCCCTGACGAACAACTGGACCCAATGGCTCTTTAGAAATTACTTCTGGAAGAACTGAGTGGTCAGCTGGGTTTGTAAGTTTCAAACGCTGTGCATAGAGGCCTGATTGGTCAGTTGTGTAAACATCGCAACGACCAGCGTCGTATGCTGCAACAACTTCGTCAGCTTTTTCGAAAGCAACAATTTCGTATTCCATTTTATTGGCACGGAAATAGTCAGCTACGTTCAACTCAGTTGTTGTACCAGTGTTGGTGCAAACAGATGCGCCTGAAAGCTCAAGAGCAGATTTCACGCCAAGATCGTTTCGGACCATGAAGCCCTGACCGTCGTAATAGTTTACGCCAGCAAAGTTCAATCCAAGAGTGGTGTCGCGTGACATTGTCCAGGTTGTGTTGCGTGAAAGAACATCGATTTCACCAGACTGCAAAGCTGTGAAACGCTCTTTGGCTGACAACGGTACGAATTTCACTTTTGTTGAATCGCCGAATACGGCGGCAGCAATACCTGCACAAAGATCAACGTCGATACCAGTCCAGTTGCCAGCAGCATCAGGATTGGAGAAACCAGGAAGACCCTGGCTAACACCGCACTGCACAAAGCCTTTAGCTTTCACGTCATCAAGAGTTGCTGCAGAAGCGGCAGTTGAAGCCATTCCTAATACAGCGGCGCCTATCGCGGCGGATACGATTTTAGTTTTCATCAAAACAGCCTTTTTGTTTGTTTTGTTTTTGTTGTCCGGGCCCCGCCCTTAAAGATCCCTCCCGATCACGTTTGGCGATTGGTCAATCAATGAAGGCCGTATAACCGGCTTGTCATGCAGATTTCGTATTTCCTGAAAAGTATCGCCAAGGCAATGTGCATGGGTATGGACGCATGTACAAAAACCATGGCGTATCCTTTCCTCCCTAGGATACTCCACCCGTATGTGGGCTTATATCAAAACATATTAGACGAAAGGTCAAGCATTTTCATGGGCAGTCAGTTGCCAAAATGGATCAAAATTTCAGCAAAACGCAAGAAAGCCGTATGCGAACGACGCAAAAACGGGCAATTGGTTTCAATTTACCATTTTTCCAAAATTTGAAGTTTTCCTTCGGTGATACCCCATTGCTGCAAAACTCGCATCAAGATAGGCAAATAGAACCCCACGAAGCTCAACAACTGCCATCCTCTGATTTTGAACCGAGGATGACGACTGCTGGAATCATGTATACATTACCCTAAAAATCAGTCGGGGCGCCGCCCTCTGATTTGCGCCGATCGACGAAGGCTTTGAGTTCTTCATGGATTGCCTCATCCATTGGCGGGGCTTCGAACTCTTCCAAAATCTTCTTCCAGAGTTTGTTGGCTCTCGTAACCGTCAGTTCTGCACCGCGATCTTCCCAGTTTTCAAAGTTTGACCAATCTGAGAGGAATGGCGAATAAAATGCTGTTTCATAACGATCTTGTGTGTGTTGAATGCCGAAGAAGTGGCCACCCTGCCCGACCTCTGCAATCGCATCCAAGGCAATCTCGTCCGCATTCCATTTTACGGGCTTGTCCATATATGTAATGATCTGTTGGAGTTGTTCGCAATCCATGATGAATTTTTCATAAGATGCGCAAAGGCCACCTTCGAGCCAACCCGCCGCATGATACACCATATTAGTGCCCGAGGTCATGGCCGCAAAGAGCGAGTGCGAGCTTTCCCAGGTTGCCTGATTATCCGGAGCGTTGGAAACACAGGTATTGGATGAGCGCAGTGGCAGTCCATAAAAACGCGCCATCTGACCTGTCATTTGTGTGGTGCGCATATAGTCTGGCGTACCAAAGGCTGGCGCACCTGTTTTCATGTCTACATTGGAGGAGAAGGTTCCCATGGCCGCAGGACAACCGGGATTGATAGTCTGTACCAATGCAATTGCGCATAGGGCTTCTGCGCAAGAGGCTGCAACGGTTCCAGCGAGCGTAATCGGGGACATGGCTCCGGCTAGTGTAAACGGCGTGACGACCGTAGGCTGTCCACGCCTTGCCAGGCGCATCATACCGTCAATCATCGGCCAGTCATGCTTCAGCGGCGATGTTGAATTGATGTTGGTATACATTCGCGGCTTGGCATTGAACCCATCATGAGTAAGACCGCCCGCGATGCGCACCATTTCGATTACGTCTTCAACGCGCTCGGTTCCAAGCGAATAGGCATGGGCAACTTTGTCGGTCAAAGTTAGTTTGTCATAGAGGCAATCAAGGTGTCGGATAGACGGGTGCAGGTCCATCGGCTCTACGGGATAGCCGCCCGCAAAGTGAAGGCAGTTAAAATACTGGGTTAGTTTCAGAAAATCACGATAAGCCTTGCGGTTGCCTGTCTTGCGTCCTTCATCGAGGTTGGAAAAGTTTGGGGGCGACGAAACATTGCCAAACACCATATGCCCATCGCCGATAATGATTTCACGATCAAGATTACGTGGAGTAATTGTGAAGGAGGATGGTGTGTGGCCAATTTTCTCCATGATCCAGTGGCGGTCAAACTTCACCAGTGCACCTGTTTTGGTTTCCTTAGAAATTCGGCAACCTTCTTTGCGGAAGATTTCAACGGCCTCCATGTTCAGAAACTCTATGCCAATCTCTTCGAGAATGTGCATGACACCATTATGAATGGCTTCGACGCCTTCCGGCGGCAATGGCTCGGTAGGCTTGTCACGGTTTAGAGGAATTTTCCAAGGGATTTGGCTGATCGCAGCGCCTTTGCCACGAGAATTGCCTGAGCGTCCGCCGCCACGATGTCCGGCCTTACGCCTTACCGGCGCGTTACTTGTGTCTTCCTGACCGTCGCTCATTGTATTTCCCATCCCAATTAAATTAGCCTTAAAAGCTAACATGCAAAAACCAAAGTGTGATAGAAAAAGCGAGAATTGCTATAATGAAAAACGACAAATTGTGTCATTTTGGGGTTGAGACCAGAATTGCAGCAGGGTGACGGATCGCCCTGCAATTAAAAGAAAGTTCTAACGGATAGCAACCTTATTCGTCCGTGCAGCCATCGCAATCCCCGTCATCGACATCGTCTGACGGTGTTGGCGCAGGAGCTGGCGCTGGGGCTGGAGCGGTTCCGCCTGCATTATCGCTGCATGTAACCAATCCTAATATCCCGCAGGATTGAGCTGATGATGACACTGGGATTAGTGCTGCTGAAATAAACAGGCTAAGCGCAAGCAAAGCTTTTGTTAAAGTTGAGATATTTTTTGAAGTGTTTTTCATTTTGGTCACCTTTGTGTTGTGTTTCTAACAACGCCCCAAAAGTAACCCGGCTTATTATCGCCAAGCCTATATTAACCGCTTGAAACAAGACAATTCTGTGTCATTCATCACATTTCACATTATCGCGTTGGTTCAAAGGATTTTGGAAAGTTTACCAAAACGTAGTTTTACAGGCGTGAAACGAGACTGGAATGAGTGAAAAATCTGACCATCCATTCCAATGGAAGTTGGTGATCCCTGCTGGATTCGAACCACATGTTTTGCTTTCAGCAAAACACATATTTAACTTCGCTGGTTCGAACGATAGGTTGGAGAAAGGTGAAAAATCTGACCATCTATTCCAATGGAAGATGGTGATCCCTGCTGGATTCGAACCAGCGACCTACTGCTTAGAAGGCAGTTGCTCTATCCAGCTGAGCTAAGGGACCGAATCTGGATGTTTTCACATTACGCGTCATCGAATGAAATTCAATGCGTGTTTGGTATAGTCAGTAACAGTCTAGTGGGTCCAGGGAATGGACCTGTAAAAACTGAAATTTTCAGAATAAGTCTTAGGACGGCGGCGTTTGGCTTCTCTTGGCGCTTGAACCCTGAATGCAATTCCTTCTTTTTCCGCAAAAGCTTTAGCAGCTTCTAAAGTCGGGAATTCCATTTTTACCTGGGATTTCATGTCAGAGCTGGAGGTATAGCCCATCAAAGGCTCTATGGTGCGCGGCTGTTCACGCTCAAACTCCATAACCCAGCCGCCTGTTTTGGCATTGCCGGACTGCATTGCAGTTTTAGCGGGAGAGTAAATTCTGGCTACCATGGCATCCTTCTTTTCCGTGCCTTAAAAGCACATGCGAACCGGAAGACCAATTCACCAACAAGGACTTAGCCTTCCAGATAAATGGTCGGAGCGGAGAGATTCGAACTCCCGACCCTCTGGTCCCAAACCAGATGCGCTACCAGGCTGCGCTACGCTCCGAACAGTTGACCGGCAAACTTGCCAGACAGGCGGTTTCCTACACAAACAAGTCCGTTCCCGCAAGCATAAAGAACGGAAGTTTTCGCTTTTCTATTGTTTTATAAAAAGGCGATGATCAATCTTGTCACCTTCTTTCAATCCAATAAGACGAGTTACACCTGCATTGATCTCTAAAACGAAAGAAACTGGCTTACCGCTATCAATGATAGCATCAGAAAAAGGTGTGGTGCGTTCTGCGATATTCATCACCTCACCCGAATTGTTGATGAAAATCATATCGAGGGATAAAGGCGTGTTGCGCATCCACATTTGAATGTTTCTTGCGGTTTCAAATTTAAACAACATGCCATGGGTTGGCGCCATTTTTTCACGATGCATTAGACCAATAGATCGCTCAGATTCTTCGTCTGCAATTTCAGCCGTGAAGCGAAAACGGCCCTGCCCTGTATTAATCCAAATTTCTTCAGCTTCACGTCCATCGATAACCAGCGGCGCCTGCAATTCAACTTTTGTAGTTGATGCTGCCGATTGAACGGCCTGTCCGTTTGCAATTTGGAACATTGCCAATAAAGCAATTAAGCAGATGGCCAGAGATTTTATGAATTTAGGCGATTGCATAAATACTCATCCGAATTCGGGACTTAGAGAAGCACGTATCTTCGAACGTGCCCGGAACATCTTTGACAAAATTGCGATGAGACGATGGCGACAAACAAGATTCGGTCAGCGCTCTTCTTCGTCACCCATGGGCGTCAGCAAGCCAAGCTCTTCCAAATCATCAGGTGTAAAAGGCTCTTCGTCTTCGGTAAGCTCATCAGAATCATTGGGCATTGGCACCTGAAAATTCGCAGGCAACTGTGATTGTAATAATCCTGCGCCTTTTAGTTCATCCAATCCCGGCAGATCACGAAGTTCTTCCAGACCAAAATGATCGAGGAACTCATCTGTTGTTCCATAAGTGACTGGCCGTCCCGGTGTTTTGCGCCGCCCGCGCATTTTCACCCACCCCGTTTCCATCAGCACATCCAAAGTGCCTTTGGAAGTCGCAACGCCCCTGATTTCTTCAATCTCTGCTCGCGTGACAGGCTGATGATAGCCAATGATCGCCAATACTTCGAGGGCTGCGCGGCTAAGTTTTTTGGTCTCAACTGCTTCTTTTTGCAGGATAAAACTTAGATCATCGGCGGTGCGAAACGCCCAATTGCCGCCAATTTTAACAACATTCACGCCACGGGTTTCATAGGCCTGCTGCAACTCGTTCATCAGAACTTTCAAGTCTGCTCCATCCGGTAATCTATCCAGCAAAATTTTGTCAGAAACAGGCTCTGATGATGCAAACAAGATGGCTTCAACCATGCGCAATTGCTCACGCAAATCATCTGGCGAGACATTATCGGGTGCCGTTTCGCCACTTACGGGGCCAAAAGGCAAAATGGTTGCTTCATGGCTATCAGCCATCGGGTTTTTCCTAATTCTAGGTCTGCTTTACATATAAGGGTTTGAAAGCAGCTTCCTGTTTGATGTTCAGCTTGCCTTCGCGCACCAATTCCAGTGTTGCGGCAAACGAACTTGCCAGAACGCTTACTCTCATGGATTGGTCCGGGAAATATTTCAACAAAAAACTGTCAAGCGGTGTCCAGTCTTTGAGACTTCCGACCAATCGCGTCAATATTTCTCTCGCATCAGCCAACGACCATACTTCACGTCTCGCGATTGTTACATGGGAAACTGATTGGCGCTGACGCTGGGCTGCATATGCCGTCAACAGGTCATACAATGTTGCTTTAAAGACTTGTGTCTTTTCAACGATCACAGCTTCCGGCTGTCCACGCTTGAAGAAATCTCGACCAAGTCGATTTCTGTTTATCAGGCGCGAACCCATATCGCGCATGGCTTCCAAACGTTTCAGGCGGAATGCCAGATGAGCCGCAAGCTCTTCGCCAGACATGCCATCCTCATCGTTTTCTTGAATGGGCAATAGTAGCTTGGATTTCAGGAATGCAAGCCATGCAGCCATTACCAGATAGTCTGCAGCCAATTCTATCCGTAATTTCCGTAATTCTTCGATAAATGCCAAATACTGTTCGGCAAGTGCCAAAATAGAGATTTTGGCTAGATCGACTTTTTGCCGCCGCGCCAATTCAAGCAACAAATCCAGAGGTCCTTCGAACCCATCAACATCGACAACCAATTGCGGATCATCTAAGGCGCGCTCTTCCTGCGCCTTGCTCCACAAATTCGGTTCGTTGAACGGATTGTCGGTCATCTTGGGTTCTCATAGTTCAATACAGGGATTGGGCGAAAGCTATTTTCCACCGTTTTCCTTATCAAACCAAGATGAGACTACCCTATCAGGCCATAGGTTCCAAGATTTCAAGGTACCTTGCACGCAAAGCATCCACATCAATTTCATCTGGATCAGCAAATAATGCCGTTGTTGCCTCTGCGCGCTCCAATGCTTTGTATTCCAAAACCGGACAAACAGCGGAAATCTCTTCCATTTCCCTCATAACGCCGTTGCAATGTAATACGACATCACAACCAGCTCGGAAGCAGGCATCAGTTCTATAGGCAAAATCACCTTCCAATGCTTCCATGGAAAGATCATCGCTCATCAGCAATCCATCAAAACCGATTTCTTTCCTGATGATTTCTGAAATCACATGGGGGGAAGTTGTTGCCGGCGCCGCACCGTCCAAAGAATGGTAGCGCACATGCGCAGTCATCGCCATCGGCATCTTGTTCAGTTCTTTAAACGGCAGAAAATCGCTTTTTGAAAGTTCTTCATGGGTGGCATGAACTTCTGGCAGTTCTTTATGGCTATCAGCGCCAGCGCGCCCATGGCCTGGAATATGCTTGATAACGGGAAGAACGCCACCGTCCATTAGCCCCCGGCAAGCAATCTTACCGATAGTTGCCACTTCCTTTGCAATCGTTGAATAGGCACGATCACCAATCACATCGTGACCACCTAGAACAGGCACATCCACACATGGGAGACAGTCCACATTGATGCCCAATGCCATCAAGTCATGGGCTATGAGCCTTGAATGGGCATAAATGAGCTCTTCACCGATTTTCTTATCGTTGCGCCAGATATCGCCCAAAAGCTTACCAGTGGCGTATGAATGCCAATGAGGAGGTCTAAGCCTTTGAACGCGTCCGCCTTCTTGGTCGATCAAAACTGGGGCGTCGCCGCGACCAACTGCTTCGCGAAATTCATCGACCAAACGATGAACCTGCTTTGGATCATCAATGTTTCGGGCGAATAAAATTAGCCCCCAAGGATGCTCTTGGTCCATAAAATGGCGTTCATCGCTATTTAGCGACTTGCCCTCAACTCCGGTGATAAATGCTTTGATTCCCATGGACGCAAAAATAGTCGATGTTTGAAAACGCACAAGGTAAAAAACGCCCGTTTTGGCAAACGGACGTTTTCAAAGCGAATTAGATGTGTTTTAGCGGGTTACGAAACAACTTCCGCCAGCAGATTTTAGCCTAGAGCAAATATCATTAGCCGACGACTTGGAATCAGCCAAAATTTTCACTCGATAAAAAGTGCCTTTTCCATCAACATCGGCGCGCTCTATATTAGCCGAACGGCCCGACAACACAGATGCAAAGCGCCCTTGAATGTTCTTGAAGGATGCTTCAGCCGCATCTCTGGAACGTTGAGACGAAACTTGAACTTTCCATTCACTGCTGGAAACAGAAGGAGTGGCAGCTGCAGGAGGCGCGTTCAAATTAGCAATTTGGGTTGGAGCATTAGGGTCAACTGCTGCCGGAGCCGCCTGAACCTCAACCGGCTGAGCAGCAGGTTTTGGCGCGGCCGGCTTTGGCGCAGGTGCAACATTTACCGAAGCTGTTTGTTCAGGTGCTGGAAGAGGACTTGGCGTTGGAATTGCCAATTCTCCGGTTGAAGATGCGCCATCAATAGATGCCAGTACGGATTCTTCAGCAGCAGGCGTGGTCGCTTCAACTGGAGCAGAAGAGACTGCAGGTGTAGCCGCTGGCGCAGGTGTAACAGGCTCTGACTGAACAATCGTTCCGTCAGGCTTCACAGTTAACGTTCTTACTTTCTTGGGAGATATGCCCAATGTTGCCTGTTGCTCGTTGGTTTCAGCCTTTGGTGCAAGGCGGTTTGTTGCCTTTGCATCTTCCGAGACCTGTTCACGGCTGGATATCAATTCTTCTTGCACTTTCTGATCGGTCTCAGCGCCAGCAACTTTTGTGTAAACCTGATTGTCCTGATTTTCGATTTTCTTGCCACCAGGCTCTTCGGGTTTGACTTTCACAGGTTCGCTATCGGCCTTTATGATCGTCGACTCACCAGTGGTATTGCCAGAACCGCTCATAGCCCCCCAACCAACAACGCCGAGGCCAACGACCAAGGCTGCGCATAACGCACCCACTGCCAACTTAAACCCACTACGACTAGGTTTTGGCGCTAGAGGTGCTGCAGCAATGTTTTCGTCTTCAAAATCTTCAAAAGCCACATCATTTGAAAGGTGGTCATCATAGCGTGCTTCTGGTTGGATGGCGGCTTGTGGGATTGCGTGCGCTTGAACAGGTTGCTGTAGCTCAGGCGCGTCAAACTGCATTTGTTCTTCAAAAGCCTTGGCAAAATCCGCTTCAAGATCAAGTTCAATAGAAATTTCCGGCTTAGCTGGCTCAGGCTGATCCAAATCCATTTCAGCTGCGAAGGCATCTTCAAACTGGCTTTCAAGCTCATCGAAATCACTAGAGTGTGCCGCGACCGGTTCATTTATTTGCGGGGTTGCAAGAGATTTGGCCTTAACAGGAGCTGTTTGTTCTGCAACTTCTTCTTCTAATAGGTCGGAAAACCCGTCAGAAAAGAAGTCTTCCAGATCATCTTCGACAACATCATTTGCCACTTCGCTCGCTTTGGTAGCGGCGTGATCAACATTTACAGTCGGCTCAATTACCGGCTCGACGTCAACTTTCAACTCTGCTGCCACCGCTTCAATTTTATCAACTGGATCGGTTTGTGTAGTATTAACTTCTGCGAAATCGTCATTGCTCAATTCAGCCATTAGCTGATCTTCAATGCTCATTTCTTGTTCTTGATGCGCTTGAGAAGCAACAGGTGTAGCCTGGGAACGAGGCGGCATTGCTGGTGCGAATGCTTCTTCTGCCGGTTCTTGCACGGCTGAAACGTGACCGGGTTCAGCCTCGCCGAGCTCACGCATCAATTCAGCTTCTATATCGAATTCTGCCGCTGCAGCGGGCGCAGGCTCAACGGCTTTAACTGGTTCTGGCTTCTTAGGCTCTGGGTCTCCAGCAACGATCCTGGCCAATTCTGCCAATGGGTCTTCATCCACCACAGGATCGATGTCGTTTCGATATGCAAAATTTTGATCGGTCATTTACGCTACTATCCATCTTTGCCTAATCTTGGCCTAACTGCCTAGCCGAAGAAAAAGGCAACCCGATGCACGCAATGTGACGGTTTTAAGAAACCTTTCTAACGCATTTCCTCCGGGGCACTGGCCCCAATTATGGAGAGCCCGGAAGCCAATATGTTAGACATTGCCTGCAACAAACCCATTCTGGCTAAAGTAAGTTTTGCACTTTTAGGGTTAATAAACCGTAATTCTGGCATTTCTTTGCCACGATTCCAATGGGAATGAAGCTCAGAAGCCAGTTCATGCAGGTAAAAAGCTACTCTATGAGGCTCGTCTGCATTAGCCGCCTGGTCAATCATTCGCGGAAATTCAGCCATCTTCTTGATGAGGCCTAACTCGCTTTCATCGGATAAAAGCGACAAATCAGCATTCGCCATCGCTTCCACACTCAAATCCAGATCGGGCATTTCCGTTTTTGACTGGCGCAAAACAGAAAAGCATCTGGCATGGGCGTATTGAACATAGAATACCGGATTGTCTTTTGACTGTTCGGTTACTTTGGCAAAATCGAAATCGAGCGGTGCTTCAGGCTTACGGTAAAGCATCATGAAACGTACTGCATCTGTGCCGACTTCCTCGACAACTTCGCGAAGGGTAATGAAATCCCCTGACCGTTTAGACATTCTAACGGGCTCGCCATTTCTATACAGCTTCACCAATTGGGTTAGAAGTACATCCAGTTCAGCTTTATCTCCGGCAACTGCTTTGGCAACTGCTTTCAACCGCTTAACGTAACCACCATGATCAGCGCCCAAAACAAAGACCATGCGTTCAAAGCCACGATCAAACTTGTCTTTGAAATAGGCCACGTCAGCAGCGAAATAGGTGTAAGAGCCATCGGACTTTATCAAAGGACGGTCCATGTCATCGCCAACGGCGGTAGAACGGAACAATGTTTGTTCACGATCTTCCCAGTCTTCGGGAACCTCACCCTTTGGCGGAGGTAACCTGCCATCATAGACAAAGTCACCAGCACGCATGACATCAAGGGCTTCGCTAATTTTGGACTTGTTTCCATCCACCACATGCAATGTGCGTTCAGAGAAAAATACATCATGGTGAACATTCAAAAGCTGTAGATCGTCTTTTATCAATGCCATCATGGCGTCGATCGCGCGATCTTTCAGCAGCTCCATCCGTTCGCATTCACCCATGGCCTTTAGCTTTTCGCCAAACTCTTTGGCCAGCGCTTCGCCAACAGGAACCAGATAGTCGGCTGGGTACAGGCCTTGGGGGATTTCACCGATATCTTCACCCAGAGCTTCATGATAACGCAGCTCAACAGAACGCGCCAAAACATCTATTTGGGCGCCTGCATCATTGATCACATATTCTTTGGTGACATCAAATCCGGCAAAAGCCAGAAGGTTTGCCAGCGCATCGCCGACCACCGCCCCGCGACAATGGCCAACATGCATTGGGCCTGTTGGATTGGCCGAAACATATTCCACATTTACCTTGCATGGATTGCCGTCAGACTTGATGCCGAATTCTCCGCTGCCATAGCTTGACCCCGACGCAATCATTTGTGCGAGATGATCCGTCCAGAAGGATGGATCAAGGCGTAAATTGATAAATCCAGGACCGGCTATATCGGCGCTGGTGACGTTTGCTTCGTTTTTGAGTGCCTCAGACAAACGTCCTGCTAATTCTCTTGGGTTCAAACCAAGAGGCTTTGCCAGCACCATAGCGGCATTGATTGCCAGATCGCCATGGGCAGAGTCGCGCGGAGGCTCGACTGCAATGCGACCCAACATCGTTTCATTTAATCCATCTAAATCAAATGATTGCAGATGTTTTTTAACAATATTCTCGAAGATTTTGAAAATGCTGCTGGATGATGCGTGTTTCGATATCATAACTTCTTACTTTATTGAATTGAAATCCAGCTTGTTCAGCGGATTCTGCCCGTACAAACCAATGTGAAAATCAATTTGTTTCGTAGGGTTGAAAGATTGTTTGTTGACGCTTCGCCTATCGCAAATCTGGGGTAACGTCAAACAAGCGTTGGTGTTCTAAAATGGCATAGCGATCGGTCATCCCCGACAGAAAATCACAAACCAGCCGAGCCTTTTTTTGTTCGTCCAATCGAGCCGCTGTATCCTGCCAGTCCAAGCCCCATTCATTTGGCATTTGGGCTTTGCCGCTGAAATACATATTGAACAAATCACTGACAACCTTTTTGGCGTCTTCGCGAACATTTACGACACTTGGCGCGCGGTACATATGTTTGAACAAAAATGCTTTGATGGCCTTTTCTTTTGCAGCCATTTCAGCACTAAATGTGACAATTGTTTTGCCAGCATTTCTGATATCTTCAATACTCTTTGGTTTTAGTTGATCGAGGTTTACTTGCGTTTGACGGATGACATCCTCAACCATAACCGTAATCTGGCGACGCACGATTTCATGAACGATACGGCTTTCATCCAATCCAGGATAAAGATCGCGAACCAAATTCAAATGTTCGTTGACCAAAGGAACGCCATCCAAGTCTGCCAAGGTGAACAAATGCGCCCTTAGACCGTCATCAAGATCATGGGCATTATAGGCAATGTCATCAGCTATGGCCGCGCATTGAGCTTCAAGACTTGAATGGCGTTCAATATCTAAATCGAACAGCGCGTTAAACTCTGCGATTGGCCCCGGCAACGGTTCGCCTTTAGAATATGGACCAGTCAGGGGGCCATTGTGTTTGACCAACCCTTCCAGAGTTTCCCAAGCAAGGTTTAACCCATCAAATTCCGCATAGCGTTTCTCAAGCTTGGTCACGATACGCAGGGATTGGGCATTATGATCAAAGCCACCGTAAGGCGTCATCAATTCGTTCAACTCATCTTCGCCCGTATGTCCAAACGGAGTATGGCCAAAATCATGGCATAGCGCCAATGCTTCAGCCAAATCCTCATCAACCGAAAAAGCGCGCGCCAAGGCTCTGGCGATTTGAGCAACTTCGATAGAATGGGTCAGCCTTGTGCGGTAATGATCCCCTTCATGATAAACGAAAACCTGCGTTTTATGTTTCAAACGACGAAACGCGGTTGAATGGATTATTCTGTCTCGATCACGCTGAAATGGGGTTCGGGTTGGCGAATCGCTTTCGGGAAACAACCGCCCTTTGCTGTCTTTCGCCAAACAGGCATAGGGCATAAGGCCAAAGCGCGATGCGGGTTGGAACTCAGCATCGCCTAATTCTGTTTTCGAATTTTTCAAAACGCTACCTGCTTGCCCTATTTTTCTGCCGTTACACTTCTTTAGGTGAGTTTAGTCTCGATTTGAAGACATCCTCACGATGATTATAAGGCCCCGCTTGAAGTCTGTTTTGTTAAAGCCTATCTTTAGAACAGCAATCCTTCGCATGAAAGAGACGCCCATGAACGCCCCAGTACCCTCCTCCACCGTAACTGTATCAGATGCAGCCTATGAACGTGTTGCAAGCATTCTTGCAGATACACCTGATAAGAACGCCTTGCGCATTTCAGTTGAAGGTGGCGGATGCTCAGGCTTTTCCTACAAATATGATTTGGTGGATGAAAAACCCGCCGATGATGATTTGGTGTTTTCCAAAAATGGCGGCGAGATTTACATCGACCAAATGTCATTGATTTACATGGGCGGCTCAGAAGTCGACTTCGTAGACAATTTGATGGGCCAAAGCTTTGAGATAAAAAACCCGAATGCTGTTGCAAGCTGTGGCTGCGGCACGAGCTTTTCTGTATAATTGCTATTAGTATCTGAGTTTGGTTACCGCCATTGGCGCTCTACCTCGGATATTCGAAGGGAGAAGTTTGAGATAGTATGGAATTTCTTGAAGCGATCAATTTTCAATTAAAGGAATTGAGAGACATCCCGACTGATTTGCAATATCTTACAACAGTTATAATTTTCTTTTTTCTGCACTATTTATCTGCTTACCAAGCAGAGAAAGAAACGGCCAAACTTACGCACGATCCTCAAAGATACTTTCCATATATCTTTCATGGCCGCGTAAAATTAACACCACCACCGGAAATCAGACTTTATAACCTCGAAAGGATTTAAGAACGTGGTCCCAAAACGAGTAAAATACCAGGGTTCATGATCGTAATAACAATGCTACTATTACTGTCGAAAAGTCATATTTTTTAACGATATAGCTTGCAACGAAAGCAGCCCATGAAAATAGCCACCTGGAACATTAACGGCATTAAAGCCCGTCACGATAATCTGATTGCCTGGCTCAAAGAAGCACAGCCGGATATCGCCTGTTTGCAGGAGATCAAATCCGTTGATGAAAATTTTCCGCGCGATGAAATTGAAGGGCTTGGCTACAATCTCGAGACCCATGGTCAAAAGGGATTCAACGGCGTTGCCTTACTTTCCAAACTGCCATTTGATGAGGTCAATCGCGGACTGCCTCTGCGTGACTGCGATAATGAAGATGAGCAAGCTCGTTTTATCGAGGGCGTGTTCACAGTTGGTGAAAAGCCATTGCGCGTCGTCTCGCTTTATCTACCCAACGGCAATCCAGTCGATACGGAGAAATTTACTTACAAGCTGCAATGGATGGAGCGCCTGATTGACTGGGCAAAGGAACGCCTAGCGTTGGAAGAGGCACTGATCTTGGCGGGTGATTACAACGTTATCCCTATGCCAGAGGATTGTCATGATCCAAAAACGTGGGAAGGTGATGCGCTGTTTAGACCAGAAAGCCGCTCTTTGTTTCGCCAACTTTGTAATTTGGGTTTTACCGATGCTCTACGAAATACCAATGATGCTCCGCAAACCTACACGTTCTGGGATTATCAAGCTGGTGCTTGGCAACGCAATAACGGTATTCGCATTGATCACCTATTATTTTCAGCGGAAGCAGCTGACATGCTAAAGGGCGTTAACGTAGACAAGCATACCCGCGACTGGGAAAAGCCCTCAGATCATGTGCCTGTTTGGGCAGAGATTGGGTAAGGCGCGCGATTTCCCCGCGCCTTGTTTTGATCAGCCGTACCAACCGCCCATTTTGACTTCAGTTCCCTCGCCAATCAATTTGGCAAACTCTGCCGGATCTTGGGTTCCATTGTCACGACCACGATAATGATATGGGTAAACAAACTTCGGCTTGAACTCGCCAACCGCAGATGCCGCTGCTGCCACATCCATTGTAAAAGGCAAGTTCATACATACAAATGCCAGATCAATACCCTGCAAGGCACGCATTTCAGGAATGTCTTCTGTGTCGCCTGAAACATATACGCGGAAATCATCAAAGTTGATGACATAACCATTATCACGGCCTTTGGGATGGAAATTCATGCGATCTTCTGTGGTGTTATAAGCCGCGATCGCTTCAATAGAAATACCTGTAAACTCAGATGTTTCGCCATTGGCAATCTTAACGGCTTTGGCTTTCATGCCGTCAGGCAATTTTTCAAAGACAGCCGGATTCGTAATCAGCTTGGTATTTTCAGTTACGACAGCCTCCAACAGTTCCTGCTTATAGTGATCACCATGTTCATGGGTCACCAAAACTAAATCAGGTTTTGGAAACGCGCTGTAAGATGCTTCATCTCCAACAGGATCAACGTAAATCGTGCCAACCGGTGTTTCCATTACAAAGGATGCATGGCTGATGGGGTGTATAGTAATATCGCCGCCACTTGTGGTGAAAACATCACTAGCGTGGGCCGCTGCTTGAGCCGCGAAAGGCAATAAAGTGATCGTTGCAGCTGCCGCAGCAGATGAACCGATAAAATGTCTACGAGTTAATCTCATTGAATTTTCCCTTTTTGAACGAGCGCTATCATTCCTAAAGATAAAATAGAGCAAGCGTTATCGATAACAAGCCGAACTCCGGTAAACAGTCTGTTTGGTGTTTGTGTCCATCAAATGACGCATTTGACAGAAACAAGAATCGGGCGCAAACTCCGCCTATGAGAACATTTCAGCAGATTTTTTATGTAACTCTGTTTTTTGCCTCTAGTTTGGCAATTGTCCAACCTGCCCAGGCTGGCCCTGAATGTACGTGCCGTCATTCGGGCGGAGAAGTGGCTGAGGGACAAACCGCTTGCATCAAATCTCCTACTGGCATGAAGATGGCGAGATGTGAAACGGTTTTGAACAATACAAGCTGGAAAATGCTTGATGCGCCCTGCCCTTATTCGCAAGCGCCAATAGGAACAGTCGAAAACTATTCGATCGCTCAGCTCGATTTTTCCAAGAAAGATTAAATCAGTTAGATGCAGCTGTGATTGCAGCTTGGCGCTGGTCAACGCTGGCTAGGGCAAATGCTTCTTGTTGAAGACTTTGTATCCAAGGCAACATATCCGCCGGCGCTCTTTCAGCGGCTTTTGTGAGCATTGAAAGTCCGCGAACCACATCTTGCGACACATATTCGCCTTCTACCAAGGCAGAGCCCAAAAGGGCTAAGGCGCCAGAATGACCATTTTTCTTTGCCAATTGCAGCATGCGAATTGCCTGACGGCCTTCATCAAGTGTGCCTTTGCCATCTAGAATAAGCTTTGCCAGTTCAAACTGGCCATCGGCATCACGAAAATACATAGCAGCGGTGGTGAACATTACCCGCGCTTCAGTCGCATTTGGCGCCAAATTAGCTTCCGGCAGTCCATCACGGTAATAATGGCCTAAAGCGACCATGGCTTTTCCGGTAATTGCCCATTCGGGGGTGTTAGGCCGGGCTTCGCCATAGTTATTGGCAATTTTCTGATAAAACTCGAACGCCTTTTTCTGGTCTCGCTCAACGCTATCGCCGAACTCATACATCTTGCCAAGTTTCCACTGGGCCGTGGATATCCCCTGATCCGCGGCATATTCCAGAACATCAAGGGCTTCGTCGTCGTCGCCCTCTTTTTTCTTTTTCAAATACCACCGAAACAATTTTTTCTGAGACGGTTTTTCTTCTTTGAAAACTTGCTTGGGATCAAAGGCTGATGCAGGTGTCACAAAAAATACGGGAGATGCAATCGCGACAACAACAGCGGTTAACACTGCCAGCCGGACATTTTTTCCAATCATTTGACGTTTAGCGGTCAACATAAACTCGAAACTCTTTCTCACCATCGAGACTTTTAAGTGCCCTGCAAACAGCGCATCATATCTCTGTATTCTTTTCAATCTTACATGCCCCATCATTGGCCATGCAGATCAATTCATGTTTGCGGTCTCAATTCTATACCGACTGTTTTCGGCTAAACTACGGCCTATATCGGCCATATATTCGCCATGAAACAAGAATGAACCCACTTCTTTGAAGTGAAAATCGTGTTTCACCTTTTAATTCTTCAATTGGCCTAAGCATTTTCCGATATTCTGATTTTACAGTATATCGGCGTCCCGTTTCAAAAGTCTTATCAAAACCAAATTCAAACTGAAATTTTGACAAGCGGACTCAAACTGGACAGCAAAAGACGCGAAAGAACTACTCTGATCAGTTTGTGGCTGAAAATAGGCAAAATGCGCATCTTTGGTCTCACAACTCTTTCCTTGACGACTCTTGCTGCAAGTGTTGCAATTCTATCACGAAAAACAATGCTTTGAAGGCCGAAACCAGATGACAGACAAAGAAAAGCCTCAGGAACATTTTGCCAGTGCCTATAGCCTGCAAAACGCTGATCAGACGAAAGCGCATTATGCCCTTTGGGCAAATAGTTATGATCAGGAGATTGGAACCGACAAAGGTTATCGCCAACCGCAGCGCTGCGCTGAGGCTTTGGTTCAGCATGGTTTAAAACCGGAAGCAAAAATTCTTGATATTGGTTGTGGGACAGGTCTTTCTGGAATCGCCCTACAACATGCAGGATACAAGAATATCGATGGATGCGATCTCTCTGCCGAAATGTTGGAAAAGGCGAAAGCTAAACAAGTCTACAAACGCTTGTTTGAAACCAATTTGAACGAACCGCCGATTGACGCTGAAGACGCTATCTATGATGCTACGACTTGCGTTGGTGTGTTTTCCTTTGGGCATGTAGAACCCAATGCCATTGATGAAATTCTTCGCCTTTTAAAATCAAATGGCCTTTTGGTCATTGGCCTTAATGATCATTATTACAATGAAGGCGGCTTTCCTGCGAAATTGGATGCGCTTGTTTCAGAGGGGAAAATCGAAATCCTCTCCCGCGACCATGGGTTCCATCTTGAAAATGTTGAAGGCTCAACCGGCTGGGTGATTACTAGCCGGAAGAAATAAGACGCGCCAAAACAACTTAACCCGCCTCTTTAACCCGATCATAGGCCGCTGATGTCCGTTCGCGCTGCTGTTTATATTCAGCCAACTTTTCGCGTTCTTCAGCCACAACTTCATCAGGCGCATTGGCAACAAATTTAGCATTGCCCAATTTGCCATCAAGACGCTTGATCTCGCCATCGAGTTTTTTCAGCTCTTTGGAAAGACGATCAGCCTCAGCGGAAAGATCAACAATCCCTTCAAGCGGCAAGCAATAGACCGCCTCGCCAAATACAACTTGAGCCGAGCCTTTTGGTGCAGCATCGGCAAGGGTTACAGGATCAACGCGCGCTAATCGCGAAAGCGCAGGCTGGTGCGTACCCACATGAGATCTAGTTTCGCTGTTAGCGCCAACAACCACCAAAGGCATGATATCGCTAGGCTTAACGCCCATTTCTGCACGAGCAGAACGTATCTCGGAAATCAGCGAAACAAGCCAGTTGATTTCAGCGGCAGCGCTTTCATCCCCTGGGCCAGTTTCTGGCCAAGGTGCATGACAAAGCAAGGCGCCCTTTCGGTCAGCGGTTGTGTCCCATAATTCTTCGGTCATAAACGGCATGAATGGATGCAAAAGCTTGTAGATTTGATCAAGCACATAACCAGCACAAGCTTGGGCTTCGGCTTTTGCTGCTTCATCTTCGCCCATGAATACTGGCTTTAGCAATTCCAGATACCAGTCGCAAACCGCGTTCCAAACAAATTTATACGCAGCGCCAGCTGCATCGTTGAAACGATATTTTTCTATGTTGGATGTGACATCGGCAACGCATTTGGATAGCTCAGCAAGGATCCAGCGGTTGATCGTTAGCTTTGCCGTTGAGGGATCAAACGCCGCGCCATGTTTCGCGCCATTCATTTCTGCAAAGCGTGTCGCGTTCCAAAGCTTGGTGCCAAAATTACGATAGCCTGCGATGCGGGCAGGATCGAGTTTAACATCCCTACCCTGTGCAGCCATAATTGCCAGCGTGAAGCGCAGCGCGTCTGCGCCGTATTCTTCGATCAGGTCAAGCGGGTCAATCACATTTCCTTTTGACTTCGACATTTTAGCGCCAGTCTTGTCGCGCACCAAAGCGTGCACATAGACCGTGTGGAATGGCTCTACAGGATTGCCCTCTTCATCTTTCATGAAGTGCAGACCCATCATCATCATGCGGGCTACCCAGAAGAAGATGATGTCAAAGCCAGTAATCAGAACATCGGTTTGGTAATATTTTTCAAGCTCCTTGGTGTTCTCTGGCCAACCGAGCGTCGAGAAAGGCCATAGCGCTGAGGAGAACCAAGTATCGAGCACGTCAGGATCGCGCTGAATGATTTCACCTGGCTTGAAATTATTCATCTTTTCTTCAACCCACGCTTTCCATGGGCCTTCGAATGCGAGGTAATGGTTTACTGCAGCATCAAGTGCAAGCTCTTCACTTTCAGCAACGAAAATATGACCGTCTGGTCCATACCAAGCAGGAATCTGATGGCCCCACCAAAGCTGGCGTGAGATACACCAAGGCTGAATGTTTTCCATCCAGTTGAAATAGGTATTCTCCCAATTCTTCGGCACGAAATTCGTGCGGCCTTCTTTGACAGAAGCCAAAGCGGGTTTCGCCAATGTTTCCGCATCAGCAAACCACTGGTCTGTCAGCATAGGTTCGATAACAACACCGGAGCGATCACCAAAAGGCTGCATGATTTTATTGTTCTCGACGAAAGGAATGGCAGTGCCCTCCTCGTCAGTTGTCATCACTGCAAGACCTTCGGCGGTGATATCCGCAACAACCTTCTTGCGCGCATCAAAGCGATCCAGCCCGCGATATTCATCGGGAACCAGATTGATAGCATCAACTGTATTCTCATCAGGCAGCTTGCCGGATTTGACAATTTCAGCCGCTTGCTGTGCAAAGGTTGCGTAAGCATCACCATCGTCGCGCATGGCTGCCTTAACATCCATCAAACGATAGCACGGAATGTCTTTGCGCTTGGCAACCTGATAATCGTTGAAGTCATGGGCGCCAGTGATCTTAACGGCACCTGAACCAAAATCCTTGTCAGGATATTCATCAGTTATGATCGGGATCAGACGGCGATGCTCTTTCGGCCCCACCGGAATTTCGCATAATTTTCCGATGATTGGCGCATAGCGTTCATCGTTAGGATGTACCGCAACAGCCCCATCGCCCAGCATGGTTTCAGGACGGGTTGTGGCAATCGAAATATAGTCACGTGTCTCGCGAAGGGTTACATTCCCCTCCTCGTCTTTCTCCACATATTCGTAAGTCTCGCCACCTGCCAGCGGATATTTGAAGTGCCACATATGGCCATCGACTTCGGTGTTCTCGACTTCAAGATCAGAGATGGCTGTTTGGAATTTTGGATCCCAGTTCACGAGCCGTTTGCCACGATAAATCAGACCTTCATTGAACAAGCGAACAAAAACCTCAGCCACCGCTTTTTGCATCTGGTCGCTATCATTGTTGCGCTCGCCCATGGTGAATTTTTCGCGTGACCAGTCGCAAGATGCCCCGAGGCGTTTTAACTGATTGAAAATCGTGCCGCCGCTTTCTTCTTTCCAGTCCCAAATACGCTCGACGAATTTCTCGCGGCCCATGGCGTGACGGTCTGGCTGCTGACGCTCGGCGAGTTGGCGCTCAACAACCATTTGCGTTGCGATGCCCGCATGGTCCATGCCCGGTTGCCAGAGAACATCCTTGCCACGCATACGCTCAAAACGAACCAGAATATCCTGTAACGTGTTGTTGAGCGCATGGCCCATATGCAGTGACCCGGTGACGTTTGGCGGCGGAATTACGATGCAAAATGGATCAGCCTCGCCATCAGTCTTCGCAGCAATGCCTGCCCCTGCCGCAAAGGCATTGGCATCGTCCCATTTCTTGGCAATGCGCGGTTCGGCGCTGTTGGGATCGTAATTTTTCTCTAGCATTTTCTGACCAATTAAACCGCGCACAGGCGGTTCCTTTGAATAAGGTTGAATCTCTTTGAAGCTGTGTAAAGCGAATGAGCGCGATCAAGTCAACAAGACAATACATTAGGCTTGCAGTACCAGCCTAATTGAGGCTCTTTCGAGAGCGCATGACGCTGTAATGCTATTTCTTTGCTGTTATTTTAGAAATTTCAGCCTGAACCATTTTTTCGACTAAAGACGGCAAATTTTCGTCTAACCAGGTTTTTAACATCGGCCGCAAAACATTTTCCACATGAGCCGTATCGATGTCTTCGACGGATTTACGCAAACGGTCCATGGAATTTGTTACAGCAGCTTGCGTTGAAGGCGCGACCAAAGCTTCTTTGAACGCTTCGACCGAACGCTCCTCGCTGTCAGCTTGAACTGGTTCTGCGGGTTTTTCGGTCACTGTAGTTGAAGGTTTTACAATTTCAGAGGCATGGCTAGCTTCACTTTTAGCAGCCGCGCCAATGGCTGAAGCTAATATATCGACTTTGGGTTTGCTTTCTTTGCCATCTGGGGCGCTGACGCTAGCGGCCTCATTTACTTTGCTGGCCAGATCTTTCAAAGAAAGTCCTGAAGAATTAGGCGTTGGCGACGCTATAGTTGAGGCCACAACCTCACTTTCAACAGGCAAAACCTCATTAGGACTTTCAGCGTTTTTAATAGCGGTTTCCGTCAACGGTTTAGAGCTCTGTACAGTTTCACGCCCTGTCACTTTTTCGGCTAAAGCGGAGAAAGACATTGGGCTCTTCGATGTTTCAATCAATGGCTCTGGTTCTGCCTTTGTTGCCGGCAAAGTCTCGGTGGCAGCCGCAATGGGCTTTTCCAACGTTTCTGATTGGTCTTTGTTATCGGAAATTTGATGAGCGGAGGATGCAGCACTGCGCTCTGATTTGATTTGCTCAGCCAGTGCCGACAAGCTTCCAGTCACAGGCTTTTGTGTTTCAACAGGGATCGGTTTTCTTATAGGATTTGCTGTTGCAATTGGATCTGGCTCAATTTTGGCAACAGCATCTTTTTTCGAGGTGTCTGCAGAAATAATCCGGCGAATAGAAGCCAAGATATCTTCCATTGACCCTTCTTTTGGTAATGCTTCGCCCATAAATCCCCAACACCCTGTCTACAACAAAAGATTCATTATTCGAATCGAATCGAATAGATGTATTGGAAAACAATAAACAAAGTTGCCTTACAGGTACAGTTTAGCTTCTGGGAGTTTGCTAAGCTTACTATTGACCATCAGGGGTGCGCAGGCCAAACCACTTGTCTTTGACCAATTCGTAATGGTCTTCAGGCTCGTATTTTGCAACCTTTAACGACAGAGTAGCGGTGTCCAACTTACCGATTGCAGACAGTGCTGCGTAAGATGCCACAATCAAATCACGTTCTGACTGAGCCAAAGCGATTTGGGCATTAAGAACATCTTGTTGCGTATTAAGAACGTCAAGCGTGGTTCTCTGACCAACATTTCGCTCTTCAACAACGCCTTCCAGCGCCAATTTAGCTGCATCTGCCTGAGTTTTATTCGCAATACTGGCAGAACGCGCGGCTTCAAGTTGGCTATAGGCAGAAATCACGGCTGCGCGGACATTATTAACCGATCCATCAACTTCAATTCTACGCTGTCCCAGCACTTCCTTGCCTTGGCGAACCTGCGCTGAGACACGCCCACCTTGGTAAATTGGCACATTCAAATTCGCTGTAATTTGAGCAGAATCGCGGTCTGTATCTTCAGCAACGTTATAGCGGCGGTTCACTTGACCATTAATCGACAATTGGGGAAGCAAGCTACCTTCGCTGGACTTAACGTTAAATTGCGCTTGATCAACCAAATGGTTGGTGGCTTTGACGACCGGATGGTTTGCAGTTGCGACAGCGATCGCGGTTGAAAGTGATTTTGGCAGCAGCCCGTGCACGCCTTTTGGTGTCCTGAGTTTACCGGGTTCTTTTCCAATCAATTGCTGATAAACTGCTTTGCTAGACCTAAGCGCCGCACGAGCCACGCTTAACTGAGCCTCAGCGCCTGATCTTCTTGCTTTTGCCTGAGCCACATCTGTTCTGGTGCTCTCCCCAACCTCAAATCTGCTCGTCTCAGAGCGAACCTGCTCGTTGAGAAACTGAAGAGCTTGAACGCGGTAGTTGGCGATCAAAGAGTTTTGGATCACATCCAAATATGCAGATGCAGCATCAAAGAGGATATTTTGCTCAACATTACGGAGCGTTTCCCGGCTGGCCATCACGCCAGCTTTTGCCGCATTCACATTATTCTGTGTTTGAAAGCCATCGAATAGACTTTGAGAAATTGTAACGCCGAACCCACCAGGTGTTAAGGTTGTTTCAGTAGTGCCGCCGGATGTAGTTTCGAAGAAAGAAGTGGTCGGACTTTTTGTCTTGCTCCAAGAGCGTCCGATATCTGCATTTCCTGATATCACTGGACGATAACCAGACTTAGCGATAGCAACCGTTTCATCTATGGATCTGGTGTTTGCGCGCTGGGCATTAATTGAGGGGTTGTTGGCATAGGCAAGAGCCAATGCTTCATTCAAACTCTCAGCAAATGAGACAACGGGGCTCAAGAAAGTTCCCGCACATAACAGCGCTATCGCCAAATTCTTTTTACTACGCATAACAATCCAACTTCATTCAGCTCACGGCTTTATCCATGAAAATGGTTAAGCAATTGCAAGAATCCGTGTCTTTTTTGGTATTTTGGCAAAATTATCCAAAACGACTTTTGCAAAATCGTCAGAATTGCGTTTCGCCCCTATCACTTAAAAATAATGTTAAACCACCGGCCCACGCGGTCAAATTAATTCACTGCAATGTTAACAAACAGATTGTTGCGTTGCATCTTTGCAACAACAAAAAGGCGAACCAATCCGCTTAAAAAACGAATTCCGCTTTCTTTTCAAAACCCGGCAAGGCCTTCACAGCGCAGTTAAACAGATTACGACCACTGATATCTTCGCCTCTGCGCAGATATAGCCTAGCGATTCCAGTATTGCCAATACCTTCAACAACGATCAGCTTGCCGCCATCTTTAAGTTGGGCAAAAAGCGTATCAGGAAGCTGTTGAACGGCACCATTTACGAAAATGACATCATAAGGGCCTTCGCTTGGATAACCTTTTGTCAATTCACCCTGCACAACGGCAACATTGTCGAAATCCAGCGCATCAAGTGTTTTCAGCGCAGCATCTGCCAGTTCTTTGTTTTCTTCCAAAGCGATAACAACAGACGCAAAACGTGATAACACGGCTGATGAATAACCTGTGGCGCAACCAATATCGAGAACAATATCTTCTGGTCCAACGCCAACGGCTTGGGCGAGTTTGGCAAATGGAGCGGGTTCCATCATATAGCGACCGCCGCCAAGCGCGATATCTTCATCGATATAAGCCAATTCAGGTACGCTATCGGGAGCAAATTCTTCGCGAGGCACCTGAAGCAATGCATCGATCAAAGCATGATTGGTCACATCGCTGGTTCTGATCTGACAATCTACCATATTCTGTCTGGTTTTCTTTAAATCGAGCATGGGCAAATCCAGATCAAATTTTGTTGGGTCGTGGTTCAACCCGTTCATATAGGCAATGAGGAACGAATCCCAGAACCGATTTGGAGGCCTCGTCCGGAATCGAACCGGAATAAAAGGATTTGCAGTCCTCTGCGTAACCACTCCGCCACGAGGCCATCCAAACGGGGTCGTAAGCGATTTCATTTTGACACGCAAGGCCTCGCTCGCCTCATAAGACAATTTTTTATGTTCAAAGCCAATCAAGGGTTAAGATAAGCTGGAAATCCCATCTTGATCAGCGTGGAAATCAGACAATTTTGTTTATGGGCAAAATTAGACCAGAAAAAACGCATCAAGGCCTTGGCAAATGCATTTTCCCTTTGTATAGCCTTCGCCGAACGCAAGTTCATGTTCCTCGGTAGCTCAGTGGTAGAGCAGTTGACTGTTAATCAATTGGTCGCAGGTTCAAATCCTGCCCGAGGAGCCATTTTCTAAGCTTCACAGCAAATTTCTAAAAAGGCCATCATTCCTGCGATGGTTCGTGAATTAGTTTTCCGCACATTGGAAATTCTTGAAACTCTTGTTTCTCTAAACCTGCAATTTGTGACAATTCCTGCGGCTTTGTCCGGTTGCGCCTTGCCCAGTAGGCTCAGAATGCCCTAGGTTCGATTCCAAAGTTAAACAAAATCTATTTTGGAACCCAGCATGATCAGAACATCGACCCTCGACTCCATAGGCAACACACCTCTTGTCAAACTCACCCATGCTTCCGAAGCGACCGGCTGCACCATTCTTGGCAAAGCAGAGTACACCAATCCTGGTCAGTCTGTAAAAGACCGTGCTGGATTGTTCATCATTCAAGAAGCGGTCAAACGCGGCGAGTTGAAGCCCGGCGGCGTTGTTGTTGAAGGTACTGCTGGTAATACGGGAATTGGCTTGACCGTTGTTGCTAATGCGCTTGGATTCAAAACCGTTATCGTTATTCCAAAAACCCAATCACAAGAAAAGAAAGACGCCCTTCGCTTAATGGGCGCAGAACTGGTTGAAGTGGCCGCAGTGCCTTATCGCAATCCAAACAACTATGTGAAGCTATCAGGGCGATTGGCAGAGCAGATCGCAAAGACATCTCCAAATGGCGCCATCTGGGCAAACCAGTTTGATAATGTAGCCAATCGTGACGGGCATATTAGAACAACCGCTCAGGAAATTTGGGAGCAAACGGACGGCAAGGTTCATGGCTTTGTTTCGGCGGTTGGGACTGGTGGAACTTTGGCTGGTGTTGGTATCGGCTTGAAAGAGCATAATAAAGATATCAAAATCGCAATCGCAGACCCGATGGGCTCAGCTCTGTATTCTTACTATGAAAACGGCGAGTTGGGCGCGTCAGGCGATTCTATTACAGAAGGCATTGGACAAGGCCGCATCACGGCCAATCTTGATGGCTTCAAACCAGACATGGCCTATCAAATTTCTGATCAGGAAGCTGTGCCTATCGTATTTGATCTGCTTGAGCATGAAGGTCTTTGCCTTGGCGGATCGTCAGGCGTGAATATAGCCGGCGCCATGCGTCTAGCTAAAGATCTTGGCCCCGGCCATACGATTGTAACAATTCTTTGTGACCATGGTTCTCGTTACCAATCTAAGCTTTATAACCCTGAGTTTTTGGCGACCAAGGAATTACCGATTCCACAGTGGCTGGTGCGTGAACCGCGTTTTGATATTCCTTATGAAGACGTACCTGCCGCGTAACATCTTCCATGTCATTTGCAACCAAAAAAGCATTTCTCGAAGATGCCTATCTGACAGCCTGCGAAGGCAAAGTAGTTGGCATCAATGAGCGTGGCGGCATAATTTTGGACACAACCAACTTTTATGCCACAAGCGGCGGACAACCGGGCGATAGCGGCTTTTTAGAATTGGAAGATGGTTTAAAAATCCAAATTGCTGTTGCTGTAAATGGTGCTGACAAGAACGAGATCGTTTTGGTTACCGCTGATGGTGAGAGGCTGCCCGAAATCGGCGCTACCGTCATATCTCATATCGATTGGGAACGGCGATATAAGCTGATGCAAATGCATACGGCGTGCCATTTACTCGGTGTTGTATGCCCCTATCCGATCACCAGCGCCAATGTAAACGAAATCGATTCGCGTGTGGACTTCGATATTCCTGCTGATGAAATGGGTAAGAGTATCACCAAAGAAATCATTAGCGGGAAAATGATGGAATTGGTGCGCGGAAATCATCCGATCTTTAACCAATGGATCAGCGAAGCCGAGCTGGAGGCCAACCCTGATATTGTGCGCTCGAAGAACGTGCGTCCGCCCAAAGGTCTTGGCGACATCCGTCTTGTTTGCATTGGGCAAAACTCGTCAATCGACAGCCAGCCCTGTGGCGGGACCCATGTGAGTGAAACGCAGGAGGTTGGTGAAATTCACATAGGCAAGATAGAAAATAAGGGAAAAGAGAACCGTCGTTTCAGGATAAGATTTGGCCCTGCCCCGTAATATGCTATTGGGACATAACCTTATTCGAAAGTCTGGATATCATGGCACTCCCTGAACAATCTCCTACTAATTTTTTTATCACCCCCAGTGAACTTTCCAAAATACTGACAACGCCAAATACCAAACTTGTTGACGCATCTTGGTATCTTCCCGCGATGAACCGAGATGGGAAAGCGGAGTATGACAATGGGCGGATTCCAGGCGCTGTTAATTTCGATATCAACGCCATTGCAGACACGTCTTCAAGCTTGCCGCATATGTTACCCAGCCCACAAATGTTTGCTGAAGCCGTTGGCGCGATGGGCATATCGGAACCCGATGACATCATTATTTATGACGGGCTGGGAGTATTTTCTTCTGCCCGCGTTTGGTGGACTTTCAGAATAATGGGAGCAAAGAACGTTCGCATTCTGGCTGGAGGAATAGATGGATGGAAAGCTGCGGGCTTGCCAATCGAAACAGGTGAGCCTGCGCCTAAAAACCCAGCTAAATTCAAAACTGATTTTCAAGACGCCAAAGTGCGCGACTATGCCTATATGCTTACCAATATCAGGAAGAGCCCAAGTCTTGTGTTAGACGCCCGCCCCTATGGGCGTTTTACTGGCGAAATCGCAGAGCCAAGACCCGGACTTCGATCAGGGCATATTCCAGGCTCTAAATCCCTGCCCGCCTCTGACCTCATTGAAAATGGCCAACTTATCGAAACGTCGAAACTTGATTATATGTTGATTGAAATGGGCGTTGACTATGCGGAGCATGTGACCACAACCTGTGGCTCTGGGGTCACCGCAGCAATCATTTCGCTTGCTCTGGAAACCTGCGGCTATACACGCCATTCGCTTTACGATGGCTCATGGGCAGACTGGGGTTCACAGCCAGATGCACCCGTTGCCCGATGGAAATAAGTGTCGATACAGTTAGGCTTTAGGAATCAGGAATGACCATGACGAAACCATCCGCAGAAATATTAACCGCACGCGTCACCCATCTTGAGATGACAGTAAGACCGACCAAATCATTTGCTGTACCAAGTCGCCCGCGCACAGCATTGCTTCATGCTGAAACCATGCCTGTGCATTTTTATCGGTATTTGTATGAACAGGTTGGGAAAGCCCATCATTGGTATTTGCGCCGCGTTATGAACGACACACAAATAACAGAAAACATTCACTCAGAAAACACGCGCATTGATGTGCTTTATGCCAATGGCTCTCCAGCCGGATTTGTCGAGTTGGATTTGAGCCTTCTGCCTGAAAGCGTCGAGATTGCCTATTTTGGCATCATGCCCGATTTCCAGGGCATGGGTTTGGGCAAATGGTTTTTGAATTGTGGAATACAACTTGCTTGGGATCAGGATCCCAAAAAGGTAATCGTCCACACCAATACACTTGACCATCCCGCTGCATTATCGCTCTATCAGAAAATGGGTTTTGCTCCGGTTGCCGTAAGTGAAGAAACCGTGACGCCTTGGGAATAGAAACGCAAAATCCGCACCAGTTTCCCGATGCGGATTAATATTTTGAATCAACAATCGTCGATAAACGCTTGTTTCAACTATGCAGTTTCCAGCGCTTTTAACGGTGCAACCATCTTCTTTTTCAATGCCTTCGCCACTGCTTCATTTGTGATCATGCCACGGTGAACATTCAAACCATTCTGCAAGTGAACATTATCACGGATTGCCTGCAGGCCTTTGTCAGCCAGTTGAATGCCGTATTGCAAAGTAGCATTATTCAACGCATGTGAAGATGTCAGAGCAACAGCCCCCGGCATATTCGCCACACAATAATGTACAATGCCATCAACTTCATAAGTCGGCTCAGCATGAGTTGTTGCTTTTGATGTTTCAAAACAACCGCCCTGATCAATTGCCACATCAACCAGAACTGCACCCTTTTTCATGGTCTTCAGCATTTTGCGTGTTACCAATTTTGGCGCAGCTGCTCCTGGGATCAATACGGCACCAATCACTGCATCCGCTTCACGAACGGCTTCGTCCAATGCGTCAACGGTTGAATAACGGGTTACAATGCTACTGCCAAAAATATCATCCAACTGGCGCAAACGCGGCAATGAGCGATCGAAAATAGTGACTTGCGCACCAAGACCAATTGCCATTTGGGCAGCATGGGTACCGACGACACCACCGCCGATAACAACGACTTTACCCGGCGCAACGCCAGGAACACCGCCTAACAATACGCCGCGTCCACCATTGGGCTTTTGCAGCGCTGTTGCAGCACATTGAATAGACAAGCGTCCCGCAACTTCTGACATTGGCGCAAGAAGCGGAAGACCGCCGCGATCATCGGTTACCGTTTCATAGGCAACTGCTGTGCAACCAGATTCGATCAAGCCTTTGGTTTGGGCTGGGTCGGGTGCAAGATGCAAATAAGTATAAAGAATTTGATCTGAGCGAAGCTGCTTCCATTCAACTGGTTGAGGCTCTTTTACCTTTACGATCATATCAGATTTGGCAAATACTTCAGCGGCTGTTTTCAGAATTTTGGCGCCTACATCTTTGTAGTCTTTGTCGGTAGCGTTGATGCCCGCACCCGCATTGGTTTCAACATACACTGTATGACCATGGGCTACATATTCACGCACAGAGCCGGGGGTTAAGCCGACACGAAATTCGTTATTCTTGATTTCCTTTGGAACGCCAACGCGCATGATCTGAACTCCTCAAAGATTATTTTATATGCTGCGACACCTAAAAAGGACTGACTTTTGCGCCGCCCCCAATATCGGACACATTGGCTGAAAACGAATGTTATTTCTTTGCAAATTTTCAATAAGCAGGTTAAAAATTCACAATTTACTTGCGTAATTCACTCCAACATTCGCAGAAAGTTCAACATATGAAGCTGGATAAGATTGATCGTGCCATCCTTGGCGTTCTCCAGGAGAATGCCAGATTGTCGAATGTGGAGCTGGCAGAAACGGTTGGCCTTTCTCAGTCTGCCTGTCTTCGGCGTGTCAATAATTTGGAAACACTTGGCGTAATTGAAGCTTATCAGGCTGTCATTTCCAACAAAGCAATTGGCCAAACAATAACCGCGATTATTCAAATTACCCTAAGCGGCCAATCGGTTCAGCACTTTCAAGACTTTGAAGCAGCTATTGCCAAATGCCCTTATGTTGTCGCGTGTTTTTTGTTGTCAGGTGAGAGCGACTATATCGTCCGTGTAAACGCCAAGGATATGGAGAATTTCGAGATGATCCATAAGCAATGGCTTTCCACCCTGCCCGGTGTTTCACGCATGCAGTCCAGTTTTGCAATGCGCGTGGTTGTGAACCGGGCGAATATAGACATTGCAAATTTATAATCGAAGTGTTCATTGGGCAAAAAATCAGAATAGGAAATATTGATGAAACGTTTTTTGAAAATCTTAGGCTTATTAATTGTCATTGGCGCAGTAGTGTTCGCGCTTGGTCCACGGCCGGATATGACTCAAAACGTAACATTCGATCCCGCTTCTATCGATTTAGATGTTGATACATATTTGTCAAAACGAGAAGCGCTAGTAGCTGGTCTCAGAGACAATGCTGAGAAAGAAGTTGTTTGGAATAACGCCTTTACAAAAATACAGACTGACTATGCAGTTGTTTACATCCATGGATTTTCAGCAAGTAAAGTTGAGATTGCTCCGGTTGCGCAAAATGTTGCGAAGGCCCTTGGTGCAAATTTGTTTCTTACGCGCTTAAGCGGCCATGGCGCCACCAGCGAAGACATCGGCACAGCGACTATGTCTGATTGGCTAAATGATACGGCTGAGGCAGTTGCTATTGGAAAACGCATTGGCAAAAAGCTGATCTTGGTATCCGCTTCAACAGGTGGATCGCTATCAACTTGGGCTGCTGCTCAGGATCAGTTTAAGGATCAGATTGACGGCCTTGCGATGATTGCACCCAATTACGCGGTTCAAGGCGCGCCTACATGGTTTATGAACATCCCTTGGGCTGAAACTATTCTACCTGCACTATTGGGCGCAGAACGCTCGTTTGAGCCTGCCAATGAAGGTCAGGCTAAAGGCTGGACAACCAGCTATCCTAGCAAAGCTGTTTTTCCCATGGCGACGCTCCTGAAAACTTTGGAAGGCCTAAACTATTCCAACATCAAGCAACCTGCCTTGTTTATTTATTCAAACAAGGACATGGTTGTGGTGCCTGAAAAAACGAAGGAAGTGATTGGCAAATGGGGCGGCGCGACGACAGTGTTGGAAATTGACGATTCTTCCGACTCGCACAACCATGTTATTGCGGGTGATATTTTAAGCCCTTCAACCACGGACAAAGTTAGTTCAGCAATAATCGACTGGGCTCGTGGTCTTTAAAATAGGCATCACAAACAGCGCAGGCTTGAGGAACAGAAATAAAATGCTTCGTTTGTTAATCCTGCGTCATGCAAATACCGGTTGGGCCTTGCCCGGACAAAAAGACATTGACCGGGAGCTGAATGAACAAGGCATCGAAGATCTTGCAATCATTCGAAAATGGATATCGGCGAAAAAACTAACGCCTGACCAGATTTATTGTTCACCAGCAGCCAGAACCAAAGCGACCCTTGAAGGCATTGCAAAAAGTTTCTTGCAAGTTCCCAGAATAGATTTCGTCACCTCTTTTTATTCCGGGTTTGTGAGCGAGTATATTTCAACGATCCACGACCATACGTTGCCTGAAACCATTATGCTCATTGGCCATAACCCGACCTGCGCCTCTCTTGCAAACATGCTTATCGAGAAGACAGACGCAAATGCTTTAAGCCCAATTTCCTATACATATCCGGCTGGTTCACTGGCGATCATCGATTTTGATATAAATCACTGGATTGAAATGAGGGAAGGCAAAGGCAAATTGGTAGAGTTTTTGGTGCCGCACCCCAATGAGCGTTATTAGGGCTTTTCGGGTCAAACCTTTAAATCTGTGTCTTTAAAGACTATCTCCCATTCTAACATTGATTGAATTGTGTCGGAGGCTTGCCAGCTTTGTCAGGAATAACAAGTCTTACGGATGATGCGCTGATCGCTCTTGATAACATCCAGGATACTGCATCCAATCTGTTCTCACCCACCTTGAGACTTGGTGTGACAGGACTTTCACGGGCCGGAAAAACTGTTTTCATTACATCTTTAGTTCATAATTTGCTGAATGGCGGGCGACTTCCGATGTTTGAGGCGAAGGCCAATGGACGTATCGCCAAAGCAGAGTTGAAACCGCAGCCCTCGATGAATGTACCGCGCTTTCAATATGAGCAACACATTGAGGCTTTGTTCAAGAAACGGATTTGGCCGGATTCGACCCGGGCTATTTCAGAGTTGCGCCTTACGATCCATTACGAATCTGCATCTGCATGGTCTCGCAAATTTGGCGCAGGAACTTTAAATCTTGATATCGTGGATTATCCCGGCGAATGGCTATTGGATTTACCCTTACTGGGGATGACATTCGAACAATGGAGTAAACAAGCCCTTGCCATGGCGCGGCTCGGCAATCGCGAAAAGCTCGCAGGTAAATGGCTGGAGAAACTCAAAAAAATAGATCCGGCAAAAGACGCTCAAGAAAGCGATGCGCAAGAACTGGCTGAAGCCTTCACGACCTATTTACGTCTTTGTAGGGAAGATGAACGCGCCTTATCAACCCTTCCTCCTGGAAGGTTTTTGATGCCCGGCGATCTGGAGGGATCGCCCGCTCTCACATTCTCGCCACTCGAAATCGAAGAAGATACAAAAGCTGGATCAGAAAGTCTGCACAAGATGATGCGTGAGCGATTTGAAGCTTACAAGGATGTTGTCGTGAGACCATTTTTCAGGGAACACTTTGCCAGATTGGATCGTCAGATTGTTTTGGTCGATGCACTGCAAGCGATAAATGTGGGCCCTGAAGCACTTGCCGATCTTGAAAATGCTCTTGCGGAAATATTAGGTTGTTTTAAAACTGGATCATCAGCTTGGTATAACTCATTGTTTTCCCGTAAAATTGATAAGATACTTTTTGCGGCAACCAAGGCTGATCACTTGCACCACGAGAACCATGACCGCATGGAAAAGCTGATGGAAGCACTCGTTACAAAGGCGATTGCTCAAGCCCGTTATACTGGAGCAAAAGTGGATGTGGTTGCTATGGCAGCCGTTCGCGCAACAAAAGAAGCCATTATCAAGCAGGACGGCGAAGATTTTCCGGTCATTTTAGGAACACCAAAAAAAGGCGAAATGATTGACGGGGAAACCTTTGATGGGACAAGTAAAACTGCAATATTCCCCGGTGACTTGCCTGAAAATCCTGCGCAACTGCTAGACATTGATACAGCCAATGACCCTGAGGTCGACTTGCGGTTTGTGCGGTTTCGCCCGCCTCTGCTGGAAAAATCAAAGGATAATCTGACTTTGACGTTACCTCACATTCGTTTGGATCGGGCGCTGGAATTTCTCTTGGGGGATCAATTGGCATGACCAAGGCACCATCCACCAAAGAGGATAAAGTAAGATCACCAAGAAGTTTTGTGTTGGAGCAATCCAAAAAACCTGAGCCAATAAAAACTGCTTCTAAGACTTCAACGTCCAAGCGGAAACCAAAAGCGATCAAAGTTGATAGAAAGATCATTCTTCAAAGCGATGATGCCGTTGACGAAGCCTATGGTGATATAGACCAACTTACACCGCCGCCGCCCTCGCCTTACAAACGCAAGAGCTTTGGTTGGGGGAAAGTGGCATTAACAGCCTTTAGTGCTCTTTTTGCAATCAGCATTGGCCTAGCCGTAGATACGCTCATTCGCGATCTATTTTCACGGAATGATTGGCTAGGCTGGGCAGCAACTGGGCTTGCAGTTATTGGCACACTGGCTGTACTTGCAGTGATCATACGAGAACTGTGGGGCATTTCGAGGCTCAAAAATATCGATGCTCTTCGCCTTAAAGGCGCTAAAGCAATTGATGAAAATGATCTACGACAAGCACGTTCGGTGGTTTTAGAAATCTCGGCTTTGTTCAAAAATCGGGCTGACACGGCAAACGCCCGTGCTCAACTGAAAGAGCATGAAAATGATATCATGGATGGCGCTGATCTCGTCCGCGTTTTAGAGCGCGACCTGTTAGCACCTCTCGATAAAAAGGCGCGTAGCATGGTGATGGGCTCTGCCAAACGTGTATCTGTGGTTACTGCGGTTAGTCCACGAGCCATTGTTGATATTGGTTTTGTACTATTTGAAAATATCAGGCTTATCCGAAGAATTTCAGAGCATTATGGCGGAAAACCTGGCGCAATCAGTTCCGTTCGGTTGATCCGTGAGGTTTTAACCCATTTGGCCGCAACAGGTGCCATCGCTGTGGGGGATGGACTCTTGCAACAAGTCATTGGCCAAGGGCTTGCAGCGCGGCTGTCTGCCCGCCTTGGAGAAGGCGTTGTAAACGGGCTTTTGACTTCGCGAATCGGGATTGCTGCTATTGATGTTTGCAGACCCCTTGAATTTGACGCTGAAAAGCGCCCGGGCGTAGGTGATTTTATTTCTGAACTGACAAACTTGCAGAAAAGTGAAACTTAATTGGTGTTTTCTAGCAATATTCGCCATTGTAACAAGATGTGATCGATCTGTGAAAGGATTTGGTTAACCATTTCCGGTAAGGATATGTTCAAATTTTTGTTTAATGTGAAAGTCCCTCGATGTTGCGATTTTTAGTTTTAGTCATTTCAGTTTTGGCCGCCTGCACTGTTAATGCAGTAGCCAGTGAAGCCAAATTCTTCAAATCTGTTGAAGGAAAGTGGGCCGGACCAGGTGAAATCGTTGCTGGAAAGTATAAAGGCACTCGCTTTACCTGTGTATTTGATGGCTCAAATCCATCAAGCAAAACCGGAATGAAGATCGACGGTTATTGTCGTGTTGGCGTTTTTTCTCAGCCTATGAATGCGCTTATCGAAAAAGCAGGTAGCGGTTTTCGTGGTAAGTTTTTGGATGGCCAAGCTGGCGAAGGTATGGACATTGTTGGGGGACGTTATTCTCGCAACAAACTCGTTGTCGATATCAAGCGCAAAGATCTTATCGGAACAATGGTTGCCAGCAAGGCAAATGAAAACCATATGCAGTTTACGATTTCAGTGCGTGTAGATGGCAAACTGGTTCCAGTAATTGGCATGCGTCTTGATCGCACCGATGGCAATGCCACTATCGCAAAACGCGGTTGAAGCTTAGCCTGATATCCAACCTGACTGATCTTCAAGTTTTCTTATGCCCGTTACATCTGTCTTACTCAGCCAATAGCTGATGGATTTGTCTTTGAGTATGATTTTTGAGTTTAGATCATTTAGTGGCATCAATACAAAACCACGCTCAGTTATTCTTGGATGCGGAATTTCAAGCGTTGGGGTTAATATTTCAACCTTTTCGAAAATCAATATGTCCAGATCAATCGTTCTTGGGCCCCAGCGCCGTGTTCTTTCGCGCTTGAGAGACTTTTCCTGAACTTTCAAAGCAATTAGCAATTCACTTGCCTCTAGAGTTGTTTCAAGCAATGCGCAGGCATTGATAAATTCATCTTGATCCAAATCGCCCCAAGGCGGCGTTGCGTAAAGCGAAGAGCGCCCAACCACACGAATTTGCTTGTTGGTGGCGAGTGAGCCAAGCGCCTCGACCATTGCAGCAACCACATCCCCAATATTGCCGCCAAGGCCTATATAAACCTTGGACCAATCTTTGGTCTTAGGAAGATTAGATGGTACGCTGCTATTCTTTTCAGAGGGGTTGCTATTGTGGGTAGGCAACCGTCACCTCCACATTGTCGAGTACGCCTTGAACCGGAGCATTTGGTTTGCGAATGGTTATTTCTGCAGTTTTGATGATTTTAAACTGCTTACAAAGACTTGAGGCAATCTCAAGTGCCAACGCCTCAATGAGATACATTCGCTTGCCCATGACCACGCTTTCAATTGTTTTGAACGCCTTGCCATAATCCACTGTGCCTTCAAGATCGTCATTGATCAAAGACTGACCTCCCTCGACAACCAAAACCGCATCAACAAAAAACCGCTGACCAAGGGTTTCCTCCTCGCTATAAACGCCATGGCGCGCGAAAAATGCACAATTGCGCAGGGTAATAGTATAAACTGTCATAGGCTTTCCTAATTCATGGAATGGGCACTTAAATCAGGCTTTTGCACCCGCATCTAGTACAGCATCTGCAATCCGCAGAGCATCTCTGTTTTTTGGCACATCATGAACTCTTATAACAGCGCTACCTTTCATCCGCACGACGACCGTTGTCGCAGCTGTGCCAAGATCGCGGTTTTTCACTCCTCTTCCTGTGACTTCACCGATAAAACGCTTGCGCGATGTTCCTGTAAGAACAGGTTGACCCAACTCAAACAGTTTTTCGAAATTGGCAAGAATAGTTAGGTTCTCAACAGAGTCCTTGGCAAAACCAAATCCTGGATCGAGCACAATATGTTCAGATGAAAGACCTGCTGCCAAAGCGATCTCAAGGCTTTTACGCAAGAACTGAATTTGATCCTCCATCACATCGGTATTCTTGATCCGCTCACGACCCGTATGCATCAAGACACAACCAGCATTGTGGTTCTTAGCAATGCCGGCAATATCTGGGTCTTTTTGGAAACCCCAAACATCGTTTACAATATGAGCACCTGCCTTCAGCGCTTTATCGGCAGTGTCAGCGCGCCAAGTATCAATAGAAATCAGTAGGCCTGTTTTGTTGGCCAGCGCTTCGATCACAGGCAATACACGATCCTGCTCTTCCTGAAGCGAAACACTCTCAGCACCGGGGCGTGTCGATTCGCCACCTATGTCGATAATACTCGCCCCTGCCCGATACATTTTCAGCGCTTGCTTGACGGCAGCCTCAACCGCATCAAATTTACCGCCATCGGAAAATGAGTCTGGCGTAACATTGAGAACTCCCATCAAGACCCCACGCGGTCCAAGCTCTAGCATAGCGCCATGAGCCAACTTCCAATCAAAGGGCACAAAGGGTGAAAAGGCCATTTCAATTTCAATCTTACAAGATGTTTGGTTCAGCCTACTTCTTTTTGCCGCCAGAAGTGCCGCGCCCAACAAGCCAAAAATAGAGCGGATAAGGTAGGATATTGATAAACTTCAATAGCCACGTAAATCGCTTCGGAAATGTTATTTCAAACATATCCTTTTTCATAGAGGCCACCAAACGGTCTGCCGCTTTATCCAGAGGCATCAAAAATGGCATCGGAAATTTGTTTTGCTCGGTCATTGGCGTGTCGATGAAGCCGGGATTTACGACCTGTATTTTTATGTTCATTGCATCGAAGTCGAATTTTAAAGATTCGCACATATTGATCAATGCGGCTTTTGACGCGCCATAGGCTGAGGCCAGTCGAAGCCCGCCGTAACCTGAAACGGAAGCCACAACTGCTATCTGCCCTTTGCCTATCCTCTTCATTTGATCAACAACAGGCACTAGGCAATTCACAACACCGCTGAAATTGACGGCAAATGTTTTCTCAAAGCCATCCAGAGTAAGTTCGCTGCCTTTCATGTGTTCGAACATACCGGCATTAAACAAGGCAACCGCTACCTCAAAGCCTTGTCCACGGATGTCATCTAACGCTTTTTGGCACGCTGTCCGATTGGTTACATCAAGAGGGAGATAACGGATTTCGCCTTTGCCGCTATAAGACCTTGCCAATTTATCAAGGTCTTTTTCTGATCTGGCTGATACGAAAACTGTGAAGCCTTGATTAGCAAACCGAATGGCGGATTGCGCGCCAATGCCTGTGCTGCCACCTGTAATCCATACCACACCATCGGCTGGCTTAGCGGTAAAAAGCGCCATATTTCAACATCTCCCCTCAATCTTGTACTTTGTCGATAGATAGGCGAATGAGACAAAAGTCCAGCCCAAACATGCTGTTTTGCCCAAAGAATCCCCATTAACCCTAGGTTTGACTTGTGGTTTTATTGCTTGAACTAATAGAATTGGCAGGTTAGCTTGCATGTGGGGTTATACTGCCGTTCTTTTTGAGACTGGCAGGTTAGAGAAATAGGCTACATCAATGAGCGAACCGGACAAGGTTCACACAGATATGTTTACCGTTACTTTTTGGGGGTCGCGGGGGACAAGAATGGTCTCGGACAAAAACCATATAGTTTATGGTAAGGACACTATTTGTGTCGAGGTTCAATGTGGAAGCCGAACACTGGTTTTCGATGCGGGCTCTGGAATCATTTCTCTGGGTGAAAGTCTGATAAAGCGAAATATCGACTCAATAGATCTATTCCTCAGTCACTCCCACTACGACCATGTAGAAGGCATTCCGTTTTTCCAACCTTTTTATAATACGGACTTTTCCAGCACTTTTTGGTCAGGGCGTTTAAACGGCATTACGCATTCACGAGATATTGTGGATGGGTTGATGAAAGAGCCGTATTTCCCAATCAAACAGGAAAAATTTCTTTCCAAAATTCGCTATAAAGATATTTCTGATTTTGAAACGCTTCAGCTTGGCGATGAAATTGAAATAGAGACAAAGCCTTTGAACCACCCGGGTAAAGCTACCGGCTATCGGGTTAATTTCAAAGGCCGAAGCTTCGCATTTATCACTGACACTACCCATGTACCGAATAAACCGGATGAAGCACTGATCGAATTCATTCGCGATGTTGACCTATTTGCCTATGATTGCAGTTACACTGATAAAGAATTTCCGAAATTTGCGACCTATGGTCATTCTACCTGGGAAGAAGCTATTCGTTTGAAAAACAGCTCACGAGCAAAAGCAATGGCGGGGCTGCATCATATGCCCTTTAGAACCGACAAAGCGTTGGACAAGATTGCTGAGATGTTGAAGACCAATGGCAAAGGCTGCCGCATTGCGCGCGATGGACTAAAAATCCAACTATAAAACTTGTTGGTTCTCTATGAGCGATGGATATTTAGGATGGATTTGGTTTGCTGTCTTTCGAGAATACATAAATCCCCATCGCAATCACAAGTGTTACAGCATAAAACACGAATAGCGCCTGATAGCCAGCCTCTGTTCCACCATTCTGCGCGGCTGTACCAACAATAAATCCGCTAAGGGCTTGCAGGACCCCTGCTCCGCCAATGCTGAAAAAATTCAACAATGTTACGCCCCGTCCCATCAAGTGTTTTGGAACAAAGCCTTTGCCATGGGCCACTTGCACGGCATACCCTGCACCAAAGAAACCAATAGCTGTAAAGGCCATCGTTACCTGCCAAGGTTCCTTATTATGGCTGAACAACAGCCACAGAACAGCAATCAACACGATGGTGTTGCCTGCAAGAATAATCCATTTTCGGGTATTAAAAATGCGGTCCAAAGGCCCAAAGGCAAATGAACCCGCCACCAATGCCAACGCCATATACAAGGTTACCTGGCCGATCTCAGACGTTCCCATTGAAAAAGTATCAATGAGATATGGTCCAGCCCAAAGACCTCTAATTCCTGCAGCAAGGCTATAGCCCATAAAGATCATCGGAAAAATTAGCCAAAGTTCTTTGACTTTGAGAACGTCCCAAACGCTCCCCCGCTTTTCGCCCGTTTGTTCTACCACTGGGTCTTTCACCAGAGCAAAAATACCAACAGCGACGACTGCCGTGATCGCACAAAGCATAAAGCCAACATGTCGCCATCCAAAAGCCTCTACAGCCGCAGCAAGAGGTTGCGAGCCCAGAACATTGCCTAAAGTTCCTAAGCCAACAAATGTGGCGGCAAGTGTTGCAAATTTGGCTGGTGTGAATTCCAAAGCAAAAATGTAAAATGCTGCCATAAGCACTGGCGCGCACCCTATGCCAATCAATGCCATGGCTATGATAATCGTAACGCCACTTCCAGCCATTGCGAAAAGTCCAATACCGCCAGCGCCGCCAACCAGAAGTAAAATAGCAGCTGTCCTTCTTGGTCCAATTCGATCCAGTGCAGCACCGATGGGAAACTGAGCAAGCGCAAATATGACAAACCAAGCCGCAGAAGCGTAAGACAATGCCGATGCTGTCATACCCAATTCACTGCTGAGCACAGGCGACAAAACAGCAAGAAAAGATCGATAAAACTGACTAAGGACATATGCAAAGAGTAAAAGAACGATACCGGACATATAATTTTTCCAAAATTTAGAAGGTGTTATCGTGCGTAGCGGTGAAGCCGTTCTATGACAAGTGGTTTCAAACAAGTTGTAACCGCTTCCATTCAGCTATCATTCAGGTTACACAGCCTATAACGGTCTGGAAACAAGCTCTGGCAAACAAAGAATTTATAAAAAGCTAGAGTTACCCAGTGTTGAAAGGGGCATGAAATGACCAAAAAAAAGAGTTTTGAAATGACGAAAACTATTAGAAAAGCATCAATTGCAGCAATGATCGTTTTTGGTGTGGTAGCTTTCTCAGGACCAGCCTTTGCGATTTCATCAAAGGATGAATGCATGGCAGCAGTCAAAAGTGCCACAAAAGATTTGTTGAAGGCTAATGTAAAGATGGATGCTTTGGGCTCAATTGATGCCGCGCTTATCGCCGCTGAAGCAAAATGTGCGTCAGAGGATTTTGCTGGCGCTGAAGCTGATATTGCCAATGCCAAGTCATTGATTGCTGCATCAGCTCAGAACTAAGCGCGAAGCGGAATTCAATCTGACATCATTTTGAAAGCCATTTTATTGCCTCGTCTTTCCCTATCGGTTAGACGGGGCATAGTTTTTGGAGATGGGCATGACCCAGCTGATGCTTTCCTGTATTAAAAGAGCAACAGTGATTCAGGAAACATTAATTTGACCCGTATTAGTCATATCAATCTGCAAGCAATTCGTCAGTTCCCAGAACAAGGTCGGGTGCAACAAGGAAGCTTTGGTAAATCCCTACTCTGCATGATTTTCGTATTCCTGTTCGGGGCAAATGCTGTATTCGCTCAATCCGACGAGGTTGCAGGGCCGGTTGCCCAAATTACTGAAAACGCAAAAAACATTGAATCAACGATCCGGATTTTAAATCGCATATCAGCTGCCAGCGATCTGGATGATGAAGCTTTGGTTGGAGCGCGGGTTAAATATCAAAGTGTTATAAATTCATCCCAAGAGATCATTCGCTTCATCGACGAAGAAAGCAAAGCAATCGCTGACAACTTGACTGCAATCGGGCCGCCACCTGAAGCAGATACGATTGTTGAAGCGCCCGCAGTGACCGAAACACGCGCAAGACTGAACCAGGAAAGATCGTCCCTAGCGGTTACGAAAACGCAGATCGAAAAGTTCATTCAGTCTGCTCAAAGCGCGATTGCCAGCATCACGCAGGCGCGCCAGGAGGCATTCAAAGAGGCTATTTCAAAGCGCACCAGTATCACCAGCGATATGCTTAGCGAGGCATCAGGCGGACTTTACAGTCTTTATAAATCTGGCATCATCTCATTTCGTGACTGGTTTGCATTTGTGGTTGCCAATAAATTTTGGCCCGCGCTGGGCTCTGCGTTCATCTCCCTTGCCGCAGCACTCTTCCTGTCGTTCAATTTCAATAGATTTTTTGGCAATTACCTCATTCGCAACGCGCCAGACCCTGATTATTTCACACGTGTGTTCACTGCGTTTTGGGGCATTGTGTTACCAAGTGCAGCCACAGCGTTGTTTTTGGCCTTCGCCTATGGGCTGTTTTATCAATATTCAATTTTCAACAAGCAAATCGGCGAGATCGTTTTTACTCTTTTCCTCGTCATAGCGGGCTTAGTGTTTTCATGGAACTTTTGTAAGGCGGTTTTCTCGCCCAATGCAGCAAATTGGCGCTTGATTGATCTGCCAGATATTCTGGCAAAGAGACAATTTTGGCTTACTTTCGCTTTGGCGGTTATTTACGCCTTCGACAATCTGTTTACATCGGTAAACTCTGCCCTTTCAGGCGCCCTATCGCTTACGGTTCTGCAAGGCATTGTTTCGGCGCTATTGATTGGCTTTATTCTAGTCTTGATGGCACAAGTTATTCACCGCCGTCGCTACTATGACCAGCATGACGACGAGCAGATAGGTAAAAAACGCTATCGCTTTGACAGATGGGTTGCCTTCGCATTGGGGCTGTCTGCACTTACCATTATCAGCGCGTCACTGCTTGGCTATATTGGTTTTGCCCGCTTCTTCGCCCAACAGATTGTTGTTACCGGCGGCATCGTTGCGATCATGTCTGTGGGCATCATTGCAGCACGTGAGTTATCGCGCGAGGGAGTGATGGCGACGACGGGTTTTGGGCGCGCTATGCTCCAGCGTGGCCACGAACCCTACAAAGTAGAGCAAGTGGCGCTTGTTGGCGGCATGGCTTTGATTGCCAGCGTCTTGATCATCGGTGTCCCATCAATCTTTATGCAGTGGGGAACGCGTTTTGAGGAAATTCAAGCCTTCGCATTCACAGCGTTTTCCGGATTTACAATTGGTGGCATTCGCCTTTCTCTATCTGGTCTTTTCATCGGCATATTGGTCTTTGGCGTTATCCTTGCTTTTACACGCTTAATTCAGGGCTGGCTGTCGCGCAGCGTATTTCCACGCAGTAAAATTGATCCCGGCGTAAGCGATTCTATTAGAGCAGGTATTGGTTATACAGGTTTTGCTATCGCCGGATTGATGGCCGTAACATCAGCAGGACTTGACCTTTCAAGCCTTGCGATTGTGGCTGGCGCGCTTTCCCTTGGCATTGGTTTTGGCCTGCAGAATATTGTCAGCAATTTCGTATCTGGGCTTATTCTTCTCGTGGAACGCCCGATTAAAGTTGGTGACTGGATAACCGTTGGCGGTGCTGAAGGCTTTGTTAAGCGCATCAGTGTGCGTGCAACCGAAATTGAAACATTTCAAAAACAATCCATCATTGTGCCTAACTCAGAATTGATTAACTCACAGGTGAGCAACTGGACATTCAAGGCAAAAAATGGCCGCTGCGATATCCTGATCGGCGTTGCATATGGCTCAGATGTTAGGCTGGTAGAAACAATCCTTTATGACATCGCCAACAACCACGCGATGGTTCAAAAGAAACCTGAGCCAAAGGTTTGGTTTTTGGACTTTGGCGCAAGCTCTCTTGATTTCCGCGTCCAGATGTTTTTGTACGACATAACCAATGTTGCAATCGTAGGCAGTGAAGTTCGCTTTGAAATCCTCCGCCGTTTTGAAGAAGCAGGCATCGAAATCCCCTTCCCGCAAAGCGATGTCAATTTACGGGTTATCGATGTGCCTAAAAATCAAATCGAGGGTGCAATCGCAAAAACGGCTCCAAAGGCCAAAAAGACCAAAGCCCCAGCCAGGGTGAAAAAACATAATCCTAACACAACGCAACCTGGATAGATTTATCGGGAAAAATCCATTTGTAATTGCTCCATCTTTGCGCCACGATTGAGCGGCGCAAAAAAGGAGTTTTAAACCATGTCTGCCTCTGTTGATAATCTTGTTCGTTTAAATATGTCTCATTGGCAGGAACGTGTAGATCTTGCTGCAGCTTTTCGATGGACTGCAAGGCTCAACTTGCACGAGGCCGTTGCTAACCATTTTTCTTTGTCGGTGAATGAAGACGGCACCCAGTTTTTGATGAACCCCGACAAAAAACACTTTTCACGAATAAAGGCATCCGACCTTCTTTTGATTGACGCGAATGATCCAGAGACACTTTCTGGGCCCAATGCACCGGATGAGACGGCTTGGGGACTACACGGCTCTATCCACCGCCATTGCTCTCATGCACGCTGCGCTATGCATGTGCATTCGATATTCGCGACTGTTTTGGCAAGTTTAGAAGATTCCCGCCTTCCGCCCATTGACCAAAACTCCTGCATCTTTTTTAACCGCTACATTATTGACGAAAACTATGGCGGACTTGCTCTGGAGGAAGAAGGCGAACGTTGCGCTTCGTTGTTTTCCGACCCTTCGAAAAAGGTTATGATTATGGGTAATCACGGCGTCATGATTATTGGTGATACGGTCGCAGAAACTTTTGACCGTCTGTATTATTTCGAGCGCGCTGCAGAGACTTATATTCGGGCACTTCAAACAGGCATGAAATTGCGCGTACTATCTGACGAGATAGCAGAAAAAACCGCAAAAGAACTGGAAGAATATACGGAGCCTGGCAAAGCGCATTTGGCCGAAATCAAAGCGATCCTCACGGAAGAAGGCTCAGACTTCGCTTCTTGAGCATGAGATTTGCCAATAGATGGTGCGGGCACCGGGAATTGTTCCCACTATGCTCAACCCTATGGATTCATTGACTTTTTACAACCATGTGCGGTGGTAGTGTAACAGGTTTGTGTAGCAGAAATAACATATGTTCAATATGTTTGTTAGCTAAAGCTGCGTGTCAGAAATTTTCTGGAGCTAATTATAATGAAAATTCAGTCGACATTAGTTCGATAACATTGAGCTAAGTTTTGCAGCAGCATTAGCATGTATAGTAATATCACGCACACTCACATGGAACACGTGTTATTCCTGATCTATAGCCTGATGATGGACAAATCAAACTATTGAAAAGCAAAATTATACCTTGCCTGGTCGGTATAGTTTTCGAAGTTCTCATTACCGACTGCAACAATTTCTCCACTACCGATGCCACCTTCAATATCAATTTTCAACTTGTCGCCTTTTCGGAAAAAAGGTGGATCAATCAAAGAAGGGAC